>Ga0209641_10002463_pt1 | contig 15934 bp, 10 predicted proteins | sample RifCSP16_1_FD_184022 | JGI IMG/M metagenome (GOLD analysis project Ga0209641, IMG submission 184022) | Soil microbial communities from Rifle, Colorado - Rifle CSP2_sed 16_1 (SPAdes) (version 2) | ecosystem: Environmental > Terrestrial > Deep subsurface > Rock core/Sediment | place: Rifle...
GCCAGGATGAACTAACAAAAGCAGTGATTCATCTGTCGCTTTTTCATCAGCGACTGTTCCATGATGTTTGCCCTTGATCACTGCGAACTCATGCTCTGTCGGTTTGAACCTTGTCGGGATGACTTCGCTGCCAACGATCAGCAGGCCTTCACCCACACCGCAGGCCATGAGATCCTGAGTGCTGTGCTCATCCAGCTTATAGCCCATGTTCTCCAGAATCCCAGTAAACAGTAATCTTTTTTAAAAGTTAATAATATTCCATCGATTCTGTTGCTTTTGGTTTTCCCAAATTGTTATTATATATAATATTGAATATTAAGAACAGACTCTTGAGATAGAAATGTATTTATAGATAACGATTTATTAATAACTATTAAGTACCGACTATGGCATTACAGCTTTTAACCCACTCAAAAAAAAAAGCAAATGGAAAAACCTATACATACTACAGCATTGCTGAGCCCTATTGGGAAGATAAAAAGAACAAGAAAAGAATATTATTCTATCTGGGGAGCCTTACACCAATACAAGCACAACAAATCCGCAATATACTGAAAGTTACTCGATCAGAAGACACAATCACAGCAACTTTTGAAGACCTGCTATTCGAAAACCACTGGCGTTATCTTGACATTGCATTTCTGAATCATCTATGGGATCAAGAATGGAAAGGACTGTCAAGCATTTTTCCATCACCCGAAGAAACCAGCAAAAACAGACTGAAAGACATATCAACGGCAGATATCGTAAAACTCCTTACTTTCTACCGATGCTTGGATCCTGGAAGTTACTTGTCAGCCGTAGAATGGTTTGAAACAACCACCTGCAACCTACTTCTCGATATGGACTCCAAACATGTCAATGAATCCAGATTCTACCGTGAACTCACAGCAATCGAAAAACAAAAGGAAAATATCGAGCAATGGCTTTACAAGACACTTAAAAATCGAAATGAGAAGAGCATGCGTATTATTTTCTATGATCTCACCGATTCATATTTCGAAGGACGAAAATGTCCAATCGCAAAACCCGGAAGAACTAAAGCCCATGGCTTCAGGGAAAAAAGAATAGTTCTTTCCCTGCTTGTTAATTCAGAAGGCTATCCTTTTTCATGGAAAATACTTGAAGACTACACTGCCGATGTCTCAACACTCACGAAAAATACTGATTTATGGCAAAAGCAATTCAATTTTTCAAAAATAATATTAGTTTTTGACCGTGGTATGGTCTCAGACGAAAATCTCCTGAATCTTGAGAATAAACAGAGCTACCTTTATATTACAGCTCTTGATAAACCACAGATCGCAGGGGTTGAAAAGATAAATCTTGATAGGTTTAAGGACTTCACAAATGAGACAACTGAGAAAGAGATATTGTCAACAGGATTGACAAAATATGATGAAGTAACTTTCTATGAAGATATGGGAATCGATAGTACCGGCAGACGACATATCCTTATCTTCAATTCTGATCTCCTCAAGGATCAGCGAAAATCCAGAGAAAAGCTAATCGAGATGGCGATCAAGGAATTGGAAGAAGAGAAAAAATCGCTATTGAATGCGATAAAGAGCAGGAATCACAAGCCAACGGAACAAAGGATTGACAATATGCTTAAGAAATTTGGGGTTCAATCTTACATTGACCCCAAACTTGAAAGTATAAATATATCTGGGGAAAGTGGATCAATGATTAGTAGCTTTAACCTCACATATACAAAAAATGTTGAAGCTATCAAGAAAGCAATGCTGGTAGATGGAATTTGGGCTCTGGTTACAAACATAACTGATACGATAGAACCTGAAGATTACAGGCTTAAACCTGAGGAAATCATCTGTGCTTATCGAGATAAAAACAGGATTGAAGAAGCTTTTAGGGATGTAAAATCGTTCATTAAATTCCAGCCGACATTTGTATATACAGATGACCATGTTCGTGCACATTATACGATTTGCATATTGTCGTACTTGCTGGATATGACAGTCACAAATAGGCTCAGACCAAAACCGATTAAAGGGATAGGTAGTGTGGATAAAGTTCATAGAATTCTGAGAAGATGTGAAGTTGGAAAATTGAGTGTGAAAGGAACTAATTGTAGCGGGTTGAAACTCATGCCTCTAACAGAAGAGCAAAAGAATGTTTTAAAGTTGTTTGATTGTAATTATATTGTGAGGGGGGAATTTTTAAAATCAATAGGGGTTAAGTGATTAAGAACAGATTTTTCAATATAGGCTGCTTGACCGATATGGATATTGGGTTTATTCTGGCGAAGATGGGTTAAAAAGACTAACAAACGACCTCATTGAACTAGAAAGAACTATAAAAAAGAAGCAAAACAAACTCAATAAAATGATTATTTTAGCGATATTGATACTGATTCTTTCCTTATTTTTATTAATTTTGCTTTTTGGGCGATGAATTCAAGGTGTAATGCCCGTAGACTTGTTGTAAGTTTCAATTGACATATGTTTCTACCGTACCTGATTTTGTATTATAAATGCATGAAAAACATGGCAGCATGTTACAGGACACTGCAGCTGGCACGAAAATTGGAACACCCTTCTCACAAGAGATACGTGCTGCCATTGAAGCTGTTGAGCCACAATGGTTCTTGATGCTGGAGCTTGATGAACCAGCGGGCATGGCCTGACCATATCTACCCCTTGGGCCACATGGTTTAGAAACTGCCCGCTCACCAGTCCTGGTTACAGAGACTGTTCCACTCTCAGAGATTCTGAGCCCATTGAATCTTGATCCCCCTACCGTCGCTAACGACAAGAATTTTTTAAATCGAATTGTTCTGCAGCCCAACCTGCCGGATTACGTGAAAAGGAATCTGCCCTCCCTGTACTGAACTTTACAGAAATGGGTTCAGGTTTTATGATCAACCCAATTATCATGGTCATATAAATGCAGATAATAACCACAATTATTATAAAAATTGTTAGATAGTTTCATATAGCCGCAAAAATCATTATCCACAGAGAGTGGGTTGGAGGAACGCTTTTAACCATACTTCAATCCCGCTACCAATCCACTCATTAGCATTAATGTCCTCGGACATATTGCCGCATGTTTCATATAACAGATGCCCCCACAGCACCTTCTTTGGAACATGATCGATATAAAATCAAAATGCAACAACAAGAATTATATGTCGCTGCTTGCAGCGTAAGTGCATCGCACCCACGTTGACTCGGTTCTTTTATTTTGCAGGATATTAAATTCAATCAATTCGATGAAATCAGGATTGCTAACTATTTTAAAATTGTTATAGTGAATATATAGTTTTTCGATTGTTTTACCCGTAAACCCTGCTTTCAATAATTTTACCCTTTCCTCAGGAGTTTCTAGCATCATCCACCCCTATATTGATTGCTGCCATCTGAAATTTGCTTTGCTTTCTTTGAGAAAAAGAAAAAGACTTTATTCATAAAGATTTAAAAGGTTGACAACGAAATCATTAAAGTTGAAATTCTCGAACTTCTTTCTAACTCAGAATCTCATCGATTACCTTCAATCTCTTCAACAACTCCCTCCCTTTCTCTGTAAGTTCATAATTATCTGCATCAAGATTATTGCATTTTGCAATAAAGCCCTCCTCTAATAAAAAGTCAAAATATCTCCTGAAGTTTCTCCAATCAAGATACGCCCTCTGCATAATTCGTGTCTTTTTCGATTTATTGCCCTCCACTAATACCGTTAGCATATCCTCAATTATCTCCCATCTACTCCTTTCCTTCCTCTTTATCACATTATCCCCATTTTTTTGATAGATCAGAGTGGCGCCGGGACTTGCAAGAGCAACAATTAAAATTACTTATGTTTGATTCACCTAATGGATTGGTCTGGTATATTCCAATCCCGAATTCTAAGGTTCTCATGATTATGGCTGACATAGCTGTAGATATTTCACCGTGAGTTAGCGTGGATGCCGCGATAAATCCACCAATACCTCCAATAATAGTTTCTTCTTTACCAAGAATATCTTTCAATTCAGCAAACATACTTCTCACATTAAGCTCCACCAGATATCCCAGCTCTGGTACAATCATAACATGATACTATTGAAGTCTCAGGTGTATTTTAAACTTTCCATCATTAAGAAATATTGCCTAACTTAGGCAACTTCCATGGTGCTGAGACATTCATCCAAATCTTAAAGCTAATCCGAAAACAGTGTAACTCTTACGATGAGTTTGAGTTTGGAAAAGTTCTTAAATACATTGGACTCTTTATGATCAAAGTGAACTAAAAAACCGCAGCAAGCTGCGGGGTATTCGAATAAAATAAATGATGGTGAGAAGGAAAATGAACAGAAAAGGCAGTAAAAAGATATTGTTTGGACTATTAGTTAGCGTCCTCGTTGTGGCGTTTTTTACAGTGTCCACATCAGCCGAATCATCTGGAATAAAATCAAAGCAAGCAGATTCCACAGAAGGTGGAAACCTGGAGACAGATTTTGGTGCAAACTTTATGGCGGAATGGTGGTACCTGAATGGAAAGGCAACATTAGTCTCATCAGATGATGAAAAAAAAGATGTTGGATTTTTTGTTGTTCTGGGGCACCAGGAGTCTCCATTATTTAGAGGATACTCTCATATGCTCAGCTTCTATGGTATCTATTCTAGTGATAGTGAAACAGACTTTAATTATATTGAGACCTACGTTCCAAGAACAGACATAGATCAGTATATAGCGCTACACACACCTTATGTCGATTACAAGTACCCTGTTGGTCTAAAAATAATGAATGGTTCAGCGGTTGCTGGATATTACTTAAGATATTTATCAGATAATAAAGAAGTAGATATGGATCTGTTCTTCCAAACAAATGTGGACAAGACAGTTGATCGTGCGGATCAACCTCTCAGCTTTACCACATATGAACACTCTTATGGGGCTCTTCACGGTTCGATACTTTTAGATGGCAAGAGATACAAAATCAGTCGTGCTGAGGGATACCTCGACCATATGATCCCTGTTAGTACCCGCCCATGGCCAATGGATATGCATGGATGGAGCTGGATCGAAGTAACAACAAAGAATTACCAGGTTGTTGCTTACGCTGTCAGGGGGATTGGTGATGGTTACGGTGATTATTCTTATAAACATCTGACATTGCTGAACAAGAATAACGGAAAGGTGCTTGCAGAGTACTCTGGCAATGAAATAAAGATCATAGAAACTGATTGGATAACTGAGTCAAAGTTCAACAGGAAGAGGCCATCAGAGGTTGTATTTTCAACCCCGGATCTGATTGTTTCTGTTAATGCTGAAAGCGTTATCGATTTCAATAGATCCAATCCTGCTTCTGCTACTGGATTTGTTGATTTCATGGCTTTTCAACAAGATGATGCAAAGATCCAATACACTGGAGATAAAAAAAATAATGACGATGACAAAAAAGACGATAATACCGAGAAAGGAAGCGCATTCTACGAGTATTTAGTGAGTGATGCGGGTGTAACAAAATAGAAATGGTCCTTATAACTATCAGTTACTAATTCCAGAAAATGGTCAGGTTATCTTTTCAGAGTTTTTCTGATTAGTAACTTGCACCAGTAATACTCCAAAAGAACTAGCAAGAGCATTGAAGCTGTTAGTGTGAAGAGAGATAGTATACGTATCTGTTGCGTGAACTGCGTCCAGGCTTCTGGATACTCAAAAATCTCGATAAATTCCAAAAAAGTATGAAGACCAAAAGAAGCGCCCGTAATAAAAACGAGCATGAAGTTTCTATTCAGAAAATCTTTGTTTAAAAATGCTTTTGCTCTGAGGACGCCATCGTCTGTACGTTTCCATGACGGCCAGGCCCTGATAGAAAAGTATACATTAATCGCAATAAAGACCATGATTACAAGAAGAATTACCGGTGCTTCATTCAACATGCTTTGTGAAATTCCAAATGTGGTAGCGGAGTAAACTGATTTTTCCTTTATATCTACGCTTGATACAACTTGACCTTGCACACCCACGAATACTATCATAGCTATCAGCACACCAAATCTAATTACACTACTTTTCTTCACATTTTTATTCACTCCTTAAATTCCTGTTTTCTCCCGGGGCATGAGCAAGCAAGCGTTAAGTTATTTAGAGATGCACTTGCTCTGCCTTCGGGAGTTTTTCAAATTTCCGCCTCCTAGCTCTACCTCGTCCATATTGAGATGTGTTGGACCCTGTATGCTGCTTTCAAGCACAGTCTATACTATTGCAACTTAATTTCACGTTATATATTTAAACTTATCGGTTTATTAATTATTTTAACTAAAAACGAAAAATAAATAAAAAATAACAAAAAAGTTGTGTATTATATACAAAAAAGAATTCATACAATATGAATTCAAGGGCGATTAATGAATTAATTAGAATATTTCACAACAATCCATACATATCTATCCTTAAATTAAAGGGAAGTATTGTTGACATCTCTGTAGTGGCAGTGACATGTGCTTTTTTCGGGGTGTGGGATTACAGAGCAGCTATTGTAATCCTTGCAGGAATAATGATTCACAGCGGATGCGATATAATAAACGATATCTATGATATCGAGATAGACAAAATATGCAAATCAAATGGAGCCATTGCATCCGGTCAGATCTCAGTCAATAATGCGTGGATATACATGATGTTATTATTTTCAACCGCTCTCAGTCTTGCACTCGTTCTAAGCTTAATTCTATTCGCATGTCTTTTAATTGGAATAATTGTTGGCGGTGTAATGTATTCGCATCCATTATTTCGGTTCAAGGATAAACCCGGCATAGCAATGGCAGATATGGCAATATGCTTTGCTCTGGAATCAATTGGCACCTGGAGTATCTATTCGCCTGTTAATAACGATAGTCTCCTGGTCGCAATATATGTATTTGTACTGATATTCTCTCTAACATTCATGAAGGATTTCAAGGATGTGGCAGGCGATGTTAATTCATTGCCGATAATGCTGGGAATTCGCAGGGCAGCAACTGTGTGCAGTGCACTGACATTGCTTCCCCTCATTCCCATGATATATGCAGGCATGAAATACCATTATTTATGGCTGGCTGTCGCAGTCTATGCTATACTTATTGCAGGATGCGTAAAAATCCTGATACGCGATCCGGTAGCTGAAGGAAAGCGACTCAAAGACTGGATGATTCTTGCATTGACTGTACCAAACTTTACTATATTATTGATTACAATGGCGTTGCCCCTATAAAGGTAAAGCATGCAATTCTTTTAGAACATCGCCCTTGTTCTCTATCTTGAAAAACTCTTTGAGTTTTTCTATGGCATGTTTATCGATGAAGAATTCCCTTATTGTTCTGTATTTATTTATGAGCAGGCTCACTTTGATGTCAGGATACCTGCCAACAATATAATTCTTGCAATAAACCGCAGCATCCTGGTCCGAAGTTGCCCTACCAATTATTACCGCCATCGTCTTATCGCCAAAACAGTGATAGACATCCTGCAGGATGACACAGCCTGAAATTGTCTGTGTTACAACAATATCCCCTTGCTTCGACGAATATTCATCAGCCATTATTATATGTCTTTTCTCAATCTCAAGTAGCTGTTCTTCATTTTCGGCTTCTGCCAGTATGATAAATTCAGTCGCCAGCCCTATACGCTTCCATTCTGGAATAATAGTATATCGATCAATTATTCCTTCTTTCTGCATGGTGCGTGTATGATAAGCTACAGAATTCCCATCCTTAAAATTCATTATTTTTGCAAGCTCAGCATTGGTCGTCTTGCTGTCTTTCAGCAAAGTCAGCAGAATAAACATATCGGTTTCGTCTAAATGCGACACTTCTGAGATGATCTGTGCGATTTTCTTAACTCTGTCATGCATAATTTCGTTCATTATGATCAACGACAATATATATTCGTTTAGCTAAAATAGAGATTGCCTTAAGAAGTACTCAACTTTTGCATTAGATGAAAAATGTAAACGGACTTCCTGTCTTATGTTGTGTTACAGGATGATAGATCTCGAAGGAAGAGGGGAAGTCCATAAACATTATTATATTATAGGTTTATATATCTTAGCAGTTAATAATCTTTACCAATCTTCCTTATCGTCAGGATTGTCAAAATGCCTAGGATTCCACCAGCCAGGCGATTTATCAGTACCGAGTTGCCTGGAAAGAAGTTGTGCACTGTCATAACGGCAATACTGGCAGCTAAAGTCAATAAGATAATTCTTGCCACCAGGCGAACCTCAGTCTCAGTGATCATATACGGTTTGGACTGCGCCCTCAAAGTTGATATTGTAACAGAAAAAGGGCTTCGCCCACGCATTCGAGATCATGTTTTGAAAGATACTTTGCGGCCATGAGAAGTTACCGAAAGACTATTGGATACACTGGAAGCTATGAGGAGCTAATTCAAACCTGGATAGTTCATCAATTCCAGATCATAGGTGAAGCTGCGCGTGCTCTTCCAGACAGTGTTAGAGAAAAATACCCTGAAGTTCCCTTGACAAAGACCTTGGAAAACTTGTATCTGCATCCTCACTCATAATATCTATCAGGGTATGTGTGGCAGTAATCGCAGTCCTTTTCTTTCCAGTATCCGTAGGTCGCGATCGCTTTGTTGTAGAGCGATGCGCTGTGGCAGGTGGTGCAGTCCGTGATGTTCACCACATTCGTTCCATTATAGAAGTACGTGCCCGGCTTTGCCGTGATATTGTGCCTGTCCTTATCTGGTATCGGGTCAGCCTGCACTGCATGGCAGTCCTCGCATGCTTTTCGCGCCCCCATGTTCCTGTGTCCTTCAGGATGGCAGTTCTTGCAGGATAATGAGCGGTGCAGGCTCAGATTATACTGCGAAGAATCCACATACCTGTCAGGTCTGTACGTGGTGTTCATAGCCTCGAATGAATAGTGGCAGCCAGTACATGAGCCCCAGGTAACGTTGTGCAGGAATGGGGTTACTGTCGTGTTCGAGGACAGATTGATCCCGTGACACAGCCTGCATGCAGCGTCGCTGTAATCCTTCAGCGAGTGATTGTAGTACGTCGAGCGGTTGTAGATGCCGGTTGCATATGTCCCGTTCGTGATCTCAGGAGGAACAGAGAGATTGGCTTTCGTGAACGTCTGGGTCATGTCTGTGTAGTTCTTCCCTCCGCCTGAGTAGCCCTGATAATGGCATGAAGCGCACCATGAGCTTCCGCTGAGGCTTGAGTTCACGATATTGTTCCCTCTCCAGCTCGCAGGTCTCCCCAGGGCAGTGGCGTTGTGTTTTGTATCGTTGTGGCAGTATGTACATGCTGTCAGAGCAGAATTCCAGTAGCTTGAGTTCCACACGCTTCCGTTCGAGGTATTATCGCTGTGCGCCAGAGGTGAGGGGATCTTTGGCGGGACTTTTGAGAGCTTTGAGTCAGCGCCTGAGGTCTGGTGGCAGGTGATGCAGGTGACAGCAGTGGTATTATTTGTGTTATATGTCGCATTGGGCTGGAGGTATTTCTCAGGATGTATGTCCCTGCTGGTATTCTGATGACATTCAGTGCAGTTTATGGTATTGTTATGCTTTTCCTTGATCGAAGTGACCGCTCCTGTGAAATTGATAAGACCTGAGGTTGCGTTCTTTCCATGGCATCCAAGACAGAACGTGGAGTTCGGCAGGGTCAGACCCTGGACGAAAAGCGTTGAGTTGTGCATCCAGCCCGTATTGTGGCACTGCGAAGAAGTGCATGATGGAGTCGAGGAATTGTACCTCAGACTGTGGTTTGAGATGCTGGTATTATAAGCTGGATACAGCATTGCCGAAGCAAATGCAGAGCTTATGTTCTGGTGGCAGTAGGAGCAGTTCGCGCTTATTCCATTCCTCATATCAGCCCGCTTCTTTCCATAGTGGCTTGAGCTGTTGTTCCCGCCGTTCACTCCGCCGTACACGGCGCCGCTTCCTGAGTCAGGATCATTTGCAAAGATCATCATCTCGCTCAGGTTGTGGCAGGCGTAGCATGTGGAGACCGCGGGCGTGTGTATATCAGAGCCATTCCAGTAATGCTCTGTGACATTGAGTACGGCAGAGGGAGTATAGTTGAAGTTCTGCCCTGCGCCCTGGATATGGCAGTTCGTGCAGTTGTACGGGAGCCTGTACTTCGTGGGATGTGCATTTGGTGTCGAGGGTTCGCTGCCGTTGCTGTGGCATGCCCAGCACCGCCTGTTGTTTGAATAATAAGCCGAAGCATTGGAGGCTGATGCGCCGGCGTTGAGGTTCCTGTGCAGTGCATTCGTATCATTGGTTGTGGTTACATTGATATGTGAGAGCAGCACGATCCCGTTCAGATCGTGACAGTTCACGCAGTTCGCTCCTCCTACCCTGGTCAGGTTGTGCACGAGCTGGGTGATGGTTGTGAAGCCGTACTGGTATCCGTGGCAGCGGTTGCATGAGGAGTCGTTCAGATCTGGATAATATTTTGTGTAGCCTGAATGGTTGGTGTACTCGTAGATGCTCTGGTTTGCTCCGTATGCGGCATTGCCGCTGATTTCAGGAGGGATTAAAAGGCTGTTGACAGCGAACGTGTTCACCATGTCGCTGTACGTGTTCGTGCCGTTTGCATACCCCTGCCAGTGGCATGAGGCGCACCATGATGTGTTTCCGATCGAGGAGTTCACTTTATTGTTACCATCCCATTTGGAAGGGCGACCCAGGGCGGCAGCATCATGAAGAGTATCGCCGTGGCAGTACTTGCACCACGTTAGCTGGTCGCTGTTGGTCCAGTAGGTCTGGTTCCACTTCGCGCCTGCAGCGGGGTCATTGCTGTGCTCCAGAGGTACGGCTACCTGCGGCGGATCCCTGCCGCTCTGGCTGCCAGCCTTTGGCTGGGATTTGAGCGCTGTGTAGAACGTACTGTTCTGATGGCAGTTTGTGCAGTTACCTCTGTAACTTGTGTTGCTGTAGTTCACGTACTTTGCCTCTTTAGAGAACACCTGTATCACATGCACATCATCGCTGTGGCACAGGGTGCAGTTCACGCTCGTGTTGTGCTTTTTGTATCCTGAGTGGCAGCTTGTGCAGTGAGAGGACTCTGTATCAGAATTTCGTATCAGTCTCTGCGATTCATCTGGCTTTGTGGTGTTGTGCATTGGTCCATGGCATATGACGCAGGGTACTGTATAATTTGGAGTGTGGTATTTGTTATAAGTGCTCGTGGAATTTGAATACCCGCTCAAAATGCCGTTCAGTATGGTTTTGCTCGAGACGTCCGTCCTGAAGGAATGACAGCCTGCCCCGCCGTAGCAGGAGCTTATGACAGCGTTTGTCCTGTGAGCATCAATACTGCTGTGGCAGCTTGAATTGTCGCATCTGATACCCGTATGGATGCCGGATTGAATCGTGGAAGCAGTGGAAGGATAGACATTATTTGCAGTGCCGTTCGTGCCGTCAAACGATCTGTGACATCCAGTGCAGATACCAGCTCTCTGATGATCGCCTTTCTCATCAACGACTCTATCATATCCATTCAAATAAGGCGAACTGATCGGCGCACCTGTGGGCCATGTCTTGCCGCTGTGGTCTCTGTCGCAGGATCCTGCGTTGTAGTTGCAGCCCCACCAGTTATAGATGAAGGTGGATGCGGCATTCAGATTGCCGCTTTCAGCCTTCACCCTCCACCGTCCATAATAGAAGGTATCGTCCACATCGCTTGAGGCATTTGCCAGTCCTTTTGAGTCTGTGATTGCGTATTTCGTCTGAAATACGCCGTAACTTGCGGGTCTGTAGAAGATAAATGTGATGTTCTTTCCCTGCACAGGCATGCCTATATCGTCGAGATAGAGAGCGTATGCTGTGATCGTTGTGGTCTTCCCTTTTGCAGCATCATCGCCACCACCGCCAGGCTGCCCGCTTCCAGAGCCGTAGGCTGGATTCACGAACCCTGACTCAGGCGTCCCTGTGAAGTCGTCATCCAGGATAACGAACCTGTTGAGACCGAGTTTAATCTGCGCATGGACAGCCACAAGAGCGAAGGTGGAGAAAGATGTGGTGGCTGCTGTAGCGATGTTGTTCACTGTATCTATTGTGGTATTAAGCAGAACCCATGAAGAACCTGTGAACTGATACAACGCGAGATTTGTCTCGTTTTCTGATCCGAGCTCAGCATCCGTGTAGCTTATCCTTACGTCTACGTTTGAGTAGGAAGCATTGGTTGTGTTCGCAATAATGTACTTGATTACCGTGCCTGTGGGGTTTTGTGATTCAGGATTAAAAAGACCGTTATTATCCATCTTTATAACAGCATTTGTCCAGTTGTTGCTGATCCTGAACTTTGCAGAGATGTTCTTGGTTGAGAGGGCGCTGGTTTCGATATAGAATCTCGTGTATGTATCGTTCCGGTTGAACGAACTCCCATAGATGGAGTGGAGCCCTGTGGTTCCATCCTCCTTGTAGGCTGTGATGTTGCAGTTCAGCAGAGCATCGTATTTATTCACAACTATGCCCTGGACGCCTGCAGGCACAGGGATCAGGGCTCCTGCATTCCAGGTCCATTTAACCTTTATGGGCGTCCTTATCGCCCCGAACAACTTTGGTTCTGAAAGCGAGGACCAGTTCCCAGCTTCATTGCCTGCATAGAATGTAACTGTATCATTGGAACCGTCATCGCCCCATTCATCATCAGGCGTGATGATGAAATAGAAGGAGTAGTTCGTGTTCGCGCTGAGGTTGTCCCATCCGCTGAACTCCGCGCCGTCCACGCCTTTCTCTGCACTTTCAGTGGCGTTATAATAATAATCTATGATATTGGAGTTCGCATCGTTATCAATATCTGCCACAGCAACACGCCACGGAGTTCCGCCCAGCGCAGTTGAGGTCACTGTTGTGGGCGTCCACTCACCTGAGGCAGGAGAGCCTGTGTTGTGATACCAGTACATATTCCTGTCCGAAACCCCTGCAGCGACATCAGGTATGCCGTCTGAATCAATGTCCCCTATCGCTATGCCGTAGGGGTTGTTGCCGTTGGTGCTGCTGTCTATCGTGTACTCTGTCCAGCCAGCATTGAAGGGCGTACCGTCGTTCCTGTACCACAGAATATCATCTGCAGTCCAGACGCTTGCAGCGATATCAATATACCCATCGCCATCTATGTCCGCCACCTCGACATCAAAGACAGTGCCTCCTGCTGCTGCATCGACCGTGTAGCTTGCTCCTCCCCATCCTGTCGGCGTGCCGTCGTTCTGATAAACGATTATGTCCTGAGCACTGTTGCCAATGATGACATCCAGCCAGCCGTCGTTGTCAAGGTCGCCGATTGCGACTGAATACACGTTGCCGCTTATGCCCGTGGCTATTGTTCTTCTTGTCCAGCCTCCGTTGAACGGCGTGCCGTCGTTCTCATACCAGTAAAGGTTCGTGCTACCGCCTGCGACAATATCCAGGTCGCCGTCCTGATCTATATCAGCAGCTGCCACTTTGTAGATCGTGCCGCCGATCCCTGTTTCGACTGTTGTAGAAGTCCATGCATTGTTAAACGGTGTCCCGTCGTTTCTGAAAATGTATATATCCTGGGAATCGTCCCCGCTGATTATATCAGGGTATCCGTCGTTATCAAGGTCTGCTATGGCAAGACCGTAGGGTATGCCACCGCCAGGAGGGGCGCCGATATCCCTCTGAACCCAGTTTGCACCTCCTGGTGTCCCGTCGTTCTCGTGTATGAAGATGCTTGGCTGATCATTTGAATAAGCCACATCTATATCTCCATCTTTATCAAGATCGCCGACCGCAAGTCCAATAGGATTTTTTCCATCAGGATCGGTGCTTTCAATTGCTACCCTGCTCCATGAATTTCCGTTCTCGAACCAGTATGCTGCCCTGTTGCCATCATCAATCGCTATGATATCAAGGTCGCCATCTATCGTCCCCACTTCATAGGCACTGGCATCTGCGCTGTAATTCGTTTTTGAACTGGTGTGGACATAGATATCCTCAGTTCTTGCACCATCCTTTGGTACCAGCGTGGTGTTTATGATATATTGCGCGCCGCCTGAATCAGTCGTATTGAATGGAACGCCAGCCTTGAAGAAAGTCTCTTTCGTATAGTCTGCATCGAACTCATAGGTATTGTTGGGTCTTATCTGCAGTTCAACAGAATACGTGCTGTTTCTGTAGATGCTTCCAGCGTATCCAAGATCAAAAGTAGTTCCGTTCGCTGGTAAATTCGTAAGACCTGCGGTTTTCACAAGTACGTCATCTGACGGATCTGCATTGTTCTTTGTATCATAGATGAACAGCGTTGCATTGTAACTTGTATTTGAAGCGATTAATGCAAATGTGGAGAGAGAGGTAACGGTTGCAGTCGCAACATTGTTCTCCGCGTCCACAGAAGTCGCTTCTTTAAACCATGCCCCGTTTTTGTAGTGGGCAATCGAGAGAGTTCTTTCATCTACGCCTCCAAGCTCGGCATCGGAATAAAATATCCTGATTTCTGCTTCACTGAAATTCATGTTTACTGCGTTTATGTCAACATATTTGATGGCAGTGCCGGGTGGATCTGAAGGTGCAGGATTTGAGGTTCTGTAATTCTCCAGTCTGACTTTACTATTTAACGAGTCACCTTCGATCTTGAAGCTGGCAGACACTTTCTCTGCGTCGCTGGCATCGAATAATATGTATTCACCTGCTGGCATGTCATTGAAATTATAGGTGCTTCCGGTCTGCATATGCGAAATGGTACCGGCTTTTGTCCTGGATTTCTTAATGTGGATGCTTAGCTTATTTGAGTTCTTATCAATCACCTCCCCCTGCACTGTTACATTAACGCCTGCTGCACTGGTTTCCTTTTCAGGTGATTTTGCAACTACTGAAAACACAGATAACGAGCTTACAGTCGCGCTCAAGATATTTTTCTCGGCATCCACGCTGGCAGCAAGCTCGCTCCATGTCGAGTTCACTGCGTCGTAGCTGTAAAAGGAGAGGCTTTTTTCATCCAGCCCTTTCAGCTCTTCATCCGTGTACTGCACTGATACAGAAGCATCTGAGAAAGAAACATTCACAGCGCTGATCTCCACGTATTTTACAGGTTTGCCCGGCGCCTGGACATTCGCAGGCATATCAGTGCCGTAATTCTCAAGCACCACGTTGCTGTTGTGAGAATCTCCTGATATCCTGAGACTGAGCGAGATGTTCTTTGTTTCAAGGGCATCAAAGGATATCCGTGCATTTGGGACGTCTTTCCAGCTTATGGAGCTGACATTTGATCTTTTATCGCCGGGTGCCCCTGTCATATTTATTTCAATTGTGCCGAAGATGAGATTTCCAGAGCTGTCCATAAAAGTCAGATCACCGCACATTCTCTCTTCGTTTGTAAAAACGGGTTGCGGGTGTAAAATCAATGAAACAACCATTATCTCCAAAAATAAGATCAGGACAAACGCCAGTGGTCTTTTAAAGCCCTGTGGAGGCTTATTTTCCTGTCGGGTTTTCATTTCTTGTTAAATAATTAAGATGCCTGAAATACAAATAACTTTTGGTGATAATAACAATTATGATGAATAGCCTGGGGTAATATATAGTGAAGCTCGAAAATAACAGTAATATCGATGAGAAATGAAGTTACAGAAATCTAAGAACTTCTGATAGAAAACTTTAAACCTGAATAAGTACTTCTTTATAGAACAGAGTATTAAAGGACGTGCTATCAAATTAAATGTGGAAAATCGAAGATGCAATAGATCTATATGGAATAGAACGATGGGGCAACGGATATTTCTCTTTTAATAAAAATGGTAATCTGATAATCAAACCAACAAAAAAGGACGCTCAGATTATTGATCTAAAAAATGTGATCGAACATCTTACCACAAAAAAAATAAAATTCCCTATTCTATTCAGATTTCCTCAGATCCTTGAAGCGCAGATAAAGGAACTGAATGGAGCCTTTGCCAACTCGATATCCGAGTTCAAGTATAACAGCACATATCAGAGCGCGTTCCCCATGAAGGTG
>Ga0209641_10002464_pt1 | contig 15934 bp, 15 predicted proteins | sample RifCSP16_1_FD_184022 | JGI IMG/M metagenome (GOLD analysis project Ga0209641, IMG submission 184022) | Soil microbial communities from Rifle, Colorado - Rifle CSP2_sed 16_1 (SPAdes) (version 2) | ecosystem: Environmental > Terrestrial > Deep subsurface > Rock core/Sediment | place: Rifle...
GATAGGATCGCTGGGCCCGCCCTTCATTGTTCACGAACGTTCCGCTCGATTCGGCAAAGGTGCCCGCGGGCAAGACAACCTCTGCTTTCGACGAGGTGGCATTCAACTGATGGTCGATGACGATGACGTGCTTAACGTTCCCCAGGAATTCGTTCACCGCTTTTTCATCCGCCCTGCGAAAGAGATCATTTTCGAGGATGATGACGGTATCGGCTTTGATGTCCCCCTCAAATCCCCCCTTACCCCCTTTTGCTGAAGGGGGGGATAATTTTTCGGGTCCCCCTTTGGAAAAGGGGGATTGAGGGGGATTTATATTCAAAACGGCCCTGAACGCTTCGTCCAGGCTTTTTCCTTCCATCAGCCCCAGTCCCATGCTGTTGCATTCAGGCATCACAAAACACAGCTCTGCTGTCCGGCCATTCCCGCACAGGGCCCATGCCACGTTTGCCGCAGCCTGAATGACCGCTTCGCTCCCGCAGCCGGTGCCGGATATTATCAAGGGACGCTTGGCGTTCTTGAGAGCTTGTGCGATCTCTTTGGTGAATGAAAGGAGTTCGCTTGCATCACCCCTCACCCCCGGCGCAGCAGGATTCAATTCATGGGCGACCGCGAAACCCAGCCTTGCAATGTCATCCGGCGCAGCGCGATAGGTTTTCGTCGCGACGTCATCCAGCGTGGTACTGGCCGATGTCGCAATAAAGAGCGGCCCTTTCTCATGCTGCACGGCGTGCCGGATCGCGGCATCGTCCCATTCGGGTATGTGCAGTCTTTCCGCGATCTCCACCGGCTTCCGGCGCACCGACTGCCTGAGCGCCAGGGCGAGCATCGGCGCCTCGTTCGTCACGTCCATGCCCAGCACGAGCACGGCGTCTGCCTGCTCAACATCGTGAAGGGACGACGAGCGCGCGGGTCCGTTCCGGAGGATCCCGATCATCAGAGAGACAAGCCGCGACTCGTTTTCCGACATCCCTGAGTAGAATCGTTCCGGTCCGACAAGCCTGCGAAGTGCGAAGTTCGATTCGAGAGAAGCACGGGGAGACCCGATGCCGATAACACGACGACTTTTGGACAGGATGTCCGCCACATGCTTGAGGGCGGTTTCTTTGGTGACGGGTCCGAAATCTGAAGGGATACTCTCAAATCCCCCCTGCCCCCCTTTGCTAAAGGGGGGAGTTTTGGTAGTTTCCTTTGCTAACATGGGGTCATTTCCCCCTTTGAGAAAGGGGGATTGAGGGGGATTTTCATTGTTTTTAACGAGTGGCTGTCTGATTCGCTTATTGCTGTTCACAAACTCGTAACCGAAGCGCCCCCGGTCGCAAAGGAAATAGCCGTTCACCTCGTGGTTATAGCGGTTCAGTATCCTGCGCAACGTGCCGTATCGCTCGCCGGGAATGGTGTTACAACCCAGGCCGCAGTGCACGCACACCGACGGCGCGGTCTGCAGGTCCCATTTACGCGTGTAGTGCTGCTTCAGGGTCTTGTCGGTGAACACGCCGGTAGGGCACACCTCGACAAGGTTGCCGCTGAACTCGCTTTCGAGCACGCCGTCTTCGTGGCGTCCGAAATACACATGATGGTGCGCGCCGAAGACGTCGAGGTCGCGCCCGCCGGCATAGTCCCGGTAGAACCGCACGCACCGGTAGCACTGAATGCACCGGTTCATCTCATGGTTGACGAAGGGGCCGAGATACTGGTTGCGGTGCGTGCGCTTTTTGAAGCGGGTCCTCCGGTAAACATGCCCGGTCATGACCGTCATGTCCTGGAGGTGGCATTCGCCGCCTTCGTCGCAGACCGGACAGTCGTGCGGATGGCTCAGCATGAGCCACTCGATCACGCTCCCGCGGAACGCCTTTGCCTCGGGGTCGTCGATCGATATACGCAGACCGTCTGCCACAGAGGTCATGCAGGACATGACGATCCTTCCCCGCGTGTCCTTCTCGTCCCTGAACTGCTTGACCGCGCACTGCCTGCACGCCCCGACGGCGTGCATGGCCGGATGCCAGCAAAAATACGGCAGGTCGAATCCGAGCGAAAGGCATGCCTGGAGAAGGTTCTGTCCTTCATTGACCTGATACGGCTTGTTGTCGATATAGATCGTGAACATAAATCAAACTCCAAATTTCAGATCCCAAATTACAAATAATCACCAATGACCAAATCTCAATAACCAAACAGTTTGGAACTTCGAATTTGGTTATTGGAATTTATTTGATTATTGGTGCTTACTTTACCCCAGGGGCATCGCTTCTCCCGAATATGCCTCTCAAAATCTTCCCGGAAATATTTCAACGCGCTCTGGAGCGGCTCGACGGCGCCGGGCGCAAGGGCGCAAAACGTATTGCCCGGGCCCAACAGTCTGCATTGCTGTTCCAGGATCGCGATGTCCCCCGACTCGCCCTGTCCGCTTTCCACGGCGTGAAGCATGCGCTCGATCCACGGCAGCCCCTCACGGCAGGGCGTGCACCAGCCGCAGGACTCATGCGCGAAGAACTGTATCAGGTTATGCACCATCCCCACGGGACACGTTCTATCATCGAGCACGATCATGGTGCCTGTGCCGAGCCTGCTCCCTGCCTTTTGCACCGAATCGAAATCCATCTTCACATCGAGATGCTCCTGAACGAGAAAATCCGTTGACGCCCCTCCGGGTATCACGCCCCGCAGCGCGAGACCTTCCCGCATGCCGCCGGCATGTTCTTCCATGAGTTCGCGGATGGTCGTGCCCATCGGCAATTCCCACACCCCGGGACGCTTCACTTTTCCGCTCACGCCGTAGAGCTTGGTCCCGCTATCAATGCTTTTGCTCAGGCCCTTGAACCACTCAGCGCCGTGATTGATTATGTGCGGGATGTTGGAGATCGTCTCCACGTTGTTCACGATGGTCGGCTTGCCCCAGAGGCCGCTCACCTGCGGGAAAGGAGGCTTGGCCCTCGGGATGGCGCGTTTCCCTTCAAGGGCGTTCAACAGCGCCGTTTCCTCGCCGCAGATGTAACGGCCTGCGCTGATATGGAGACGCAGTTCCAGGCTGTAACCGGTACCGAGAATATTTTTCCCGGCATAACCTGCCTCATATACTTCGGTAATCGCCTTCGTCAGCCGGTCCGCCGCCAGCTTGTATGCCCAGCGGAGAAAGATGTATGCTTCGTCAGCCTGGATGGCATACGCGGACAGGATGGCTCCTTCGAGGATCTGGTGCGGATCGCCTTCGAGCAGCAGCCGGTCTTTGAACGTGCCCGGTTCCATCTCGTCGGCGTTCACGATCAAGTACTTGGGCCCCGGTGCGCCGGCGCCCATCGGCACAAAGCTCCACTTCTGCCCCGTGGGAAAACCCGCGCCGCCCCGGCCGCGGAGGTTGGAGTCTTTCACCGCCTGCTGCACGTCCGCGGGCGTCATGTCCTTGAGCGCTTTGCGCAGGGCTTGGTAGCCGCCGGCCTTTTCGTATTCCCTGAGGCCGAGGTACTCTCCGTCGGGCCGGATATGTCTGGTCAGTGGTCGTTCCATGTAAAAACCTTTTCGACGGGACTACAGGATTAACCGATAAAAGTTGCTTTATTAATCGTCTCAAAGATGAGAAGGCTGCCCTGAGCGAATGCAGCGCTCAGGAGCGCCGGAAACTTTGAACGGAAAAGCAACACGATTATGTTTATTGCCTTCAGCAGCCTGTCCGACACCTGCCCTTTGTCAGCGCGATTGCGCGGCCGAGCTAAGGGCTGCCTTCTCATCACCACATGCCGTGATGAGCTAAAAATTATCTGTATCTCCCCAGTATCTCATCCACTTTCTCCGGGCTCAGGTCCCTGTAGGTATCGTTGTCGATCATCATCGCAGGCGCATGATCGCACGTCCCGAGGCAAACGTTCGGCAGAAGCGTGAACCTGTTGTCAGATGTCGTTCCTCCGAGCTCGATACCCAGACGGTCCTTCAGGTGCTCGCGGATCTTGCCGTATCCCATGACCCAGCAACTGATGCTGTCGCACACGAGGATCACGTGCCTGCCGACGGGCCTGCGGAAAATCATGTTGTAGAACGTGGCGATGCCGTCGAGTTCATCCGGCGACATCTCGAGCATTCCGGCAATGTCCTTGACGGCTTCGTCGGACACCCAGCCCCGGTGTCGCTGTATCACCTTCAGCGCTTCAATGGAGGCAGACTGCTTTACTGCACTGTGCTGAAGCTCCGCAGCGATTTCTTTTTTCTCTTGTTCGGTCAGCATATATTCATTCCGCCAAACCAGAACGATGGACGATTTTTCGTCCCTCGTCCTTCGTCCCTCCTCCCTCCTCCCTCTTCCCTCGTCCTTCCTCCTTCGTCCCTCACCTATCAAGGTCCGCCAGAACGTAATCAATGCTGCCGAGGATGGCCAGAAGATCGGAGACCATCATTCCCCGGCTGATCAACGGCACCATCTGAAGATGAGGAAAGGACGGCGTGCGGATGCGGGTGCGGTAGGACATCGTGTTGCCGTCGCTGATCAGATAGTATCCGTTGTTGCCTTTGGGCGCCTCGATGCCGAAGAACGCCTCGCCGGAAGGGATCACCGGTCCCCAGCTTACGTTCAAAAAATGCGTGATGAGCGTCTCGATGTCGTGCATGGTGCGCTCTTTGCGCGGCGGCGTAACGAGGGGGTGGTCCGCCTTATACGGGCCTTCCGGCATGTTCTTCACGCACTGTTCGATGATGCGCAGGCTCTGGCGCATCTCTTCCACTCGAACGACACTGCGGTCGTAGCAGTCTCCGTGCGTTCCTGTGGGGACATCGAATTCGAAGTTTTCGTAGCCGGAGTACGGCCGCTTCTTGCGGAAGTCCCATTCGAATCCGCAGGCTCGCAGGCCCGGCCCGGTCACGCCGGCGTCCACTGCCTGGTCAAGCGTATAAGCCCCGACTCCCTTTGTGCGGGCCTTGAAAATGCTGTTCCGCAGTACGATGGTATCATACTCCGCAAGCCGTGGCGGCAGATACTTCAGAAAATCGAGAATGAGCCGGTCCCATCCTTTGGGCAGGTCCTGCGCCACCCCGCCGATGCGGAACCACTCCGGGTGCATGCGGCCGCCGCACACGGCCTCCACGATGCCGAAGACCCGCTCCCGGTCGGTGAACGTATAGAATGCCGGGGAGAGCGCACCCACATCCTGGGCAAAGGTGCCGTACCACACGAGATGGCTGGCGATGCGGAACAGCTCTGCCATCATCACCCGAATGGTTTTCACCCGGTCCGGGACCACGATGCCTGCCAATTTCTCCACGGCGAGAACGTAGGCGAGATTGTTCTGCACGCCGCTCAAGTAGTCGATGCGGTCGGTGTAGGGAATGTACGTGTGCCAGGACTGGCGCTCGCCCATCTTCTCGGCGCCGCGGTGGTGGTATCCGATGTCGAGCACCGCGTCGGCGATCTCCTCTCCGTCGAGTTGAAGGACCACGCGGAGCAGGCCGTGGGTGCCGGGGTGCTGCGGGCCGAGGTTCAGGAACATGAAGTCCGACGCTTCATGGCTGCGCTTCATCCCCCACTCCTCGGGCCTGAACAAAAGGGCCTTGTCCTCGGCCTTTTCCTTTTCCTCAGGCATCCGGAACGGGCCCATCTCTGTGGCACGAGCGGGATGGTCCTTGCGCAAGGGGTGGCCTTCCCAGGTCGGCGGCATGAGGATGCGCCTGAGGTGAGGATGTCCCTCGAAGGTGATGCCGAACATGTCCCACACCTCGCGCTCGTACCAGTTGGCCGCGGGCCAGATGGTGACAATGCTCGGCAGGGCTGGAGATACCCCCTTGAGCGCGACCTTTATCCGGACGTCTTCGTTCCTCTCGAACGACAGGAGATGGTAGAGCGCCGTAAAATCGCTCTCCGGCTGACCTTCGCGGTGAGCGCGTACCCGTTCGTCGATCGCGGTAAGATCATAGAGCATCCGGTATGGTTTTTCCACGCCCTCTTTGAGATAACGCAACACCTCTCCCACGCGCTCCTTCTGGACCCAGATCGTGGGGAGATCGTCGCACGTCGGCTGCGGCGTGATCGCCGGCGTGCCGAACCTGTTTTGGAGTTCCTGGATGATGGGATGGTTTTGGGTCATAGAATAATTCCGCCGCAGAGACGGAGGGTCGAAGCTGCATGATGGAGGACGGAGGAGAGAGGAGAGAGGCTACTTCCTACTTCCCTCTTCCCTCTTCCCTCCACGGCTGATCTCCCTTACACTTCGTCCGGCGACGGCAGGACCGTTGTTTTCGCGCGCTCTTCCCGTTTCAGATCACGCAGGGACGGCCGTTCCGGCTTCACCACCCCCTGCGGCCCGAGTACCCAGCTCAGGGGGCGCCGTTCGTTGCCCACGAGATTCTGGAGCAGGAGAAGGCCTTCCATGAATGCCTCCGGCCGCGGCGGACAGCCGGGCACGTACACGTCGACCGGAAGGAACTTGTCAACACCCTGGACCACGCTGTAGATATCGTACATCCCTCCGGAATTGGCGCACGATCCCATGGAGATCACCCAGCGCGGCTCCATCATCTGTTCGTAGAGGCGTTTGATGACAGGCGCCATCTTGATGAATACCGTGCCCGCAATGACCATCATATCCGCCTCCCGGGGCGTGCCCCGCATCACCTCCGCGCCGAACCGCGCGATGTCATACTTGCTCGTCAGGCTCGTCGCCATCTCCACAAAACAGCACGAGAGCCCGAAGTTGAAAGGCCAGATGGAATTTTTCCGCGCCCAGGCCACGATATCCTGCATGTTCGTGAGCAGGACGCTGCGGCTGACCGCGTCTTCGACCGGATCATGGTCCGGCTTCGTCAGAGACCAGCGCATCGGAAAACTCCTTTCTGCGAAGGCAAAGGTCAAAATGCAAAGTGAAAATGTTAACAAGGGCATTATTTACTTTTGCAATTTGCCTTTTTCATTTTGCATTTTTTAGTAAGTTTTTCGTCCTGCTTCCCCACTCCAGCGCGCCGAGCCGCCAGAGATAGACGAGCGCTGCCATCAAAACGCCGATGAAGATCAGGATCTCGACATACCCCGCCCACTTGAGCTCGCGGAGCGACACGGCCCAGGCAAAGATGAACACTGCCTCCAGATCGAAGACGACGAAAAATACAGCCACCAAATAGAATTTGACGTCGAAACGCACCCTGGCTGTGCCGGTCGAGAGTATGCCCGATTCATACGGTTCTCCCGTCGCCCTCTCTCTGTGCCGCTCGCCCAGAAAATAGGAGAGCAGGATCATGAAGGCGACCAGGGCGACTACCGCAAAAAAATAGACGGCCATGACCCAAAGAGTATTTGTCGAAGAGTTCATCATGTGACAAGAAAGCAGTTGTCCTAACATTTATTCGGAAGTGGAAGGGTACAGAGTCTTATACTTAATTCTCATCCATCAGGAGCACAATGTCAAGCAAACATGAATGAATTTCACTGGTTGGCCGGCATCTGCCGGCAACCTCGTCCACACTACTTAGCAGCAATGGCCTCGCGTTTACGTTCCTTACTCTATGATCCTCTTCCGCATGAGCTTGAACGGGAACGGGGCGAGGATGAGAAACACGACGAGGATCCAGACCGAGCTCCAGACCGCGCCGGAGAGCGTTCCCGCGGATAAGGCCCGGCAGATGTTCACCAGATGGTAGAGCGGGGTAAAGACGGCGATATCCGAGACCACGCGCGGCATCGAGTCGAGCGGGAAAAAAATGCCCGAGAACAGGAACAGCGGCGTCATGAAGAGGGTATAGAAGTAGCTGAAGGAATCGATCCCCGGCACGATCGCGGCAAACATGATCGAGAGCTCCGCGAAGATCAGGCCGCAGAGAAAGATGAGCGGGATCGCGAGAACGATGAGGGGAGAGTCCACGAGCCCGAACAGGGCGATCACGATCGTTATCGTAATGCCGAATATCACGCTTTTTGTCGCCCCCCAGATGAGTTCCCCCGCCACCAGGTCGTCGAGGCTCACCGGCGTTGCGAGGATCGCGTCGAACGTCTTCTGGAACGTCATCCTGATGTACGTGCCGTAGGTGCACTCATATACCACGGCGAACATGGAAGAAGAGGCGACGATGCCCGGAGCGATGAATTTAATGTACGGCTGCCCGTTGATCTCCTTGATGAACGCGCCCAGCCCCAGCCCCATGGCCACCAGATAGAGGGCCGGCTCCGCAAAATTGAGGGCGAAGCTCGTCTTATAGAGCTTGGTGTACACCGTCCAGTGGCGTTGCCAGACCCTGAATGCCCGCTTAATCTGCAAGGCTCCTCCCCGCAAGTTTGAGATACACGTCCTCAAGGTTCCCGCCGTGCTTCGCCATAAGGTTCGACGGCGTGTCCACGGCCACGATCCTGCCGGAGTCCATGATCGCCACGCGGTCGCACAGTTTTTCCGCTTCCTCCATATAGTGGGTGGTGAGCAGGAGCGTCGTGTTCTGGAACTTGAGATGGTTCAGCTTGTCCCAGACCGTGCGCCTGCTGTGGGGGTCGAGGCCGGTGGTGGGCTCGTCGAGGATCAGCAGTTCGGGATTGTTGATAAGCGACCGCGCGAGCAGCAGCCGGTGCTTCATCCCGCCCGAGAGCTGCTCGATCTTGACGCCCGCCTTGTCCTGGAGCCCGACGAACTCAAGGAGCGACCGAGCGAGGCGGACAGCGTCCTTTTTCCGGATATCGAAATACCTCGCGTACACGATCAGGTTCTCGAACACGCTGAGATCGGGGTCCAGGTTGTTGTCCTGGGGCATCACGCCGAGACGGGATTTTATCTCGCTCGGATGTTCGGTCACATCCATGCCGAAGACCGTGACCTTTCCCGCGGTCGGCGGCATGAAACAGGAGATGATGCGCATCACCGTGGTCTTGCCCGCGCCGTTCGGCCCGAGAAAGCCGAAGCACTCCCCCGCTGCGATGTCGAACGCAACATCGTTCACCGCTTTGACGTCGCCGAAATACTTAATCAGTCCCCGGGCGGTAACGATGTTCAAAGAGAGGCCTCACGAAGATTTTTTGCCGCGGTTGAACACGGTTCACAAATCAGCTCATAGCTCATCGCTGATAGTAAAACCAGGAGCTAAGAGCTTGATGAGGCAATGCCTCAGACCCATGAAACAAAGGCGAGCTCACACGAAGGCACGAAGACACTAAGAAAAAACAATTCAGGATTTTTTATTCTTTGTGTACTTTGTGGCTTTGTGTGAGAATCAGGTTCTGGTTTTGACTCAAAATTTAAGATGAACCTCAGTAAAGGTTTTTAATTGCCTCACACATCCAGGGTCACGCGGTTTCTGCCCGCGGCCTTGCTTTCGTACATGAGCTTGTCCGATCGTTTTAACAGTTCGGCGATCGTGTCCTCGGGCCGCGCAAGTGTCGCGCCGATGGAGACGGTCACCGGGTCGGGAGATACGACAGCGGCTCTCGATTGCTCAACGAGCATCCGGAACCGGTTTGCCGTTGCGATGAGCTCGGCCCTGTCGACATTTGCGATGACCCCGACGAATTCTTCGCCGCCCCAGCGCCCCAGCACGTCGAACGATCGCAGGTTTCTTGAAAGCGTCTTCGCTACCATCTTCAGCACCTCGTCTCCGACATCGTGGCCAAAGCGATCGTTAATGTCCTTGAAATGGTCTATGTCGATAAAGATGACGCCGAACGGCCATCCATACCTCTGCATCTCCTCATATCGTGCCTTCAGGGTGATCTCGGTGTACCGTCTGTTCGCGACCTCGGTGAGGGGATCAAGGTACATGATCTTCTCATACTCCGCGATCCGTTCGAGCACGGCCGCCTGCGGCTTGTTATCAGTAAATATCTCGACTGCACCGCTGACCTGCCCGCGGTCATCGCGAATGGGGGCGACACGAACGGAGATGGGAACACGGTGCCCGTCCTTGTGGAGGAGATAGACCTCGGCGCTTCGAAGCTTGCCGTCCGCCAGTGTTTCCGAGAGAGGGCATCCTCCGTTGCACAAGGGGGCCCCCTTCTCGTCGATATGCTTGAGGATATTGTCGGCACAGCATCTCCCCATCACCTCGTCGCTCATATAACCCGTAATTCTCTCGGCGCCCCTGTTCCAATACGTGATCGTTCTGTTCTTGTCGACAAAGTACACGCCGTCATACAGGTTATCAAGAAGGTTCTTGTAAAACTCGTCAGTGGAATTCATGATCCTGATCACTCCGGTGGAGCCTCTCCGGCAATTCCGCAAAGGCGGGCGGCCGCGGGGCAGAAATTTTACCCTGATACCGCTATGCCTTTTCCTTTACCGCTTCCATTGATTGCAGGATCCGCTCTATCTTTTCCTTGATATGCATCCTCTTCCCGTGGAAGTTCTGGAGTTCCTGCGCCTCGCGCCGGGCCTGGGCAAGTTCGTGCTCCAGTTCACGGACGCGTCCCGCAAGGCCCCTGTTCTCGGCAACAAGGGCCTGTACCCGCTTTTCCACTTCAGCAAAATTTTTTTCGAGGTCTTTCACTGCCCTTTCACCTCTTCCTGCAGAAAGAGCGGGGCCAGCGCGCTTCCCGAGTATAACGGCGTAAGGGTGGCATTCTGCCCGGCCTTGCCGTAGATCCTTTTATATTCGGCATAATTTCGCAGCACTTTTTTCACGTATCCCCTGGTCTCGGAAAAGGGGATGGATTCGATGAACTCATCCCGATCCATGAAATGTCCGTTCTTGCCGAGCCATGATAACACCGCCTCGGGACCGGCGTTATAGGCTGCGCTGACAAAGAGCGGGTCTTCTTTGAACCGTTTCATGAGATGGCTGATGTACCACGTGCCGATGTTGATGCCCGTATCGGAATCAAAGAGCTTGTTCCGGTCGAATCCCCGCAATCTGATTGACTGCGCGACCCACTCGCCCGTGGACGGCATCACCTGCATCACGCCCCTCGCTCCCGCGGGCGACAGCGCCTCGGAGTGGAACTGACTTTCCTCGCGGATGATCGCCGCGACGAAGTACGGGTCCTGGCCGTATTTCCGGGAATACGAAAGGATGCTTTCCCAATAGCCCTGCGGATACGCGAGGAGCCAGAAATCTTCGGAGGTCTCCCGTGCGGCCCCCTCCAGATACCGCTCGTAATTCCGAAGCACAAGGATGAGCGAACGGTAATAATCTCCGAGCTCAAAGAAGGCTTTGCTCAGGCCAAGGAGTCCGCCCCGTTTGCGGGGGATCTTTTCCTGAAGGGCCCAGAGTTCGGCGGCCGCCTCTGTCTTCATGTTGAGATGCATGAGCTCCAACGTCTTTTTGAACGACGGTTCGGCGGAGAGCGCCCTCACCGCTTCTTCGGTCCATACCGGCGGCCCGTCGGCATCAGTGGACTCCTGGACATCCAGCGTAAAAGGCTCGCCGGCCTTTCCGTCCGTGTCGACCGAGAGCTCCTCTGCCACGGCAAGCGTGGAAACATCCATGTTCAACAGCTTCTCCGAGGAGCGGTGTCCATAATAGGTATATGGGCCTCTCACCAGCACCCTTCGGTAGTATCCCACCGCCCGCGACTTGTTCGCCCGTTTCTCCGCGGCCCTGCCCTGCCAGTACAGCGCCTGGGGCACAAGAAACGACCGGGGATACCTGAGAATAAGTTCCTGGAGGGTCTGCTCCGTGTTCTTAAAATCGCCGGATGTATAGTACGCCCATGCCTTCCACCAGATCGCGCTGTCCGCGAACTTGCTCTCGGGATACTCATCGGCCAGCCGGTCGTAGAACTTGAGCGCCTTCTTCATGTCGTTCGACTCGCGGTAGATGTTCCCGATGAGAAAAAGGGCGTCGTCCGCCCATGCGCTGTCCGGATACGCGGCAATGATCTTGAGATACGACCCGATGGCCTCTTCCTTCCTGCCGAGCCTGCTGTACACTTTTCCCAGCCACTTGAGCGCCTCCGCGCCGTGACGCTCGGGCGGATGCTCCTTCATCGTGTGCTCAAGCATGGAGGCGGCCTCCGAGCGCTTGCCGAGACGGAAAAGAGAGATGCCTGCCCGGAGAAGTATGTCCACCTTCTGCGAGTGTGCCGGCTCCCTATCGAGCACGGTCATGAACGCGTCGTATGCCTTGTCGTTCTGGTTCGCCTTAAAGAGGTTTCTCGCCCGTTCGTACATGTCATCGGGAGTAAGTTCGGGAATATCCGCTCCGCAGAGCTTGAGCTCGTCGAGCGCCTTCTGCGCTTCCTGGTCCGCGGGACTCCCGGGATAATTGATGTTCACTTCCTGGTAAGCCTTGACGGCCTGGGTTATCCTCGTGTCCGCTGCGAGCGCCTTGCCGAGTCCGAGACCCGCTTCGGGACACAGATCCGAACGCGGATAGTCCGTCAAAAACTTCTCATATGCCTCTGCCGCCCTGGGAAAGAAACCGGCATCGAACAGGACCTGCGCCTTCCGCAGGGTGGCGCGGATGACCCATGAACTTTTCGCGAAGTGGTCTATCAACTGCTGGTAAAGCTTGATCGCGTCTTCATATCGCGTTTTAGAGGAAAGGTGTTCTGCCAGAAAGAAAAGGGCGTAATCGGCGAGTTCCGGATACTCCGCGGGGACGCGAAGCAGAACAGTCTCGGCCTCGGCCGTCCGGTCAAGGGCAATGAGCGCCCGACCCGTTAGAAAGAGCGACCGCTTCTGCCAGGGATTGTTCGGATACTGCTCCATCACCTGCTGCGCAATGAGGATGGTTGTGGCCATGTCGTTGACCTTGTACGCATCCATGGCCAGGGAGAACCCTTCCTGAGGTCCGGCGATGACAGGCGCCGACGGAGGAGGAACCGAGACAACGACGGGAGCGGGCCCCTTATGCGAAGCGCAGGCAGTAAAAAAAAGAAGCGAGCAAACAGCGATAGTTCTTTTAAAATCAGCCATATATCCTTTTTACGTTCAATAATTACTTCTAAAGTATATATTCCATTGCCAAGCATGTCAATAGGAGTTCTTGAAATCGCTGTCAAGCTGTAGAGGCAATTAAAAGAAGATCTGACGTGAACTTGGCGCTGAGGGACATCAACAAGAAATTCTGAACATTAACAGAAGCGGGCCTGAAAAGTCGGGATTTGAGCGTTATAAGAATTGCACAGACCTCGAGGTCGGCGTAAAAATTTTCAGATTAGTCCCGGAGCGGAGCGAGGGAGAGAACGCGCGGGTGAGACGCGCATCTCATGCGCGTCGGACCCGCAGGTTGAACTACTGGTCACTTTTTTTGTGATGTTTCATTGCAGTCTTGACGAACTGTCCGAATTTCCTGTCTTTTCTACGCTTTTCAACGTAGGACAGTTCATTGTATTCAGATTCTTTCATCAGCTTCAAATAGCTCTGGTATCGATCCGCTTGCAATGTGCCATTTTCAATTGCGTTTAGGAGTGCGCAACCGACTTCCTGAGTATGAGTGCAATTGGCAAAACGGCAGGTTTTTGAAAGACTCCAAATATCAGCGAAGCTTTCCTCAAGACCTGAGCTGACGCCGATATTCCCCAGTTCTCTCATTCCAGGGGTGTCGATCAGCATCGCCCCTTGCTCAAGGACGATCAGTTGGCGCTGCGCCGTCGTGTGCTTGCCCTTCCCGTCGCTTGCACGGACTGTGTTTGTCTCAAATAGATCACGGCCTATGATATGGTTCAAGAGCGTTGTTTTGCCTACTCCGGAAGACCCGACCAGGCAATATGTTTTGCCCGGCTCCAGTAGCTGTCGCACTTGATCCACTCCAAAGCCGGTCACGTTGCTGAGTGGAAGGACTTTGCATTTGATATTGGCTTGACGTACCTCTGATATTCTTTGCTCCAGCTTCTCGGGGCTGACGAGGTCGCTTTTTGTCAGGAGCAGTATCGGTTCAATGTTTCCTTCGTTTACCATAACAAGGTAGCGCTCCAGCCTGCGCAGATTGAAATCGAAATCACAAGCTTGCACGATCAAGGCGGAATCTATGTTGACCGCGATCATCTGGTAGTCGATTTTTTTCCCAGGGGTTTTTCTCCGCAAAAAAGATTTGCGCGGGAGAAGGCCATGGATGATGGCAAAGGTGTCATCGTTGTGGAACTGGACAAGTGCCCAATCACCTACCGAAGGAAGATCTATGCTCGACTCAGCGGAGTAAACGAAACTGCCTGCCAGTTCAGCAAAAACTTCGCTGGTTTCATTTCTTACGAGGTAGCTGTCCCTGTGGACAGCGGTCACGCGAGCCACGCTGCAGTCAGGTCTCAGCGCCTCCGATCTTTTGTCTTCAAACCACTGATCAAATCCGAGAGTTATAAGTTCCATATTAAGTCAACGCGACGCTAAGGGGCGCGGTTTTCAGCGACCCTCTCGAGCGTTCTCGTTAGAAATCTGTGATTGTTCCAAGAAGCTCGTTGAATTTATCTTTAGGGTGGATCTCCTTCATGACGTCGGAAGGGCGACTACCTATCTTGATAATTTCTAGCGTCTCATGATCGTGCAAATAGATATCAGGTTCTACATCTGAACTTTCTCTTTTCTCAAGAAGGAATAAATAGTTCCCGCAACCATCATAGGCAATAACAACACCATTACTGGGAAAGCCATCAGAATCTCGTGCCTCCTTAATGTAATATGATAAGTCTTCAGCGCCCGGGATATACCAGACGTTTTTAAGTACAATCATACACCCACCTTCATTCGGGATAGATAGGGTGTGATAATCGTGCGGGAATTTAATTCCAAATTCGTTCTCAATATCGATAATGTTCATAGTTTAAGATTTCTTGCCCTTGGATGGGGCCATTTATTCTTCTATTTGTGATGTATCCTCGTAAACTTCACCGTCGTCGCCTTGGACGCGCGCGCGAAGTTGTGCCGCAATTTGAAGCATTTTCTGCACGATCGCCTTATCTGGATTCTTTGAATAGATGTTCCCACCAATCCAGTCAAGCCAAGGGTCAGGGTACTTTGACGGCCCGGTCCAGAGCGCAAAATAGGGGCCGTTATAGCCTGCAAGTCGAAGCTCGCTATCTTCCGCCACGATTTTGAGCCATTCGTCCGCAGTAATTTCATACCCCGTGTTATTAGCCCAATCCTCTGCTCGCGTTATGTGAAGATCGTAACCCATATGTTTTCTTCCTTCGGACTAACGCCGCGGTCACGCGCCGCCTTCTGGCGCGTCGCTGTGGACCGCGATGTTGGCCTTTCTACTCTGTGGATTGGATAAATTCGGGTGAACAGAATTGACACCTGCATTTTCCGGATGCCATGATCGAAGTGAAGCTGTTTTCAGTTTGTGTCATTAAACTGAGGCCGTTATCGTTTTCCGATTCTAACGTTGCCGCATCAACATCAAAATGAAAATGCATTTTTTGATCACCGATGAACTTGAGCTGCGGTTCGGGATAATACTGCGCGTATCCACCTTCCGACAATGGAACAAATATAGGTTCAGGTCCGTCGTTTGGTCCTGGTTCTTTTGGAATAAAACCGAACGGTTTGAAATGTTCTTGTTCTAATACGTCTCGATTTGCCTTAAACCAAACGCTGGCCCAATGTGTGGCAACATTCGCAGAAACCTCACCCATGCCTGCACAGCCGGAAAAGGATAGTTGCACGTAACAACTGTTTGTGCCCGTATCTAAGTTTTTTTCAGCGCGAAGAAGGATTTCTGTAACATCGAGATCGAGATAGTTAAATATATTGTTGGTCGCTTTCCACGGCTGTGGTAATTCCTGATGGAGAAATGCAATAAAATCTTTTTTGAGTAAAGTCAAATCTCCGGGCACCAAATCAATAATAGAAATATTCCCGGCTTTATATTCTCTGGGACTTCTGTAACGCTGTCGTCCAAGTAGCTTATCGATGATATTGCGTTTAATTGGTTGTGGTTCAAGATGACTTTTGCCGAGGGAGCCAAATATAAGATATGCGCTACCGCCCATGCAGTACCACCTTTCTTTTTTCTGGGGCTAATCCCGGCGGTAACTCGCCCCCGCGCAGCGGGGTGTCGATGTTGACTGCCTGGTTCTTCGCCCGAGCTTCGCGAGGGCGAATGGCAGTCGGGCGAG
>Ga0209641_10002468_pt1 | contig 15919 bp, 15 predicted proteins | sample RifCSP16_1_FD_184022 | JGI IMG/M metagenome (GOLD analysis project Ga0209641, IMG submission 184022) | Soil microbial communities from Rifle, Colorado - Rifle CSP2_sed 16_1 (SPAdes) (version 2) | ecosystem: Environmental > Terrestrial > Deep subsurface > Rock core/Sediment | place: Rifle...
GGGCGGTGCCGTCCGCCCGCAGCCGGATCAACTTCTGCACGAGTTCGTTCAAGGTCCACACGGCAGGTCGGAGACTGCCTTCTTGGTGTCCACAGTTCGCCCCTTCCTTGGGTACTGGGGCTTCCCGAACAACCCGGACCAGGGAGATGGGGTCCAAAAGATCGAGGGGACGCGGCCGAAGCCGCATCCCCTCTTGAGCAAATCTGGTGGAGGCGGCGGGAATCGAACCCGCGTCCTGAGTGGATGAGGGCAAGGCCTCTACGAGCGTAGCCCGCGTTCTCGTCTCACCGCCGGCGCTCCCACACCTCAGCGGCACCGGACCCGCTGTGTGTGCTCAGGATTCACACCGTGAGCGGTTGGTCCCGCCATGCCGGCCGCGTGTAATCCGTTGAGCTGGAAATTGGTTCGCCTTCCGCGAACCTCGTGGCCCGAAATGGAGTAATGTCAATGGTCACACTCTCTCCGTGTGCAATCAACTCTGCCATGCTGAGCCCGACGGCCGGTGCGATCTTGAACCCAGTCCCGCCAGCGGCCACAGCAAGGAAGAGGTTCTCGATACCTGGAGCTCGACCCAGGATGGGAGTGCCATCCGCACTGTATCCGTCGGGCGCGGCCCACCCTTTGATCAGCCCGGCACGGTAGAATGCAGGGACTCGCTGCACCAGATGCTCGGCACCGTCTGCCACGTACGGGAGTCGTACAGAATGGACTATGTTGTCCGGATCAACATCCCACTCATAACGCAGGCCAAACTCAGACCGACTCTCCCGCTCGGGACGGAAGTATGTTCCGATGCTGTCGTCGATTATCGTCATCTGCTGACCGGTGAGGTCTTCAGCGTGTTGGAGCAGTCCCGCTCTGACCAGTTTTGTCCGTATCGGCAACTCCACCCCAGCACGTTTCAGCAGCCCTATCGACCATGCGCCCGTAGCGACAACAAGGCTTCCTGTGGGAAGGAAGCCCTCGTTTGTCTCAACGCCAACCGCCCTGCCATCAGCTAGCATTATGTCGCGGACTTCTACACCCTGGCGTAAGATCGCACCGCGTGCGATAGCCCGTTCCACCAGGGCTTGAGCGGTTTCGGCGCCACTGCCGTATCCCCCGTCCGGTTCGTATGCCGCCCCACCAACGTTCTCGATCGAGATGAATGGCTGTAGCCTACGCAGTTCCTCCGGTTCGAGGAACTCGACGTTCGCGCCGAGCTTCCGAAGCATCATGATATTCTGTCTAAGTTTCCCGCGGTCTTCGATTCCCACGATGCGGAGGAATCCGGTCCGCTTGTAACCGCAGCTACCGCCGATCGCTTCGGCCCAATTCCGGAACATCTCTAGACTTACGAGGGCCAGACGAGACTCATACGGATTTGTGTAGTGGACCCTGATGATTCCGGACGACCACCCAGTAGCTCCCGCCGCCACGCTGGTCCGTTCAAGGAGGACAACGCGGCCGATCTTCCGCTCGGTCAAGAAGCAAGCTATTGCAGCACCGAACACACCTGCACCGGCGATTGCGACGTCCGCACCCTTTACCGTCCCGATGGGATCTACACCCCCCGATCAGCCTTCGCCTTGATACGTTGGCGATGCCCCAAAGCTAGCTTCTCGGATCGGCGAGACTGCGGTGAGGTCCATCTGCAGTGTCCGCCCGAGGATCAGGTCGGCGATGATGTGGCCGGTGATCCCAGACCAGGTCATGCCGTACCGACCGTGACCGGTGGCCACCCAGAGTCCCGGCACTTGGGGCAGTGCGCCAAGAAGAGGGTTGCCGTCGGGCGTCATTGGTCGCAACCCGGCCCAGGTACGGATGACCCGAACGTGTTGCAGAGAAGGCATAAGGTCTAGCCATTTTGTAGCAAATGTGCCCACGAGTGGTGTGACTCGCTTATCAAACCCAACGTACTCCACGCTGCTGCCGAGCATCAGGTTCCCACTCGTGGTCTGTCGCACGCCAAGACCCACTCCTTGGATAACGCGTGGCGTAATCGGACGGAGGGGTTCGCTGATCAGCATTTGCCCACGCCCCGGGCGCACCATCAGGTGAACGCCGATCCTTCCTGTCAGATCCCCGACCCACGCTCCGTTGGCCAAGACAACGTGCTGCGCGAGTACAGCGCCGACACTCGTGCGCACACCCGCCACGCGTCCATTGTCAACAATGAGGTCGACCACACTAGTATGCGTCTGAATCACGGCCCCAAGACGCTGAGCAGTCCCTGCAAAGGCGTGTGTCAAAAGGAACGGGTTGAGGTGGCCATCGGTTGGACCGTACATACCCCCCGTGATCGCAGCCTTGTTCAAGGCGGGCTCGAGATCAGCGACCTCGCTAGCTGTCAGCATCCGAACGGATTGGCCAATCTTAAGCCATCGATCCGCCAAAATCTGCAATTCCAGCAAGTCCTCGTCAGAAGTGGCGAGGATGAGACGCCCTTCCTGCACGAACTCGAAGGGATGATCTAGTTCGAGCGATAGGCGCGCCAGCCACTGCATGCCCGCTTGCCTCAGCGGAAGCGTAGCATCAGGCGTTCCCCCCAGCACACCGACAAATCCAGCGTTGGCTCCGGATGCCCCAGAACAGAGGGGGCCTCGTTCGAGCAACAATGGGCGCAGTCCCGCTCGAGAGAGGAAGTAGGCGATAGAGGCCCCAATAACCCCGCCGCCGACTATTGCCACGTCAACTGTCCTGTCGGCCGCGCTACTCGTTGGAGGGTGGGCTTCTTGTTGATTCCCCCTTTCGAGGCCCTCCTCGAGGTCAGGGGTCGACAGTGGAGCTAGCACTTCGCTTAACACTGGCCAGGGGACGGGCTTGATCGGGGTACGAGGGGTAGGCTCACTCCCGTCGAGGAGAGGCTGGGGGAAATGTTGGGCAAGCAGGTCGCGTACGATGGGGCCGCAGATTCGTGCTTGACACAACCCCATTCCGGGCCTTGCCATGGTTCTCACGAATCTGAAATCCCCCTGCGAATCAGTTAGGAATGGCTCAAGTTCCCCCGCGGTAACCTCCTCACAACGGCAGACTACCGTACTGGGGGTGACTATGCCGTAAATCCCTGGGCGAAATGGAAAGCTTTCTAGGAGTAGGTCCGCGAAAGCGCGAGGCCGTACCAGCTGACGGCGTGTTGCTGAGATCCGCAAATCAACACCTTTTTGCACATTACCGTTGGGCGACCGAGCCGCAGCAGCTCCCGCCAGGCGCCCCTCAGCTATGGCGACCTCGGCGCCACCGATCCCCGTCACTTCGCCAGCCACGTAAATTCCTCGTTGGGTTGTCTCCATCTGTGCATCGTGAACGACTACCCAACCGCCGCGAATCCGATCGTATCGGTGTTCACATCCAAGTAACCCGGTTAGGTCGGTCCCCGGAATGAAACCGTACCCCAGGCATACGGTATCGACCTCGACAGGTGTCTCGGTTCCGGAGAGCGCGCGCCACTGCCGGTCGACTTCCACGATAACTGCACCCGTTACTCGTTCTTCTCCAAGGATCCTCACTACCGCTTGCCCAAAGCGATAGCGAATGCCGTGCAGCCACAGTCCTCGCAGATAACCGACTGCGTCACGAAATCCCGTAGTGTGTCGCGACAGCCTCCACAACCGTGACGCCAGCCAGGACAACGAGTGCGCTTCTATGACTGCAACCACGTCGACGCCGGCTGCGGCGAGTTCAAGAGCCGCTGACACAAGGAACGGGCCGGATCCGGCAACAAGTGCGCGGCGCCCAAGTTTCGCTCCGGACTTCGCCAATATCTGGGCGCCGCCCGCGCTCACGACACCAGGAAGAGTCCACCCAGGGCAGGGGACAATCCGTTCCGAAGCGCCTGTCGCAATTACCAACCGCCGCCATGGGACGACCAACCCACGCCCCTGCTGCTCGCATAGGAGGCGGTTGCCCAAGACTCCCCAAACCGTGGTCGAGAGGACAATCGGCACGTGGAAGGATTCAAGCTCGGCGAAAAGGCGGCGCTTGATGCGGTCAATCCGTTCAACAGGCCCTCCGACGCCTGACGCCGGCACCACGCGCGGTCTGAAAATCTGCCCGCCCGGAGAAGGGTTCTCGTCAATAATCACAACCCGTCCACCGCCGCGTGCCGCCTCGGCAGCCGCCGCAAGCCCCGCCGGTCCAGCACCGACAACTAGAATGTCAGACTCGGGGATGCCTTGTGTGCTCACAATCGCCAAAGGTAATCTGCATGCCATCCCACACCGGAGAGAGACATGCGCGAATGGGGCGACCGTCCACAAATACTGTGCAGTCAAAACAAATACCCATTCCGCAGAAGATGCTCCTCGGCGCGCCAAGCTTGATAGTCCGACGGAATGTCAATATCCCTCTCTTGAGCAGCGCCGCGGCTACGGTTTCTCCTTCTGTCGCCGACAGGGCAACGCCGTTTGCAAACACTATGATGACTTTACGCTCTTCTCCGGGCATTTTGCCTACGCGTGAAACTCAGGCGCTCGGGACCGCGCGGTATGGAGATCTCCACTAGCCGGTGCTCGCGCCGGCGAACAACCGGCGCAGCCCGACGCTCCGCTCGACGACGAAAATCAACGCGACGGAAAAAAAGATCAACACTGTAGAGACAGCCGCGATCAGGGGATCGTTCTGGTCCGACACATAGCTGAAGATTTGGATCGGCAGAGTCGTATACGTGGGACCGGCCAGGAATAGCGAAACGGTCAAGTTGTCGAACGACACTAGGAAGGCAAAGACAGCAGCGCCAAGAATGGCGTGGCTACTTAGCGGCAGCGTTACTTCCAGGAACGCACGCAACCTGGGCGCGCCAAGATTCATTGCCGCTCTTTCCAAACTCGGCCCAACCCCTTTTAAGCCGGCCAGGACGATCCGGATGACATACGGACTGGTGATGATGACATGCCCGATGAGGAGCCCTGTGAAGCTGCCAGCGACACGTAAACGAGACAGAAACTGCAGCAAAGCAATGCCCATGATGACTGCAGGCACCATCAAGGGGGACAGGAAAAAGGCATTTAGGATGCGCGTGAATGGCAGCTCGAAGCGGTCAAGGGCGTAGGCGGCGGCGGTTCCGACAACCATCGTAAGAGAGACAGTGGCGGTGGCGAGATAGAGGCTCTTATAGAACGCAGCGATGAAGTGGCTGTTCTTGCCCAGGCTCAAATACCAGCGGAGAGACAGATGCGTGTCTGGAAGCTTTAGGTAAGGATAGGGCGTGAAGGACATAACGACAATGATTACCATGGGGGCGACAATGAAGACGATGGCCCCCCCGGTTATCAGGATCCCTACCCAGCCCGCTCGGTGCATTACTGCGCACTCGCCTCCCACTCGCGGCGCTCAAGCACCTTCTGGTAAATCACGACGAGCAGTCCCGTAACAAGCAGGAGCACAAAACTGATTGCGGCACCGAAGGGCCATTGAAGGAAGGCGATCGTTTGTTCATAGGCAGTGCTGGCCAACGTCTTCACTCTAACGCCTCCTAGAAGCGTAGGGGTGACGAACGCGGACATGGTAAGGATGAATACCAGCGTGACACCCGCAAGGATCCCGGGGACGCTCAGCGGAAGCGTAACTAGCCGAAACGCCTTCCATTCATTTGCTCCAAGGTTCATGGCTGCGCGAACCATGCTGGGATCGATCGATGTCAGCGACGAGACAATCGGCAACAGCATGTATGCTAAGTAGATATGTGTAAGGCCGATAACCACCGCGGTTTCGGTCCACAGCAGACGCAAAGGGGTCTTGATAAGCCCGAGTTGCAGTAGAAACGCATTCACCAGACCGTTGGGAGAGAGAATAATCGTCCAGGCATACGTGCGGATGACTAAACTCACCAAGAGGGGACTTATCAACAAGAGCAGTAGGTACGCCTGAACCCGCCGGTTTATGCCTGAGAGAGTGTAGGCGACCGGATAGCCGATCACTAGGCAGACAACCGTGGTGATCAAACTCAGGCGGAGCGAGCTATACAGTATGCCACGGTAGTAACTGTCGCCAAAGAACTTCGCATAGTGACGAAATGTGAAGACCTTCCAGTCGATGAGCTCCACGGGATCACTCGCATGGAAACTGGCCCAGAGCATCGACAGCAGAGGATAGATGAAGAATATGATTAAGATCGTCGCCAGCGGGAGTAGGAGGAGCAGTCCGTTGGGCCAGGGAAAGACCGTCCTTCGCTTCGAGCGGTTACCGGTAGCAATCGTTCCTACAGACATATGACATCCTTCTCGGCCCAATGTACGTGTACCGTGTCGCCTGGTGCGACCGTGGGCTCGCCTCGGTTCTGCTCCAATAGCATCAACCGAACGCCCCCGGCGTCCACGAAGTATTGTATTGTGCTGCCCAGATACATGATCCGTGCAACGACACCTGAAACCCAGTTCTCACCTACTCCGCGCGCACTTTTCAGAATCCCACGTTCTGGCCGCAGGATCACGCTCACTGCGTCCCCGTCTCTCTGAGATCGACGCGGGCACACAATGGAGAATCCGGCCGCGAGGCGCACCTCTAGGCGGGGACCATTGGACTGCACGACGCGGCCTTCCAATGTGTTGGAGAATCCCAGAAATGACGCCACGAACGGAGTTGTTGGCGATCCATATATGACTGAAGGAGATCCCACCTGCTCGATCCTGCCAGCGTCCATCACCGCCACGTGGTCGGAAAGACTAAATGCTTCCTGTATATCGTGGGTGACGAACAGCGTGGTGATCCCCATTTGCTGCTGAATCTCCTTAAGTTCAACACGCATCTCTTCCCTCAATCGAGCGTCTAGGTTACTTAAGGGCTCGTCCAATAGCAGGATACGCGGCCTAACTACAAGCGCCCTCGCTAGCGCCACGCGCTGCTGCTGGCCGCCAGACAACTGGCGAGGATAACGGGATCCCAGCTGCGGTAGTCTTACTAGTTCGAGCGCATCGCGCACCCGACGTGGGATTTCGACACTCGGCACGTTGCGCATCCGGAGACCGAACGCGATGTTGTCCTGCACTGTCATGTGAGGGAACAGCGCGTAGTTCTGAAACACCATGGCCGCGTCCCTCTTGTGCGGAGGCACGTGCAAGATGTCGGCGCCTCCAAGAATGACGGTGCCGCTGTCAGGTTGGAGAAATCCGGCGATAATGTTGAGGATTGTAGTTTTGCCGCATCCGGAAGGGCCGAGGAGCGATACGAACTCCCCCTTTGCCACCTCGAGAGCAACGTCTTTCACGGCCGTGACGCTGCCGAACCGCTTGACCAGATTCCGGATCTCCAACTCATGTTCTGGAGGCAAGGCTTCCCACTCCCCCGGTCCCGCTGTATGCATCCTCTCGTGGCGTCAGCCTTGCCGCTCTACCTTATGGTTTCGACCTCCTTGGCCATGCGTTCCGTCCACTGCGCACGCACGGTATTCAAGTATATCCAATCTACGCGTTGAAGTTTGCCGATAGCATCCGCTCCATGGACAACCTGCTCAGCAATCTCTGGAGGTAGCTTGGTATTTCGGTTCAATGGACCGTAGTTTCGAGTCTCAGCTAGGTAGCGCTGAACCTCCGCGCTGAGCAGAAGGTTGATCAATAGCTGCGCCCCCTTGGGATTCGGTGCTCCCTTGACGGCCGCCGCCATTCCCAGAAGGGCATAGGCACCATCGGCTGGCAGCACGAAGTCCACCGGTACCCCCAGTGTCTTGAGGATCGTCGATCCGATGTTTGACCAGACACCGATGGCGGCCTCTCCCGCTTGGAACAACTCCCCGTACCGCTGGAAGGTCCTCTCGTAGGTCAGCACGGACGGCGCTAACTCCTTCATCTTCTGGAATCCGGGATCGATGTTGCGCATGTCGCCGCCGTTCATCTTGGCCATCTGGATGAGAGTGATCGGGCCGAAGGTCGTACTGCTGTGCGCCAGAATTATCTTCTTTTTGAACTCCGGCCGAAACAGATCGGCCCAGCGGGTCGGTGCCGGCCAACGGTTCTGTCGAAAGATTCCCGTGTGATAGATCAATCCCAACGCCGACGCTCTTGTCAGCACAGCCGGATTGCCTGGCAGTACGGCGATCGGATACATGTGCTTCAGGTTGGTGACGATAGCCGGGTCGAGTGGCTGGAATAGACCAAGTGTAACGCCTTCGTAGCCCGGTCCTTCGTCCAGAAACGCAACATCGATCTGAGGATTGGTCCGCTGAGCTCGTATCAAGGCGAGAACTTCCGTGGAGACGCCACGGGGCACAAACTGCAAACGCATGCCGGTGGTCTTCTCAAGCACCGGCCCGATAAAGTTCTCAAAGTCTTCCTGGAGGCCTCCCAAGGCAGACACGTAGACTACCTGAGCCCGGCTCTGAGGGTAGACGGGTCGGATAGCACCACTGGCAAATAGCACAACCAACGTAGCTGCGATCGTCACCTGTCGCCATTGTGAGAGAACCCGCGTCATCACTCCCACCTCCTGACTTTGATAGTCTCCTTTCCAAACTCTCGAACTCGCCGGCCGATCTCTTTCAGAACCACAAGATCGCCCTGAACAATTCGCCCGAAGCGGTTCACTGGGTACCAACCCGTCCAATTAAAGAACGTCACTACGCCGTAAACAATCATGAGCTCATCAGGTATCTCCTTACCCTCGACGCGGATTCCGGTTGCCTGCGTGTTGACCACTAAGTCCCCAGTCTCGCACCCGAGTACATAGGGGTTCTCGACCTTACCCACCTTGATCGGCAGGTGCGCATACAGCGCTTGGCCCGAATAGGAAGCATGTTTGAGTTCTTGCGTGAACGGGAGTGCGTCCCAAAACATCTGTGTCGTCAGCGGTGTAGCATCCTCGAACAGTTCGGCTCCGAAGACAACACCATCCTTGAACTCTAACTCGATCCTCTTCGCCACCCGCTCACCCCTCTCTAGGCTGTAGTGTTTTGGTCGATCATCTGCGCTAACCGCGTCAGGTCTCGACCCGCGTGCATCACAAATATCGGTGCGCGCAACTTCGGCAGATCTCCAGGGAGGTTGCCATGCACGCCGATAAGGTGTGCCATGTTGCCCGGAGCAATCTTCCCAGACCGATCTGCCAACCCGCACACTTCCGCAGCCTGGCTCGTTGCTCCGAGCAGCACATCTGTCGCCGGAATTCCCCACTCGTGGATTGCAATGATGTCCTCGCTGAGCGACCCATGCATCCCATCAGTGGCCACAGCGAAGCGCACGCCTGAACGTAAAGCATCCTGGAGGCTTTGTTCGATGCGCTCCAGGAGCGACGCCGGGAGCCCGCCGAGCCGAGAGAGGGTGCGATATACGTTGATGCTTACCACGATCCATATGCCTTTATCGATAAGTTCACCGACCTCATCGCGGCTGATCAATGCTCCGTGTTCTATCATGTCGACGCCGCCATCGATACAATTGCGAATAGCATCGCCCCCACCGTAGGCGTGGGCACCTACCGGTTTGCCAAATCTGTGCGCCTCGTCCACAGCAGCCCGGATTTCTTCCACAGAATAGAAGCAGGTAGAGGCCTGCGCGGTCTTGATCCCACCTGAGACGAACAGTTTGATGACATCCGCGCCGCGCCGGAGGTTCTCACGAACAACCTTTCTAATCTCGTCGGGCCCGTCGGCGGATACCGCAAATTGCGTGCTCATGGTCCCATTGCTGGCCTGTAGCCCTCTTGTGCTTACAACCAAATCCGGCCCGAGCAGTCCACCTATCTGCTGAGCCGATTTGAACTCCGCGTCCATGAAGTCGGGATCCCCCATGCACCGAAGCGCGGTGACCCCATGTCCCAAATCCCGCAGGATGTTCGCTGCACTGTGCAGGGCCATGCCGACTGGAGTGTTGCCAGCAGCGGGTGGCGTGGTGTAACTGGATGCCAGATGTGTGTGAGCGTCGATCAGCCCCGGGAGCAGCGTCGCGTTTCCGAGGTCGATGACATCCGTGGAAGGAAGCATCGCTACGGACGCAGACTCACCAACGGCGGTGATCCGTTGCCCTTCAACGAGTACCGTCCAACCGTCACCGCGGTGTGCGCCTGTGCCGTCAAATAGCCATTGTGCTCGGATGGCTGTTACCATCAGCGCACCGCCTGCACGATATCCCTTAGTCTCCTCGAGAGGGCAGTAGAAATCCTCTTTTTGTGCGCGATGCGCCCCCTGTGTAAGCCTTCACCTCGTCCTGCACCCCGGCAGGGCAGAAGGCGCGATCCATAGCAGCTCGAAGTCAACCTGACATTGGCCAGATTCCGCGGACGGTCCCTACCCTACATTTGGTGCTGTAATGCCTTGCAAACCTTGCGCAGCCTGCGTTTGGGCTCGTTTGGTGCCTACGCAGCCTGCGAACAAACGTCCCACCAGCCCAGCAAGCACGGTCTCCGCAACGACCCCCACCGGTTTCCCCAATGACAACAGCCACCCCACCGGCGAGGGCTTGACGGAATACTCACTTTGGGGACAAAACGACGAGACGCGGACCAAACCCCGCGTCCCGTCTGCATCAGAGCTGGTGGAGGCGGCGGGAATCGAACCCGCGTCCTGAGTGGATGAGGGCAAGGCCTCTACGAGCGTAGCCCGCGTTCTCGTCTCACCGCCGGCGCTCCCACGGACCGGATCATCCGGCGGCCAGCCCGATTAGGTTCCCCGGCGCGGCCCCGGACCGAGACCACAACGGGTAGCCGGCTTATGGCGCCCTTCCCGGCCCGCCGGCGCTGCCAGGAGGACGTCGTCGCTTAGTTAAGCGGCGAGTGCGTAGTTCTGGTTGACGCTTATGCGTCTGCCAGTTGATTTACGAGGACCTGGCACCTCGGCTCGCCACCCTGCTTCTTCCCACCCAGTCGAGACCGTTCGCCCCCATATCTCGACCTAAAGAGAGTATACCAGAAGTCACCGCCGGTCAGACCCGCGTGGCCCCCGCTTGACCGCCTTCTCGATCTGGCGCTGCGCCTCGCGCTTGGCGATCGCCTCCCGCTTGTCGTAGGCCTTCTTGCCCCGGGCGACGGCCAGCTCGATCTTGGCCACTCCGCGCCGGAAATACAGGCGCAGCGGGATCAGCGTGTAGCCCTTCTGCTGGGCCTTCCCCAGCAGGCGGTTGATCTCACTGCGGTGCAGCAGAACCTTCCGCGACCGCAGGGGGTTGTGGTTGAAGACCGAACCCGCCTCATAGGGCGGGATGTGCATCGCGTGCAGCCAGACCTCCCCCCGCTCGACGCGGGCGAAGGCCTCCGCCAGGCTGGCCCGCCCGGCGCGCAGCGCCTTCACCTCGGTGCCGGTAAGGACGAGCCCGCCCTCCACCGTCTCCTCGATGTGGTACTCGTATCGGGCGCGGCGGTTGAAGGCTACGTCGCGTTCCCGGGCAGGTTCGGCCATCAGCCTTCCGGCAGCCCGGCAGCGCGGGCCCCCACCATGACAACCCCTTCTCCGTCGGCGACGAGCGTCCCGTCCTCCCGCGTGACCGTCCCGCGCGCCCGCTGCATCGCGGAGCGGCGCGTGCCCATCGGTTCGGCGAAGACCCGCAGCCGCTCTCCGGGGTGCACGGGCACGCGGAAGCGGACGGAGATGCTGGTCGTCACGGCCGGAGTACCCCGCCAGGCCCAGATGTTGGCCATGGCGTCGTCCAGCACGGCCGCCACAAGGCCGCCGTGGATCAAACCTTCCCAGCCGATGAACTGGTCGCCAAAGGCGAAGTCCGCGACCACCCCCGCCCCCTCCTCCTGAAACCGCAGGCGGAGGCCGATCGGGTTGCTAGGGCCGCAGATGAAGCAGCGGTTGGCTTCAGGCAGCGCGCGCGCGGTCATGGCGCGGCCAGCATAACGAAGGCTCTCTGGCGCTGTCAAACGAACGGGCAGGGCCGCGGAGCCCGCGGGAGTGCGCGATGCGCCTAAGGGACCGTAACGATCACGTATGACGCGCTGATCCCGCCCTTCCCGTCCGAGACGAGGTACGTGAACCCGTCCGTCATCGGCCCCGGCCCGGGCGGGGTGTAGACCACGAGAGAGCCGACCAGAGACAGGTTTGCGGGGGCGCCGGGGCTGGCGCGGTTGGACCTCGGGTACGGTAGAGAGTACGTCAGCGTGTCTCCGGGATCACTGGCCAGCGTCGCGAGATCCATCGTGTACGCGGTGGCCACACCGACCGCGCCGGGCAAGGTCATCGGCTTGGTGTTCCCCTTGAACTGCTTCTCTAGGTCCTTGAGGATCTCGTCCAGGCGCTTCGTGTGGAACTTCACGGCTCTGTTCTCCACGCCGAAGAAACCGTGGAAGTGCAGAGCCTCACAGGCGGGCTCCCCTGGAGCGGCGAACCCGCCGTCGACCGTGTCGAAGCGCGAGTCAACCCCGGCGGCGAGAAACGCATTGTGCAGTGCCAGTGCGCTCGCCGGAGCAGTGCCAGAGCAGGCGTCCTGTTGATGGGCCATCACATGCGTAGGCACCGCGACGAAGCCTGGCTGGAGACTGGGCCAGGGGTGGCCGACGTAGAGTCCGCAGGTCATGGCCGGAGGACATCCCGGCCAATCCGGCGGGAGCACTCCGGTCAAGTTGGCCACAGGACTGGAGACCAGGATGCCGTTGCCGAGCATGCTGTTGGCCACGACCGAGATGGCTCCCCGACTTGTGCCGGCAAGAAAGACGGGGAGGTTGCCGGTGTTCACGATCGCCAAGGCACGGACGATGTCGAAGGCGTGCTTGGAAGAGACCCGGTAGTGGTCCCACTGCGCCTGGCCTGGCCCCGTCGTGGGGAACTCAGCGGTGGGGGTTGGGGACGTTAGTTTCACCGGTCGGTGGATCGTCAGCGCCGTATAGCCGTCCTCGGCAAAGAGTTGGGCGCTGCGGACGAGGAAATTCTCCCCTGCGGTGAAGACCTGTCCTGTCGCCGGGTTGCCGGCAATCCCCGTTCCGAGGAGGCCGCCCGCAATTAGCACAACGATGGCCTTGCTCTTGTTCTTCGGCTTATGCACCATGTAGCGGATCTGGATATCCTCGCCGGTGTCAGCCACCCGGGAAATGAACTCCCCGTACGTCCCGCAGGGCGCAGAATTGATCCTGTTCGCCGGGTCGGGATCGGGGCTGTCCTTCCGGCAGATCTTCTCGGTGGGGTCGGCGACGGCCACAGCGGCGAACACCTGCGGGAGAACCAGGATGGCAAAAACTCCAATGATCCTCACCACAGTTCGCCATGAAATACTTCTCACGGCCGGCCTCCTTTCTGGATTCCGAGAGGATTCGCTCTGGCCCGACGGATTCCCCGCCGCCGCCCAGCGCTACGACCGATTCGTTAGATAGATTTTTCGAAGAAGAGGTAGATGCGCTCGGTGGTGAATCCCAGCCCACGGTAGTAGGCCTGGGCCAGGCCGTCCAAGCCCCAGGAGAGGCCCACGGCCGGGAGCTGTTTGCCGTGGAAGAAGTTCATCGCCGGCGTCGTCAGGGCGCGCCCCAGGCCCTGGCGGCGGTGCGCCTCCCGCACGCCGATGATCAGGTCGCCGAACCCTCCCGCGTGGGCCTCCGCCAGCAGGAATCCAACCATGTACTTGTCCCGCTCCGCCACCCAGGCCCGCACTTCCGACCGGCGGATCAGGCCCTCCACCTCAGCAGGTTCGGGGGCGACCGGGTAGCACTCGCGGTAGATCCGCACCAGTTCGGGCACGTCGGCGGGCGTGCCTTTGCGGATGGCGTATCCCTCAGGCGCGCGCACGACGTGGCGGCTCCGCGGGCGGAAGGTGGTCACGATCAGTAGATTAGTGAACCCCAGATCCAGGCTCCGGGCGACCGACAGCCCCAGCGGATTCGCCTCGGTGGTGCGGAGGAGGAGCCGCTCCGCCCGCTCGCGCCGGAAGTGCTGCAGCAGGTAGGCGCCCAGCCGCTGGACGAAGGTCTGCTCGTCGCGTGCAGCCGACAGATCGGCGATGACCTCCTCCGCCACTAGCGCACCCTCGCGTCGCCCGATGATCACCATGCCGGCGGGCTTGTGGTTCACTTCTAGCAGCAGCAGTTCTTTCTCCGTCTGCACCCACCAGAAGTCACCGGGCTTGATCGGGCCGTAGCGGTCGAACGAGGCAGAGTAGCCGCCGCGATAGGTGCGGTCGTAGAGATCCGCTAACACGGGGACATCCTCCGTGCGGGCCGGGCGAACCGTCAGCAGCACCGCTTCTATCCCGCCTTCCCGCCCGAGACCTCCACCTGCGGGGCGTTGGCCCACATCCGTTCCAGTTTGTAGAAGGCGCGGGTGTCGGCGGTGAGCACGTGCACGATCACATCGCTGTAATCGAGGAGCACCCACTGCGCCTGCTCGGTCCCCTCCCGCCCGAAGAGGCGGTGGCTGGCTTGGTCCATCGCCTCCTCAACGCCTTCGCGGACCGCCTTCAGATGCACGCGGCTGGTGGCGGTGCAGATGACAAAGAAGTCCGTGACCAGGGTCTGGCCGCGCAGATCGAGGACGACGATCTGCTCGGCGGCCTTGGCCTCCGCCGCGACCGCCGCGGCCCGCGCCCGAAGGAGGCTGGCGGCTTCAGTCATCCGGCGATCGGCGAGCCTCAGCGCGGGTCGGCGCGGCGGCGCCGTAGAGGCCGTGCTGCACGATGTAGCTCTCCACGGGCTCGGGGACCAGATACTTGATCGGCCGGCCCAGGGCCACGCGGCGGCGGATGTCGGTGGAGGAGATGGCCAGGGCAGGGATCTCCATGAAGTGGATGTTGTCCAGGCGGCGTCCAGTGACATTGTTGGCGCGCACCGCATCGTGGTCGAGGACGAAGCCGGGGCGGGTGGCGGCGATAAAGTCACACAGGGCCAGCAGGCGCGGCGAATCCTCCCACTCCCCGCGGAGGATCTGCAAGATGGCGTCGGCGCCGGTGATATAGGAGAGCGCCTCGTCGGGATGGCGCCGCCTAAACTCCACGATCGTGTCGATGGTGTACGAGGGCCCCTCGCGCTCGACCTCCAGGCGGGAGATGGTGAAGTGAGGGTTCGTCGCCGTGGCTAGGAATGTCATCAGGTAGCGGTGCTCGGGATCGGTGACCTCGCGCGGGTCCTTGTGCGGCGGGTGGCGGTTGGGGACGAAGATCACCTGTTCCAGGCCGAACTGCACCCGGGCCTCTTCGGCGGTGACGAGGTGCCCGTAGTGAATCGGGTCAAACGTTCCGCCCATGATGCCCAGGCGGCGGCGAGGAGCCATCAGGTCGTGGTTCGCCCCGCCGGTGAGGCTGTCCTCTCTCGGTCCAGCAGGTCCGCGGCCGCGCGCAGCAGGTCGGGAAGGCCCTCGCCCGTCACGGCGGAGATGGGCAAGGCGCGTACGCCGCGGGCCTCCAGCCGCGCCGCGACCTCAGTGGCGCGGGCGCGGGCCTCCGGCACATCGATCTTGTTCAGCGCCACGAGCATGGGGCGCTCCAGCAGGATGGCATCGTAGAGGCGCAGTTCCTCGTTGATGGCGTCAAAGTCGGCCAGCGGGTCGCGCTCGGAAGCCAGGTCGAGGACGTGGATGATCACGCGCGTGCGGGAGATGTGGCGGAGGAAGTCATGCCCCAGCCCCGCGCCCAGGTGGGCGCCTTCGATCAGCCCGGGGATCTCCGCCAGGACGAAACTGCGGCCGTCGGGGACGCGGACGACGCCCAGGGCCGGCTGCGTCGTCGTGAAGGGATAGTCGGCGATCTTGGGCTTCGCCGCGGAGACGCGGGAGAGCAGCGTGGACTTCCCCACGTTGGGCACACCGACGAGCCCCACATCGGCGATGAGGCGGAGTTCCAGTGCCACCCAGCGCTCCTCTCCGGGCTGGCCGGGCTCGGCGTGCCGGGGCGCCCGGTGCGTGGGCGTGGCAAAGTGCGCGTTGCCCCGCCCGCCTTTGCCGCCGCGGGCCACCACGACGGGCCGGCCTGCTTCCGTGAGATCGGCGATCACCTGCTTCGTTTCGGCGTCCCGAAGCACCGTGCCGACGGGCACCGTCACGACGACGTCCTCGCCGTCGCGGCCGTGCCGGTCGCTGCCTTCGCCGTGCCGGCCCCGC
>Ga0209641_10002470_pt1 | contig 15910 bp, 12 predicted proteins | sample RifCSP16_1_FD_184022 | JGI IMG/M metagenome (GOLD analysis project Ga0209641, IMG submission 184022) | Soil microbial communities from Rifle, Colorado - Rifle CSP2_sed 16_1 (SPAdes) (version 2) | ecosystem: Environmental > Terrestrial > Deep subsurface > Rock core/Sediment | place: Rifle...
TGCAGCGCCGACCTGTGCCACCTGCCATATGTCGGCTACTCCGAACCTGCCGGTCACTCACGACGTAGGGGAGAGAATCAGCTGGACTCTCCGCCCGGCCATCTCGTTTAAGTTGGAAAACTGGGAGCAGAAAAGGGGCAAGATGAAAGAGGTCTGCAACCAGTGTCACACCAAACAGAGCACGGATAACTTTTACGTCCAGTTTGACGAGGCGGTCGAACTCTGGAACGAAAAATTCGCCAAGCCGGCCAAAGGGCTTATGGACTACTTCTATGAATCCGGCAAATTGACCCGCACTCCATTTGATGAAAAACTGGAGTGGACCTATTATGAGCTGTGGCACCACGAAGGCCGAAGAGCCAGACACGGAGCCTCGATGCAGGGCCCGGATTTCACACAGTGGCACGGATTCTACGAAGTGGCCAAAAATTTCTATACCAAGTTTCTGCCGGAGTGTGAGGAGATTCAGAAAGGTGTGACAGAGCAGATTCTGGCCTCTGAATACCATAGCTGGAAGAAGGGGATGACCGAAGATCAAAAGAAGAAGGTGCTGGAGTTCTACAAACAGAGATACGGTCAGTAAAAAGGGATGGGACTGTCAAGAGAATGTTAAAATGACTCTAGAAGGGAAGATTCTGAACTGAGTGAAGAAGATAACTTTTACATAATGCAGGAAGGGCGAGTTTGACTCGCCCTTGTTTTTTCTGTCTCGTAACTGATGCAGTCGGTCCCGAAATCGTCTGGCCTACCCTGCTGAGACGGCCAGCTATTCATTAACCGATTTAGAAAAAGTCGTGGTCGCAGGCTGGGGGACCAGCTTTGAAGATACGGTTGGCCATATAGACCACATCCCCTAAGGTAACCGACCCACTGCAGTCAACATCTGCACTGCTGACCGGTATTGGGATAGCTGCTCCAGGTTTGAAAATATAATTCGCCTGGAAGACCACATCTGCCAAGGTCACTTTATCGTCAGAGTTTATATCACCGGGAATGACCGCATAGTTAAGCGCAGTCATAAGATTGGGAAGTCCGTAACCATAGGTGTTGTCCGGAGTGCCGGACCTATCTGCCGAGCCGATCAGCGCTTCTCTGACCTGCATATTGGTCAGGGTAGGCCGGGCTGACCACAAAAGTGCGGCGCAGCCGGCTAAGAGAGGGCAGGAGTAAGAAGTCCCATTCCCGCTGCCGTAACTTAGAGTCGAAGCGACTGCCAAATAAGTGCTGACCCCTCTGGCCACCAGTTCCGGCTTGAGGCGCTCGTCAAAAGTCGGTCCCCGGGAAGAAAAACTGGCGATCACACCGGTCGAGCTCACTGCTCCGGCGGCAATGATGCTATCTGCGTCTGCTGGAGCGGTTATGGTACCCGGATTAGGCCCAGAGTTTCCGGCTGAGTTGCAGACCAAGATACCATTGGCAGCCGCCAGATCTGCCGCCCGGGTAGTTATGGCGACATCTCCATTCATGTCTGCATCAGTGTAACTGAACCCATCGTCAAAGCCAAAGTATCCTAAGGAGGAAGAGATAATATCTCCGCCGATGGAATCTACCCATTCGGCAGCCGCGGCCCAGTTGTCTTCTTCAGAAGTAGACTCAGCCGGCACCCATTCGGTCTTAGCCACAAGAAAGAAAGCTTTGTAGGCTGGACCGTATAAATTCCCCGGTGCTTCGCCTCCGGCAATGGACCAGGTGTTAGTACCGTGACTGTGCTGGTAGGAGGGATCTTGTCCGGTTTCATTCTGCGTATTACCATCTTCCCAGATAAAGTCGTATTCAGCCAGCACCCTACTCTCTGCATACGCGCTGGCAAAGGCGGGATGGTCTTTCCTATAGCCGGTATCAAACATCGCCAAAATTATCCCGCTCCCGTCATAGCCTAGATCATGCACGGCGGGGACGTTGAGTTGGTTGAGCTGGTCAAAGGAAGGCCCATAACTTAAAAGATAACTTTCTGAAGGAAGTGGGGTGCTTTCTCGGAACTTTGTCACTTCTTCAAGTGGATCAGGCTTGATTTTATATTTTCTTACCAGGTCAACATTTTTGACAAATGGCAGAGAAGCAATCTGCTCAATCTGTTCCGGTCGGACGTAAAAGCTGGCTGCGTTCAGCCACCGGGAAGGATGAGCTAATTTGGCTCCCTGGCTTTCAATCTGCCTTAGATAGTTCTGGCTGACCGGCAAGTCGTAGAAATCCACCGGCTCATGTTTGACCTTTTGCTTGCGAGCCAGGGCCCTCTGGGGAAACTGCGCAGTTCTTTCCTGGACAGCTCTTTTGTAGTCTGATTCACCAAAAACTTCTTTATCTGTGAAGTATATCCACACCTTGACTTTTTGAATTTGAGGCTGGGTTGAAATATACCTTTGTAACGAAGCTGAGATGACTGGATTATCCCTGGCTGTGACCAAAATTGAGCCAGCCGGTTGGTTTGAAGCTTCCGCCTGAATGTTTATGGTTGACGTGAACAGAAAAACCACATATACAGCTATCCTTCTCATTCATCCTCCTCTTTCAACTGTAAGACATCTATACACCGTAACACACATCCCCTGATGTTGGTTCCAGCCTAAATTTAGTCAAAAACCGGTCTCTGTCAATTGTTTTTTTCTGAGTTTAGGAGTTGTGCAGATTGCTGGGAGTATCGCCAGGCTCTAACCTAGCACACCAGAGAGCAAGGGGAGCGCTCTTGCCGGCCCTGGTCAATAGATGACACGGCTTTTGTCTCTGGGGGGAATCCCCCATACTTTGTCGGGCTTAGTCCTTTCTTTCCAAGCAATTAACTCTGCCTAATTGATTGCTCAAAATTCTCACATCCTATCTAATTCTGTAATCGGTTTACTCTTAGATGTGATAATCTCGTTTTTACCCAAGTCAGGCACAGCAGTTGCAAATTCCACCCGCAGAAAGAAGGAAAATGCTATGAGCAAGATCAGAACACTTAAGGTCGCCAAAGGGGAAAAGGGATTCACTCTCATAGAAGTTTTGGTGGCTATGATAGTTCTAGCCATAGGAATTTTGGGTCTGGCCCCCATGCTGGTCATCTCCATGCAGGGTAACCAGTTTTCCCGAGAAATTACCGAAGCCACCTATTTAGCCCAGGACCGCTTGGAGCAGTTGAGAAACCAGACTGTCATTTCACCTATTCCTTACAGTGAATATAGCTTCAGCCTAAACGGCGAATATACCCGCACGGTTGACGTTTCTGACCGAAATGTGGACAATTCTATTCCTCCGGGTGTCTACCGGATGACAGTCAATGTCAGCTGGATCGACAAAGATGGGAAGAGCCATTCTTCCAGCTACATATCCTATAAGGCCAAGTAGAGGAGATCCTATGAGAAGAATGCTTAAGAAATTACAGGACAACCGGGGTATCACTCTGGTGGAAATACTCATCGGAAGTCTGATGTCTCTAATAATCGCCGCCAGTTTGATGGAATTCTACATCAGTCAGCACAATCAGTGGATAACCCAGGAAAAAATCTCGGATATGCAGCAGAACAGCCGGGCAGTCTTAGAAGAGCTGACTCGTCAAATTCGCTGGGCCGGTTTCGGGATAAGTCTCCAGCCCTACTATCAGATCAATGGCGACACTCTGCTCTTATTCACTAAACCGGGAGCAAACGTGGATACACTCAGGTTTTACATTGACAAATCCAATTCCTTACATCCCAATCTGGTCAAGAAAATGGACACCAATCCGGCCCAGCTTTTCGCTGAAAACATTTCCCAGATTAGTTTTGCTCAACTAGGCAGCGGTGCCATTCAAGTCAGCTTCACGGCCCGAGAAGACCGGCCAGACGAAGATTATGCCTCCAATTCAGGCTACCGCACCCGGCAGGTTACCAGCCGCATTAAATTGAGAAATGTTTAAACCAGAGGAGTTGATAATTATGTTTAAGATCTTAAGAAACAAATCAGGCTCTGCTCTGATTGTAACACTCTTGATGCTGATAATGTTATCTTTCATCGGCATAGCTTCCATAACGACTTCGGTCCGGGATATGGACATTGCTAAGAACACGACTGACCGAACCGATGCCTTTTACGTAGCCGATGCCGGATTGGAGCTGGCTTACGCCACCCTTAAGAACAATGCCAAAATAATCGGCAACGATACCCTGCTTAGCCTTATGTCCGCTTACACGACTATGCCGAATGGTTCCTTTAATATCTCCCTGCAAGGTGTCATGGTGGGAACAATTCCTTATAAGACCGTCACTTCACTGGGCAATGCCTCAGACGGCCAAGCCGCGGTGCAGGTTGTGATGAGGAGAAGACGCAGTTCTCTGAACATCTGGAATAACGTGATGTTCGCCGGCTCCGGACAGCAGGGAAAAGCAATTCTGGGCAACGTGGCCTACCACGGCCCCATCCATATTTTAGGAGAGGGAGAATCCTTCACTGATCTCAATGGCAACGGCAACTGGGATGATGCTGACCAGTTCACGGATAATAACGGCAACGGTTTGTGGAACCCGGGCGAGCCTCTGACCCAAGACAGCGACGGGGACGGATTATGGGATCCAGCCGAGCCATACCAGGATGATAATGGCAACAGTTTATATGATGGTACATTAACAGCTACTGACTTAGCGGCCGCTATGGGTGGAACCGCAGGTATGTATAATAACTATGCTGGAATGCCAGGCAGTATCTCTAGTCGGGTTCCTGCTTTGGATCAAGATTACTTCAACGGTGAATTTGTCTCCACCTTAGAAGCCGAGCTGCGGGTCAAACATGGTTTGGTTAACTTATCTGGAACAGCTCTAATCGGCCAGCCTGACCAGAGCGGAGGCAGCCCAGCTATCAAAGAGACGGTTGATGGTGCTTACGTGACTGACGGGTATGGCGGTAATCAGGGTACTGATAACGTCTTTTCTGACAACGGCTACAGCGAGGCCTATGATATGGGAGATGACCTACATTTCCCCTCCATGAAAAGTGGCTACACCGATCCTAACACTGGTATCACTTACCCTGACTATACCAGCTGGCTGGCAGCCAATGCCCTGGTAATACCAGGGGACGTTACCCTGCAGCCCGGAGTCAGCTACGGAGGCGGTTCCAATGGCTACGGCAGTATTTCTATGGACGCTGCTGGCAATCTGAACATAAGCGGAATAGTCTATTTTACCGGTGATGTTACCTTCGCTGATGGCAGCGGTAAATACAGCGGTAATCCTATTATCTACGACGGCCGGGGAACCATCGTCTCAGGTGATAATATGTACATTAATACCCACGTTCTTTCCAAAGACCAATTTCCTACGAACGACGTGATGGGCTTTCTGTCAACTGAGGACATCCGCATCGGAACCGGGCCAGGAGCTTCGCAACTCGACATAATGGGAGCCTTCTTTGCCCAGAACAAAATTGAGAACGTCAAACAGAACCAGTTGGCCGGGGCCATGGTATCCAATTATTTCGAAATAAAAAACGTCCCCCATATGTACTTCGTCCCCTCCATTGTGGACAACCTCCCTCCGGGTATGCCCGGGAGCGGGACTATCAACAAATATACTTATAGAAAAGTGCCTGGGACCTGGAGAGAGCTATAAGGAGAGATGACTATGAAACTGCTGAGAAATAGAGCTGGATTCACCTTGATAGAGATGGTCATAACTGTCGTAGTGCTGGGCCTGATTGCGGCCATGGCCGTGCCTGACTTTATGAGTGCGATGCAAAAACTGAAACTGAATGCCGCCACCCGGGATATCATCTCAGATTTGCGCTGGGCCCGCTCTGGGGCTATTGCCACCCGCCAACAGATTGGCCTGAATTTCGATTTTGACAATAAGAGCTATGCGGTCTTCTTCGATACCGACAATCCCGGCAATTTCGAGTTTGTGGCCGATGAGGATTCAGTGGTTAAAACCGGTGATCTCAGTTCTCTGGGAATAGGCTCATCTACCTTTGCGGACAGTACCGTCATTTTCAAACCGGATGGCACCTGTCACTCCAGCGGTCAAATAATCTGCAATTCCTCTGACAATGCCCACTCCCGCACCGTGGATGTGTTAGCCAGCACAGGCCGGATCAAGATAACCTCTTAGAGTTATAGTACCTTTGACCTCCTCTCTAAGCTGAAAGAGCAATCTTTCAGCTTTTTTTCTGGGAGAGTATTTTTTAGAGACCCTCTTAATTTTTTAACCGATTAGTCGATAATAAAGCAGGCTGTTTCAAATCTGTCCAAGTGGACCAAGGTTATACCAGAGAGACCAGAAACCGGATTAAAGAAAACAGACCAGCAACCGAAAAGAAACAAAGGAACGGTTATGTTCAGCAAACTTTTGTCCAAGCAAGGTAGAAACGTAGCAGGACTGGATATCGGCACCAACTCCATTAAGCTAGTTAAACTGGAGAAAAAGGCAGCCGGTTATGCCCTGAGGGCCCTGGGGATCAAGGAGCTCCCTCCTGAAGCTATAGTGGATGAGGAGATTCGGGATCGGGACACCCTGCTGTTCAGTCTCCAGAACTTAGTTGATCAGACCGACCCCAAGCTACAAGATGTAGCCATCTCCTTAGCCGGGCACGGAGTGATAACTGATAAGATTACGATTGACAAAAAGAGCGGGGCCGAGGCTGAACAGGCTATTCTCTTCGAGGCTGAGCAAAGAGCCCCCTTTGATGTGGAAGATGTGGCCTTAGACTTCCACATTATTAAAGTAAACGACGAAACCAACAAAATGGATGTGCTTCTGGTAGCGGCCCGGACCGAATTCTTGAAAAATTATGTCGACTTGATCTTCGATTTGGGCCTCCGGCCGGCCGTGGTAGATATTGACGCCATGGCGGTCTTGAATGCTTACGAAATTAATTACGAAATAGACCCCTCCAAAGTGACGGCCCTGATAAACATCGGGTTCGATGTGACCAACTTGGTTTTCATCAAGGATGGAGTTTATCACTCAACCCGAGATCTTTCGGTGGGTACCCGGGGAATCTATGAGGCCGTTCAAAAGGAGTTTCGCTTGACCCAGGAAATGGCCTCCAAGGCTCTGAAGGGCGAACTCTCCGGCGCTTTGGATTTAGATATGTTCAAAGCCAGTTTGGTCTCCTCGGCCGAAGAGTTAATCTCCGGCCTGGAAGTGGCCTTCAGCTACTTTAGGACCTCGGCCCGCATTCCCCAGGTTGACTGGATCGTGATCTCCGGGGGAGGAGCCTTGGTCCCCTACTTACCTGAGTTTGTCCAAAGCAAATTGGGAATACCAGTTGAGATCGCCAATCCTTTAAGAAACATAGAGTACGATCCGGATATGTTTCAGGACGTTCAACCGGAAAAGATTGCCCCACTTTTGGCTGTTGCCGTGGGACTGGCAGTCAGGAAGGTAAAGTAAGATGATACAGATAAACCTACTCCCCAAGGAATATCGCAAGAAAAGCAGGTTTTTGTCCTTTAAGAAGGGTACGGTCTATGCCTTAGTAGCGGCAGGAGCCATGGTGGTTCTTATGATTTTTGCCACCGCTTACCAGACCTGGAAAGTCAAGTCAATCGACGGAAAGATAAGAGAGGCCCAAGAGAGGACCGAGCGCCTGAAAAAGGACATCCAGTTGGTGGATGCCCTCTCAGATGTCCGGCAGAAACTTTTGCAGAGAATGTCAGCTATAGAAAATCTGGACAAGTATCGCACGGTTTGGATTAAAATAATGGAGGACCTAAGTAGCCGGATACCAAGCTACCTGTGGCTCTCCGGTCTAAGAGAAGAGCCGGTCGTAGCCAGTGCTACTCCAGCGCCCAACGACAGGGCTATTCCGACCACTAATCCTGTTCCGGCTGCTGCTCCGGCAGTTGACACAACCAAGCCTAAAGATTTGAATTTTGGACCTCGGCGGGCTACCATAGATGGATACTGCTATTCCATTAACAGTCTGGCGGCCTTTTTGATCAACTTGACCCGCTCTAATTATTTTAAGAATGTGGAGTTAAAATTTATCAGGTCATCCCAGCAAGACAAACACAAATTCTTCGCCTTCCAGCTGGGTTGTGATTTGATTTACTACATAGAGCCACCCTCTTTTGCCAAGGCAGAACAAGGGACGGCTCAATCAGCGCCAGTTCAAGAGGCACCGGTTGATCAGGCTCCGGCCGACCAAAAGAATCCGACCGAGCCGGAAGAGCCGGGTCAGACTCAGTTGGACTCAGACCAGCCTGGTCAGACCTTGGCCCAGAAGTCAGGTGCAACGCAAACCGAAAGCCAAAAGATTATTCCGTAGCTAAAGGGAGGTAAAATGGACCTTAGAGATCCGAAAAACCAAAAACTAATCCTGGGAGTACTGATTCTCATTCTGGGTGTCTATTTGTGGCATAACCGCTTTTACTCTCCCAAGTCTATGCTGATTGGGACCAAGCAGATGGAGTATGAGTCCATTTTGACCAACCTCAAAAACGTAGAGCTGAAAGCTAAAAGTTTCGAGAGCTTAAAAGCTGAATATGAAAATCTCCTGGAGAAATACAAAAGGGTAGAGCTTCTCTTGCCAGAAGAAAAGCAGGTTCCACTGCTTCTGACTCAACTGCATCAAGCCGCACAGACAACCGAAGCCAAGATTACCGAAATCGTGCCCAAGGGTGTAATGCCCATAGACTTTTACAATGGGGATGGCTACAGCATCCAGGTCGCCGGAACCTATCACAAGTTAGGGGACCTCTTGGCCGGCATTGCCAACTTTCCTTTTATAGCCAACGTCACTAATGTAAGTTTAGCGGCTCAGGCCAGTCCCCAGGATAAGTCTCCGGAGAATACCCTGACTGCCAAGTTTGAACTGACCAATTATTTTATCCGTGAACAAGATAGACTTAAACGCATAAACTTCTGAGGAAGAATATGAAAAAGCGTCACTTCATAAACGTCATCTTATTGGGCTGCTTTATCTTTCTACAAGCCAGCTTGGCCCAGGCCGAGGTCTGGATCAAGAATCTCTCCTTGGAGAAAAAGGGGGAGTTCGTGACCGTCAGAATCTACGGCAGTCAACCATTCCAGTTCACTCACGCCACGGAGGAGGCTAAGGGAGGTAAGCCTTTCCGGGTATTTATGGACTGTCAGAATTCCCGTCTGGGACTGCCTCAGAATAATTTCTTCAATCTCCCCGGGCAGACCGTAGTAGGTCTTAGGACTTCCCAATATCAGGAAAGCCCCCAGAAGATAGTGCGGGTAGTATTAGACTGCACCCGGCCGGTTACCTACAAGGTGCACAGCCAAGAAAATTGGGCCGAGATTTCCATTGCTTCTGCTGGAGAGCCATCTTTTTCCAGATGGGAGGCACTCAAAACCGATAATAAACAGCTGGCTACCATCTCGCCTGAGAATAAAACTCAGGCTAAACCAGCTCAGCCTGCTCAACCAAAGGCTGAAACCCCTGCTCTTACTCTGCCTGAAGTAAAAGTACAGTCTCAAAACCAGAACAGAGAATCAGCCAGAAAAGATCAGAAAGCTACCGGAGCTAAACCTAGTGTTAGCAGCCCCCAGGTAGCCGTAACTGATAAACCAAGTAAACCTACTGCTCAGACGCCATCAATCACAAAAACCGAGGAAAAATCTAAGCCTACTCAAACAAAGGGTAATGACAGCCAATTGGCTTTAACCGACAAACAGGCTAAGCCAGTAGATCAAAAACCAGCGGGTGCAAAGGCCGAGGATAAATCAGTCCAGAAGCCAGCTCCAGTTGCAGTTAGCCAGGCCAAGGAGCCAGTAGTGGCTAAGCAGATGCAGCCTTCTGAGCAAAAATCAGAAGGGACTGCACCAGGCACGAAAACCGGGGCAGCGCTACCCCTTTTGACCCAGAAACCTGCACCAGCAGGTGCCAGCTCCCTAGAGCAAAAACCTCTGATCTTGGCCAACAAATCCAGTCTGGAGCAGTGGGGAGGGTACCCACAGCGCGAAAAAGTTAAGTATTCTTCCCAGGGAAGAAGGGATCCTTTCTCTCCTCTTTTTGACAGAATCGAAGATTACGAGTTTGGAGTTGCTCCCATTCCCTCGGTCGAGAATTTACACCTGGTGGGAATCCTGCAATCTTATGAGCAAAACTTAGCCCTGCTGGAAGATGGCCGTGGTTTCGGCTACATCCTGCAGGCCGGCGACAAAATTAAAGAAGGCCGGGTCCTCCGGATTGACCTGGATCAAGTAATCTTCCAGGTCACCGAATACGGCTGGACTCGAAATGTCACTCTAGAACTCTACAACCCAACAAAGTGAGGTATATAAAATGAAAAAATGGGCACTGACCGCAACCAGTTTAGGGCTGATATTCCTGCTCTGTTTCACCTGGGGGATATCCCAGCCAGATCAGCCAATTAAGAACCTGTCCCTGAAGGATGCTGACATTCACTCCGTCTTAAGCTTCTTAGCCGACTACGGCAAAGTGAACATTGTCATGGCTCCTAACGTTCAGGCCAAGGTGACCCTGAATTTGACCAACGTCACCTGGAGGCAGGCCTTAGACATAGTCTTGAAGAACTACAGCCTGGCCGGGGTGGAGGAGAATGGTTATATCAGAATTCTCCCCTTACAGGAGTATCTAGCCGAGCAGTCTACTTTAGCCAAGCACTCCTCCGAACAAAAGTCTTTAATAGGACTGGAAATGAAGGTGCTGCGAGTCTATCAGGCCACCGCCTCCAACTTGGTCAAACCCATAAAAACAGTTCTCTCGGAAAGAGGCTCGGTCGATACTGACGACCGGACCAACTCCATAATTGTGCGGGACATTCCGGCTAATATAGAGAAAGCCGAGCAGTTGCTTAAACAATTAGACCGTCCGGTGGAACAGATAAGAATTTCGGCTCAGCTTCTGGAAGTTGACACCGAGGCCTTGACTGAGTTTGGTATCAAGTGGTCGCTTCTCACTGACCAAAAAAGAGGACCTAGTATCTATGCCGAATCAGTGGATGTCTTTAGCAACCCTTACGCTGACGAAGACCAGCCTGCCGGAGGGAAATTCATCTTCAACACCATTCAGACTGATTATAATCTAAGAAGCGTGATTTCTGCCTTAGCCAGCAAGAACAAGCTCAAAATCGTGGCTCACCCGGAGATTACTACGGTCGACAACACCGAAGCCAGGATACAGATGGGTGAGAGAGTACCGATTAAGCAGTTCGACGTGGCTGGTAACGTGATTATTACCTTTGTAAACGTGGGAACGATTCTAAAGGTCACCCCCCACATCACCGCTGAGAACAGGATTTTAATGAAGCTTGAACCGGAGAGAAGCCAGACTAAGGTCGACGCTTTGGGTGTGATAATCCAGACGGTCAATGCCTCCACCAATGTGGTGGTTGAGAACGGCCAGACCGTCGTAATCGGAGGTCTTACTACTCAAGAGGAAGAAAATCTTAAGACCGGCATTCCCATCCTAAAAGATATACCAATTCTGGGTGCCCTGTTCAGCTACTACCGGAAAGGGGTAAGAAGCAAAGACCTAGTCATTTTTGTGACTCCTACGATAGTAGAAGGGGAGATGCACGGCTCACTACCTACCATACCTGAAGAGTCATTTCCTAAAGAATAAGTAGTTTCACCAAAACCAAAAAGCCCTCCGGAGACGGGGGGCTTTTTCAGTTTATAACTGGCAGACTAACCTTCGGCATTACCGAGGAAATTCTCTACCGCGGCTATGCGATTGAGAGACTTTACGCTCTGACTAGCCGTCTGAGACTAAGTGCTGGGATAGCTTATCTGGTCTTTGTAGCCCTGCATGCACCTTTTTGGGGACCGGGTGGTACAATTTCAGATAGGACTCGGCTCTATCGTTATCTATGCCCTATATTTGAGCCGGAGAAATCTCTTGACTTGTATGCTTATGCACTTATTGAATGATGCGGTGGCATTTCTAGTTGTGCCGGCATTTCTTCCTCAGGAAGGTTAGTTTTTAATCCGAACTCAGCTAATTTGTTTTCACGTCTCTTTAAGCATATTAGTCAAATTTGCACTTACCGAAGGCGTTTTCTGCCTCAGCAGGAGCCAGCCAGACAATGACTTACCTGGCCAGGCCTCAGATTGAACTTGACAACGACTTGCGGTCTAATAAATTACTCCTAATGTTTGACTTTGACATTCTGAAGAGTGTTACCATACCTCAACTTCTAAAGAGGGTTTGTGAACTTTACGGGCCCAAACCCGCCTTTTTTGGCTATCGGAACGAAAGCTGGTCTAGTGTTAGCTATTCGGATTTAGAACAGGGTGCAGAAGCTATTGCCAACGGGCTTTTGGCCTTAGGACTTTCCCGCTCCAGCAAAATCGCCATACTATCAGAGAACTCCCCGGAATGGTGTCTGGCTTACCTGGGTATTCTCTCTATGGGAGGTACAGTTGTTCCTGTAGATCCTCAGCTTAAAGCCAATGAGCTGAAAGTGATTCTGCCCCACTCGGAAAGCGAGTCGATATTCGTCTCTTCAAAATGTCTGGTTAAACTGATGGAGCTGGGCCGCTCTGGGCTCTCTTTTAAGAAAGTGATTCTTTTGGATCAGACAGATTCTGCTTCCAGCCAGTTTAACCTGACTGACTTAATGGAAAAGGGGAGAGGCTCTGCTCAGAGGTTACCGGTTATTTCCAATTTGGATTTGGCCGTTTTGATTTACACCTCCGGCACGACCGGCAACCCCAAAGGGGTGATGCTGACCCACAAGAATATTCTTTCTGATATCTGGGGCATTTTCCAGGTCCTAGGACTCTTCCCCACTGATAAGTTTCTTTCGGTAATGCCTTTGCACCATACCTTTGAGGCCACCTGCGGTTTCTTGGTGCCTTTGTGCGGGGGAGGCAGTGTGGTCTACTCCCGGAGTTTGAAGTCTAAAGCATTGCTGGAAGATATGATGACTCACCAGATCACGGTGATGCTAGGGGTTCCACTCCTGTTTGAAAAATTCTGGCTGGGCTTGGTCAGAAATATACAGTCACAATCTGCTCTTGGTAAACTGTATTTTGGGTTGGGCTTTGGTCTTGGTTCTTGGCTGCCTAAGGGTATGAGATATAGGTGGGGGACGATATATTTTTCGGCACTGAGGAAAAAAGCAGGACTGGATTGGATTCGTCTACTGATCTGCGGAGGGGCTCCTTTGCCTCCTGAGATTGCCAAGAACTTTGATATCCTGGGTATCAAGTTCCTGCAAGGCTATGGCTTGACCGAGACCGCCCCGGTTCTAACTCTGAACCCGAAAAGAGGATACAAATATGCCTCCCTAGGTCTTCCTATTGGAGGAGCGGAATTGAAAATTCATAATCCTAACTCACAGGGAATCGGAGAAATACTGGCTAAAGGGGAAATGATAATGGCCGGCTACTATCGCAATCCCCGAGCGACTGCCATTGTGCTAAAAGAGGGCTGGTTTCACACTGGTGATTCTGGTTGGAAGGATAAAAAAGGCTTCTTTTACATCGCCGGAAGGCTCAAGAATGTAATTGTAACCAGGGCAGGTAAAAACGTTTATCCCGAGGAAATTGAAAAAGAGTTGGTCAAATCCCCCTATATCGCTGAAGCCTTAGTAATTGGCCGGCGCATACAGGGCGGGGAAGAGGTTTTTGCCATTATCGTGCCGGACTATGATTATATTGGCCAGGTAGCTTCTACTACTAAACAAGAGTATGATGACCAAAAGATTGAAGAGTTAATTAAGATCGAGATATCCTCCTATTGTCAGAATCTGGCCGACTATAAGAGGATAAAGGGGTTCCAGATTCACAGAGAAGAACTGGAGAAAACTTCTACCCGGAAAATAAAGAGATTCCTATTTAGCCGGCCCCAGGTTCAACCAGACCAGAAAGAAGTTGGCCCACGCCAGAAAGAGGTGAAAGTTTGATATACGCGATCATTTTAGCGGGTGGAAAAGGGGAGAGGTTCTGGCCCCTCTCGCGCATGCAACATCCTAAACAACTGCTCAAGATCAACAGCGAAAAATCTATGCTGGAAGAGACCCTGGAACGGATCAAGGACTTCATACCAGTCTATCGCACGCTTCTGATAACCGGATCAGAATTCCAGGAAGGGATCCTCAAGGCCGTCCCTTATCTAAAGCCCGAGAATTTTCTGATTGAGCCAGAAGGGAAGAATACCTGTTTAGCAGTAGGTCTGGCAGCAGCTTATTTGAAAAAGAAGGATCCGGAAGCAGTCCTGGTGGTGTTGCCCAGTGACCATCTGATTGAGCCCAAGGAAAAACTTTTGCACGTACTGGAAATTGGGTCAGCCGTGGCCCAGCAGGGAGATTTTTTAATAACCTTGGGGATTCCACCTACCCGGCCGGAGACCGGATACGGCTATATTGAAATTGGGGAGCAGTTCAGCACCCAGGATGGAGTCAGTATTTATCGTATTAAGCAATTCAAGGAGAAACCTTCCCGCACCGTGGCTCAGCAGTATTATTTAGACCGGCAGCATCTCTGGAACAGCGGTATGTTCATTTGGACCGCCAAGACTATCCTGTCGGCTATCAAGCGCTGTGTGCCGGCTTTGTACCGCAATCTGGAGAAATTCTATCCTATTCTGGGTACTCCCCAGGAGACCGAAGAATTGAAAAACTTGTATGCCTCCGCGGAGAATATTTCCGTAGATTTCGCTGTCTTAGAAAAGGCTGAAAATGTCTTAACTATCAAGACCGATCTGCACTGGGATGATTTAGGTTCCTGGCTAGCCCTGGAGAGAATCAAGAGTAAAGACAGGGACCATAACGTGATCCTGGGGCAAGCCCTCACGGTGGGCAGCTATGAATCTACCATTGTCAACGAGGGGGAGGGGATCGTGGTGACATACGGGGTCTCGGATTTGGTAGTAGTCAAGTCGGCTGACATTGTATTCGTAGCCCACAAGACTAAAGTCTCGGAGATTAAGGAAATCCTGCAGAAACTTTCACGGTTAATGCGTGAGGACAAATTGAAGCTGAAAGACGACAAAGCACGGAAAGCTGAACAGGCAGTGGAAGAAATCCTCAAACGAGACTCTCTGGCAAGCATTCAGGGCAGATGCGTCGAAGTTTCCGCCAGAAAAAAGCAACTCACAGATTCGCCAGAGATGGAAGAGGCAAAACGGAGTTTGTCATTATTCCAGCAGCAAATAGAGCAACTCAAAGTCAGAAAAGCAAACCTAGAAGTAGACGAACGCATCAAGGGGAACGCACGTGACGATTTGCTGGAGAAAATTAGAAATCACAAGAAAGCCATCGAGGCAAACATACTTAGTTTCTTAGGCAAGCAAGTCCAAATAAAATAGCTCACGGAGAGCAATCCCCATGGATATTTCCACAACAGCCAAAAAGTCCTACGGCGTTCAAGCGGAAGATTTCACGCAAACCATAACTGACGCCACGGAAATGCTCCGCAGCGAAGAAGGAACCATAAACAACTTGACTTTTTCAGGCAAGCTGGTCCAGCTCAAACCCGTTGGCGAAGCTTTGGTAATCGGCGACTTGCACGGCGACTTGGAAAGCCTCGTCACGATCATAAGCAAAAGTAAATTTACCAGCAGAATGGAACAGAACAAAGATGCAACCTTGATTTTTCTCGGAGACTACGGCGACCGAGGTGCCAAATCAGTTGAAGTGTACAACACCGTTTTAAGTCTGAAAATAGCTTTTCCATCCCAAGTAATTTTGCTAAGAGGAAACCACGAAAGTCCAACAGACCTTCTAGCTTCTCCGCACGACCTGCCCGCACAGCTCCAGCTGAAATTCAAAGAAAAGTGGGTCGCTGTCTACTCAAAAGTGAGAGAACTCTTCAACAGCCTCCACACAGCTGTGTTTGTGGAGGGGCGGTACCTGATGGTACACGGCGGCTTGCCCTCAAGAATCCGCAGTATCCAAGAAATAGCTGAGGCGGACACGTTGCATCCCAAAAAGCCCTTTCTTGAAGACCTGCTTTGGAGCGACCCCGACGAGACGGTTAAAGGCACTTATCCTTCGCCGAGAGGTGCGGGGAACCTCTTCAGTAAA
>Ga0209641_10002471_pt1 | contig 15902 bp, 13 predicted proteins | sample RifCSP16_1_FD_184022 | JGI IMG/M metagenome (GOLD analysis project Ga0209641, IMG submission 184022) | Soil microbial communities from Rifle, Colorado - Rifle CSP2_sed 16_1 (SPAdes) (version 2) | ecosystem: Environmental > Terrestrial > Deep subsurface > Rock core/Sediment | place: Rifle...
CGTCACGAGCACGAATAGCCACAGCAGCGATCCCTGGAGCTCGGCGCCGAACACGAAGATGCCCACAGCCAGGATCAACGCGGACTGGATGACCGACAGGACGAGGCGCGCACCAACCTGGGCCGACAGGAACCGGATCGGCGCGAGCGGCGTCGCGAGGATCCGCCGCAGGATCTTCTGCTCGCGGAACCTGGAGATCGCGACCGCCATCCCGACGATCGAGGCGTTCATCACGCCCATCGCGACCAGGCCCGGCAGCAGGAAGTCGTAGTACGAGACGTCCGAGGCCGCGACGCCGCTCGCCTCCAGGGTCACGGTCGGCTCCGTGACACCGGCCGCCGCGAGGTTCACCCGGTCGACGATCCGCTCGATAGCGGTGATCGCGAACTGGTTGGTCTGGAAGTTCGTCTCGTTGTAGGCAACCTCGACGCCGCTCCCCTGCACCGCGACCACGACGTCGGTATCGCCGTCGTCCAGACGCGTGGTCGAGGCGCCCAGGTCGCCCCGCTCGGTCACGACGAACGTGTCGATGCTGCCGAGACCCACCTCCATCGCCCCGTAGACGGGCGACGCGGTCTCGCCGACGAGGTCGATCTTCACCTCGGGCGTCTGCTCGAAGTCGAACAGCCCGAACACGACCGCGAAGATCACCGGGAACGCGAGCGCCCAGAACAGGGCCTGCTTGTCGCGGTAGAGCATCTTGGCGCTGGCACCGAACAGCTTCTTCATGTCCCTCACTCCCTCAGGCTCCGTCCCGTCAGGGACAGGAAGACGTCCTCGAGCGTGGCCGGGACGACCTGCACGTCGTCCACCTGCACGTCGTTCTCCTTCGCCCAGTCCAGGAACGCCGGGAGCGTGTCACTGGCCCGGGCCACCGCGAGCTCGAAGGTGAAGCCGCCGAGCACTACGGGAGTGACGCTCTCGACGCCCGGCAGGGCCTTCAGGTCGTTCTCGTTCAGGTCCGACGAGGTCGCGAAGGCGATCCGGTAGGCGGCCGGGAGCTGGTGTATCAGGCCCAGCGGCGCGTCGAGCGCCTGGATCTTGCCCCGGTCGATGATCGCCACCCGGTCGCAGAGGACCTGTGCCTCCTCCATGTAGTGGGTGGTCATCACGATCGTCTTCCCCTCGACGTGGTTGATGTGCTCGATCAGGTCCCACAGGTTCCGCCGGGCCTGTGGGTCCAACCCCGTCGTCGGCTCGTCCAGGAACAAGACGTCGGGATCGTTCACCATCGCCGCGACTATCGAGAACCGCTGTGCCTGCCCGCCCGAGAGGTGGCCCACGAGCGACTTCCGCTTGTCCACCAGTCCGACCTTGTCGAGCAGCTCCTCCGGCGGCAGCGCGCGCTCGTAGAAGGAGCCGAACAGGTTGAGGATCTCCTCGAGCGTGAGGTACTGGAAGTACGCGCTCGACTGCAGCTGCACGCCGATCCGGTTCTTCATCGCGTCGCGATCCGCGACCGAGTCCGACCCGAGGACGCTAGTGCGTCCCGACGTCGGCGGCGTGAGGCCCTCGACGATCTCGAGCGTGGTCGTCTTGCCGGCTCCGTTCGGCCCGAGGAACCCGAACACCTCCCCCCGGTGCACGTCGAACGAAACGTGGTCGACCGCTGTGAGCGTGCCCCCGTCCGGTGACGGGAACTCCTTCACGAGGTCGTGGACCTCGACCGCGACCTCGCTGGTGATGCGTTCGGCGTTCATCGCGCCCCTTCCTTCACTCGTGGAACCGTCATCCCCTCGTCCAGGTCCTCCAGCGCGCGGTCACACCAATCCACGACGCTCCGCGCGTAGGACATGCCGTAGGTCAGCGTCAGGTACGGGGGAAGCGGCCCGGCCTGCTCGAGCAGGTGCGTCTCGATCTGCCCGAACGTCTCGAGCAGCTCCTCGGCCTGCCTGCGGTGCTCGGTCACCAGACCGCGCACGGCATCGGCCCCCGCGAGGTGCCCGAAGAACAGCCGCAGCAGGAACGGGCTCTTGATCGGGTCGATCTCGACCGGCGGCGTACTCAGCCAGGACCGGAGCGCCTCCTCCCCCGCTGGTGTGATCGTGTAGATCCGCTTGTCGGGGCGGTCGGTCTGCTCGACCTCGCGCTCGCGGGCCCACCCGAGCTCGACCAGGCGTCGCAGCTCGGCGTAGAGCTGGCTCTTCGCCGGCGCCCAGAAGAACCCGATCGAGCCCTCGATCGCCTTGGACAAGTCGTAGCCCGACATCTCCCCGAAGGTGAGCATCCCCAGCACGCCGTAGGCGGTGTCAGGGGCTTTCGCCTTGCTGTCCCGCATCCCTTCGCCTCCCGGTATAGTTCAGGTAGAACTAGTTTGACTCGAACCGTACGGTCCAACCTGCCGAGCGTCAACCCTTCGTGGTGTCACCCGCCTCCCGTGGCCTGCCTCCACCCTCGCCCTCCGCGCGGGGCCGCGGGACGATCCGCGCGTCCTGTCACAGAGGGGAAGGAGGCGGGATGACGAGGAATAGCATCAGATGGGTCCTGCTCGCGGGGGCGGCGCTCGTGGCCGTCGTCGCCGGGTCGCTAAGCGTCTCGGCGCACAGCGGGCCGTCGCCGCAGGCCGAGGCGGTGGTGCTCGACGGCACCGGTGCCGAGGTGGGCACGGTCACCTTCGCCGGCGGCGACCACGGGAAGGTCGAGGTGAGGGTCAAGGTGGCGGGCCTCACGCCCGGGTTCCACGGGTTCCACGTGCACGCGATCGGGACGTGCACCGCGCCGGACTTCACGTCCGCGGGTGGGCACTTCAACCCGGCGTCGTTGTCCCACCCGGGGCACGCCGCCGACATGCCGGTGGTGCTCGTGAACGCCGACGGCAACGGGTGGGCGCGGTTCCGGACGGACCGGTACGCGATCGCGGACCTGTTCGACGCGGACGGGAGCGCGGTCATCGTTCATGCGAACCCGGACAACTACGCGAACATCCCCGTGGATCGGTACGACCCGGATCCAGACGCGACGACGCTCGCGACCGGCGACGCGGGGCCGCGGCTGGCGTGCGGTGTGGTGACGGCGCTCTAGCCGCTCCGGGCCGAGGGGGAGGCTCCTCGGAGCCTCCCCCTCGGCGTCGGCGACCTGAGCCCGCTGAGCCCTACGGTTCCTTGTAGATCGTCCAGAACTTCTTGACCGGTGACAGGGCCTTCCACGTGGCCTTCGAGCCCTTCGGCGTGATCAGGACGTCGCCCGGGCCCACCTGGTGGACGGTCCCGTCCTCCTCGGTGACCTCCACTTCGCCCTCGATGATCACGGCGATCTCGTGGTACGGCAGGTTCATCGGGCCGGTCTCCGGGACGCGGCGCCACAGGCCGAAGCTGAACATCGCGTCGCCGGCGCGGAAGCTCACGACCTCCTCCCCCGGCGCGTTCGGGTCACCGGGTTCGGTGGGGATCTCCTCCCATGCGAGCCCGTCCTGCTCGCTCGCCTTGATCACACGGATGCTCGGGTCATAAGCCACGGTCATCTCCTTGGGTCGATGGCAGCAAGAGGCTATCCGGTCGACCCGTGCGCGGCGCCGGGGGTGCGGTGCCGTCACGTCCCAAGCGCTCGATCACGACGTGCGCCCAGCCGTCATGCGCCGACCGGATGATCGCTACGCGCCTAGCGCGCCCTCGATCGCAGCAACTTGCGCCCTAACGCTCTCGGGCGACGGGCCGCCGGAGGCGGAGCGGGCGTCGACGGCGCGGTCCGCGTCGAGCAGGACGGCACCGTCCGGGATCCCGAGGTCCGCCCACTCGTCCGGCGCAAGCGTTCGGAGGGTGCGCGCCTCGGCCTCGAGCCGCCGGAGCAGCTCGCCCACGCGGCGGTGCGCCTCGCGGAAGGGAACGCCAGAGCGGACGAGCGCCTCCGCGAGGTCGGTCGCGTACAGGCCCTCGGCGAGCGCGGCCTCGCGCATCGCCTCTGGGTCGAACGTCAGCGTCTCGACGCAACCCGCGAGTGCCGCCAGGACCGACTCGAGCGTGTCGGCGGCGTCGAACGCCGGCTCCTTGTCCTCCTGCAGGTCGCGGTGGTACCCGAGCGGCAGACCCTGCAGGGTCGACGTTAGTCCGACGAGGTCGCCGAGGAGCCGACCGGCCTTGGCGCGAGCGAGCTCGGCGACATCGGGGTTCCGCTTGTTCGGCATCATGCTCGAGCCGGTGGCATACGCATCGTCCAAGCTCGCCCAGCCGAGCGCCTCGTCCGTGAAGCGCGCGACGTCGGCGGCCAGGCGAGAGACGTGCGTCCCGCAGATCGCGGCGACCGCGAGGAACTCCTGCACCGCGTCGCGGTCGGACACCGCATCGATCGAGTTCTCGAACGCGCGCGCGAACCCCAGGCGCTCCGCCGTGCGCGCGGGGTCGAGCCCGAGCGTCGAAGTGCCGAGCGCACCCGCCCCGAGCGGCGACGTGCTCGTCCGCGCCGACCACTGCGCGAGGCGCTCGCGATCGCGCAGCAGGGCCCAGGCGTGCGCGAGCAGGTGGTGCCCGAGAGTGACCGGCTGCGCGAACCGCGCGTGCGTCGTACCGGGCATCACGGTCTCGGCGTGGTCACGCGCGTGACTCGTCAGCGCGCGGACGACACGGATGATCCTCTCCTCGATCCTCGACGAGGCCGCGAGCAGCCACAGGCGGAGGTCGGTCATCACCAGGTCGTTGCGCGAGCGTCCGGCGTGGAGCTTCGCCCCGAGGTCCCCGAGCCGGTCGGTGACGCCGCGCTCGATCGCCGAGTGCACGTCCTCGTCGGCCGGGTGGAAGGCGAACGTGCCGGACGCGATCTCGGCGCCCACCTCGCGCAGGGCCTTCTCGAGCTGCCCGGCCTCCTCTGCGGTGACGAGGCCCGCGTCCTCCAGCGCGCGGACGTGCGCGACCGATGCCTCGACGTCCTGCGGCGCGAGCCGCACGTCGAACCCGAGGGAGCGGTCGAGTGCCTCTGCCTCGGGCGCCGGGGGCTTCGCGAACCGCCCGGACCAAAGCGGCGTGTCGGTCACGCTCGTGGGCCCCCCTGCTTCGACGACCACACCTTCACCGGGAGGCCCCACAGCTTCACGAAGCCTTCCGCGTGGCGATGGTCGAAGGCGTCCTCGCTGCCGTAGGTCGCGAGCGACAGGTCGTACAGGGACCGCTCCGAACGGCGACCGACGACGGTGCACTCACCGGGCGAGAACCGCAGGCGCACCTCGCCGGTCACGTGGTCCTGCGTCGCGTCGACGTATGCGTCGATCGCCTGGCGCAGCGGGCTGAACCACAGGCCGTCGTAGACGAGGTCTGCCCACCGCTGCTCGAGGCCGGGCTTGTGGTGCGCGACCTCACGCTCGAGCGTGAGGTCCTCGATCGAGCGGTGCGCCGCGATGAGCGCGAGCGCGCCCGGCACCTCGTAGAGCTCGCGGCTCTTTATGCCCACGCGGCGGTTCTCGATCATGTCCACCCGCCCGAACCCGTACCGGCCACCGAGCGCGTCGACCGCGCGTATCAGCTCGGGCAGCGGCGTGGGCGTGCCGTCGAGCGCCTCGGGCACCCCGCGCTCGAACGCCACCACGATCTCGGCAGGCTCCTGCGGTCGAGCGCCGGGCGCGGCGGTGCGCTCGAACGCGTCCTCGGGCGGGGCGACCCAGGGATCCTCGAGCGGGCCGCACTCGGCGGTGCGACCCCACAGGTTCTCGTCGATCGAGTAGGCGGTCGCAACGGTCGAGATCGGGATGCCCCACTCGGCGGCGAGAGCGATCGCCTTCCCGCGCGGGATCCCGGGGTCGCGGATCGGCGCCAGGACCCGCAGATCCGGCGCGAGCACCCCGAACGACACCTCGAACCGCACCTGGTCGTTCCCCTTGCCGGTACATCCGTGCGCGACGACCCCCGCGCCGACCTCGCGCGCCGCCTTGATGACCTCGTCGGCGATGAGCGGACGGGCGATTCCGCTCACCATCGGGTACTTGCCCTCGTACAGGCCGTTCGCCTTGATCGCGCACGTTAGGAACTCCGCGGCGAAGCGGTCGACGGCGTCGATGACGCGGACGCTGGCAGCGCCCGCGAGCTCGCCGCGTCGTCGGATCTGGCCGAAGTCCTCCTGCTGGCCCACGTCGACGGCGACGGCGTGAACCTCGAACCCCTGCTCGGCGAGCCAGCGGATCGTGACCGAGGTGTCGAGTCCCCCCGAATAGGCGAGCACGGCGCGTTCCATTACTGCACCACCCTTGTTCCGTGAAGCTCCAAGGATCGGTCCTCTCGAGGGTGCAAGCTCTGAGCATCTCGGTGACCGGCGGGGGAAGGGCCGGGTGCCATCGCCCCTCGAGGGCCAGGCTGATACCGCCACCCCCGCCGGCCTCCGGGAGCGCAGAGCGGCCATGGGAAGACGCGCCTCGAGCGCCAGTCAGTAATGAACCGCCGCGCGCTTCCGCCACCGGGACGGCCCCCCGATCGAAGGGAGGTCTGATGTTCGTCGGCATCGACTGGGCAGCGGAGTCCCACGACGTCTGCGTGGTGGACCCCGCTGGCAAGATCTGCGGGCGAGCCACCGTAGCCCACTCGCAACAGGGCTTCGACGAGCTCACCAAGCACCTCGTTCGCTGGTCCCAGCAAGGAGAGGTCCTCGTGGGCATCGAGCGCCCCGAGGGACGCCTCGTCGATGCCATCCTGGAGGCCGGCTACTCCATCGTGCTGATCCCGACGTTCGCCATGAAGGACCTGCGCCGCCGCTACGCCGTCAGCGGGGCCAAGTCCGACCCCGGGGATGCCTACGTGATCGCCGACGTCGTGCGAACCGACGGGCATCGCCTGAGGCGTCTGGAGCCGCTGTCGGAGCAGACTAGGGCCCTTCGGGCGGTGGTCAGAGCTCGCAACGACCTCGTGGATCAGCGGGTGGCTCTTGGCAACCAGCTCCGGGCATGCCTGGAGGCCTTCTGGCCGGGAGCTGCAGTGATCTTTGCCGACGTGGCCTCGGAGATCTGCCTGTCGTTCCTGGAGCGCTACCCCACCCCGGAGTCGGCCGCCCGCCTCGGAGAGATGAGGCTTCAGAGCTTCCTCAAGAAGGCCGGCTACAGCGGCAGGCGGTCCCCAGCCGAGCTGCTCGAGAGGCTCCGCTCGGCGCCCGAGGGCATCGTGGGCGTTGAGGCCGAGGCCCGGTCCGACGCGGTGCGCTGCATGGCCCGGGTGATGCAATCGCTGCTGCGCTCGATCAAGGACCTGGACCGGGCCGTCGTCGCCCACCTTGGTGAGCACCCGGACGCCGAGGTCTTCACGTCGCTGCCACGCTCCGGTCGGATCAACGCCGCCCAGATGCTCGCCGAGTGGGGCGACTGTCGTGAAGCCTATCCCGAGCCTGATGCCGTGGCCATGCTCGGCGGGCTGTGTCCGGTGACCCACGCCTCCGGCAAGCACCGGGACGTTTCCTTCCGGTGGGCGTGCAACAAACGCCTGAGACTCGCCCTGACCACGTTCGCCGACAACTCTCGCCACGCCTCGCCCTGGGCAGCCGAGGTCTATCGGCGCGCGGTCGCCCGCGGGTGCGATCACCCGCATGCCGTGCGCATCTTGGCCAGGGCGTGGGTGCGTGTCATCTGGCGGTGCTGGCAGGACCGCACCCCCTACGACCCGGCCCTTCACGGGGCCGCAGTCCTTCTCGAAGCTGCGTGAGGTTGACATGGGAAGTGTCAGCCAAGGACCGGCTGCCGTGGAACGAGCTCGAGGAGATGGATGCGGCGTACGTGACGGCGGGTAACGCCGGCGCGCTTCGCGAGGCGCGCCGCGCACGCGTCCTGGTTGCGACCGCGCGGGCGATGCCCCTGCTCGCCGAGGCCGACGTGCACCTGGACGTCGTGGTCGGCAGCGGTCGCGACCCCGCCGAGCGGTTCGACCCAGGGTCGCTCACCCACCCTCCGCACCTGGTGGTGCGCACGGACGGGCCTCGAGGAGGGTCGTACGAGACGAACGACGGGCGCGCCGGGACCTTCGCTGCGGCCCCGCCGCCCGGGCCGGTCGTCGACACGTACGGGGCCGGCGACTCGTTCGCGGCGGGGCTGACGTTCGGGCTCGCCGAGGGCCTCGAGGTGGAGCGGGCGCTGGCGCTCGCAGCGCGATGCGGCGCGTGGTGCGTCGCCGGACGCGGCCCCTACGGGCGGCCGCTCCCGGCAGGAGGTCCGGCGGTCACGACGGCGTAGGCTGCCAGCGTGGACGTCCGGTCCTTCCTCTCGCGCCTCCCGCCGTTCGACGGTCTCCACGCCAAGGCCCTCGACCGGATCGCGAACTCGGTCGAGATCGAGCACTTCGCACCCGGGACCGTGATCCTCCAGCAGGCGGGCGAGCCCGCGCACCACCTGTACGTGATCCGTCGCGGCGCGGTCGAGGTCTCGGATGGCGGCCGGGTGGTGGACCTGCTCGTCGAAGGCGAGGCCTTCGGGGGCACCTCGCTCGTGAGCGGCGGGTCGCCGACGGCCACGATCTCGGCGCATGAGGACACCCTCTGCTACCTGATCCCGGCCGAGGTGGCGGCGGACGTGCTGGAGAGCTCGGCCGGCGTCACGTTCCTGGTCCGAGCTCTCCGGCGCCGGATCGAGCGCATCGACGAGAGCTGGGAGAGCGAGCGCGGGGCCGACCAGTACCGAGCGGTCGGCTCGCTGATCCGTCGCGAGCCCGTGATCTCCGAGCCCTCGGAGACCGTGGGCGAGGCGGCGCGACGCATGGCGAGCGAGCGGGTCTCGTGCCTGCTGATCCCGACGCCCGACGGCCTGGGGATCCTGACCGACCGGGACCTGCGCTCGAGGGTCCTTGCCCAGGGACGAGGCCCCGGGACCCCGATCGCCGAGGTGATGACGCCGGCCGCGACGACGATCCGCTCGACCACGCTGTCCGGCGACGCCCTGCTGCGGATGCTGGAGGGCGGCTTCCACCACTTCCCCGTGCTCGCCGAGGACGGGAGCCTGCTCGGCGTCGTGACCGACACCGACCTCATGGGCGTGGGTCGGGACACGCCGTTCGCGGTCAAGGCAGCGATCGAGCGCGCGGACGATGCGGCGGGCGTGTCTACCGCAGGACGGGCGATCCCAGCCGTGGTCGCGTCGCTGATGGACGCGAGCGCCGACCCGGTGGACGTTGGGCGCGTCGTCGCCCTGATCGTGGACGCGATGACCCGCCGGTTCCTCGAACAGGGCATCGACGACCTCGGCGATCCACCGACGGCATGGTCGTGGCTGGCGCTCGGCAGCGCCGCGCGGCACGAGCAGGCGATCGCCACCGACCAGGACCACGCGATGGCGTATCGCCTTGACGGCGAGCCGCCCGAGGAGGTGGACGCCTACTTCGCGCGTCTGGCCGAGTTCGTGAGCGCGGGCCTAGAGGAGGGTGGGATCCCGCGCTGCCGCGCCGAGGCGATGGCGACGAACGCCGCGCTGCGTCGCCCGCTGCCCGCATGGGTGGACCGGCTGGGCGACTGGATGCGCGACCTCGGCCCCGTGGGCAGCGAGCAGCTGTCGATCGTGCTCGACTTCCGCAGCGTCGCCGGGCCGCTCGACGCCCAGGGAGAGCTCGACGCGATCGTGCGCACCGCGCCCTCGCACCCGGGGTTCGCCCGTCAGCTCTCCAGGCGAGCGCTCGACCTGCGGCCGCCCACCGGGTTCTTCCGCGACCTGGTGGTCGAGGCCCACGGTGAGCACGCCGGGACCCTTGACGTCAAGCACGGCGGGATCACGATCATCTCGAACCTCGCGCGCGCGTACGCGATCGGCAACGGGATCACCACCAAGCGGACGCTCGCGCGCCTGGAGGAGGCCGAGCGGGCGGGCGTGATCGACGAGGAGACGCGGCTCCCGCTCTCGGAGGCATTCCGGTTCCTGTGGAACGTTCGCCTGCAGCACCACGTGCTACAGCACCGCGAAGGCTCGGCGCCCGACGACCACCTCGATCCAGCCGTGCTGGGTCCGCTCGCGCGCCAGGGCATGAAGGAGGCGTTCCGCTCGATCGCGCGGGCGCAGAAGGCGCTGGCGCTCCAGGCTGGCGTCTCGATGCGCTAGGCGTCGGGGGCCCGGACCGGTGGCGCGCCGATCGCGTGGTACCCGCCGTCGACGTGGATCATCTCGCCGGTGATCGCGCGGGACAGGTCGGAGAGCAGGAAGGCCACCGTGTCACCCACCGGCGCGGCGTCGGTCACATCCCACCCGAGCGGCGAGCGTCCCGACCAGGCCTCGGTGATCGCGTCGAAGCCGGGGATCCCCTTGCCGGCGATCGTCCGGAGCGGGCCGGCCGAGACCGTGTTCACCCGGATCTTGTGCGGGCCGAGATCGCGGGCGAGGTAGCGCGTGAGAGACTCGAGCCCCGCCTTGGCCACGCCCATCCAGTCGTAGATCGGCCACGCGATCCGGGCGTCGAAGGTGAGCGAGACGATCGAGCCGCCCGCCTCGCGCATGTGCGGAAGCATGCCGGTCGCGATCGCCTTCAGGCTGAACACGCTCGTCTGGATCGAGGCGGACACGCTCTCCCAGGGCGTGTCGAGGAGCTTGCCACCCAAGGCGTCCTGCGGCGCGAACGCGATCGCGTGAACGAACCCGTCGAGCCTGCCCCACCGGCTGCCGACCTCGTCGGCCACGGCCGCGATCTGCCCCGGCTCGTTGGCGTCCATCTCCAGGATGTCCACGGGTGCGGGCAGGCGCTTGGCCGACTTCTCCGTCAGGCTCATGGCCCGGCCGAAGGATGTGAGCACGATCTCGGCGCCTTGTTCCTGCGCCGACCGGGCCACAGCGAAGGCGATCGAGTCAGGCGTCAGCACGCCGGTCACGAGCAGCTTCTTGCCCTCGAGCAACATCGGGCGCCTCCTGGTCCCGGGCATGGTATCCGTATCCCGTGATGGACCTGCGATCGCTCGCCAAGGTCGACCTGCATAGGCACCTCGAGGGCGCGATCCGCCTGCAGACCCTCCTGGACCTGTACGGGGAGGCCGGTGCGCCGCTGCCCGAGCCCTCGCCCGAGGAGCTCGCGCCGCGGGCCCAGGTGCTCGAGGTGATGGACTCGCTCGAGTCCGTGCTCGCGCGGTTCGCGGTGGCCCAGGGCGCGTTCTGGAGCGAGGCCGCGGCCGAGCGCATCGCGTACGAGGCCGTCGAGGACCTCGCGCGCGACAACGTGCGCCTGGCCGAGCTCCGCTTCTCACCCGAGTTCCTGTGCGAGCCGCACGGCCTTGACTGGGACCTGGCGATGGACGCGATCGTCCGCGGCGTCCGACGCGCCTCGAAGGAGCACGACGTGGCGGTGGGTCTGATCGCGATCGCCAGCCGCAACTACGGCATGGCCTCGGCCGAGCGCACGATGGACTTCGCGCTGCGCCGGCGCGAGGACCTCGTGGCGTTCGACCTCGCGGGCGACGAGAAGGCCTATCCCCCGTCGCTGTACGTCGAGGTGATCGAGCGCCTGGAGGGCAGCGGCCTCAAGCTCACGACCCACTACGGCGAGTCCGGCGGGCCGCAGTTCCCGCGCGAGGCGATCGAGGCGCTCGGCTCCCTGCGCCTGGGTCACGGCATCAGCGTCGCGTGGGATCCCGAGGTGACGGCGCTCGCTCGGGACCGTCACGTGGCACTGGAGATGTGCCCGACCTCCAACCTGCGGACCGGCGGCATCTCCTCGATGGCCGAGCACCCGGCCCGGCGGCTCCTAGACGAGGGGGTGCCGGTCACGATCGACACGGACAACCCAGGCCTGTTCGCGATCGACCTGACCCACGAGCTGGAGGTGGCCCGAGACGTCCTGGGCTTCACCGACGAGGAGCTGCGACGCGTGACGCGGAACGCCCTGGATGCGAGCTTCGTCGACGAGGCCGCGAAGGCCGACGTCCGCCGCCGGCACTTCGGCTGGGTACAGGCTTGAGCCGCGGTCTCGCCCACTAGGATGACCGCCTCGACCGAAAGAGGACCCGATGGACCACGCGCTGGAAGCCGCACGGGAACTGATCGACCGGTTCTGGGAGGGACTGCTCCAGACCGAGCCGGTCCTGGGCACCGTGGTCGGCGACGAGCGGTTCGACGACCGCCTCCCCGACCCCAGCGCGGACGGCCGCGCGGAGCGCGACCGGCTCCACCGCGACGCCCTCGAGGAGCTCGCCGGGATCCCCCGCGACCTGCCCGACGAGGACACGCGACTGTCGCTCGACATCCTCGAGGCGATCGCCCACCGCGACCTAGCCGCGATCGAGCATCGTACCGACCGGCTGTGGGCGGTGAGCCACCTCTGGGGGCCCGCCGGCCTGATCGGCGAGCTCGCGTCCCTGCAACGCACGGATACACCCGAACGCGTCGGCCGCTACGTGGCGCGACTGAGCGGGACCCCGGCCTTCTACGACGCCGTGGTCGAGGTGATGCGCGAAGGTGTCGCGGACGGCGTCACCGCCCCCCGGATCGTCGTCGAGCGCGCGATCGGGCAGACCGAACGCATCATCGAGGCCGGCGTGGAGGGCTCCCCCGCGCTCGCCCCGCTCGCCGGGAGCGACGACGGACCGCGCGCGGAGGTGGCGGCCGCCGTGCAGACGCACCTGCTCCCCGCCCTCGGCCGCTACCTCGACGGCCTGCGCGCGTACCTGCCGAGCGCGACCGAGACCCTCGGCCTGCACGCTCTGCCCGGGGGCGACGCGATGTACGCGGCCCAGGTCCTGTCCTGGACCACCCTCCCGCTGGACGCGCACGAGGTGCACGAGCTCGGGCTCGCGGACCTGGCGAAGATCCAGGAGGAGCGGCGCGAGGCGGCCTCGGCGCTGGGGTTCGCGGACGCCGAAGCGGCCGAGGCCGCGCTGCTCGGCGAGGTCTTCGCCTCGCCCGAGGAGCTGAAGTCGGTCGCCCAGGACCAGGTCGCACGCTGCTGGGATGCAGCGCCCTCGATGTTCGGACGCCTGCCGAGCACCAACTGCGAGGTCCGCCTCGTGGAGCCGTTCCGCGAGGCCGACATGCCGTTCGCCTTCTACAACCCGCCCACCGACGACGGCTCCCGGCCCGGGGTCTACTACGTGAACGGCCACGACATCGCCGGCAAGCCCCGGCACCACCTCGCTTCGACGACGTACCACGAGGCGAGCCCGGGCCATCACTTCCAGATCGCGCTCGAGCAGGAGTTCCACGACAGGCCTCTGCTCCGGCGGTTCGGGGGGTTCCTGGCCGGGAGCGCTTTCACCGAGGGCTGGGGCCTGTACAGCGAGCGCCTGGCCGACGAGATGGACCTGTTCCTGGACGAGAAGGAACGCCTCGGCATGCTGGACGGGCAGGGCATGCGGGCGGCGCGACTGGTCGTGGACACGGGGCTGCACGCGCTCGGATGGTCCAGGGACCGCTCGATCCGGACCCTGGTCGAGGCCGGCATGTCCCTTTCCGACGCCGAGGTCGAGACCGACCGCTACGTGACGATGCCCGGCCAGGCCCTGTCCTACAAGATCGGGCAGTTCGAGATCGAGCGGCAGCGGGCGGCATGGGCCGAGCGCGAGGGAGCGGGCTTCTCGCTCCCGGGCTTCCACGACCGCCTCCTGTCGCTGGGCTCGCTGCCCCTGGCGGCCCTGCGCCGCGAGCTCGAACGCTAGGCACGACCTCGGCCTGGGCCCGGAGGGCCCGGACCGGCAGGACCGTGCGCCCTTAAAGGACCCCGGCACCCCCTGCCACCGTGGACCTGAGAGGCGATGCCATGGAGGTGCTGGGAACATGAGCCTCACCCTGGAACGAGATCCGACCTTCGAACATGCGTGGGTCCGAGCGCTCATGATGGGCGCCGATCACGCCCCGGTGCCCTACCGCGGCGCCGAACTGCTCGAACACCCGCTCCTCAACAAGGACACGGCCTTCACCGAGGGCGAGCGCGACGCGTTCGGCCTGCACGGGCTGCTGCCGGCCCGCGTCCTCACGATCGAGGAACAGGTCGAGCTGGAGATCGAGAAGAACCGCCGCAAGGGCGACGACCTCGAACGCTTCATCGGCCTGGCCGCCCTGCAGGATCGCAACGAGACCCTCTTCTACCGGGTACTGGCCGAGCACCTCGAGGAGCTCATGCCGATCGTCTACACGCCGGTGGTCGGGCGCGCGTGCCAGGAGTACAGCCACATCCTTCGCCGGCCGCGCGGACTGTGGCTCACCCCAGATGATCTCGACAGGATCCCGGAGCTGCTGCGCAACGCGCGGCACGAGGACGTCCGCCTCATCGTCGTCACCGACAACGAGCGGATCCTGGGGCTCGGGGACCAGGGCGCCGGCGGGATGGGGATCCCGGTCGGCAAGCTGGCCCTGTACACGGCCGGAGCCGGGATCTACCCGGCGCTCACGCTACCGGTATCCCTGGACGTCGGGACCGACAACGAGGGCCTGCTCGAGGACCCGATGTACCTCGGCTACCGTCACCCGCGACTTCGCGGCCCGGCGTACGACGACTTCATCGAGGCCTTCGTCGAGGGCGTCCTGGAGGTCTTCCCCCACACCGTGCTGCAGTGGGAGGACTTCAAGCAGCACAACGCGATCCGGCTGCTCGATCGGTACCGCCACCGGATCGCCTCGTTCAACGACGACATCCAGGGCACGGCGGCGGTCGTGATAGGAGGCATCCTGTCCGCGCTCCGCATCCTGGAGGAGCCCCTGTCCGAGCAGCGCCTGGTGTTCCTGGGTGCCGGTGCGGCGGGGATCGGTATCGCCCGGCTGGTTCGCGCCGCGATGATCCGAGAGGGCGCCGACGAGCCGACGATCCGTCGTGCCATCGTCCAGCTGGACTCGCGCGGGCTCACCTACCAGGACCGCGAGCCCCTGGACGAGGACAAGCGCGAGTTCGCGCTCGGGCCGCAGGAGATGGCGGCCTACGGGTTCGAGGCGGGCCACGACTACGACCTTGAGGTCGTGATCGGCGCGGTGCGACCGACCTTCCTGATCGGGACGAGCGGCACCCCCGGCACCTTCACCGAGGGCGCGATCCGGCAGATGGCCGGGCATGCCCGCACGCCGGTCATCCTGGCGCTGTCGAACCCGACCTCCAAGACCGAGGCCGAGCCCGCCGACCTCATGGAGTGGACCCGCGGCCGAGCGATCATCGCAACCGGGAGCCCGTTCCCTGCGGTCCAGCGAGGTGCTCGTACCCACGTCATCGGACAGGCGAACAACGCCTTCTGCTTCCCCGGGATCGGCCTTGGCGCCGTCGTCTCGGAGGCCCGCGAGGTCACCGACGAGATGTTCCTGGCCGCCGGCGACGCCCTCGCGGCGACCGTCACGAGGGCACGCCTCGACGAGGGGTCGCTCTACCCGAACCAGTCCGAGCTGCGCACAGTGTCGCGCGCCGTGGCGATCGCGGTCGCAAGGTGCGCGCGCGACCGCGGGGTGGGCCGGCACCTGAGCGACGACGAGGTTGAGGCCGCGGTCGACGCGATGATCTGGCAACCGGACTACGTGGGGTACGAGCCGGTCTGACCCGACGTTTCGTCGTGGCGGACCGGCGCGTGCGAAGGACCTACGTCGCCCGCTGGGCGAAACCCCCGGATACCCGCTGCGCTGGAAACGTGCGGCATCCCGATACCTCCTTCGATGGGAAGGAGATGACGATGCGCACGATCCTGAGGGGGATGCTTCCGTTCGCCGTCGCGGCGGCACTGGTCCTGCCAAGCACGCCGGCATCCGCGACCAAACCGGAGGTCGAGGTTCACATCGACGAGGGGATCTTCACGCTGGACGGCCTGCCGTGTGAAGGCTTCGTGATCCAGGAGGAGACCATCTCGGAGCGGGTCCGGTTCACGACCTTCCTCAACGAGGGGGGCGAACCGGTCAAGGTCGTCGCCCACGCGAACTTCTACGGGATCCTCCGCAACCCCCTGACCGGGGCCGAGCTGCGCGACCACTCCGTCTTCTCCGAGACGGAGAACGTCGTCGACGGCACCGTCACCGTGTCGGGACCCAGCTTCCACTACGTCCAGCAGGGCTCGGGACAGGTCTTCGCAGAGGTGGGCCA
>Ga0209641_10002472_pt1 | contig 15890 bp, 40 predicted proteins | sample RifCSP16_1_FD_184022 | JGI IMG/M metagenome (GOLD analysis project Ga0209641, IMG submission 184022) | Soil microbial communities from Rifle, Colorado - Rifle CSP2_sed 16_1 (SPAdes) (version 2) | ecosystem: Environmental > Terrestrial > Deep subsurface > Rock core/Sediment | place: Rifle...
GTGATTGTACCAACATACATTAAGCCAGTATGACTTTGTACCAAGTTGCGGAACTCACATTCTCAGGTGGCTTGGCAACTTTTTATATTACTTTAATTTAGTTAATTTGCGGTGTTCCCAAGGCTGGCAGGAAACCTAACTAGGTATGCTGACGGTAACTTGGAACTAACATCGTATTTGTTATATATTAGATATTGAAATTAAAACAAGTGGCTAAAACTGAACTGATTAAAGTGATGGATATTAAAAAAGGCCACGAAGAAATAAAATATGATCCTACTGATCCTGTGGATCTTGAACGTATTAAAAATTTAATTAAAGAAAAACTAAAAAACGGATTCTATCTTTATGGTGCAACCAAAGGTGGCGAGTATGAAGCTGTCCACGATGTTTCAAAGATTACCGACAGTGATCTTACAAGATTCTGTCTTTCAAAGGAGATGAAGAAACGGTTGATTAGCGTGCCTGCTACAAGTGGTTAAAATGAGTGATGCTTTTCTTTGTGAACCATGTAATTTGGATATATGCCAGCTTAATCCAAATTTTAGAAAGCCAATCCCATTAGATGCAAATTGTGACTGTTGCAAACATAATCATAAACCAGGAGTTATGGTTTGAAGGAAAAGAAAGGTAAAACAAGAGAGGTCTTAGAGCCAGCAGGCAATTATCTTATCTTACAGCCTACTCCAAAATGCAGTATCAAGGGTTGCGATGAATACGGAACTGAAAGAATGTGTACCTTGCCCATGTGCAAGGAACATCATAGGAAAGCAACTGATTAGAATGAAATTCAAATACATCCATAACCAATGTGAACAAGAAATGGAAGTAATTGATCTACCAAAGAAAAGAACATTAATTGTATGCCATAAATGTCATAAGTTTATTGAAACAATAAGATTGATCGTAAAATGTGAAACATGTTTTAAAAAAACAAGGCTCTGGGTTAAATGAAGTTCAAAAATTCAAACATTTTAAATGTCGATTGTCAAAATTGTGGAAAAGATTTGGAAGCTTATTTCAACGAAAGTTATGACGGAACTGTTAAAGAAACAATACTTTGTGCAAATTGTGCAAAAGGAGAATGGGAAATTTGAGTAATCTTGAATGTGGTACTTGCGGTGGCAGATTGATTGGTCCATGTGCAGACTGTAAAAAATTCTTTTGTTTTGGTTCTTGTGGAAAGTGGTATGAAAGAAATGGAAACGAATGGACAGTAAAGGAGAGGCATTGAAAATTCTTTCAGCAGACATAATAAAACAGTCTGAAATTCAAGGATTGTATGAGATGAGAAAAAGACTAGAAAAGGAAATTGCCTACTCGGAATATCTAGCAGAAAAGTTTGAAGGCGATGATCACAACCAAGAGATTGCAAATTTTGTCCAGACTCACTTACAAATTGTTCAGGGAACTTATACACATGAACCTGAATATGATGAAAAGTTTGAAAAACAATGGAAAAGAAAATGAATCGTTTTATCATCTACGATGAGCAAGTTTCAAATGTAAGACAGCTTGGTTACAGTAGATGGAATTTTCATGTTGAAGACCTAGAAACTAAACAGAAACAGGAAATTCATTTCAAGTGGTGTGGCACTGATATGAGAAAGACAGGAACGTGGGATTACGCACCATTATGGGAGATGCACGATATTGGGGATGACTCATTTGATGAGTTTAGGGTAAAGCTTCACCAAGATGAGGGTTATGCAGAACAACAATTAATCATGAACAGAAGACATGATTTATGGTGGGAAAAACACAAGACAGAAAAAATAACATATGAAACTTTAACAGGCAATACTCCAATCAACCTGCCTGTAGCGATTAACGATCCTGTCGAGTATGATACTAAATTCGATAATTACCTGATTAAGTGTAAGGACATTGATGGAACAAAATTCACATTTTCCGCTAATCTTAATGATAAACAGTATATGAAATATCCAGAATGGTTAATAAACAAAACAGTATATGAAATACTCAAAAAATTCGATGAGTGTATAACCTTTGGCCTCATCAAACGACTCGCCTGGAAACTTCGATTAAACTTAAGTTGTGATGACATTCAAATGTTAAAAGCTCATAAGAGATCCGAGGAACTTCTAAAGGAGTGGCTCAGTGAGGATGAATTACGCTGGCTTGTATATCAAGATGAATTAAAAATCCAATATGAGGATGAAATATTCATAATCAAAAAAGATCCTCATGCACGAGTTGAAGTTATCAAAGATGGCAAATCTGAAAAATTATGCGTGATCGCAAAAGACAGTGGAGTTGCAGCAGGAGATATTTTGCTTACCAAAATTATGATGATCAAGACTAACCCAGCATTATTTAAAAAAATTGCAACCGAAAGGAGAACTTAATTATAAGTTATAAGTTTTTGATTAGGAGTGGAAAAATTGAATAAAGATAACATATTCACAGAACCAATACCAAAAAAAGCAAAAGAGCCACCAAAAGAACCATCAAAGATCATACCAAATGATGCCAAATCAGAGGAAGGAAAGTGGTATCCATTTGCCAGTGAATTCAAGCTTGAGGAAATTCTAAAAAAAGACGATATTGATTATGAAGAAAATCATTATCCATGTTACAAACTCACAATAAAGTTTTCAGATGAAGCAAGAAAGGGAATTTACCCAAAAGATTTGGTTTTAATTGGAACAAACCAAGATTGGGGGAGTTATTACTATCGAGGAATGGATGAAGGAGTTGAAAATTATGTAATAAGAATGGCAAACAGAATCAAGTCTATGAAATCCGAATTAGCTAGATTAAGAAGCCGAAATCACGCATTGGAGCTTCACTTTACAAAGACACGTTTTGATGAAGACAGAGAACAGCTTAGACGAGATCACGAAACAGAAAACTGTGAATATTGTAATGAATCAATTGATAAGAAAAAACTAATCGAAGGAAAAGACTGGTTTTACTTGGCAGAAGAAGGAATAATGCACATTGAATGTGGAGTCAAATCATTTGGTCATAAATGCAAAAAATGTGGATTTGTTTTCGAATATGATTTTGATAGTGAAGGATGTCCTGAATGTGGTGGCCATGTGGAACGAGCAACAGTAAAGGAAGTAAGAAACAACTTAACTTACAGTGCAATAAAGAAATATCTCCCAGAAGAATTGCGAGATAGGGTAGTCTTAAAAGATGATTAGCACTATTACACTTACCTGTGTTAAATGTGGACATGAAGACACAGAACATTTTTACGAAACAATTTTTTGTAATGAAAAGGTAATTCTGCCTTGCGGTCATGATGACTATGAAGATGACGGTGGAGAAAGAATACATGATATGTGTAAGTGTAATGGGTTTAAGGCGAGAGATTAATGCAGAATTGCACATGTGGCCATTTAATCAAGTTTCAGTTTAATGAAAAGTGGTTGCATAACTCACAGGTTAAAATCCGTTCAAAGTGGAAGGATAAACTAAGCATGAAATGTGAAAAGTGTGATTGTATAAATCCACAAAAAAGACAACAAAGGTGAGAGCTTGGAAGATATTACAAGACAAGACCTTGATGCTGTTTGTGTTTTATTAGATAAAATACAATCTGCGGAAGCTAATATTTTATCAACAAGAATCAAAAAAGCAGACATGATCCCAAGATTGTATCAGGCTGCTTATGTTGAAAGCATGTATAAGATTTTATCAAAATTTAAAACATTTGAAGCTTTTGAAACCCAAATCAAATATAGTTATAGCGATGAAAAATTCGCATTAGGACGAGGAAAACCATTTGATGCTGTAAAATTCTTTCTAAACAAGGCACATAAAAGGCAGGACGAGGTTTGTGATTTTAAGGATGCAACGTTACCAGAACATAAAATTGGAAAATGTAATGATGACAATCATAACGAAACCTGTCAGGACAATGTAACACTGACAGAAGAAGAACAGATTAAATTTGATGAAATAAATGAAGAATTAGGATGGAATGAGGCATGGGAACACTTTGAAGACAAGATAAACCCAGACAATCAAAAATTAACTTTGACATTAAACTTTGGTCAAGACGATACAAAGGTGTTAAAAGATGATGGAGTCTATGTCTGTGAAAAGTGTTTGGAAGTAAATGCAGACAATTCAGAGGGAGGAATTAGCTGTGATTTGGAGATGGCAGATGATATAACATGAAACAATCAATGTATAATGAAATTACCATCGATCAGTTCAGATGCCATGTCTGCAATACAGGCTATCCAAGATTTGCCATAGGTAAAAAACACGTTTATGCAACATGTAATTTTTGTGAAAGACGTGATGAAGTCGGTTTAGTTTTTCTAACAAAGAGAGTTATGGAATGAATGATTTTGACTATGACATGATAAGTACCGTTGTTTTAACTACTGTAATTGGCGGATTAGGATTTTATTTAATTATTCTAACGGTTGAAGGTTATAATGATGAAATTAATAATATTAAACAAATGGATTGTGATCAACTGTTTAATTACCTAGTGGAAAACATTGAAGGAGGATATTTCTTTGGAAAATCAAATGAGATTGCCCAAAAGAGTTTTGATCTGAAATGCAAAGAAGGTTTGAAAGATGACTGAATTGGAAGATAAAATAATCACAGCATTACACGTACAAGAAGTTTACCAAAAAATAGGGATGAAACAAAAAGATGATGACCATACCCCTAAAGTACGATGGCACGCTAGGGGTGGTTATGATTTAATTCAATGGCTGAAGGAAGAAATACCAGAATTAGGGGAAAGATTAAATCAACAAAATATAAGGAAAATTAGGCCATGTTGATTGATACTAGTTCACCATGTGATGTTTGTGATTGGGAGAACGATGAGATGTTTGAATCTGGTGCTGTAGTAATGTTAACAAATGATAACCCCGAAAAAAAACTAAATGAAGAAGTAAGACAGTTTTGTAGAAATTGCGGTAGTCATAGATATGTTTCAAAAGAGGTTGCTGCACTATGGTCAAGAGAATAATTAACCAAGAGCAAGTAAAACTTCATACTATTTCAATTCTTAATTATTATGAAAATGCAAAAACAGAAGTCCTGACATTTGGTTATGAAAAAGAAGTGAGGTGGGCAGAACGAGTAAAGTTTGAAAATATGACAGTTGCAGATTTTATTCAGGAGTATATTTGGGTTGTTTGCAATTCAGGAATGAAAAATCAGGTAGCAGAAATGATATTTCACAAGTATATGGAATCAAAGGATCTTGACGTAATTAGACATCCACACAAAAGACATTCAATTGAATTATTACTAAAAAACGCAAGCTCGTGGTTTAGACAGCTACAGGATAAAGAAACAGATTTTGACAAACTTGAATATTTGCAAACATTACCTCATATTGGACCAACAACAAGGTATCATTTGGCAAAAAATCTCGGCATCCAAGTTTCAAAACCAGACAGACATTTAGTGAGAGTTGCAGCAAGATTTGGTTTTAAAAACCCACAGGAGTTATGCGAATTCATTTCAAAACAAACAGGAGATAACATAATCACAGTAGACGTGGTTATATGGCGGTATTGCAATTTAAGAGGGAGTTACTAATGGAAATTAATCATTATGAATTACTACAAAAAATCAGTAAGGTTGGAGTAACCTACAAGCAGATTAATAAAAAAATAAAAAGCCAGCTTATAGAATGTGCAGTAATCAAATTTAATTCCGATCAATCAGATATTTTCCTTGCAAGAGTATTAAAAAAACGAAGATTTTCACATATTGATTATCTTGATCATGTGCAAGGCGATACAGTTTTTAGTTTTGGTGCAACATGTATTGACGAGAAACTTCACTCAGTATTTGGTGTTTCAGCTACTTTAAGAAATATGGTACTAGTGCCACAGCATAACACAAACCTTGAATCATTTGTTGATTATTATTTAATGGTTAGAGAAACAATTGATCCCAAAGCCGAATTAATGACTTTTTCAGATTATGAAAAACAGAGGAAGGTAATTCAGTAATGGTAGAGCTTCAGGTCACATGCCCAAAATGTAACAGATTACCAGGGGAACATACACCATTTGAAATGGGATCTTGTTATGGGATGGATTACCTATTACGGTTCATAGATAATTACGACAAACGCCAAGAAAAATCAGCTTTAAAGTTCTATGCTATATTACAAGAATATGGTAGACAGGTTAAAAAATTTGCAAATCTAGACTGGAAGTTCTTCAAGGAGTTTAAACTGAAATGAACGAATTAATCAGTTATCAATTATCAAAAAATGACTTAGATATTATCAAATCTTACACTGAAGGCAAAGAAATTTCAAGTCTAGCAAGAAAGTCAATGACAATCTTATCTAACGTATTTGGTGGATTACATCATTTAGAACCAAGTCAGTTAGAAAAATTCCTATGGTTTGAAAACCTGTATAACGAATATTCCCTTGCAAGAAGCTTAAGTACATTTGATCCACAGGAACTCACTCTACTAGTTATAATGGCACATGATATGGCGGTACGAGTTACAATACGTCCTTGCAACTTTCAATATTTGAAGTTACAATTTCATGAAAGACAGAGAGAGGGAAACTTTTGCACACGACATCCATCACTTGAATCAGTAACATCAGGTTTTAGAAAAGGAGAAAAAAGAATAGCATGAAACTAGAAGAAGCTAATAAAATCTGTGACGATTTACTAAATTCAGGACTGTCAAACTATTTCAAAACTTACAAAGTATGTGGCAGTATAAGAAGAAAGCAACCAGAAGTAAATGATATTGATATTGTCGCAATACCAAAACCTGAATCAGACTTTCAATTTGGAGAACCATCATTAAGCAATTACATTAACAATTTGGATTCAGATGGAGAAAGGCAGGCAAAAGAGTTAGGCAAACAAGGTGCTGGAAGATTTCTGAATGGAGATTTAATTAAGAGGTTCAAGTTTCAAGGTGCGATGATTGATCTTTATTTGGCAAATGAACAAACATTTCAAACACTAGTATTAATCAGAACTGGTTCTGCTGAACACAATGTACGGTTAACAACTATTGCCAAATACAAAAATATGAAGTTAAAGGCAGATGGAAAAGGATTAGTTGATAGAAATAATGAATCAATAATATACGAAAATACTGAAGATGGAATCTTACAAAGATTATTGGGGAACGTGCCAATTCCAGAAAAAAGAGGAATTGTATAATGACAGTAGGCTTGTGTCATTCTTGTTTGGCTAATCCTGTTCCATTAGTAAATTACAAAGGCAAAATAATTTGTAGAAGATGTTATGGACAGATCAGCAGACAGATGTAATTAATCTAACTATTGATTCGAGGTACACATTGGACACAATACATTTGATTTGAATGGAGTGCCACAATCAGGGCATGTCTTAGTATAGATCGGGTTACTTCCACTACCAAATACGTTCTTTCTAACCATGATTTTCTTAACTAGTAGACTTATTTAAAAGAAGATTTTTATCAATATTTTTATAAATAGCTACTTCCAGATTCTAGGATATGGGTAAAAGAAAGAAGCAAGAAAAAGAAGTAAAAAAAGTAACAAGGAATCTTGATGGTGAGATTACTGGTGGCAAGCCTGGAAAGGGTTTCAACAAGTAAATGGCCATAGCCGAAGTCTACCTATCTTCTCTTTTTGGTTTCATAAGTGGGGTACTAAGTGGAGTTATAACCATGTGGTTTATTTATAAAAGGAAAGGAAAAACAATTGAAGCTAAAAACTGAACAGATTAAAAAATATTCAAATTATCTTAAAATTATTGGTATTTCAACAATGGTGATTTATGTCAGTTTTGGGTTATATGCTTACATTATATCAGATAACAGTTGTTCATATTCCGTTTTTTGTTCAGCATTAACTGATGCTTTTGCAGATCAATCAACCGAAGGAAATAATTACTTTGTTACAATAACCGATTCAATTGAAGCTTCAGAAGTTCTTAGATGACCATTATTGTTCATTCCTCTTAACGGTAACTATACTTGCACTAAGTTTATGGGCATATATTGATTATGTAGATGCAGCATATTATTGTGGAAAAACATGTCAGGCATTAAGAGATGCCGAAGAAGCTAAAGTAAAGAAGGCAGAACCATGTTACGGAATTTACTGTGATGATAAACCAAAAGATGCTAAAGTCGAGAACCAAACTAAAGTTATAAAAACAGACACACAGGAAGCATTTATCTATTCATTAGGACAAAAAAACTTCATCTCACTTCGTGTTTCTAACTCCTGCAAGCATATTGACACTTGCCCAGATGTTAAAGAACTTGCAGACATGTATGACAATTCAAACAAGTATCTTTCAGGTGATTTTTACTTTGATAACAAGACAGACGCATGGAAAAGGACACCGCCAAAAATTCCAAATGTATTAGAGCTTTACAAGTTCATTGATCAATTACCTTGGGTTCTTTGGGTAGATCCTGATGATTACACATGGGATCGTACAAAACAAATTATCATTGAACCGTCATTACGATATATTAAGCGAAGTGACACAATAGATGAAAATCGTGTCAGATATGAATATGAAGGCTTGTCACTAAAAAGATGTGCCAGTGCTGTAATAGGATGGGAGAACAACGGTTCAGAGATTTTATTGGATGTCTTAAACCATTTCTATTCCAATTGTCGTGAGCAGGTAAAGTATGATCCAACAATTGAAATTTTCATGGGTACAAAAGTTTTTGAAGATTGTGATCAAAAATGCTTGTATCTAAGAGATAGATTCAAGATGGAACTTAAAGCAGAAGCTTTAACAGAAAAAATTCCAGATAAAAAAGATGAGCCAAAATCTTCAGACAAACCTTGTTATGGAATTTACTGCAAAAAAGATAAACCCACTACAGAAGAAACTATCACCGACTTGGAAGATAAAGAAAAGATAAGACAGGAACGTCTAAAGGAGTTAGAAGACATTCAGAAGTGTGAAAAGTTAAAAAGAGTAGATGCAGCAGAGGGTAGAGTTGATAGAGAGAAACTTGATTGTAATGTTGAGGAAGAACGGAAAAAATATCTTGAAGGACGCGAATAAATGAATCCAAAGAATACTCAAAAACTGATTAATCGAGTCAGAAATTCTAAACAAGTTTTAGTCTTTGGTCAATATGGCAGTGGAAAAACCGTTCTAACAAATAATATAAAAAACAATCTTGATGTTGAAGTTCATGAGGATCATGCCTATAAATTATTTACTGAAGAAGTTAAATCCTATGAAGAAAGGAAACCACCTGCGACATCAATTTATGAAAAAACAAATCCAACAAAACCAACAATTTTCGTCTTAATTCGTTATCATGGATTACCAGCACCAAGTAATTATGAAAAAAGAATCTGGATTTTTACAAGCTTAAACCGTTCCGAGTTACTGGATCTTGTTGAGAACGATCTGGTGAATTATAATTTGGCTGAAAAGTTTCTTCGAGCATGGTATTTGTATGTGTTAAAAAAAGATAGAAAGACTAGACCGTTTTTAGTAGTTGATGGACCGCGTTCGTTCATTGGTAGATACAAATTTGAAAGAGATAATCGAAGGTTTGAAAATTGAATTCTGGGAGATTAATCGAAAACGAGATTGAACATTTCTTGGATTTAGGGTATAATGATAAAAAAGAAATTTACAATAAAGTAGTTGAAAAATTAGGAGTTCCAAGACCTACAGTAAGAAGGGTTGCAAGAGATTTACGGTTGAGAATGATTAACAGAGTTAAAATACTTCAAAATGAAATAGACAAACGAGGTTGGACAAATAATGAAAATAACACATAATAATTGTTATTTAGAAAAACACGATACAGGTTATTCCATTTGTATTTCCTTACCAGACAATTCAAAAAATTACATCCATTCTGAAACATTAAGTATTATTGATCTAGCTTTAAAATATCGCGAAAGTTTATTGTTACGATCAATCGAACCAGAAAATTGTACGATAAAGGAAGATGGTAGTTATTATAGAATAAATGCTGTGTTTGAAATTTATCCCGAAGTAACAGAAATAAATAAACTACCTACAATTTACCTATTATTTCATAGCAGAAAATTAAATCTTAATGATGCAATATTTGAACGTGATTTATTAATAGATTAATTGGATTTTTTATATTTGTTTGTCACGCCACCATATCTCCTCATTGGTCTGTTCGACCACGACAACACAGAGAAAAATGTTTCATCATTCAAATCAGACAGAATTTCAAGATCCTCTTTGTCACTTCCAAGAATCGGTAAGTTAGAATCTAATAGATGATTATCAACTTGTATTTGCAAATCCTTAGCAGTTATACTTGGATTTTTTCCAGTGTAATATCCAATTAAACTACAAATTAATCTACTTCGTTCCATCTACAAAATTCCTAATCCTTCAGGAAATAATAAACTTGAAGCTTTGAATCGCTGTCCATTATTCTCAACCTCGATTAAATGATTTTTACGCAATATCGATATATAAGTTGTCCATGTTCCTGAAATCGCATAACCAGACTTTACAGATAAATCCATTTTTTCTACCCAATTTGGATATTCCTCAACTAATATTTTTAGGATCTTCGCTGGTCCTGCACCTATGTTTTCTGCCCATATATTGAACAATGATTGTGTGTCAGTTGGTAGCGGTTCAACATCATTAGTTAATTGCAATCCTTGTTCAGTCAAAATCAAGTTTGGACCTTCCTTATTGATGAGATAGTTTTTTCGCAGAATAGACATGTAGGTAGTCCAAGTACCCGATCCAACAGAATAACCTGCAAAAGTTCCTGCTTGATTGACGGTACAACTTTTTGGATAAAATGCTCTAATTGCACGTAAAATTTTCATCGGCCCAGCACCAAGTATTTCTTTTTCAGCATCAACAACTTCACCTAAATCTACAGGCAAAGTTTTGTTAACAATCATAGTATCTTTCGGTAAGACAATTGGCGTATTCTTTTCAAACTGTTTCAACGCTTCAACTGATCCCTTAATGTAACTTAAATTCTCCATTGTCTTTTTCAATCCTGGTTCAAGTTCTTTTGTTAAATGATCAATTATACTAATTTCCGAATTAATAGAATGTAGAATATTTGGCAATCTATCATTAGTCATTTTTATGGCCTTGTTATAACCATCTTCAAAATATTTATTCAATAAATTTTTATCAACTGGCTTTTCGACTATCTTTTGTTCAACAGGTCTTTGATGTTTCAAAGAAGAATTCTCTCTTTGTAATTCAATGACTTTTCTTTTCAAATCATTCATTGTTCGTAGTTCTTCCTCAGCCTCAATTGGAAGATCCTTTAATTTTTCTAGCACTCGCTTAACTTTTTCTGCTGGTGCAGACTTAATCTGCTGATATTTTTTTCCTGGTTCTTGGTGTGTTGTTTGAGTCTGGTCGATCTTAATTTTTGTAACTTCATTTGTTAATGCTGGCCCAAATGCGTAGAATTCTCCTTTGTTCAAAGTACGAAGACTTAGAATATCATTTTTTTCAGTAAAACCCAATTCCCATGCTGCACGTTTCATATCAATATCTAACGAACTTCTACCAATCAGTTTTGTGTTGAGTTCAGCCACCACATCTTTATTTAATTTTGAAATTCTTTGGCTGCACGCCACTAGTGCATATCCTCTTTTGCGACCTCTCGTAGCAAGATCCTTTACTGCATCAAGAGATTCAGCTTCACCTGATTTTGACTCTGGAGCTAGCACATGTGCCTCATCGATGATAACTAAACATGGATGCCATAACTCCTTTGGTAGATTTATTAATGATTCTAAAAATACTCGTACAAATCTTTTTCTTTCATGGTGTTTTAACTCATACAAATCTATAATCGCGGATGTATTTAGCTCTAAAAGTCTTCTTGCTAATAATTCGGCTGCACGTAAATTGATTGGAATGTCACCATCTTTACCAACTAAAATATAATCAAATTTTTCCCTTAATGATGAAAACTCTCCTTCAATATCAATTAAAATCTGCTGAACCTTACCATGAGTTACTTCCATGAACTTCCTAATCGTGTACGATTTCCCACCTCCCGAATTTGCTACAATAAGTAATCTACCTTCAAGAATACGTTGAATATCGATATTTACACCAGTTGGAATCTCATCAATCCCAATTTTATGCCCTAAACAAAGATTCATCTAAAATGGAGTTATAATCTTTATTAATAAATCAATTTACTGATAATGTGAAAATGATCCATTGGGTTTTATCAAAAAGTGGAATAAAACATCTATTCAAAGGCAAAGTCTATCGTTGTAATCAGGCTTTACTTCATACAGGAAATTTTGTACCTAAATATTCAAGATTTCCAATCTGTGCAAAATGTGTTAGACTGGTAATGAAACAATGACTGATAAAGATAACGAGATCATAAAAAAATACAATGACATGCCAAATTTACAATCAACTAAATTAGATTCAAATCAAAAAGAGGGATTAATTCTTGCTGGGGTTGCTTTAATTTTAGTTGCTGTTGGTGTTATATTATTAAGTAGTGTAGGGTATGAAACTGCATCAGTTCAAGACTATAAAAATAATATAATTCAAAATGTAAAAACCCTTGAAGACTGTGATAGATTAATTCTAATCGATACTATGTTATCAAGATATGAATCAATAACAGAGCCAACTAGAAAAGCGGTCAATAATAGAATGATGGAGTTAGATTGCTAATGATATTGTCTTATCGAGAAAATGGTAAAACCATTCTAAAAATAAACGTAATTAAATTTTGGCAAGGTTTTACTCATACAAAATTTGAATTTAAGAATGGACAAATCATAGAATTACCACATCTAGAACAATTCTATATTGGAGAAGAAATAACCAAGGACAAAGCTAAATGATGTTAGTACAAGAATCATATTGTAAAACATTTCAAAATGAACAATTCAGAATTTTAATCTATCAAGGACATGAATACAATGCAGTAATTGAGGCAAAATGTCAGGTATTAAGACTTGATGTGTTCGATATAAAGAATATTATGGAGGCATTATTCAGTGGGCTAAACAAAGAGCAAAGAAAAAATATGATAAAGATCCTAGAAAAAGCGAATGATGAATAAATGGAAAAAGACACTCTCTCAATAGGCACGCTTCAAAGTTGGATTGAAAAAATAAAAGAAACCCCAAAGGGAAGTTCAATCTGTCCAATCTGCGAAACTGTTTATGATGACAGATATGATGGGTGTAATTGTTATGAGTAACAGAGCTCCTTGGAGAAGATATACCTGCTCTGGTTGCAAGGAAATTATATCTTATAATATGATTGATTTTCATGTGAAAAAGCACCATAAAGGCAAAAAACTGAACTTTACTGAGATTGATTATGAAGTGCAAGTATAAGTTTATTCATTTTGTAAAAAGTAGAAAACAGAATCCAAAAACGGTAATCTACGATGTTCTAACAAATGACAAAATTATAGAATCAGGCGTGACAGCACACCCAATATTATTAGGAATTATCAAATGGTATGCAAATTGGCGACAGTATGGGTTTTACCCAGAATCAGGAACAGTCTTCGAGAAGACCTGTTTAGCAGATATTAGTGAGTTTTGTATTGAATTAAACAAAAGACAGCGACTTAAGGAGAAAAATTAATGGATTCTTGGGAGATTGCAAGAATCATAGTAACTGGTATAATGATTTCACTAATACCAGGAATGATGTTAGGTTTTCTAATCAAACAAAAATGGAATGAAAAAAAGAAATCACGACAATTAAAAAAAGAGAATCATTCAATATCTGAATATTTAGAAGATCAATAGATCATAGTAATTCATAAATAATCTTATTTATGGATGTTAGCTGAAGATTTCATGAAGGAATGGTGGGAACGAGCATTAATTTTTCTAGCCAAAAATCCTGATCCTCACCTAATAACTGAAATGAATTACATAACAAAGGTGTTAAGAAAACATGACTGATCTTATTGTGATGCCTTTGTTTAAAAAAAACTGGCTGGGATTTAATTCAAGAATCAATCCAGATGTAAAAGAACTTTTTGAAAAAAAATTAATAGTTAGGTGGCAAAAAATCCAAGAAAACAGGATCTTAATGGAGGTTAAAAGAAATGACTGAGCAGTACGAAGAAGTAACAGATTACAAAAAAATTGGAATAATTGCAGGAGTAATAGGTGCAGGAGTTTTATCATTTTTCCTAATTTCAAGTGGATTAGTTACTAATGATAGTTTACAGCTTAAGGATTATACAGAAATAACTGAAGAAGAACTAACAGCAAAAATAAAATCTGAATTCCTAGCCAATAACAAAGATGTCATAGCAAAGTATGTGGAGTTTGGATTATCGGAAGAATCAATAACCGAAGTTCTCTTGGCCGATTGTACTATTTTAGATAATCTAATTAATCTCGGTCAGGTTTATGAGGGATTAATTGAGGAGAAGAAAAAACTATGCCAATAGGATTGTGTCACATGTGTCTTACTTCAAGTGTAGAAATTGTGGATGATGAAGAAAAACTATGTGCAAATTGTTATCCAACTTATCATCGTTACAAAAAAGGTTCATCATATTCACCAGAGAATGAAGCAGAAAAAAAATACACAATTCAGGATTTGAAAAGGAAATGGAACAAACAATAGATCATTCAAAAAAATATACCTTAATCGGTCTAGGCATAGTTTCACTAGTAGTAATTCTAAGTTTTGTGATTTATTTACTAGCAACAGACGCTTCTAACGTACCTGAAAGGGATGCCTATAAAATTCCAGAATGGGTAAAATCTAACGCTGGATGGTGGTCAGAAGGCCATATTTCAGACTCAGAATTCAGCAATAGTCTACAATGGTTATTTGATCATGGTTTTGTCGAAGTCAAAAAATGTGAAGGAAGGTGTCAAGACTTTGAATGAAATTCATAATCGAATTAAAGAATTAAAATCAATTAACAGTGAATTAGATCGTCTATGTATTTTTTCTAATTATGAAAGAGAATGGATAGATGAAAGACTGTCTGACAAATATGGTTCGATTGATCGTTATGATTGACGCAAATCAGGATAAAAAATGTGAAAGAAATAACCAGATAGTTGAAAGTTTCGAAAAACTTGTTATAACTAAAAGCAGTATGCCAATATTAGCAATATTAGATAGATTAATAAAAATACAAAATGAAAAAATATTAGAAGAAAATATAAATCAATTTTTTAATTACAAGGAGAAGAAACCTAATGGAGATATGTCAAATTCATAAAAGACAATTAGATCATAATGGAGATTGCAAAGATTGCAACGGTAAACCCAAATTATCAATTAAGGCAACCCACATAGGAGATTTGGAACTGGCTGTAAAAGGTGCATGGGATCAATTTGAAAAATTTCAGGCAGAAATATTATACAAAAGACCTGAAAACTGGCAACGAGATATTCAAATAATTGACAATCTAAAAAAGCAAATTGGCATAGTCTACGACCAGATAATAGCCTTGGAATCATGACAATAAGCAAGGATTGGCTTCAACAACAGATGGATCTAGCTAGCAGCCAAAAAGAAGAAATGGAAAAAACAGATTATCCTGAGATTCATCCATTAATCTGCCAAGGCATGTTTCTTGCATTTCAGATGTGCTATTCAGAATTAACACAGCCACCTAAACCAAGGGAAGAAAAGGCTGACACCTTCACTGTAACTGCTTTTGATCGTGATAAAACCTTTACAGATATTGTTAAGTATTACATATCAAAAAACTATTCATTGGATCATGCAAATGCAATAGCCATGAAAGTTGTAAAAGAACAGGAGGAGAGAATTAAAAATGCTCGACCAAAGACAAGTTAATTTAATTAAATCAATCTTTCTTGGTGGCCTATCACTTATACCAATTCTGATGTTTTTCGTTTATTTCATTTGGCCGATCCAGGAAATTCAAATGCAGGAATGGATAGAAAATTCTG
>Ga0209641_10002477_pt1 | contig 15862 bp, 15 predicted proteins | sample RifCSP16_1_FD_184022 | JGI IMG/M metagenome (GOLD analysis project Ga0209641, IMG submission 184022) | Soil microbial communities from Rifle, Colorado - Rifle CSP2_sed 16_1 (SPAdes) (version 2) | ecosystem: Environmental > Terrestrial > Deep subsurface > Rock core/Sediment | place: Rifle...
ACCAATATCTCACCCTGTCTTTTATCCCCGAAGTTGCTGCGGTGTTGGATGTCTTAATTGAACGCCAACTTTCCGGTATTTTCCACGCTTCCAGTAAAAACTCCTGTACTCCCTACCAAGTCGCCCAATCTTTATTCAAACGTCTCCATCTCTCACAGCCTATTTCTCCCATAAAGTTTGAGGATTTTGTCGCCAAAGCCCAATTCCCCAAACGCTACCATCAATTTTCCGGCCTGAAAGTGGCCTCCACGACCAAGAAACTCAACCTTCACTTCTCCACCTGGCAGCAAATAATTACTAAACTTATTAATTCGTAACACGATAATAAGAACCTAATCAGGGTGACCCCACAAAATGTCACTCACACAATCTGCAACTTGGGAATAGTGAGGATAAATCTGCCACCCCTCTTTTGATACCGCCGTTGTTTCTTGAGTATCTCGTCAGCAAAATTCCAGGCTAAAATCAAAACATAGTCTGGTTGGTCATTAGTTAATTTTTTCTCGGGATAAATCGGAATATGAGTGCCGGGAGTATAAAGGCCCTGCTTGTAGGGAATTGAATCAACGATATAGGGCAATAAAGACGTACCGATTCGGCAATAATTGAGTAAAACGTTACCCTTGGCAGCGGCTCCATAGCCGACGACTGATTTTTTAGATTTTTTCAGTTTCTTCAATAGATTTAACAAGTCTGATTTTATTATAGACACCCGTTTACTAAACTCGTCAACTGTTTGTTTGATATGTATGGCGTAAACTTTTTCGTGGTTTAGAAGCCGGTTTAACCTAGGGGTCGACTGGTGGGTGGACTTTTGAAAACAGACAAAAATACGCAATGAGCCACCGTGGATATCGATACGCTTGGCGTCAAAAATGCGCATGCTATGGCGGGCAAACAACTGTTTAAGCGGCCAAAGACCAAAATAAGAAAGATGTTCGTGGTAAATGGTATCAAATTCGGTTTTTTCAATCAGATCAACGATATAAGGAAACTCGATAATAAAAACCCCATCTTTGGCAAGCAATTCCCTTACCCCTTTGACAACGTCATTAAGGTCGTCAATATGAGCCAAAACGTTAGTGGCGGTGATCACTTTTGCCGACCCGGATTTTTTTTTGACAGTTTGAGCAAGTTTTACGGTAAAAAACCCAACGGTTGAATTGAGACCTTTGAGATTTGCGACTTTAACCAAGTTTTCCGCCGGATCGATGCCCAAAATCCTGACTTGGTTAGCTTTAAAAAATTGCAAGAGAGACCCGTCGTTTGAACCAATATCTATAACCAGATCGTCTTTACCTACAGAAAAACGGGCTACTACTTCGTCGGCCACGTCAGAGAAATGATCAAGCATGGTCCGGGAGGTTGATGGGATATACAGATAATTTTTAAACATCAGACTACTGTTGACAACTTCTGTAAGTTGGACCAGGCCGCAATCAAGACAGGTAGTCGTCCCTAAAGGGAAACGTTCTTCTTTTCGATGGAGGTTCTCGGGTTGGATAAAACCGTTGGGGATAGGCATGGTACCTAAATCAAGAAAGTGATAGAGATTCTGACTCTTACATATCCGGCATTTTGTTACCCGATAGCTATTTGGTTTTGGCATTAAGCTCCTCTATTATTTTTGACAACGTTTTGGCAACTTGCTGGGTGGAATACCTTTTAACTATAGTTTCCCTTCCTTTCTTGCCGATTTTCTCACGCAAGTGTCTACTATGGACTAAGTTGGTAATATTTTCTACCCAATCTGCTTGAGTATCAGCCAAGAAACCATTTTTGCCGTGTTGAATTATGTATGTGGCTTCCCCGAGGTTACTGACAACCGCCGGTACGCCGCAAGCCATGTATTCAAAAAGTTTAAAGTATTTGGCTCGATTGAAAGTTGTATCAGTCAAAGGCATGACCCCAATATCAAAGGCTCTAATTGCTTTGGAAACCGCCTCCGGCTTTTGCCACTCAATCTCATCAATTACCTCGCTATGAAGACCTTTAATTTTAGTAATCATTGAATGGATACTTTGGTCCTTAAGCGCTCCAATCAACCGAAAGGTAAAATTCATCTTTTCTGTAACTAACTCTCGTAATACTGACACCAGAAACTTCAAATTTTCCTGGTGAGCTCGCACGTCTCCGATCCAACCAACAATCAATTTTTTTTTCACCGTATAAGTTACTTTCTTTCTATATAACCTCAAAGGAATGGCTGTCCGAAAAAAATATACATGGTTGTTAAACTTTCGACAGTATCTTTCCACTTGTCTGCCACCGGCCAAAACCACATCAGCTGTTTGAAGCATCAAATTTGTCAATCGCGGCGTATGTATATACACTGCGTCATCGATATCAAAAATTAATCTCCTCTTAAACAATTTCTTAAAAATAAGTAATAATAAAACAAACTCCGGTTGATATATGGTTCGCTGTGAAAATATGACTGCATCATGGGGTAAACGTACTAGGTCCAAAAAATGATGGGTAAATTCACTAAGTCTTGTTAAAGAAATTTCTCCCGCTTCAAATTGTGTCGGTGCCCGATGTATAACCGTGTCCACCTTTAAACGCCGCAGTTCTTGCGCCAAATAGAGAACTCGTAATCGAGAACTCGGTACTGTCCAATCGCCCTTGGGAAAAAAGTGAATATTCATCACTTCACCGCGAATAAATAATAACCAGAAGTTTGAATGCTTGGTTTTAAGCTATCGACTATCCTCGCTAAGGGAAGGCTCAACTTATCAATTGGTTTGGGGAGCAAATTACTGATGGTTTCCGCGTAACCCCGCACCGCCACGATCTCAACTTGACTCCAACGTCTGAATAAATACTGTAGACCATCATGGGTAAACCGATAGTAATCTTTATAATCTCTATTCCCATGATAAGGATACAAAAACGGTACGTAAACCAGTAATTTACTCTTTTTCTTCCCTACTCGGTAAAGTTCTGCCACTACCGTTTCCGGCGAATATACATGCTCTAGTACTGCTTTACAAATTAAACCGTTGGCTATCTCTGACCGAATGGGTAAAGCGTGAATATTCCCAACTACCGTTGGTCGATACGTATGAACAAAGTCGACGGAAACATAATCCACTTTCCTAAATAGACTTCGGTAACGCGACAAATGTTTCTGAAACGGCCTTCCTCCACCCACATCAACAACCACTCTACACCGACTTAGCTCTCGAATTTTATCATCAAAAAATCTATCCCACTGTGTCATTGAGCGCCTTAATAATTTTACTAGCTCGTTTTTCCCATCTGTATTGTCGTGCCTTTCGCCAAGCTTTCTCCACCTTCCCAGAACTCTTCACCTTCAGTACCCTTTGCAATTGTCTCACTAAACTTCTAATATCTTCCGGCTTATAAAACCACACTTCCTCCACGCTCATTATCTCTCGTATCGCCGGCGTCTCCGCCGCCACTATCGGCTTTCCCACGGCCATGTATTCAAACAGTTTCAAAGGCGACGTCTCCTCCCACCCTTTTCTGGTTTCTCTCGAACCAGTCAGAACTAGCACATCAGCTGCTTTCATCCATAGTGACATTTCTCTGTACGGCCGATAACCCACAATCTGACAATTAGTAATTTGAGCATAATTCTTTCTCATTCCTTCAACGTCAGTGTCTACCTCACTCCCACCCACTACATAAAAATGTATCTTTGGTAATAACTTGGCAGCCCTAAATATAATATCTGTACCTTTCCAAGAATATAAACTACCGGTATAAACCGCTATTTTTTGCTTAAGCGGCAGGCCTAATTTCTTTCTCGCCTGATTCGTCGACATTCGGTTAAAAAACTCTTCACTTACACCATCAGGGGCATAGACAGTCTGTGCACCCAACTCTTTCCACGACTGCACCACCGCTAGAGACACACCCACCACCGTTTTACTTTTTCGAGCCACCAGCCGATCAAACCAATTCCGGCAAGCTCCATCGTGAGCTTCAAACACAACGGCTAAATTTGTCAAACCTCGCAAAAACGCTACCACTTTATCACGGCTATATACTATACCCCTAAAACCCATAGTGGCTTTAAAGGCAAATAAAGAAAAACTCATTTCCTGAATCAGGTAGAGTACTGTCCCCCAGATTGCCTTGCCTCGTGCCAAAAACAGGATATCAAAATTTGGTAAATATCGAATAGTAAAATTATGTTTAACATTATAAAACGAAAAAATATCTCTGTCGTTAACCATCTCCTTCGTTTTAAATCGATAAGGCACGAGTAGGACCACTTCAACGTCATTAAGCGCCAGTGCCTCACACATTTTAATTATTTGAATTCCGTGGGCTTTCTCTGTCGGCAAGCGCACATTAGCAATATAGAATAGATTCATAATTTTGATAGCTTCCGAATTAAAAACAGAGTCGATTTTAAAACAACATAGCTCTTACCCACCACGCGAGAAAGTTCAATCTTTAAAGGCATGGTTTCTTTAGTGCCGAAACGTAAATACTGCAACGGGATTCGAATCAAAAGTCCCAAAAGGGTAGTTAATTGGAATCCGATTATCCAACGCAAATACCATCGAAAATTTAAATTAGACCTAATCGATTCAACATCCTTTCTCGCATAGCTAATCTCATTCGCCAGGAAATTTTCAAGCCGGTTTTTATCAATATAGACATCATATGAACCTGTCAAACGGCCTGTATGATATTTATTCTGGTTAAAACTGACTTGCTCGTGTATGGGTTTAACAAAACGCGCTCTTGTTTTTCGATGAAAAAATCTAACCTGGTACCAAGGTAAGTTTGTTGAATACTTAACAATTTTACCATCAACAATTTGCCGAAGAGGAACTTGATACACAAATTGAGAAGGATTTTTTAGTTTTGCTATCCGTCCAACTTCCCTCACTAATTTAGAAGAAAGAGCATCGTCGCTATCCAGCCAAAAGTGCCAATCGTAAATTGAAGCATCAAGCGCTACATTGCGGGCTTCAGCCTTATCTTTGATACCAATATTTTTCACTTCTGATTTAAACTGGAATACTATTCGGGCGTCGAACTGTCTTGCTATCGATATTGTCTTATCAATACTATTACCATCGCAAACTATTATTTCTGCAAAATCTTTAACAGATCTAAGACATCGATATAAAGTCTTTTCACTGTTCAAAGTCAAAATAGCCACTGTCGCTGGTATCTTATTTTTTCCCATACCACCTTTTTAAACCTTGAATAAATTCCACAGTCTTAGTCAAATGGGCCTTGAAAGCCATCAAAGAAGTATCCCGCTTCACTTCGATTCTTTTCAACGCATATAAGTCATCGTTTTGACGATTAAATCCCGGCACAATAGACCAGGCGGCTCTATAGTAGCGAGCCGCTCCCTCTTTAACCAGCTCATTAAAAACTCCTTTGGGATAGGCTATAGATGTAACATCTTTTTGAGTAATTTTCCTAATTGCTTGTAACGGAGACCGCAATTCTCTATCCAATAATTGTCTATTAAGCTCAGTAAGCAACTGGTGAGTTTGTGAGTGGCTTTCAATGCCCCATCCTTCTCTTACCAAGCTTTTTAACTGGAATCCGTTTAACAATGTAAAAGTATTTCCAAGCACCCTTCTATTTGGTTGTCTATTGCCAGTCACAAAAACAGTCGCCTTGAAGTCATAACGCCTAAGTATTGGTAAAGCCTGAGTAAAAACATCCTCGTAGCCATCATCAAAAGTAATCGCTATCGAATTACTCGCCAAAGTCTTTCTTCCCTCAACCCAGTCAACGACGTCTTTAGTCGTTACACAAATGTACCTCCCATTTAGCCATCCAATTTGCCTATTAAAATCGGCTGGGCTTACGGCAAACTGCCAGTCAGAATCGGAGATTGAGTGATAGAGTAACACTGGAATGCCACCAACCGATACCCACCGTCCCAATTGGTAGGAAAGATAAAAAAATATATTTTTAAACATAAGTCAACTATTTTTACTAGCAAAACAAAGACGACTATTCATCTGTCATTATGTATGATTCGCGTACCAGGAGTGAAGAAAAAATGCCGACCAGATTAAGTCATTGTTATAACGCTTACCGCTCAAATGATCGCCAACCACTCTTTGCAGTCCTTTGTGGTCAAATAATCCGAGAGCTTTAACTATCTGGCGCGAAAAAATTTCTTTTAAAAATTTTTGCCAATGTTTGTCTCGCAACCATTTAGCTCCAGGAGAGAAAAAACCACGTTTGGGCTGCTGAACAATAAATGTCGGCAGAATCCCTGCAAAAGTTTCCCGCAATATCTTCTTACGTAAACGCCAACCAACCTTCCACTGGAAGGGTATTTGTGAAGCCAAGTCAATCAGAGTATTATCCAAGAGCGGTACTCGTTGCTCTAGGCTGTGTAGCATAGTCATTTTATCTGATCTCATCAACGACTCTTCCGGCAACCAATGACTAAAATCAATTTTTGGCAGTAGCTGATGAAATTCTCCTTTGTCCCTAAAGCCTCTTAACTCCGATAGCAACTTGTCAACACCACCTACCTCAATCTTGTAAATCTTTTTCAATTCTGCTTGATTCCTCCCCATCAACAACAAATATTTTTCAGCGTTACTCTTTGCCCTCAACTCCCTTCTGATCAAACTCTTATCTCTCGATAACCAACTCACCACAATTTCTAACTTTCCCTCTCCAAGCCATGAAGGCAGCCGCCGATAAATATCCATTAACCAGGAGTGAAAATACCGATCATAGCCATAAAACAATTCATCTCCCCCGTCTCCTCCCAAAAGCACCGTTACGTACTTGGCGGTCTCCCGTGCTAATGCGAAGGTAGGAATATGAGTCGGGTTAGCAATCGGCTCATCCATTTTTGCCACCAACTCTCTAAAATCATTCAAAGCTTGTTTTGGTGACAACATGAACGCGTGATGGCTACTACCGTAATAATGAGCGCTTTTTTTAGCCAACTCAAAATCAGCATTAAATTTTTCCGCCTCAGCCACCTCACTAAATCCGATCGTGAAAGTATCCAGCGGTTCACCTCTAATCTTAGTCGCCAAGGCTAATACTGTGGTTGAATCAATTCCTCCCGACAAAAAAATGCCTAAGGGACGATCAGAAACCAGCTGCCGCTTAACCGCTGCCTCAGTTTTAAGAAACAACTGCTCTTTTGCTCGAGCCTTATCAGTCAATCTTGCCTCCGAGTTTGGTAATTCCCAAAACATCCTCTTTATTAACTTACCCGCCTTCCAAACCACCATCTCTCCCGGTAACACCTTAAAAATATTTGAGTACACCGTATACGGTGCCGGCACATATCCCAAAAGCATGTATAAATCAATATGATTTTTCTCTAAGCTATCATTTAATCCGTGAACCATGAAAGCCTTAATTTCAGAAGAAAATAACAACTGTCTCCTATGAATGGTGTAATACAACGGCTTTATCCCCACCCGGTCCCGCACCATCACCAGTTTTTTCTCTTGTTTATCCCAAATGGCCAAAGCGAACATTCCGTTTAGCTTAACAAAAGCCTTTTCACCATACTCACCAAATAGCTTAAGAATAACCTCGCTGTCACTTCCCGACCGAAACCTATAGCCCCTTTTTTCCAACCCTGTTCGCAATTCCTGAAAGTTATAAATTTCACCATTAAAGGTGATAACAAACCTCCTTAAATCATCAACCATCGGCATGTGGCCCTTCGGGGATAAATCAATAATTGCCAACCGTTGATTTCCAAGTGAGATATTCTTATCAACATATATTCCCTCATCGTCAGGACCGCGGTGCCTAATCTCTTTATTCATTCTTCTAATCAACTGCTCGTTGGCAAAAGTAAACCCGTTAATCCCACACATAGATTTAAGAAAACAGCTTTACTAATCTTGGCATAAATGTATGTAAAGAGTAAGCGTTTCGAACCAGTTGTTGCAGCGGTCGCTGATAACGAACAAAAGATGAATAGTCTTGTATCACCGACTCTATCCTTCTTGCCAACTGTCGTATATTAAAGGGGCTTACCACTACTTGATTAAATGTATCTACTACTTCTCCATATGCCGTCGCCGACAACAATACCGGTACTCCACTACTAACAGCTTCCAAAGCCGCTTTATCAATGGATGTTTGTAAACTGGGATGAACATATAAATCAAGAGATCGATAGTAATCAGGCAATTGTCGATAAGTAAGATCAGTACTGATCATAATTTTTCGCCGCTCATTCGCTATCGACTTCGCTAATTCTCTTAGCTTCCTATAATAAATAGTATTCTCATTTGTTCGGGCCAATGCTAAATGCAGTCGTAATCGTCGGGGTATTCTTAATTTTCCAAACGCCCTGATCAAACCGTCAATGTTTTTTATACGGGTTGCCCGCGCCACATAACCTATGGTAAACACCTCATCACCTCTGTTTTTTATCAGTTGAAAGCTTTGTATGTCTATCGCATGTCCCAGATTAACTACTTTTTTTTGTCGTCCCCACCACTGCCGATATCGCCTTTTTTCCCGTTCCGAACAAGTCGCAATTACTTCAACCATTAAAAAGGCAACTTTCAAAAAGGAAAATAATTTAATCGGAATCCCCCCGGCATACCAATAAACACTCCGTACCCCATTAAGTCTTCCCCATAGTCCCCAGGTCTCTAATATATGGCAAAACACCCCATCAATACGTCCTAAATAATATTCCTTGTTTAATGTCCGAAAAACAAACCACAGTTTCCCCAACTTATGAGTGACAGGAACCTCATAAACCTTAACCTTTGTCGGTAACGTCACTTTCGGATTAACCTTCAAAGCTATCACCACCAATTCCTCTACCTCTCTCGCCAAAGCTTTCACCCAATCAACGATAAACCCCTCTTCCTGCAGGTTGTCATCAACTGCCAGCGTCAACATCACCAGTTTCATAGTTGTCCTGTTCGGTATAAACCCTCCATCCAACGTTGTGTTAAAACCTTGGGTTGAAATAATTTCTCCACCCGCCTTTGCCCGCCCGTCGCTAATCGAAACGAATAAATCGGATTATCAATCAGTTTACCCATCTTCTCAGCTAGTTGGTATTTTTTGCTTGTGGACACTAGACCAGTTTTACCATCAATTACCAATTCACCCACGCTTCCTACTCTAGTACATACAATCGGTAATCCCGCTGCCATCGCTTCCGAAAACACCAATCCCCAACCCTCATAATCGCTAGCCAGCACAAAAACATCAGCCCGCCAAAGTTCCTTCCTTACTCCCTGCCTGTTTTTTACTCCAAGTAAAAAAACTTTTCTCTCCAAACCCAGCTTTTTTATAAGTTTTATCAGCCGTTTTTTCTCCGGTCCACTACCAACGATTCTCAAGCTAGCCTCAGGATACCTGTTTACCACCTCCCTAAATGTCCGAATGAGCAAAGGAAAATTTTTTTCTGTCGCCAATCTTCCCACGCTTACAAATCGGTGAATTAATCTTTTTCTTGTCACCTTCTTCCAAAAAAACGACAGATCAACACGCATTGGTGCTTGAAAAATCATCGTTTTAAGCCTTGGGAAAGCTTCTTTCAGCTTCTTAGCCTTCATCGCGTTATCAACTCTAATTGAATCAGCATTACTCACAACCCACTTAATCAAAGGAACAAACAATCGGTGATACCACCGTTGTCCAAGCCAACCTGAACTTAAAAAATAATCAGTATGAAACTGAATATTCAAAGGTTTGTGAAGAATTTTTTTTAAAATTACACCTACCCAGCCCGCTGCCAAAGGATCCTGAGCAGTTATCAACTCCACCCCAAATCGCCTCGCCAAAAACATCCCCACCCAAATTGCCTTAAATACGGCCAACCACAAACTTGGAGAATTGGTGGGAACCGCATAAAAATTTCTCCAATGATATTCTGACAGGCTAACACCACCACTATTAAGAACCACTACTAACCACTTCCGAAAATAAACAGAATAATCCTTCTGTCGCTCTTGGGCGTCTGAAAATTCTTGAAACACAATGTTCTTATCTAAACTGATAGATAGTACCGACGACCTCTTCATTACTGCAATTTTTTTTGTAAACTCCATATTCCTTCTAATGTCTTTAAATGTTTTTCCCACGAATAAATCCGCTTCACGTACTCAAAAGCTCCTTCAACGATAACGTCTTCAGAATTGATCATTTCTGCTAAAGCTTTTAGACTGTTAAGAGGTACCAACCTACCATAGCCATTAACTAAATCCTTAAGCGCTGGCTGATCACTCACGATTACTCGAGTTCCTAACTGCAACGCCTCTAGCACTGTATGAGATAAACCTTCATAAGAAGAGTATAAAATTAAAGCTTCGGCTTGAGCTACTTCCTTAAGTGTCTGTCGAAGAGACCGACGTCCCTTAAAGATGATCCACCTGTCACCTTTCAACCTTCTAGCCTGCGTTTTTAAACGAAATTCTTCCGGTCCCTCTCCAATAATTACTAACCTCCAAGGAAATTTTTCTCTAGCTAAGGCTACCGCCTTTATTACTTGATCAATGTTTTTCCACGGCACCAGTCGAGCCACCACCACCAACTGCCACCGCTTCTTTTTCACCGTTGCTGGAAATACCTCAACCGCGTTGACAATCATCCTAATTTTGTCCGCTGGCAGGTGGTGAAATTTTCTAAGGATCATTTTTAGATAATTAGCAGGAACAACTATAACATCAGCAATCCTTAGACTTAATCGCTCCAACTCAATCCAAATGTATTCTTTTATAGTTTTGGGAATCCCAAGATAGTCCTCCAAAGTAGCCTTAGTCAACCCTTCTATCTGTGCGCTTTCCCAAGCCTCATCGCCCACATACTTTAGAACAACTTTTTTACCCAATAACCTCCCTACCAGAGAAGAAATAAATCCTACCACTAATGGTCCCTGAATATAAAACAGGTCAACTTTTCTTCCCAACGAGTAAACACTTCTTGCTAAATTTAGCTGTCTGGATAAAAAATTGCCCTTTTCAGAAACGCCAATAACCTTCACTCCTCTCAACCTCTTTGGCTGTGGGGAAAAACATACAATTGTCACCGCATCAGTTTTCTTTAACCGCGCTGCTAGTTCCCACACATACGTAGCCGGTCCTCCAGTCCGGGGTGAAAATATCGGCGTTACAATCAATATTCTCATAAGTACTACTGCTTCCGTCCGTAAAAATATACAGCCGACGCCAAATAATCTACATTTTTTCTACTGATTAAATATCGATCAAGAAATTTTAACGGTAAAGTCCAAATTCTAAACAACAATTCAACTACCAATCCGATCAGAGGAATGTTGCCAAACCAGAGCCGAATATATTCAATTTCCAACCAGGCCACGGCACTTCCCGGTCCCACACACACACCACTCTTAATCTCTTTAAAATCTTGACACCACTGACGTAAGCCATTAAGTGTCACTCGATAGTAATCGTTGGGACTACCGTGAAAAGGTTGTAAAAACGGTACCTCGATGTAAATTTCCCCTCCGGGTCTGAGGACTCGCTGCATTTCTCCAAGTGCGGTTAGGGGGTTAGGAACGTGTTCTAAAACAGCAATAGACAAAATTAAATCAGTGCTCTCCGATCGAACTGGCAAGAACCCTGCATCTCCCCTCACATCCGCTGTCTCAAATTTATCCAGGGTAAGCACCCGATAATTCCATCGCTGTCTACCCGCTCCAACGTCTAAAATAATTTTATTATGGTATTTCTCCACTAACCGCCGAGGTAAATCTATATAATTTTTAGTCGGATCTAACAGTGACCGGGGCCGATACAATTTTTTTAAATATTTACGAAGTTTCATGTCAATCCTTGTAAAGAAACTTCATTCTCCCATAGACTAATTGCCAGCTAAATTTTTTTATGACTTCGTTTTGTCCTGCCAAAGCTATTGTCTGCCAATGGTTACGCTGCTTGATAATATCTTGAAACTGACTTCTGATTGGCCTCTTTAGATCAATCAGGTAACCGGTTTTACCATGAAAAATAATTTCTGGCACTCCGCCGCTAACTGCTCCTATGGTTATTAAACCGCTCGCCATGGCTTCGATAAATGATATCCCAAATCCTTCTTGCTTTGGTAACCGAATAAAGCCGTCGTAGCGAGAAAGAAGTCTTTTTAATTTATTTTGTGATAAATAAGGCTTGATCTTAATCTCTTCGGTTAACCTTAATTTTTGAATTAGTAACTTCAACTTCTTTTCCAAAGATCCACTTCCATATATATCTAAAGTTATCCTCGGTTTTTGCCTTCGCCTTTGAGACAGGATGTAAATTAGTTCTTCAAGATTATTCTTATTCTCTAGTCGTGACGTAGAAATAAAACGGATGGTTCTCTTAGAAGTAATTCTACTTAAGTTTACCCTCTGTCTGTAATCAACATTAATGCCATTGGGAATAACCACTATTTTATTTTTTTTCACCCCCATCGATGCCAACTGTTTTTTTAGGTTTACACTCACACAATGAACCTTATCTGCTCTGTTCAAGGCCCAGGAAATGACTATTTTTGCTTGTGTTTTAAACGGTCCAAATACCTCATCATAATCACCAATGTCTCCTCCCTGAATTGTGGCTACCAAATAGATATTTGGCACAAGTATTTTCAAAAAAGCACCCACAATCATACCGGGATAAATATGAGTATGTACTGTCGCCGTTGAATCGCCTTTAAGTATGTATCTACTCTGCAATAAAAAAGGGATTGTCGCTAAAATTGTTTGCAGGTAACGGAGTTTAATGACTCTAGTCCGGTGAATCAGTACGCCATTATAATGTTGGGTTTTTCTCCACCACGATCGCCAGCGACCAGTCACGACATGAACAGTATGCTCCTTCGCTTGTTGCTCGGCTAATTGCTGAGCAAAATTCTCAGCTCCATAAACTACTGGGAAATAGTGGGTAATAATGTGAAGAATAACCATTAACCTACAAATTCAGGCACTATTCCTTGGCAGCATTATCGGAATACCGTCTTTTACTTGAAACACTCGTTTACACTTAGTGCACACTAATGTTTCTTTCCTGCCAGATTTTTTGTATACCACTAGCGCTTTATCATCTGGACAAGCCAATATTGACAACAGTTTTTTATCCAGCATACCTCTCCTTACATATTTCTTATTTCTTAAACCTATTGTAGCAAACTTCTATACACTCGATAAGTCTCACGTGTTGCCCGCTGCCAACTATATCGTCGTTTAACTAATCTATAACCATTAATCCCCATTTGCTTAAAACGTCTTTTATTTCTAAAAACTCTCAAAATCGCTTTGGCCAACTGGCTAACATTTCCCGGCTCTACCAAAACACCGTTAATCCCATTTCTAACCATGAAGGTGTTATCGCCAACTGGGGTGACAATGACCGGCAACTTAGCCGCCCAGGCCTCTAACAGCGTAATTGGTTGACCTTCAGCCAATGATGGTAACACAAAAACATGTGCTTTTTTATAAATAGTCACCAACTGCTTTCCCACTAATCTACCCCCGGAAACTAACTCGGCTTTGAGTATTGGTATTTTACGTCGAGCTTTTATCAACGCTTCTTTAAGAATATTTAATCCCTTATCCGGATGGTCACGACCAACCCAAATCAGAGTTGGTTGTCGATTTTTCCTAACCCTAACCTTATCAAAATCCCTAACTATTACCCCATTAGGAATTACTGTCACATTATTGACATTATCGTATTTTAGAAACATTTGCGCCACTGAAATCTGGGCACTATATTTTATACGTGTTAACAACCACCGTTCTAATTGAGCCTTAACTCCCCCTTCTCCTTTATCCATCAAATGACTGCCGTGAACAGTATGTATCACGGGAACGTTCAGAATTACAGACAAAATTTTTCCCGGTAATCCTGCGATAAAACCGTGTGAATGAATGAGTACAAAAGGTTTATGCCGATGATGTAAATAAACCTGAATAACCACCAAAATCGCCCAGAAGAAACGACTCATCAAATTGGAAAAAGAAGCGTAAAACAACTCTGTCTCCACCTGGTAATGCTGGCTAAGCAATCTTCGTAATTGTTTGACATGTACCTGTCCACCACCAAAAAAGGGAAACCAAGTATCAATAAGCATTGCCACCCGAAGTGAAGCGTTGCTGCCGGGTCTCATAGAGTTGAGGTATTATCTCGTAACCAAAAATAAAGTGATTTCACTCCTTCCTTAACATGAACCTTTGGACGCCAACCAAAATCCCTCCGCGCCTTGGCTATATTGGCAATGAATACTTTTTGATCACCGGACCGAGCCGCTAAAAATTTCACCCTCATCACCCGACCGGTCAATTCTCCCACATAATCAATCAGTTCCAGAAGCGACATTGAATTATTGACGCCTCCACCAATATTGTAGGCTTGACCGGCAGTTATCCGTGACCGCCGAACTGCTCCGTCAAACGCAGCCAGCAAATCAGCAATGTAGAGCATATCCCGTACCTGTTTACCAGTCCCAAAAATTGTCACCGGCTCACCCTTAATGGCTTGAGAAACAAAGTGAGCCACCCAACCTTGATCCTCCATCCCAAATTGATGAGGACCATAAATGCACGATTGTCGGAAAACGATTGTCTTTAAACCGTAAATTCTGGCATAATCCAACATGTATTGATCTCCAGTTCCTTTGCTGCACCCATACGGAGAATAGAAATCAAGCGGTTCAGATTCATCGATATTGGCCGATTCAATGGAATAGTACCGTTTACCTCGCCTGGCAGCATTAACCCGTCCCATCGCTCCATACACTTTATTGGTCGATGTATAAAGAATTACCGCCGCCGGGTTGATTAATCGCACCGCCTCCAGAATATTAAAGGTACCCAACGCGTTGGTTTCAAAATCATATCGGGGATCCTCAATGGACGTCGTTACCGCCGTTTGTCCAGCCAAATGAAAAATTACGTCTTGACCTCGGCTTACTTCTCTTACCGCATCAAAATGACACACGTCACCGACTTTTATTCTAAGCTGCCTAGAGGAATAAGTCCCCTCTAACCATTTGAGGTTATGTTTGACACCAGGGCGAGACAAATTGTCAAAAATCGTTACTTTCTCACCTCGCTTTAGATAAAGTGCTGCCGTATTCGCACCTATAAATCCCGCCCCACCGGTAATTAAAATCTTTTTCATAATTTTCGATAAATTATCGGCAGTGAGCAGAACGAACAACGCATAATTTTTTAGAAATTATTGGCAGTGAACCCAGTAACCCACGTCTAACTAACGATTTGTTGAGGCTTCGCTTCATTGATAACTCCTAGCTCCTAATTGTATCAAACGTTCGTCACCGATCGGTAAACATTAAGCGTCTTTTGGACAATACGTTTCCAATCGTACCGTCGACAAAACATCAAACCTTCTCTCCGCTTAGCCGAATAAAGGTTTTTATTAAGTAAGAGCTGAATTATTCCTTTAGCTATCTCTCCACTTTTTAAAGGCTTTACCAATATTCCCCCTTTTCCACCGTCAGTAATCTCTTCAGTGACGGCGATTCGACTGTTGACATAAGGTACGCCACAAGCAATCGCCTCCACCGTCACCAAGCCAAATCCTTCCACCACTGAAGGCAGTGAAAAAACATGCGATTTTTTCAATATTTTCATCGCCCGACCGTGTTCTAACTCCCCCATAAATTTAACCCTGTTTGTTACATTAAATTCCTTAGTCAATTTCTCAAAATTTTTCCGTTCCGGCCCCTCTCCGATAACAACCAGTTGCACCCTCGGTATCTTTCGTTTAATAATAGCCAAAGCTGAAAGTAAATCTTCTATCCGTTTATAATTTACTAATCGCGCAATAGTACAGACGGTTGGTCTATCATATTTCTTTACCGTAAGATTACGTAGCTTTTCCACCTCCACCCCCCCGTACACCACCTTGATTTTGTCTTTCACATGTGGAAT
>Ga0209641_10002478_pt1 | contig 15858 bp, 13 predicted proteins | sample RifCSP16_1_FD_184022 | JGI IMG/M metagenome (GOLD analysis project Ga0209641, IMG submission 184022) | Soil microbial communities from Rifle, Colorado - Rifle CSP2_sed 16_1 (SPAdes) (version 2) | ecosystem: Environmental > Terrestrial > Deep subsurface > Rock core/Sediment | place: Rifle...
GCAGAATTTCCTCTACCTTAGGGGCAATACGGGGGCGAGAATTCCTTAAAGGCTCTTCCTCGGTAATTTCAATAACCTCTGCCTGTTTTGATTCACGCCAAAGAGCCTGCTTCTCCTTTCTTTTTCTTGGATCGTGAAGAGATGAGCGAAACACCCTACCTGGACTGATGTCCGTAACAAGAAGCTCTTCTTTGAACCCTGAAGCGCGGGCTATTATATCGCCTCCCTCACCTATTACAACACTATGTCCATCAAATACAAGCTCATCCTGACCCCCCACGAGGTTACAAAAGACGACTATCACTGAATAATCAGATGCCCTTACGGAGAGCATCCTTTCCCTCGATTTGACCTTTGAGACATAATAAGGGGAGGAAGAGATATTTATTATTATCTGAGCATCGCCTAACAGAGCCTGCTCCCTTGTTGGGTCTCCCGGATACCAGATGTCTTCACAAACATTTACCCCAAATATTACTCCACCCAGTTTATAAACAGGCGCACGATAACCGGACTGAAAATACCTATTCTCATCAAAGACACCATAGTTAGGAAGATAACGCTTGTGGTAAACGTCAACCAACTTCTTATTGTGGATTATAGCGGCGGCGTTATAGATATCCTCCTTTCTATCTACGAAACCAACAATTAATGTAACCCCCTCTGTAGCATTAGAAACTTTAGCTAAAGCTTCTAAGTTATCTTCTATAAAGCTCGGTTTCAGTAGTAAATCCTCAGGAGGATAGCCTGTGATTGCCAGCTCAGGGAAACATAATATATTAACACGCAGTTCTTTCGCTAATTCTATGTACTTGAGAATCTTCTTTAGATTCCCATCTAAATCACCAACGGTTACATCAATCTGTCCCAACCCTACCCTGATGTTATCCATGATGCCTGTTAGTATAATACTTGCAAAAATCGTATCAAGTAGGGGCTGCATATATGCAGCCCCTACCCATTACAATCCCCCCGTACCCTCATAAACAACATTAGCAAGAAAATGGAATATAACGTTTCCCCAGAGCGTACCAGTTTTGGCATACATATAACCCATAACGATAGAGGGAAAAAATGTAAGAAGGGTTTTCATGCAACCAACTCCAACGTAACCCCCACCCAAACACAATGTAACAAAATGCCCAATGGCAAACAGTGAACTGACTATTAGTATGCCCTTTAAATTATTTCCAATTTTCTCCTGAAGGTAGCCTCGAAAAAAAACCTCCTCAGGTAGAGAGACAAGAAAAAGTTGCAAGATAAGAAGTGTATAAGAAATTTTACCAAGCTTTATAGGTTTATTTACAATAACTAGATAAATAGAGAGAATGATTACCGATACAACAAGTCCTAATAGCACACCACGGAGATTCCACTTGAGGCCAGTTACCTTACTTTTCATCAAATAGGGCGCCAAGAAAAACAATAAAGCCGCAATTGCTAGCACAAAACCCGGAAGAAACTTTCTAAAGAGTGTGATGACAAAAATAACAACCAAATAAACGAGAATTGAGTTATCGGCTGACTTAGTAACATCCTTTGTAAATTTATAGACAAAAGATATATAGTATCCTAAGAACCCTAAGGGTTGAAACCTTAGTTTATTGCTCATTATTCTATTCCGAGGTGAAAATGTTTACCTAAATTTGAATGAGGTTTTAAAATACACAAGATAACCATATAGGTCAATTTTTATATTTTCTATTAAAGCCTACGAATCTTGCTAACATATAAAACCGCTCACACAAATGACAAATAATAACTCTTTAAATATGTACTCAATGAAATAACCTGCAGCGCCCTACAGGGTATCGGCATATAAACAGACATCTCTCTGTCATTGCTAGGAATCCGTGACGAAGCAATCCAAAAACGAGATCGCTTCGCTGGGATCTGTGGTATCCACGATCGAGTCGGGGATCAAGAGGGAGGGTAGTTAGGGAACCGCAACACTCGCGATTACAGTGGAAACCCTGTGCAACTTATTATAGGGGATTGTCGAGTTAATAAATGATACAAAAAAAGAAGTAGTAACAAAATCAGCCGAAACAATTGATTTTCAGACCAGTTAAATGATAAATTTAAGAAGCCTCCCCTCAAAAATACGAACACACAAAGACTGATTAATGAACTCGCCTCAATTATTTTTTTTTATTATTTCTACCCCTTTTCACACAGGGACAGTGGGGTTTTTTTGAATTAGAGCTGAATAAAGCGGCATTTTCTCATAGGTTATTTAAATGATAAAATAGAAAAGGTATTTTCTCTAAAGATTATGAATTCGAAAGGGTTAAGAGAACTTGCTATTATTATAATAATCACAATACTTGGAACGTATTTTTTCTCCTATGTCGCCTTTATAGTATTTCAAAATAAATATCCTTCTTCCCTCCTTGAAATCTGGAAACATTGGGACACGGTGGGTTATCTAGATATTGCTGAGAGGGGCTACTCAAGTACGACGGTAGGTGAAAGACACCTTCGTATCGTGTTTTTCCCCTTTTACCCATTTCTTATCCGGCTCTTTGCTTTTGTTTTTAAAAACTACATGCTTTCTGCCCTCATAGTCTCAAACCTTGCTTATGTTTTTGCCGCTTACCATCTTTACAAACTCGTTCTTTTAGATTATCCAAAGGAAGATGCAATAAGAGCTGTAATCTACTTTTCAATATTTCCAACGTCTTACTTTTTACATGCTGCTTTTACAGAGAGTGCTTTCTTAGCACTTACAATTGGTAGTTTTTATTACGGAAGAAAAGAAAAGTGGTTTATATCAAGCCTCCTAGGAATGTTTGCTTGTGCTACTAGAATTAACGGTATTATTATGTTTCCTGCCCTTCTGACGGAATATTTGTTACAAAAGGGTTTTAAGATAAGTAATATTAAAAAGGATATTTCATGGATATCACTTGTCCCTCTCGGTTTCGTGTCATACTTGATAATCAATTATATTGTTTTTGATGATCCTTTTAAATTCATTGAGTTTCAAAAAGGACACTGGTCAAAAACACTTACTTATCCGTGGTATGGGCTTTTAGGTGCTTGGGGTAGTGCCTGGTGGCGCTCACCGACTGAGAGGATGCTTGTAGGCTGGGCTGAACTTATATTTGGCGTTTTTGGATTTATTTTGATTTTATGGTCAATGTTTTATCTTCGCAAATCTTATGTTATCTACATGTTTATCATATGGCTAACTATAACCTCAACTTCATTCCTGTTAAGTACACCACGCTACACACTATCGATATTTCCCCTTTTTATCTCACTCTCTTTAATTGGAAGGCGGGAAGAATTAAATTACTTAATTACTTTTGTCTCATTTCTATTTTTAGGCTTGTTTTTGACCCTTTTTATTCAGGGAAGATGGGCTTTTTAAGTTTCCTAAATATTACGAGAGCGGCGATGTTAAGATAATTACATTTTCTCTATAGCACGTTAAGAGCTTCTTTCCCTATAAAAGCAAATCGTATCTCTTATAAAATCTTTAAGAACCAGAAGGAAAACAACAGAAAGAAAAATTACTATTACAGGAATAAAAGGTTTAATCATTGATGAGGAAAAAAATAGTATGGGATACTCTTCAAGATAGGCATAAGACATATTGACTACGTAAGAAAGTGAAATAACTGCATAGAAAAACAAGTACCAGCTTGAATGAAAAGCGATTAGTGTAAAAAACATAACTACTGGGAGAAGGTGCCTCTCATGGGCACGAGTGACGAAAAGAAAAAGTGCAAGAAAAATGAGTGTTATAGCCTGAAATATACGATACCTAAATTCTTTACATCTACTATATTGCTTTATTAGATCAGAAACAAGAAGCAGACACAATATTAAAGCATAAAAAATTCCAAAGACTATAGCTCCCCATCTCTGGTACGTTATATTAAAAAGCTTTATCTGGTCACTCTTCCACATACCATGAATCCAACCCCAGAAATTGAATGCGTTAACTGAGGTATACTCGTATCCGCTGTACGCTTTGTAGAATCTCTCTTTAATGAAAATAACAGTTTCCTTAAAAACCCCTAATACACTATTTTCGGGTAATTCATCCCATATAAAAGGCAGTGTAATTACAACAATTGGCCCAATCAAAGCAAATATGATCTTGATCCCAAGGAGGAATGTCCTTAAAACCGCTCTATCCTCTTTTCTTCGTCTAACGACATCCCTGATAACAAGAAATCCTATAATTGGAAAAATCACAATGCTCTGAGGCTTTATCATGAAGGCAATAACTGCAAATACACTTGATGTAACAAAATGCTCACTGACCCCTAGTAAAATCGAAATGAGAAGAAAAAAAACATGAAAAGAATCAACCTGTCCCCAAAAAGTCGAGTTTGAAAGCGAAGCCGGATTGAAAAAATATACGAGCGATGCAAGCATGGCATTTTTTACATTTGTTATTCTCTTTAGAGCGAAAAAAATTAGAAGTGAAATCCCAAGATCTGCTATGTTTGCAGGAAGTTTGAAGAGAATCTCATCTGAGAATTGGGGAAAGGTTGAATGTATCTTTTGAAGTAACCAAAGCACATAGAGATACCCCGGCATATAATCACACCAGTTCACCTCATCATAGAACCTAGCAAATCCCACTTTATCAATACTGTATGCCCATTTCTTCCATGTATCAAAATCCCATCTAAACGTCCCGTGGAGGGAAAGAAATATCCTTAAAACAAACCCGGAGACAAGAAGAAGTACATAGAAAAAAATATTTCCCCTTCCTAGATATCCTTTTAGTTTATGGATCGATAAGTTCATTTTTCATTTTCTTGTACTCATTAATAATTTTAGGTATTAAATCGAGGTTTGTGCCAGTTTACTATCCAAACGGACGGGGAAAGTGCCTTACCGGCATATCTTTAATCGCAAATTCCCTTTTTTAAGCCCTAGCTTAATACTTGAATAGTTTGATTGTCTAAGGTTTAGACATTGTTAGTTTGCGAAAATGATAAAATGCCATATATTCTTTAATCCATAAATTGATAGAAAAAAGGATATACGGCAAATGAAACTAGTAATAAATATGTTAAATCAAATGAAAAGCTCATGCAAATTCCAAAAAAATAATATTGGTTGTGTCTGGAACACTTCTTACAATGACAGATCGAGTAAACTTCACAAATTTAAGCCGTTATTGTCGGCTTGATGACCGTTAACACTCTCGACCTATGTATTATATCCATAAGATAGATTAATGAAACTATAAGAATTAGCACCTGTTCTAAAAAATAGCCTAAGGATTTTTGGAGTAAATAATATATATCTATCATCCTATTACTCATTAAATCTCTTTCCAACATTGCAAAATCTTCAGTTTTGTTTTGGTAATTGTAATTCTAGTGTTAATATAATTTTTATCTTTAAGGGTATGGACTTATCGGTAGTAATTCCAACCTATAACGAAGCTGAGAATATACAGATTCTCATTGAGAGGGTATTTCGGGTATTTCATGAACATAGTTTGGATGGAGAAATAATAATAGTGGACGATAATTCACCAGATGGAACCCAGCAGGTCGCTAGTCAATTAAGAAGCACCTTTATTAATCTAGAAGTGTTACGTAGATTAAATAAAAGGAGACCCTCTTCAGCAGCGGTATTGGACGGAATTCAACTAGCTAGAGGTAATATGATTGGCGTTATGGATGCTGAGCTATCATTACGCATTATTTTCTGTAAGCTTAACTGTGTATACTTTGGAAAGTTACGTGAATGGCTTAGGTTTTTTACTCTGCTTTTAATAAATTTGAATTGTTTTAGAGAAAAGGTGTATGCAGCAGGGCACTGATATTAAATCCTGTATCGAACTCTCCACAGCTAAGGCACTTCTCTCTGTAGTGGTACCAGCATTTAATGAAGAGGGAGTCCTCCCCGAGTTTCATAAACGCATTTCCGCTGTCTTAGAATCTATGACGATTGATGCAGAAATTGTTTACGTCAACGACGGCAGTATTGATAACACCTTGGCTGTAATGCAACGAATGCGAGAGTCGGATCCAAGGGTTGCTATAGTTGACTTGAGTCGTAACTTTGGTAAAGAGATAGCACTCACTGCCGGACTTGACCATGCAAGTGGTGATGCGATAGTGTTTATTGATGCAGATTTGCAGCATCCACCTGAGTTAATTCCAGAACTGGTAAAACATTGGATGGAGGGCTACGATGTAGTGTATGCCAAGCGGATTTCGAGGGGTGGAGAGGGCATATTAAAAAAGACCTCCACTCATTTCTTTTACCGTCTAATTCAAATGGTTAGTCATGTAAAGATTCCGGTGGACGCTGGCGATTACCGTTTGCTTAGTCGTCGCGCTCTTGACTCACTCAAGCAGTTACGGGAACAACACCGCTTCATGAAGGGACTTTTTGCATGGATAGGCTATCCACAAAAAGCAGTTCCTTATCACCCTGACCCCCGCTATACGGGAAAAACAAAGTGGAGTTACTGGAACCTTTGGAATTTTGCCCTAGAGGGAATCACTTCTTTTAGCACCATCCCATTGAAAATTGCTACCTATATTGGCCTTCTGACAGCGCTGACGGCTTTCATTTATGGTGTGATAATTGTTTACCAGACGCTTGTTTATGGCAATCCTGTAGCTGGTTACCCATCACTTATGGTAGTTATACTGTTTCTTGGAGGTGTTCAGCTTATTACCATTGGTATTATCGGGGAGTATCTGGGACGAATATTTAATGAAACCAAGCAAAGACCGCTCTACTTTTTGAAAGGTTATATGCCGCCAGCCTCGCGAAAAGCTCGACCTTGATAATATACTTGTAGAGATTTTTTGACGTTTAGATACCTTTAACACACGTTGAAAGCCACTTCTATGTTTTGGGTTGCGCTCTATTTTTCATAGTTACCTTTCTTATGTGTTACTTCATTATATTGACGATTTGAGTTTTTTCAAATAGCGTTAGAGGTAAAAATCGGTATCATGGAAAGACCTAAATCAGGGTTTGAAGAAAGTAGAGTTTCCGTAGTCATTTTTCTTCTTTTCTTTGCAATTACGTTTTTAATATACTACATTACGAGTGAAGGGCATCCAACTCATTACAACAACTTCGTCCGACTCGCCGACGCCTTCCTGCACGGGAGGCTCTACCTTACCGAGAATGTAAAGTGGCTCGAGTTAGCCATACTAGAAGGTAAATATTACATTGTCCCACCACCAATGCCTTCAATTCTTCTTCTGCCCTTTGTGGCTATTTTCGGTCTATCTACTGATCAGACTCTTGCTTCTATTTTCCTAGGAAGTTTAAATGTCTCTCTCGCATTTTTAGTCGTTCGAGAATTGACTAAAAACCGCAGCGTGCAGCTCTGGACTACAGTAATGTTTGGATTCGGTACTATACACTGGTGGCTTGCGACTACAGGTTGGGTCTGGTTTTTCTCTCTGGTTACATCGGTTACTTTTCTCTTCCTTGCAATCTATGTAACCCTCAAGGGTAAACGACCTTTTTTAGCTGGTTTTTTCTTGGGGGCTTCTTATTGGTCTCGTCTACCAACCATTCTTTCGCTGCCTTTTTTTATACTTATGTTCTCAGATAAATGGCTTAACAAATCCAAAGAAAAAAATTTTTTTAATAGGATTAATCCTAAGCCCCTTCTTCATTTAAGTCTCGGCGTTGGTATATTTGTTGCGCTAAACTGCATTTATAACTTTCTAAGGTTCGGCACTCCCTTAGACGTCTCTTACTATTTGATACCGGGCCTTCTTCAAGAACCCTGGTATAAAGAAGGGATATTTGATATTACTTATATCCCCCGTCATCTTAGAGTAATATTTGCAGCCTTTCCGATTTTTCTATCAAAACCCCCATATGTAATGCCCTCCTGGGGAGGATTGGCAATCTGGATTACTACCCCTGCCTTTATTTATGCCCTGCTCGCAGGTATAAGAAATAAGCTTGCTTTTGCCTGCTGGTCCGCCATTATACCAATAGCTCTTCTCGATTTTAGCCACGGCGGAACCGGTTGGATTCAGTTCGGCTACCGTTATGCAGTGAGTTTTTACCCCTTCTTATTCTTACTGACTGTAAAAGGTATCGGTGATAGGATTAGATGGCACCACATGGTGCTAATTTCTCTGGGTGTTATTGTAAACCTCTGGGGAGTTCTCTGGATTAACAAGTTCGGGTGGGTAAGATGGTAAACTTACCTTTTAAAAACAATAAATTTATATCCCAAAAAATTCCATAAGACTGATATGACAATCGCTACGAAAGCCCCTAAATTCGCCCAGAGCCTAGCTGAGATTTCGGCAACCGGTCCGATAACGTTTACAATAATAGAGGCTACAATCACGTTGATTCCAAATCCGACACCGCTTATTGCTAAAAACTGAAAGAATTGCTTTCCCGTTTCATTGTTCTCACGGCTCTCAAACGTCCAAAATTTATTCCAAAAATAGCTGTTTATCACTGCTACCATGAAAGAGATAGCTTTGAAAAGTGAATAGAGATAACCTCTTTCAACATCAGTAATGAATATGAAGAGATTCAGGATACCAAAATCTATAGCCGTATTTGATAACCCGATTGTAATAAACTTTCCAAACTGGAATAAAACAGGGCGCCTCCTTCCTAGACGAAACGTTCCATAAACCCCGAAGGTCGCTAGAGCAGGGACAAGAAAAAATATTAACCACTTAGACCTTATTAGAACATCTAGTATCGGTATATCCCGCTCAAGGTTTTTTGAGATAAGGATGAGAAATATCGCAACAATCTCACCAAGTATAACACTGCTCAATATGTCCGATTTTCTAAACAAGTTCACCATTATTACCGCATAACTGTATCATAATAATAACGTTTTCCTACACAAAAATTGCATTTATTGTTTTGTAATTACTGTGGCGGATAGGCGGGACTTTCTTGTCCCGCACTGTATGACGAGGTTAGAAAACCTCGTCTATCGATATATTTTAATTCTACTGAGTACTTCGACACAGAGCCTGTGGTGAGTTTAATCGAACCACTCAGGACATGCTTTGTGGTTCCCTAAAATCCACCCTCTTTGATCACTACCTCAGATCCCGTGGTTCCCTAAAATCCACCCTCTTTGATCACTACCTCAGATCCCGTGGTTCCCTAAAATCCACCCTCTTTGATCACTACCTAAGATCCCGTCGAAGTACTCCTCGCAACTGATGGGTCATCCTTTATACCTTAATTCACAATGGAAACGGTATTAGGATCAGTCATTGCATATAATAAAACCTTCTCAAATAGTGTAGGACTATCTCCAGGACTTAAGCCAAAAAAAGCTTTCAACTGAAACATTTGATACTGGAATCGCTGCTAGTATAGGGTAGAAGTAGATAAACATACCCAAAGCGATAGCTAGATATACTAAGACAAAGGCTCTCCCATAATAGGATTTTGACCAGAGTAGATCAAGAAAGCAGGCAATTATTAGAATTACAAAAGGAAGTGATGCGAGAAAATGGTATAGAAACACAAGCTTTCTTGGAGATAGTGCCCAGGGAAGCCAGTAGGCAAAAACGCTAAGCGTTACGAAAGCAAGCGCTGGTAGCTCCTTACGTATTACTTGTACAACGCTCAAAATTAGAAACACGCATCCAGACCACCAAATAAATGGGTTTCCTATCGCATAAATATGGGCACTTTCCTCCTTACCGCTTCCGAGATATAAATAAACAGGTCTAAGAAGTAGTGGCCATTTCCACCAAGAAGACTGATAGGGATGTGTTGCCGTAAGCCCTTTATGGTAACCATACATGTTATTTTGAAGAGATATAAAATCACTAAAAGAATTTCCATAAAGAAAAAAAGGAATATATGTTGCAAGATAAACCACAAATGGAATGATCACGAATACGAGGAATATCTTAGGAATGATTTTTACAAATTGAAAATAGAAGGAGCCCTTTTTTTCAATTTCTGAATAAGCCTCGCGATAAAATATTAACAAAAACGAAGAAGCAGCTAAAAATTCAAGGGCATAAATACCACTCCATTTTACTGATATAGCTGCCCCACAAAAAAAGCCAGAAAGCAATAGAAAAGCAATTTTTGGGGTTCTTGCGTACTTCACAAGAAAAAGTGATGCAAGTAGAATAAAGCTCATAAGAAAAATATCCACCATTGCGATACGACTTAACACGAAGATAAACGATTCAAATGTAAATAAAAAAGCGGCAATAAGCCCAGCCCTTTTACTTAGAAAAAGCTCTTTGCCAAGCAGATAAATAAATAAAGTCCCAAATCCTCCAAAAAGAGCCTGGAAAAAACGCCATCCAAATGTGTTGTCGCCAAAAATCAAGATGCCTATGGCGCTTAGTTCCTTTCCAAGATGGGGATGCGACCATTCATAGGCAAATCCTTGGGGGGCAGTATGACCTATCTCCCACCCCGCCCTATTTCCTTTTGCCATCTCCTGAGCAGTAAAGGCATAATAGATCTCATCAAAATAGTAGCTATTTGGATTGTCAAGACGATATAATTTGAGGCCGAGACCTATTATGAGCAAAAAGAAAAGCAGGATTTCAATCTTTTTTGTTCTTAAAAACAATTTAAGTGACATATTCCCACTACCTTTCTTTAATCACTTCTCCCTTGTAAAGACTTAATGAATTTTTTATAAAATCTGCAAGGACAACAAGAAAAACAAATAACAACATAATAACCATTCCAGGTATACATACCTCAATAATAGATGAGGAAAAACTATGAATCGGATACCGTTCAATATATGCATAAGCCATATTAATTACATAAACAAGTGAGATAAGAGCGTAGAATAACCAGTATAATCTCGAGCGAAAGACAATCATTGTAAAGAAGACGATCGTAGGAAGGAAGTGCCTTTCATGGGCGCGGGTAACAAAAAGAAAAAGAGCAAAGAGTATTAAGGTTACGACATGAAAAGTGCGAAAAGTGAGTAGTCCGTCAGCAGTCATGCCGTATGCGTTTTCTGATTTTATGTATTCAAAATTTTTGAACCCTGCCTCACTTCGCCTCATTACCTCAGAAAGAAAGAGAAATCCAAATATCAAGGCATAAAATGCCCCGAATATAATAGTTCCCCACCTCTTGTATGTGATATCAAGAAACATATCCTGATCACTTATCCACATGCCATGAATCATAGCCCAGAAATTAAAAGCGTTAAGAGACGTATATTTGTATTGATTGTACGCCATAAAGAATCTCTCTTTAATGAAAAAGATGGGTTCTATAATAATGCCCGTCAGACTATCCTTAGCTATTTCGTCCCAAATAAAAGGAAGTGTAATAACGATAATTGTAATAATCGAAGTAGCAAAAATCTTAACTCCAAGGATAAACGTTTTTAAGAACAATCTATCTTCCTTTTTTCTTCTAATAACATCCCTGATAACAAAAAATCCGATGATTGGAAAAATCACAATGCTCTGTGGCTTTATCATGAAAGCAATAACTGCAAATACAATTGATATAACAAAATGTCTCCTGACTCCTAGAAAAATTGAAACGAGAAGCGGAAGTGTATGAACAGAATCGACCTGTCCCCAGAATGTAGAGTTTGAAAGAGAGGCGGGATTGAAAAAATAGGCAAGTGATGCGATCTTAGCATTTCTTACATTAGTAATATTTCTAAGAACATAAAAGATCACAATTGAAATCCCAAGGTCTGAGAGATTTGCAGGGAGTTTAAAAAGGATTGTATCCGGGATCATTGGGAAAGCAGTATGTAAGTGTTGAAGCAGCCATAGGATATAAAGATACCCAGGCATGTAATCACACCAGTATTCATCATAGAACTCTGAAAATCCAACCTTAGAAATGCCATAAGCCCATCCCTTCCATGATCCAAAGTCTCCCTCGTAGGTCCAGGAAGGAGAGAAAAGAATCCTTAAAATAAACCCAACGATAAGAAGCAGAGGGAAAAACGGGTATATCCATTTTAGACCTTCTTTCTCTTTATAAAACCCTAAGTTCATTTCTCAGTTTCCAGCACTCCTTGAACATTCTCAATATTACTTTGAGATTTGCGCCTGTTTGCTTTCCAAACCGACGAGGAAAGTGCCTAACTGGAACCTCTTTAATTTTAAACCCCTTCTTTCCTAATTTAATAAGCAACTCTGCACTAATAAGTGCTCCGCCTGATTTTATGGGTTTGATAGCAAGGTAGGCTGTTCTAGGAAACAGTTTAAACGCACAGTCCATATCTTTTATCTTCAAACCAAAGAGAAACCTTATAAAAAGATGGTATAACCAAGTGTTTAGTGAACGAATAAACGGATCCACCCTTTTTCCCCTATAGCCAACTATGACGTCATAATTCTCTATGAAAGGAATAAGACGATCAACGTCACTTATTTTAAACTGACCATCGCTATCCATAAAGAATATATAATCCAGAGATGCTCTTTCAAATCCGCTCCGAAGAGCAGAGCCATAGCCCAAGTTTACTGGATGATTTATTAAAACTACCATTGGATTTGATAAAGATAGCCTTTCTACAACCTCTCGAGTTCCATCAACCGAGCCATCATTAACAACTATGATCTCAAATTGCTCAAATTTTGCCCTAAGATAGGAAATCGCTTCACTAACCGTTCCTTCAATATTTTTTGCTTCGTTATAAGCTGGAAGAACTACGGAGAGAGAAATATCTTTTTTCATAAGCTTTCATTTTAACATAACCTAAGTCTGTTGCCGTGTTTTGTGTGGGTTTGATCTTAGATGACTTCCCAGACAGTGCTTATATCTTCTCCAACTCTTCCCTAAATTGCTCTGGCGTTAGTTCAATCTCACGAAGGATTTCACGGATCAATGGACGGGCAAGGTCCCTTCCAGGATGATTCGGCAAGGTGGTTGTCCTGCCGTCAGGATGACGGTAAAAGACATGACTTCCTTTCTGCCGCACAGCTTCAAAACCAAGGCGAAGGAGCACCTTCTCCATTGTCTTGAAGTTAACAATTGGAAGGCGGATCATACATAGGCTACCTCAATCTGCTGAAGTCCCACAAACCGGGGTAGGTCTTCCTTTGACCCCTTGTACTCCTCCAAGCATAATTCCAGCACTTCTTTGAGGTTTTTCTGGAGCTCGTCTAAGGTTGACCCCTGCGTATGGGCACCCGGAATGCCCGGGACAATTCCCACATAAAGTTTGGTCTCAGGGTCAAATTCAACATAAGCAGTAAAGGTTCTCATATTAAACCTCCTTCTAGGATTGCCTCACTAGAATACATTGATACTATAAACATTCATCCTCCAAAATCTGAAACAACCGTCCACCTTCAACATTAACGTTAGGAAAGTTGCATTCCTCTCCATCTGTCCACTGAACCTGAATATCTGCCCCATTTTCATTTCCAATCCCAAAATGAATTGGAAGCATATCCTGCTCACAGCAACCGCGCCCACCTGATACCTCTCTTATCTGAACCCCTTTTGAGGTGCTAACCTCAACCCTGGTTCCTATAGCTGATGTATTAGTCGTTTCTCCATTGCCAATAAGATTAATTATAAGAAAGTTGTTTTGTGTTCCGCTATTCTCGAAAAGACCCGTTTGAATATGTCCATTTAAAAATACATCCATGAATCCGTCATTGTTATAATCACCCCAGGCTGCGCCGAACACATCTATAGGAGAATCTAAGCCCACTTGAGGAGCAACATCAACAAACCTCCCGTTCCCAAGGTTTCTAAAAAGCCTGCTTGGATTAACGTGATTTGTAGTAAAAAGGTCAATCCTTCCATCCCCGTCGAAATCAACCCAGGCACACGTTCTTCCATCCCCAACATCCTCCGTCTCTGTAGCCTCTGTCACATCTGTGAATGTCCCATTGCGATTATTCCTATAAAGTGCATTTCTCACAGGGGTATTTGAAAAGATGTTTACTACGTAGAGGTCAAAAAAGCCGTCGCCATTAAAATCACCTACGCATGCTGCGACTGAATTCCAATTAGGGTCGCCTCCAACCCCAGCACTATCTGTAATATCAGAAAACGTTCCATCACCATTATTTAAGTATAGTTTATTCGCTCCATCATTCGCTAGAAAAAGGTCAGGAAATCCATCATTATTAAAATCAAACCAAATGGCTGAATTTGTAATGAATTCTCCAAGCCCGCTTCCCTCAGATACCTCACTAAAGGTTCCATCTCCCTCATTGTGATAGAGAAAGGACCTTACAGAATCGGTATTATTTGCCTGAAAAAGGTCAACCCATCCATCCTTATCATAGTCAGCCCAAATAGTATGACCAATTACTCCACCTTCTTTTGTGATCCTGGCAGATTGAGAGACATCAAGAAAAATGCCATCGCCCACATTTTGATAGAGTATCGCAGGCGCACCCGTCATTACCGTGCCAGTAACAAAATCAAGAAGTCCATCATTATTAAAATCTGCCCATGCCACGCTTCTGGTTCTAACATCAAGAATTCCAGACCCCTCAGTTACATCGCTAAATGTACCATTGCCATTATTCCTAGAAAGAGAAATATTGTTAGAAGAAATAAGACTGGCAGCAAGAAACAGATCTTGCAAGCCATCGTCATTAAAATCACCCCATGCCGCTGTCGCCCCGAGTCCGCCTATGCCCGATAAACCGGTTCGTGCAGAAACGTCTTCAAATGTTGGTATAGTAGAAGAATTATTGTTTGAACTACCAGAGCTACCTGAGCAGGAGGCTAATAAACTTATGGCGAAATAAGAGCCTAGGATCAAAAGAAAAAAAAACTTAGAGGAATGCACTGTGTATTAACCCTTTTTTAATTTTTCAACTAATAAATCAGCAGCCCTCAAACTCAAGGCCTCAATAGTAAGCGATGGTGCATCTCCACCACCCGAAGAGGGAAAAACACTTGCATCAGTAATAAGAATATTTTTAATCTCATGGCTTCTGAGATCAGGACCTACAACAGATTTTGACGGATCTTTTCCCATCCCACATGTGCCAAACACATGGCTTGCATTGAAAAAGTCATAGGTGGAAAATTCTTCAACTATCTCCTCTGCGCCGGAAGCCTTGAGAATCTCCTTTGATGTTTTTGCCATAAAATCAAGAATATTAAGCTCCGACTCTCCAAGAAATGATTGTATTTTAGCTACAGGAACCCCAAAATTATCCTTCACCTTTTCATCAACTGTAACAAATGTATCCTTATTAGGGAGAAATTCTCCAATTCCACCTATTGCTATAGCATGCCCAAACCATTTTTCCACATCCTTTACAAAATCCTCTCCCCAGCCATCAAAATAGCGGAGGGCGTAATTTACAGGGCCATTAGCGCTTCCTGTAGTAGGAAAAAGCCTGAGTCCACCTAAAAACCCCATCTTTGGGTTTGGTTCATTCCACTTCCAGATAATACTATCAATAGGTATGCCTCGAAATGAATCAAGCCTTTTCGGGTGGAAAGCAACCGCTTCATAAAATGTTGTTTCCATAAAATTCTGACCTACAAGCCCGTTTCCCTTTATTCCTGAGTTTAAAAGCAGCCTAGGGGTCTCTACTGCTCCACAGGCCACCACTATAAAATCCCCTTCTACAAACTTTTCCTTGCCGTCATTATCGTAATACAAAACCCCTTTTGCTCTTTTAACGCCCTTCTTTTTATCTACTTCAATCCTTCTTGCAAATGCGTTTGTAAGTATCTGGCATTTTCCAGTTTTCTCGGCAATCGGAATAAAAGTAACATCTACGGAGCCCTTATCCTTTCTAGGACATCCCCAAGCACAACCATTGCAATAATTACATGGGGCTGTATCACGATAAGGATGCGATAGTATAGCTACTGAATTTGGCTGAAGCTCGATACCAAGTTTTTCACACCCCTTTTCAATTACCTGACTAGCATAACGTAATTTATGTGGTGGCAGAGGAT
>Ga0209641_10002486_pt1 | contig 15836 bp, 17 predicted proteins | sample RifCSP16_1_FD_184022 | JGI IMG/M metagenome (GOLD analysis project Ga0209641, IMG submission 184022) | Soil microbial communities from Rifle, Colorado - Rifle CSP2_sed 16_1 (SPAdes) (version 2) | ecosystem: Environmental > Terrestrial > Deep subsurface > Rock core/Sediment | place: Rifle...
GAGATCGACTCGGGCCCAGTCGTTCAAAGACTCTGGGTAGTCGAGGTTGATGATGTGGCCTCGGAGCCCGACGACACGAATACGGTCGGACCCCTGGGCGAATTCGAAGACTGGAGTTCCTTCGATGTAGGTCCGCTTCGATTTCCCATCGCTGAGGATTGTCGCGATGCGCACCGCTGCGTTGAACTTCTCCGTCACGATGAGTCGGCGCAAGGAGGGTCTCCGACACGGGGGGCTCTATTTAACGATTTGGCGGTGGCTCGCGAATTGCATGACGTATCCGCGCGTGCGCGCGCGTTTCTATCTGCGCGCGCGGGGACGCTCACGTCACACGCGTGCGCCTCTCGACGAGGAACGCGTCGATTGCGAGCGCGGCGCGTTTCGCCGCCGCCATCGCGTGGACGACGCTTCCGCCACCGCCCGCATAGACGCCGTTTCGGGCTGTCGCACCGGTCGTCGGGTCCGCCTCGAGCGTCCCGTCCTTCCCCAATCGGATTCCGAGGTCCAGCGGAATCCCGTCCAAGTCCGCCTCCTGGCTCACGGCGACGATTGCCGCATCGCAACGCATCATCGTCGGGGGGACATCCAGGGGTACAGGCTTCCGTCGACCGCTCTCGTCCGGCGGGCCGAGATTCATCTGTTGGAGTTCGATCCCCTCGAGGCGACGGATCCCGAGGAAGCGCTTCGGAGCCGAGAGGAACTCGAAGCGGGCGCCCTCATCCATCGCCTCCCGGATCTCCTGGTCATCGGCGGGCATCTCTTCCCGGGACCGGCGGTAGACGATGGTGACCTCCTCCGCCCCGAGGCGCAACGCCGAGCGGGCGCTGTCCATCGCGACGTCGCCCCCTCCGATCACGACGACCCGCGGGCGGATCGACGATCGTAGGCCCGCCTTCGTTTCCGCGAGGAATCTCAGGGCGGTCAGGACGCCATCGAGGTTCTCCCCGGGGATTCCGAGACGCTTCGACTTGTGCGTCCCGAGGCCGACGAACACCGCGTCGTACTCCGAGAGGAGCCGATCGAGATCTAGGTCGCGAGGGAACCGCGTGAGAATCCGGAACTCGATTGGCAAGGAGGCAAACCTCTCCATGTCCCGTGCGAACACCTCATCGGGAAGCCGATAGCCCGGGATCGTTCCGGTCATCAAGCCTCCGAGACGATTCGTCGCTTCGAACACGGTGACTGCGTGCCCGCGTTGCGCGAGGATCCACGCCGCCATGAGGCCCGCCGGGCCGCCTCCAATCACCGCGACCCTCTGTCCGGTCGCCGGCCCTGCGGGGTAAGGCGCGGCGGAAGTCGCGTAGTCGAGCGCAGCGCGCTTCAGGTGGCGGATGGCGATCGGCTCGCCACGCTTCCGGACAGGGCAGGCGGCCTCGCAGTAGTGGTAGCAGACACGCCCGAGGCAGTCCGCAAGCGGATTGTCTCTCAGGATGACGTCCCTCGCGGCGTCGAAGTCACCTCCCGCGATGAGCTTGAGGTACGTGCGGGCGTCCTGGGAGATCGGACAAGCCTCCATGCACCACGGCTTGCCGCACTGAATGCAGCGCCGGGCCTCTGCGATCGCTTCGTCCCGCGTGTAGGGATGGAGGGCCTCCGCGAACGATCCCCGACGATCCCGGGGATCCTCCTCACGGACGACAACCCGTTGAGGGTTCAGCCTCTTCTTGGGCACCGCTTCGGACATGGAAGTCCTCCGTCCCCGGTCGCGCCGAAGAACGCACCGAAAGGATTGTAATGATTGTTCGGACTCGTCCTACGGCCCGGTGACCGGTCGGGGACGAGCTTCTTCGAACGCCCGGCGGAGTTCTGCGGCGACCTTGCGGGGGTCCGGGGCGTCCATGATGGCGGACACGACCGCAATCCCCGCGACCCGGTGGCGAGCGAGGATGCGCGCGCGATCGATGTCGATTCCCCCGATCGCGAAGACGGGGAGGCGCGTCCGGGCGACTACCGCGTCGAGGACGTGGAGCGGTAACTCCGGTGCCTCGGGTTTCGTCGGGCTCGGGAAGAACGGACCGATCGCGAGGTAGTCAGCTCCCTCCCGCTCCGCGCGTTCCTCCTCTCCGGTTTTTCCATAAACCGTCACGCCAACAATTGCCTTCGGGCCGAGGAGGGACCGCGCGATCCGAGGCGACGGATCGGCTCGGCCGACGTGGACGCCGTCCGCCCTGAGGCGCCTCGCGAGCTGCGGATCGTCGTTCACGAGAAACGGGGCGTCATGGGAGCCACAGAGGTCCGCGATCCCCCGTGCGGCGTCCTCGCGTTCCGCGTCCGTGTAGGCGCCCTTGTCGCGCAGCTGTACGAGCGAGACGCCTCCCTCGAGGGCGGCCTCCACGATGGCAAGCAAGGCGGAAACAGGTCGTCTCGGCGACGTGACCAGGTATACGCCGCCCAACGTTCGTGCACGCGGATTTGCGAGGGTCAGTGGATCTCCCCGGCGAGGGCGCGACTGAAGGCGACCCAGAATGGATCGCGATTGGCGGGGGTCAGGGCGCGACCGCGGTCCCGACAGTGGCCGCCTTTCTTCGTGAACGCCCCGATGTCCACCCCAAGGATTCCCTTCCTCTTGAGTCTGGCGATGACCTCCTCCGAGGCGTCCGGTTCCACGGCGATGAGCAGGGTGCCCTCGCTGATCGCATCGAGCGGGTCCATCTCGAAGACCTTCGACACCTCCGCCACCGAGGGGTCGATCGGGACGTCCGAGAGGTCCACGTCCACGCCAATTCCCGAGGCCTGCGCCATCTCCCACACGGCATTGCGCACGCCGCCCTCCGTCGCGTCGTGCATCGCCCACACTCCGCGCTTCCGCAACCCCACGCCTGCGGCCGCAAGCGCGTCGTCGACCGTGGACATCGATTCGAAGAGGCCCCGTGCCCGGGTCGTCGTCGCCGCGCCGAGCTTCCCCTCGACGAGGTCAACGAACGTGTTCGCGAGGATCGCGGTCGCCTCGAGAGCCGCCGTCTTCGTGACGATGAGGCGATTCCCCGGCCGGGCCATGTCCGCCGTGACCCACCCGTCCTTTGGGGCAATCGCCAGGAACGTCGCCCCGCCCACCATCGGATAGGCGCAGCCCTCATACCGGCCCGTGTGGCCGGTCACGATCGCTGCGCCGTACTTCCTGCACTCCCGGTCAATCGTGCGGAGCATCGTCTCGATCTGATCGTCCTCGATGTCCATCGGCAGGTTCCAATCCAAGGTGACGTATTGAGGCGCGACCCCGGACGTCGTGAGGTCGCTCGCGAGGATGTGGAATGCGAACCATGCAGCGCGCTCCCATCCGTACGGGGGCACGATGTAGATGGGATCCGTCGTGGAGATGAGTGCGCGGCCATCGGGCAGTTGGACGACGCCGACATCCACCCCGTTCGCAGGGCCCACCAAGACGTCTTTGCGTCGGCGGCCGAGATGGCGCGCGATGACGGTTTCGAAGAACGATCGGCTCACTTTGCCCATCGGATACTTAGGCTCGGGTCGGGTGGTCACGTCCGGAGACTCCTCAGGATCCCCGAGCTGAAACCATCCACGTGTTCCCTACGCCGGCATGACCCGGATCAGGTTCCATGGGTCTATCCCTCATGCGGGATACTCTCAGCCCGTCCGGGCTCCCCGAGCCTCGGAGGGCCGCCGGCTATTTGAAAGTTCCTCGGTCGTCGCTGGATTCCATCTGAAAGGTTTTGGTCTCTCCCCGCGGTACTCCGCGGCATGTCGGTTCCGGGGATGCGGACGAGCGGACAGTGTCCGAAGTGCAACGGGAGGCAGGTGCGCGTCGAGCGTTTCATCCCGCCGTCGGACATGAGGGGGATAATGGACTTCGCCGCCATCCCGGCGGTCCACCCGCAGAGGCTCCTCGCCTACGTGTGCGGCTCCTGCGGCTTCGTGGAACTTTACTTCGCGCCCCAGGAGACCCCTACCCCGTTCGACTTCCCGTGAGGCTCAGGTCGCGGCGAGGAGCTTCGCGACGTCCGCGGGATACTCCGCGACGGGGACTCCGGCGTCCGCGAACGCGCGGACCTTCGACTCCGCGGTCCCTTTTCCCGCCTGGATGATCGCGCCCGCGTGTCCCATCCGCTTGCCGGGAGGCGCCGTCCTCCCTGCCACGTAGGCAACGACGGGCTTCGACACCTCCTTGGCGATGAACTCGGCCGCCTCCTCCTCCGCGGTCCCTCCAATCTCTCCGACCACGACGATGCGTTTCGTCTTGCGGTCCCGCTGGAACAAGGCGAGGGCCTCGACCGTATTCGTCCCGATGATCGGATCCCCGCCGATCCCGACGCAGGTGGACTGTCCGAAACCCGCCTGGGTCATCGCGTTCACGATCTCGTACGTGAGGGTGCCGCTTCGCGAAATCACGCCGACGTCCCCCGGCCGGAAGATGTGGCTCGGCATGATCCCCATCTTCGATTCGCCCGGCGTGATGATCCCCGGGCAGTTGGGGCCGATCATGGCGCACCCCTTGCTGCGCGCGTAGGGGATGACGTCGAGACAGTCGTGGAAGGGGATGCGCTCCGTGATGACGACGATGAGTTTCAATCCGGCCTCGATGGCCTCGATCGCGGCATCCTTCGCATAGGGCGCCGGGACGAAAATCACCGACGCGTTCGCTTTCCTCCTCCGGATCGCCTCTCGCACGCCGTCGAACACAGGTACGCCCTCGACCTTCGAGCCTGCCTTCCCGGGCGTCACCCCGGCGACGACCTTCGTGCCAAAGTCGAGCATCGCCCGCGTGTGAAAGGTCCCCTGGTGCCCCGTGATCCCCTGGACGACGACCCTCGCTTTCCTCGTGAGGAGGACCGCCATCTCAGGCGCCTCCGGCACGCACCTTCACGGCGAGCTCTGTCGCCTCCTCGATCGTCTCCGCAGGATGGGTCCCGATCTCCCGGAGGATCTGTCGCGCGGCGTCTTCGTTCACGCCTTTGATCCGCGCGACGACCGGGACGCGGCTCCCCATCGACTCGAGGGCTTGTTTCACGCCAAGCGCGACCGTGTCCGCCTTCGTGATGCCGCCGAAGATGTTCAACAGGATGACGGACGGCTGTGCCTTCAGGAGGATCTCGAACGCCTGTTTCACCTTCTCCGGATCGTCCGTGCCGCCCAGATCGAGGAAGGTGCCGCCCTTGCCGCCCTTCAGGTTCAGGACGTCGAGGGTTGCCATCGTCAGGCCCGCACCGTTCGCGATCACCCCGATGTCCCCGTTGAGCTGGATGAACGTGATGCCCTTGTCGTGCGCCTCCTCCTCAAGGGGAGTCCGATCCTGGTCCAGGGCCGCATATTCCGCATGCCGATACTCCGCGTTGTCGTCCACGACGAGCTTCGCGTCCCCCGCGACCACGCGGCCCTCTCTCGTCACGACGAGCGGGTTGACCTCCACGAGTTCCGCGTCCTCCTTGCGGAACAGGGCGTACGCCTTTCGGACGATGTCGGCGACCTGCTCGATGACGTCTTTCGGGAGACCGAGCGCGCCGGACAGCGCTCGGAGGACGTACGGCTGGAGGCCAACCATGGCGGGGATGTGTTCCATGAAGATGTCCTCCCTGGGGACGGACTCGATGTCCACGCCGCCCAGGGCGCTTGCCATCAGCAGGGGTTCCCGGGCGGATCGGTCGATCGTGAGGCCCAAGTACAGCTCCTTCTCGATGTCGAGGCGTTCCTCGAGGTAGACCTGCCTCACCCGATAGCCGTGGATGTCCATCCCCAGGATTTCTCCTGCGACCGTACGGGCCTCTTCAAGGTTCGAGGCGGGTCGGATGCCGCCTGCCTTGCCGCGTCCCCCGACGAGGACCTGGGCCTTCACGATGCAGGGGAGGGGCGGGTCGGCGATGTCTTCGGGTCGTCCGGCGACGATCCCCCGAGGGACCGGGATATCGTAGCGGGCGAAGATTTCCTTCGCCTTGTATTCGAGGAACTTCATCCGGATCGAGCGACGGATGGGGCTTGGGCGATTAAGGTTTCCCTCCCCAGGCGTGACGGGTCACGCGTAGATCGGTGTGCCCTTCGTCGTGACGAGGTCCCGGAAGGCTTTCATCAACCTCTTCGTGATCTTGCCCGGCTTGCCGTCCCCGATCGGGCGTCCGTCAACCTCGACGACGGGACCGATTTCTGCGGCCGTTCCGGTGATGAACGCCTCGTCCGCGGCCCAGACGTCGTAGAGGGTGAAGGGTCGCTCCTTCGCCGTGAGGCCGATCTGCGCGGCGAGTTCCATGACGGTCTCCCTCGTGACGCCCGGCAGGTTCGTGGACGTCCACGGGGTCAGGATCGTGGAGTCGCGGGCGATGAAGAAGTTGTCCGCACTCGCCTCCGCGACATATCCTTGAATGTCGAGCATGAGGGCTTCGTCGGCGCCGTACTGGTTGGCCTCCACGCGGGCCATGATGTTGTTCAGGTAGTTCAGGGACTTGATCGAAGGGCTCAGGCTCTGCGGCGGGACCCGCCGGTACGACGACGTCACGAGGCGAAGGCCGTGCTCGTAGGCATCCCCGCGGTACAGGGCGATCGTCGGCTGCGCGATTACGACGACCGTCGGCCCGGACTTGCACTTGCGCGGGTCGATTCCGAGGTCCCCGGGTCCGCGCGTGATGATCGGCCGGATGTACCCGTCCTGGATCTTGTTGCGCCGGCATGTCTCGAGGATGATCTCCGTCAGGTCCTCCCGGCGATGGGGGATCTTGAGGTCGATCGCCTTCGCGGACGCGTACAAGCGGTCAAGATGGCGTTCGAGTTTGAAGATCCGGCCACTGTACGCGCGAATTCCCTCGAAGATCCCGTCCCCGTAAAGGAGGCCGTGGTCGAACACGTTGACCGTGGCCTCGGATTGCGGACGAAACTTGCCGTTCACGTAGACGATAAGTTCCATCGAAGCCCCCGACCGGCCGACATATTCCCGGGGTCGCTAAAAGACTTTGTTCCTGCGTCTCCCGGGCTGCACGAATCAGCGCGGACGGAACCTCTCCCCCGTCAGCCGCTCGAAGAGCCCGACATAGAGGTCGCTCACCCGTTTCGTCACGTCGGCCGGAAGGGGCGGAATGTCCGGCTCCGGCCGCCCCGCCGCGCGGGCCTCCATGAGGGCCTTGTGGTACCCGATCTCGCGGTAGTACTGCCGGACGTACTCCTTGCTCAACTCCACGTGCTCGCCACGCCCGTAGGCCTCCGCATCCCAGAAGCGGTCCTCATCCGCCGTGCCAAACGTGTCGACGAGCATGAGCCGGCGGTCCTCATCCATCGCGAATTCCTTCTTTCCGTCCACATGAATCAGGCCGCGCTTCCGCACGTCTGCGTTCACCCGGTCATCGATCTTCAGGACCGCACGGACGAGATCGTCGAATTCCGCCCGGCGCAGCTTCGAGATTCGAAGCGCTTCCTCCGTCGTGAGCTCTCGGTCCACGTTCTCGAGTTTCGTCGTGACCTCGACGAAGGGCCGAGGCAGGGGCTCGCCGTATGCCGGCATGCGCCCCTTCGGGAATCCGACCTCCTCCGGGCGGATCCGACCGGCCTTGAGGCGGTCGCGGAGCGAGCCGGCGACGTAGTAGCGTGCGATCACCTCGAGCGGGATCAGGAAGTTCCTCTCGTCGGGCGCGATCCGGTCGTATTGGGGGATGATGGCGACGCGCCGCACGCGCATCCGATTCCCCGCCGGGAGGCCCAGAAAGTGGGTCCGGACTCCGAGGTCCGCCACGACCTTGAACCAGTGGGCCGACGTGCGGCAGAGGGTCTCGCCCTTGTGGGGGACGAGGGTGGGGATCACCTTGTCGAAGACGCTGATCTGGTCCGTGAAGACGAACTCGAGCTCGTCCTCCGAGACCTCGTAGACCTCCTTGACCTTCCCCTTCCGGAGGAAGCGCATCCGCCCACCGGAAGGCGGAAGCCGGCCCGTCCACTTAGGGATTGTGGTAGCCTCGGTACTCGATCCGGTCCGCAACCTCCCGGGCGAGCTCTGGACCGTAGTGCTTCTCGAGGAGATGGAGTCCCAGGTCGATGGAGGCCGTGACCCCGGCGGCGGTCGTGACGAAGCCGTCCTCCACGACTCTCTCGTCCACGACCTCCGCCACGTCCCGCAGGTCATCGAAGGCCGCTTGGTGGCTCGTCACCCGACGGCCGGCCAGGAGGCCGGCGGCTTTGAGGACGAGGGCGCCCGTGCACACGCTCGCGATCGGCTTCTCCGTCCCGAAGTCGAGGAGCGACTTCAGGAGGGCGCCGTCCTTCTGCACCTCGCTCCGCCCGGGACCTCCCGGGACGATCACGAGATCGCAGTCTGCGAAGTCCCTTCGGACGTCATGGGCGAGGAACTTCATGCCGAGAGCGCCCGTGATGTCCTCCTTGAGGGCTCGGAATCGGACGACGAGGTCGAGGGGCGGATGGAGCTGCTTCGCTTTCGCGAGGACCTCGTAGACCCCGACTGCGTCGAGCTCCTCCACGCCGTCGAAAAGGAGAATTCCGATCCGCACGCTGGCGGATGTTGGCCCCCTTGCTCTTAATGATTCTGGCCTGAATTCGTCCGGGCGCCCTCGCGCGTCAGAAGACTTCCATGTCCCCGTGAACCTCGAGGCCCTGGTCCGTGATGCTGTACGGCTTCACGGAGCGCGTGTGCTTGAGACGACGCATCTTGATGACCTGAATCACGAGCTGAACGTCCCCGTTGTCCCGTTCGTTGAAGCGAAGGCCGATGACCCCGTCGGACACGTACTCCACGAGGCCGTCTCTCGACGAGCGCGCGTTCTCGTCCTTGACCTCCGCCGTGAAGACGCACGTCGCACCGGTCGACCTAAGCTGCTTGCACAGGGCGAACAGCCTCGCCCGCCGCTCGCTGTCATCCGCAAAGAGCATGTTCAGGAGGCTGATCGAATCGATCGCGACGCGGGAGGCCCCGCTCCTCTTGATGAAATCCGGAAGCTCGGACTTGATCCGGGTCACGGTGGACTTCGCGTCCGCGGGCTCGAGCTTCACGATGTGGAGTTTCTTCTCCTTCATGTACGACCGCAGTTCCCAGCCGAACGACGCGGCGTTCGCAACGATCGAGTCCACGTCCTCCTCGAGGGAGATGAAGACGCCTTTCTCCCCGTTGATGAGTCCCTGCATGAGGAACTGGAGCGCGAAGGTCGTCTTCCCCGTCCCGAAGGATCCCATCACCGTGATGATGTGCCCGGCAGGCACGCCTCGTCCGAGCATCTCGTCCAAGCCGTCGATGCCCGTGAGCACGAGCTGACCGCCCGGCGCTTCCTCGGATGTCTCGCCCGACTCTCGCTCCACGGCCTCCGTACCCACCATCCGTTCACCTTCAGGAAATCCGTTCCATGTACACGACGACGAGCCCGTGGTTCGCGGACACCATGGTCGGGAACCGGGCGATCTTGTCCCGCGGCAGGTGCGGCAGGACCCCCGTGAACTTCTCCAGGTACATGTACCGCTGGCGCGAACTCGACCTGGGAGAGGACCGCCACTCGAAGACAAGGCAGCCGTCCGAGCTATCCATCAGGAGCTGCTCGTGGCGACGCTCCAGGATGCCGCGCGTCAGTGTGAGGTACACGAGCCCGCCCCATCGTTTCGCGGCCCGCTGGAGGCCCTTGATCGTCGTGACGAGATCTTTCAGCTCGACGAGATCCGAGATCGCGAGATCCGTCAGGGAATCGATGACGACCATCGAATCGTGCGCGTTCTCGTCCAGGAACGTCACGAGCTCCTCGAGGATATTCGTGGACGGGAGGTCGAACCACTCCTCCTCCTGCGTCCACGACGGGGGCACGACGCTGTGACGGAAGTAGATGTTCGAGAAGTCCTTGAATACCGTCCGCTCGCGGAACGCACGGTAGTAGTCCCCGTTGAAGGACGTCGCGACCTCTTGGAGGATGATGTCCCTCGAGCGGGAGAAGGTGACGTAGCATACTCGGGTCGGAAGGTCCGAGTCGTCGCAATGATCCCCGAGGTAGTAGTGCCGGGCCTCCGGCCGCTCGTTCACGAGGGCCACCTTGGAGGCCGCCGTGTAGATGTACTCCTGCATCCCCGCACCGATGTCCCCCGACAGGAGGACCGTTGAGCCGCTCGGAAAGCCCCCATCGACGATGCTGTCCAGGTCCGCGATGCCCGTCGGAACCTTCCGGATTCGCATCGCCTCGAGCGGTTCCGGAAGAGCGTCGACGCTGAGGTAAATGCTCTCGCGCGTTAGAGCCATCCCGATCGAGTCTCGAATCCACCCTGGGTCCATAAAGCTCTTTTGTAAAAGGGGCCCCCACGCGTGTCCCTCCGCGCCCGGGTCGAGATCGAGATTCATCTCGACATTTCTATTAATATACGTGAATGGAAATCCGGATCCACGCGCGCGCGTTGGCGGGCGCGTCCTGTCCCCTCTACAGTTCCCCCGTCCAGGGCCTCTCCGTGGGATCAGGCTGGGGTGGTCGGAAGGCCCGGATGCGATCCGTTTTTGTCAATCACGGTCCGAGGCGCTCCGGGCGGAACCATCTGATTATCATTTCGGGATAGTCACGCCGTCACGTTGAAAAGGCGTCCGGCCCGTGGCGCGGGGGCTCGGAGGACGATGCCGACCGTTCGGAATCCACTCTCGGGGCTTGCCCTCACGATCCTTGGCGCCCTCGGTCTCTCCTTCCTCGTTGGGCTGCCGATCCTCTTCCTTCCCGCCCGCGAAATTGGCCTGCTCTACCTTCCCTTCGTCCTCTTCGGCATCGGCATGTTCGCCGGCCGATCGAGCTACATCGGATTCATGGGCTTCGCCGGCGCCACCCTGGGCGCGTTCGTCGGGATGTACGCGTTCCGTTCCCTCTTTCTTCCGACGGGCTGGCCCATGTGGCCCAGCGGATGGGGGATCCTCCTCGACGTGGGCTTTGCCCTCGCCTGCGGCCTCGGGGGCCTCGCGACGGGGAAGCTCGGCCTCCGGCGAATCGAGCGGATGACGGCCCATGGCCCGAAGGTCCGGCGCTGTGGCCGCTGCGGCGCGAAGGTCGGCCTCACGGCCCGGAAGTGCTGGTCCTGTCGGGCCTACCTGCCGCCGACCTGAGCCCTGTCAGATTTTCTTCATCCGGCCCAGGATCGGTTCGTAGACGAGCCCCTTGTCCAAGAGCCGGTTGATCGATTCCTCCAGGCGGTCCTTCGAGACGCCCTGCGAAGCGGCGGCCTCCAAGATCCCTTCCCACGCCGCCCCGCGTCCGTCCTTGTCGAGGGATCCGATGATCCCGAGGACGGCCTCCTCGTCCGCATCCGGCTCCGAGCCCTTCGGCTCGGGCTCGGGGGAGGACACGGGGGGCGCCGGCCCGCCCGGCAGGATCTCGCGGTACTCCGGCAGGAGGTACCTCAGGCCGTCCGCAAGCATCGCCAGGTATCGGGAGAGGTCCACCTTGCCGTAGTGCTGGACGGCCTGGACGATGCCCTCCGCGATCGCCTCCTTCACGCCGACCTTCAGGAGGCCTTCCTTCGTCACGGGGTCCATCCTCTGAGCCTCCGCCACCGCGTCCAGACGCTTCCGGAGGGAGCGGCAGGCCTCCAGGATCCAGTAGTCCCGCACGGACTCGTCAACCGCCTTGATCGTCTCCGGTCGGATAGACGTGTACACGGTCCCGGAATCCGGGGTGTAGACGCGGCTCTTCCCGACGACCGCGCCGAACAGGGGCGGCTTGAGCTTCGACAGCGACGCGGCGGCCTCCGGCTGGTACTGCCCCGCGTACACGTGAAACGTGCCCGTCGGATCCGCGACGCGGGCGCGCCACATCGGCTGCATGTCCGTACCGACGTTCTCCACGTCCGTGATCACGCCGACGACGAACACGCGGTTCACGCGTGCCCCGAGCGGCGTGACGACGTACGAGGGCGCACGCTCCGTGCCCCCGCCGGTCACTTCGAGGCTGGCATCGTTGAACTCGGAGGCGAAGAGGCGCCAGGCGACCTCTCGCATCATTCGGACGCCTCCAGGCCCTCGAGCATCTCCCGCGCCTCCGCCTGCACGTCCACCTTGAGCAGCTTCGCCGACTCGACGATCATCATGAGCCCGTAGTCGTCCGACGTCACGTTCCCCCGGGCCTCAACGGGCTGGGCGACGAGCAGGTCCGACAGCTCGTCCCGCACGACGTCCGTCGACATGGCCTCCTTCGCGGCAGCGATGCAGGTGTCGAGCGTCTTGTCCAGTAGAGCCTCCGTGAGTTCGCGGTCGAAGACCGCGGTCAGGGCGCCGGAGCCGTCGTCGAGGACCGCCTTCACGCGAAGGTCGGGTTCCCCTTTCACCTCCCCGTGGACGCGGCACGCGCCCTTCCGCAGGACCCGCCGGCACTCCGGGCAGCGGTACACGAGGCCCGAGCCCTCCCGGAGGTCGATGAGGATCCCGCGTGCGGTCACGTCGACGCCGCCGCCTCGCTCCGCGAGGTCCTCGATCCACATCCGCGGGCTCGCCGCGAGCCGGTCCGCCGGCGGCAGGACGTCCGCCTGGAGGCGGGTGATCGTCGCTCGCTCGTCGAAGCTGATCTGCGGGATCCCGCGCCACGCCTTCACGTACGCGCCTTCGATCCGCAGGACCTCGTCCTCCTTCAGGTCGAAGTCCTTCCACGCGCTGAACTGGGACTTCCCCGTCTCGTCGGCCAGGACCCCGGAGAACACAGTCTTCGGAGTTCCCTCGACCTCGACCTCGCGTCGCTCAACGGACAGGATTCGCGCGGTGACGGCGACGTTCGACGCCCCTTCCCGCAGGTCCACGACGCGGACGGGGGTCGGTTTCCCCGCGTACGGCGCGCCGCTCCCCGGCCCCGGCTTGTACTCCGGCAGGGCGTCCGACGCCTCCTTCGAGACGACCGTCCGGATGCCGAAGTTCACCTGGACCTGGCCGCGGTACTCCTTCGTGTACGCGTTCTGCACCCGGACGACGTCGCCCCGGGCGAGGGGCGCGCTCAACGGTTCCCAGGCCGTGAAGGGCACCGTGGCCGAGGGATCCCCGAGGATCCCGTACAGGATGCGCTTCGTCCCCTGGCCTTCCGGGGTCACGTCCTTCTCGTTCACGCTGACGATCCGCGCGAGCAGGTTCACGCTCTGCTCCCCCGGGATGAGTTCCCGCAGGGTCCGGCTCACCCCGACCGCCAGGCTCGCGGGATTCCCGCCGTGCTTCTTCACGATCGACCGCTTCGCCGTGTCCAGCGAGACGCGGTACACGTTCAGATAGCTCGACAGCTCCCGCTCGATCTCTTGCTCACTCACCTTGTTCCCGAGCGCCCGCGTGATGTCGTTCACGTGCGGCGCAAGTTCCTCCTTCACAGAAGTCACGTTCCCGAGGCGTGTCGATTTCTCGCCTCACGCCAGGGTAAGAAACGGTCCTATAAAGGCGTTCGGCAGGATGGGTGAAAGTGCCTGGCGGAGACGCACAAACTTCATCCCGCACACCCCCTTCGCGAGTCCGTGGACCTCCGGGAACTGCACCTGGCGCTCGTCGACATGGTCCGCACGTGGATCGAGACCGGGGGCGAGGTCGAGCGGACCCCCTACGGGTCCATCGTCCGAGACACGCGCCATCCGCTCGTCCACGAGGCGAATCTCGCCTGGATCGACCGGGCCCCGGAGGGAGGCGTGCCACGCGTCCTCGGGGACATGGATCGGACCTTCGCCCCGACCGCCGTTCGACACCGGAATGTCCTCTTCGCGGATCCCCAGATGGCCTACGAACACCAGGACGCCTTCGTCGAGCGGGGCTTCCAGCCGGTCGCCGAGCTCGAGATGGCGAGGCTCGGCCTCCCGTCGTGCGTCGTGAACCCGGACCTCGAGGTCCGCGAGGTCGGCGTCGACACGCCGGAGTCGCACCATGACCTCGTGCAGACGGCCCTCCACGCGGAGGCCGGCTACACCCCGGAGGAGTCCCGCCAGCTCCTCGAGGTGGAGGCGGGACGACGTCGGGCCGTCGGAGACCGTGCGTTCGTCGGGTACCTGCGCGGCGAGCCCGCGGGGGCGTACAGCATGTGGCCTCGGGGCCGGCATGCCATCATCGGAAGCGTGGGGACCCTCCCCGCGTTCCGGATGCGGGGCGTCGGACGGACGATGATCTTCGATGCGTGCCAGAGGTCCCTCGGGGCCCGATGCGAATACGCGCTCCTCACCACGACCCTGTCCGACACCCCGCAGGCGATGTACAAGACCCTCGGCTTCGAGCCGATCGGCGAGCTGCGGGGATTCCTGCGCCGCGCCGTGTGAGGCCCACGGCAAGGTTCCGTCGAGGGGCGGCAGTTATGGTTATTTGACCATAACTCCGAGCCCGAATCCTTCATACCCGCGGCCGCGTTGCGTCCGACCGTGGACCTCGCCTTGGGGCGCAAGGTGGCCGTCGTGGCGGCCGCGAGCCAGGGGATGGGCCGTGCGATTGCGACGGCCCTTGCGCGGGAGGGCTGCAGGGTCGCGATGTGCGCTCGGAACCAGGGTCCCTTGGACGCTGCCGCATCGGCGATCCGCACGGACACGGGCGCGGAGGTCCTCGCGTTCCGAGCCGACGTGGCCCGCGCCGCCGACGTGGAGGCGTTCGTGACCGCCGCGACGAAGGGATTCGGTGGCATCGACCTCCTCGTGACGAATGCCGGCGGTCCGCCGACGGGCCGGCTCGAGGCTCTCACGGAGGAGCAATGGACCCAGGCGTACGAGCTGACCCTCCAGAGCGCGGTCCGCCTCATTCGCGGCAGCGTGCCATCGATGGTTTCCCGGGGCGGAGGCTCGATCGTCGCGATCACATCGATCAGCGTGAAGCAGCCAATCGAGAACCTGCTCCTGTCCAATGCGATGCGCGCCGCCGTCGTAGGGCTCGTGAAGACCCTCGCCCGGGAGTTCGCGGCGGACCGCATCCGGGTGAATGCCGTCGCCCCGGGCTGGATTGCGACGGATCGCCTCATGGAGCTCATGCGGATCCGGGCGGAGCGCGACGGCCGAAAGCTCGAGGCCGTCCTCGAGGAAGGCATCCGGGAGGTCCCCCTGGGCCGGTTTGGAGAGCCGACGGAAGTCGCGGACCTCGTGGCGTTCCTCCTGTCGGACCGGGCGTCCTACCTCACAGGGAACGTGATCCAGGTCGATGGAGGGCTGTATCGCGGGGTTCACTGAGCCGCGCGCTCACGCATGACGCTTCGACTGGCCCGTCGAGGCTGTGTGGCAGGACCAACACGACCGGCGCGTGGGACCGTTCCAGGCGCGGCACTGGCGGCATTGCCATGTCTCCGTGCCAGGACCCGCCTCCGCGCGGAACCGAGTCCGGGCGATCGCGGCCTGGCAGGCCCAGCAGATCGTCCGTTCCGCCTCGTTCACAATCCCGCAATGAGGGCAATCCCAGCTCGGCCGCACCCGGGCGGGAAGCCGCCGGGACCGGAGGCGCCAATCGACCCACGAGAAGACGACGCCGCCGACAAGAAGGAGGAGCACCGCGCCGGAGAGCAGGTCGTCCACGATTCGATTGAATTCCCTTTTACCCGTAATATAGGCTGGCCGCTCCGTATCACGCGCGATACTTGTCGACGTCCGCACGTCACTGGTTGAACGTCTCGACCTTCTCGTACGTCTGCTTGAGGTACTTGATGACGACGTCCCGATTCCTACGGAGGTGGCTCTCGTACCACGTTCGGACGAGGTCCGCGAGGAGCTTGTGGATGTCGTCGACCTCCACGCGGTCGAGGCCGCGGTCGTACAGGGTGTGGATCGTCCAGATTCGCTTCCATCCGCTGTACTTGTAGTAATGCTCCCCCTCGCAGTACTCGAACGTGATCCGGAGGTGCGGCTTGCCGTCGACCTCGAGGTAGTTCACCTTCAGAGCGTCCCCCACGCGGCCCTGGTCCATCGACCGGTCGAGGAGCTGGATCGTCTGCACGGCCGCGGGGTTGAAGCCCGCGGCCGTG
>Ga0209641_10002489_pt1 | contig 15825 bp, 15 predicted proteins | sample RifCSP16_1_FD_184022 | JGI IMG/M metagenome (GOLD analysis project Ga0209641, IMG submission 184022) | Soil microbial communities from Rifle, Colorado - Rifle CSP2_sed 16_1 (SPAdes) (version 2) | ecosystem: Environmental > Terrestrial > Deep subsurface > Rock core/Sediment | place: Rifle...
GTGAGGATGAATAATTAGTCATGGTGAAATGAAAAGATACGGAATGCAGGTTAGAGCATCTGGTGGAATGGAGAGACCCGCTAGGGACGGTTTTTTTTGGTATTTCAGTGGCTGTAGTTTCAGTTACTCTTATAGCATTCAGCTATTTTGGACAAAAAGAATGATGTAAGGGGCGTTTATTCCTGTGTTAAACCAGTATGAATTTTACGACTGCAATGACAAGCACCACTGCAAGCAGGTTGTATAGCGTGGCGTTCGGCATCGCCGAGAAGGCGATGCGGCTGCCGCAGAGCCTCTACGGCATATTGACCCCCACGTTCTCCAATCTCTCGGCGGCGCGTGACGGGGCGACAGTCGAGCTGTTGTTCCAGACCGCCACCCGGCTGGTCGGCATCATCATCATCCCCATCGGGCTCATCGCGGCGATCGTCGCCCAGCCGCTGGTCCAGATTGTCTACGGGCCAGCCTACGCGGCGGCCGCAGGACCGTTCGCGGTGCTGATCCTCTTCAATGTTGTCGGCGCGATGACCGGGGTCGCCGTCATGGCGCTGTATGGGATGGGCGAGCAACGCGTCGTCCTGATGAAAGACGCAGCCGGCGCAGCGGTCAATCTCCTGTTGAACCTCACGCTCACCAGCGCCTGGGGGTTGTGGGGCGCGGTTGTCGCGAACTCGGCCGCGCAGCTCGTGAGTTGCATAATCTTATGGTGCCAGGTCAGTCGCAAATTCGACCTCATGCCGCTTTCGGGGATGCTGCTGCGGGTGCTGGTACCCTCTGTGGTCGCGGCGGCTGCCGCACGTCTCCTGGTGAATATCGTGCCGGGCGCAGTGGGACTGGTGAGCGGCCTTCTGCTCGCCGGGGCGGTCTATGGTGGCGGGGTGTTGCTTACGGGAGCGCTCGGACGACAGGATTGGCGAGCCCTCGCGGTGAAATCGGTATGAGAGTGCTTTTTCTCGACCACGCACGCACGGTCATTTCCGGGGCCCAGTTTCGCCTGCTGGATCTGGTGGAGTCGCTTCCCTCCCATGGTGTCACGCCGATCGTTGCATGTGATCCCACATCGCCACTCAGCCTGCGCCTCTCGTCACTTGGAGTGGAGCAGCTTCCCGTGTTGTTTCCCGACCTGCATTCGAACGGGACGGTCCGCCGCCTCAGCCGCAACATGGCGAACCTGCCGCTAACGGTCGGTCAGCTCTGCCGAGCCATCAAGAAAACTGGAGCGGACGCGGTCCACGTCAATACGCTGCTGCCCCGCTTGCCGGGCGCGACCGCGGCACGACTGTGTGCCCGCCCCGTGGTCTGGCACGTTCGAGACTTTGTCGTCCAGCCGCGCTGGCAGCAACTCTACCGAGCTGTAGCGCGCCTGGTCCGTCGTGTCATTACAGTTTCCGACGCGTGCCGGGCTGAATTTCCCGGGCATCCACGCATGCGCACCATCTACAACGGACTTGACCTGAAACGGTATGGAGGCCAAGACGCGGATCGAGCTGCCACCCGGTGGGAGCTCGGTGTCGATGGTGACACCATCGTGGTGGGGCTGGTAGGACTCCTGACGGCGTGGAAGGGGCACGAGGTGTTCTTGGACGCCGCACGTGATCTGACAGTCAAATCGCAGAGACCGATCGCCTTCGTGATCGCGGGGGGCGAGCCTGACGAGAACAGCTCGCGCCAAATGATTTTGGAGCGCCACGCGACCTTGCTCGGAATCCGCAACCGGATTCGCTTCACAGGGTTCCGCGACGACGTACCACGCTTCCTCTCCGCCCTCGATATCTTGGTCGTACCGTCGTTGCGACCCGATCCGCTGCCCGGAAGCGTGCTCGAAGCAATGGCGTCTGCACGCCCGGTGGTCGCCTCGCGCATTGGCGGCATTCCGGAGATGATAGAAGACGGCAACACTGGATTCCTCGTGGAACCCGGCAATGGAATGGCGCTGGCCGATCGGCTTGCGAAACTCGTCGATGATCCGGCGCTCCGCGAGCGTATGGGCAAAGCCGGCCGCGCGGTCGTCGAGACCAAATTTAGTCTGGACTCCTGCATTCGCAGTCTCCTGGAGGTGTATAGGGGGCTATGAGCGTTGCGCGGAGAGTGCTGTGGATTAGTCCGAAGCTCCCATTTCCGCTACTCAGCGGGGACAAGATCCGCCAATACAACTTAATTCGACGGCTGGCTGCTAAGCATTCGGTGCATTTGATCGCATTCATCGAGCGGCCCGAAGATCGAGAATTCGTTCCAGCGCTGCAGAAATATTGCGAGTGTGTCACGGTGGTACCGTTGCCCCTTCGGTGGCCATTGCCGGTCCGTACTCTGGTGGCGCTCGACCCTCGCACGCCGTTCAGCGCGCGCCGCTGTGAGTCTCCCCTGCTCCGCCGCGCTATAACGCAGGCCACTTCTGAAACGGCTTTCGATGTGGTGCAGATTGAGCACATTCACATGGCACAGTACTTCTCGAGTGTGGCGCCAGGCAGTCGTGCGGCGAAGATTTTGACCCTGCACAACGTTGACTCACTCCTGACGGCGCGGTGCGGGGCTGTGGAGCCGCTCGCTCTGAAACGGTTGTATTGGCAGTTCGAGTCGAAGAAGTTCGCGAGACTCGAGCAAAGGTGGCTCCACTCGCTGGATGCTGTCATCACCATGTCGGAGCAAGACAGGGAATTCGTGGCGCGGACTGTGCCAGGCTCGAAGCCGGTCACGGTCGACAATGGCGTTGATGTCGAGGAGTACGACATCGGATCGGGGGTGAACCGTGAACAGTCGGTCGTCTTCACAGGGTCACTTAGTTATCCGCCCAACGCGGATGGCGTCAATTTCTTCCTGAAGTTGGTCTGGCCCCTTGTTCGAAGCGCGGTACCGCAGGCTGCGTGCAACATCGTCGGTCGCGATCCGTCCCACGCCCTCATGGCCCAGAGCGGGAAAGACGGGATCGTTGTCACCGGCCCGGTCGAGGATGTGCGTCCCTACCTCGCGCGGGCGGGCGTCGTGGTTGTGCCTTTACGGGCCGGGGGTGGAACGCGGCTGAAAATCCTCGAGGCGATGGCGACCGGCAACGGCATCGTCTCCACGCGATTAGGGGCCGAGGGTCTTGATGTCCGTGATGGACGCGACCTTGTCCTCGCTGACGAGCCGGAGTCATTCGCACAGGCCACCATCCGAATACTTACTGACGTGAGCCTTCGGCAGCGCCTCGGGACAGCGGCTCGCCGGCGGGTCGAAGATCGGTACGACTGGCGCTTTGCGGCTGAAGCACTGGATCGGGTTTACGAAAGCGCAGTAGAAGGAATATAGGCGAAGATGCGCGTGCTCATGGCTTCCAAGCTCAACATGCGGGAGTCCTACGGCGGCTCGAACCGCGCGTTCTATCTGGGCCGATTTTTAGCTGAGAAGGCGACGGTTTTCCATGTTGGTCGCGACTGCTCAGGGATCGACTACGCCGCCGGATGCCGGTCGACCGGGTCGCTAGGGGTAGGCGCGTTTGTCCGCGAGATCCGCCAGGCAATCCGTGACTTTGATCCAGACGTTGTCTTTGCCTGCGAGAGCCGTGCGAGCGTCGCGACCCGTCTTCTGCGACTGGGGAATGCACGGCCCCGGCTGGTCGTAGATTTCAACTCCTCTCCGGCGTTCGAATGGAGGACTTATCTTCGGGACTCTGATGCCAATTCCGCGCGCTGCGTGCTCCGTTATATCGTGTCCCGGACTATCGAGAAGACGATATTGTCCAACACTTCCTCTGTCGTCACGGCTTCGGCCTTCCTGCGTGACCTCGTGATTGACTGGTATGGCGTGGATCCTGATCGGATCAGCGTGGTGCCGAACGGAGCACCGCCCGAAATGATCGAGCGAGAACCCTCTTCTAGGCCCTCACCGTACGCTGCGCTCCGGGACGGCTCGGCCTTCGCTCTGCTCGTGGCACCCAGGCAGTTTTACTCCAATGTGGCGGCCGTTCGATTTATTCACGACGTCGCGAAACGACTCGAGCGCGATGATCCGTGCACGTGTGTAGCGATTCTCGGCGGAGGACCAGTGGTCGGAACGTCGCCCAACGTGCGGTATCTCGGCTATGTCCAGGACGTTGTTCCGTTCATCGACTTTGCCGACGTGTGTTTGCTGCCGTACCCGGACTACGCTGTGTGCGGCGGAGCACGTCTGAAATCATTGGAGTACCTCGCAAGGAGCAAGCCGGTGTTGACGACGCCTGAAGGAGTTCGGGGTATTGACGGCATTCGCGATGGCGTCGAGGTGGTCGTCGCACCCGCCGAGCCCGACGCATTTGCGGCCGCGCTTTCCGATCTCATCCGATCCCGAGATCGGCGGATGGCGGTTGGAGCAGCGGGGCACACGTTCGCTGCTGAGCACCACGACTGGCGGTCACTGTCGGGGAAACTCTTGGCCGTTTTTGAGAACCTCGTGTGATGGTGTCGAGAACGAATTACTGGAGCCCAGGGCGCAGTTACGAGGCGTATCAGTGAGGGGGCGACGCGGGCTAATTGGGCTGCTGGTAGGGATGCTGGTGCTCTTCGTCTGGAACGGCCGCACGGCCCTCCCCGCAGGCCAAGGATCGCAGAAGGAGCAGTTCCGTGATCCGTTGTCGGGCCTCACTGTCTGGCGGATGACGTCGGACGGACGGGACGCGGGGGTGATCAATCACCAAGGCGACATGTCGGGCGAGGCGAGCGCGTTTTCGCCCGATTCGCGTTACATCGTGTTTGCAAAGGCCCGCGGGCGCGGAACTTTTCCCCGAGGCGTCTACATCATGGAGATCGCAAGTGGGGTTGAAAGACTCCTGGCGCGGACGAACCTCTGGAATCCTTACCCCGTCTTCTCGCGAGACGGCACGGAGGTCTACTTTTACGATCGGACCGGTCAAGGCGTTCACGTCAAGGCGGTATCAGTCGAAACCGGCGTCACCCGTCGCCTCGCATACTTCGACAACGCGGAGTGGCAGGAGAAAATAGAAGTGAACGCGGACGGAAGTCTAGTGAGTGTGCATATCCGGGTGAAGGGCGTGTACTACACCTATGTGATGCGGCGAAATGGTGCGTTCGTTCCGGGATGGGATCCGTCTCCGCTGTCGGGAGATGGCGCAATGTGGAATCCAGTCTATCCCGAACGGCTGCTAGTACGCCGGGGAAGTATCGTACGTGCGTGGAACGTCTTTGACCTTTCTGACACGAGCTGGAAGTGGAGCTGTGAAAGCTGCGACGTGGCACACGCGGCCTGGCACCCGAATGGAGAACTGTACTTTGCGGGGGGGTATGTCGTCAACGCGCGAACCGGTGAAGCGCTCGGCGGCACCGGGATCCCGCCGATTCACCCGTACATCCATCCGCTCGACGCCGCGAGAGGTCTCGACGCACGTCTCACGGCCGATGAAGCACCGTGGTTCTTCAAAGGGAAGGGACGACCGAGACTTTACACGCCGACGCTGCGCCAGGCGATGCGAGGCGACTTCCGACACCAGTTGGTGGCGGTTCATTACAGCTCGTATGCCAAGAACTCTGCGCACCCCCATCCCCACTGGAGCCCCGACGGACGCTTCATCTTCTTTGTTTCTGACACCGGCTCGGATCTCGACGGTCTCCCTCCCGGTCAACCCGAGAAAGGACGAGAAGGGACAGACATTTTCCTCGTTGAGGTTCCTGAGGACAAAGTTGATTCGACCGGTCACAAGGTAGTGGCCGAGGGGTTCGGCGTGCTTGAGATAACGAGGTAGCCGGGACAATGCGCATTGCGTGGATCGGTAGTCGAGGCGTGCCGGCGCGCGCCGAGCTTGGGGGCGGCATTGAGCGCGCGGTTGAGGAGCTAGGAAGTCGGCTCGCCGCCCGGGGGCACGAAGTCACCGTCTACTGTCGTTCGTATTACACCCGGGAAGTCAGCGAGTACGCCGGTATGCGACGTGTCGTGTTGCCGACAATCCGCAGCAAGCACTTGGATACTATCGTACATACCGCCCTCGCGACCGCCCACTCGCTGACCTGTTCGTACGACATCGTCCAATATTTCGCGTTCGGGCCGAGCCTGTTCGCTTGGGCGCCGCGAATCCGAGGGATGCGGTCGGTCGCCTCCGTGCGGACGCTGGAGTGGCAGCGAGAGAAATGGGGACCGATCGCGCGGGCGATCCTGCGGCTAGGCGAACGAGCGGCGGTCTATTGCCCGGATGTGACGACAACGGTGTCGCAGCCCATAAAGGATTACTTGGAGCGGCGTTATTCCCGCACGGTCACCCATATTCCTAACGGTGTGAGCGCGCCGACCCTCAGGCCGCCTCATCGGATCACAATGCTGGGTTTGGCGCCGAACAGCTATGTGCTATTTGTCGGTCGTCTGGTTCCCGAGAAAGGCTGCCACGATCTCCTGCGGGCCTTTTCGCGGATTCGGACCGACAAGTCCCTCGTGCTCGCTGGGGCCCCGAGCTACAGCGAGGCATATACGGCCGAGCTCAGGCAATTGGCGGATCAGCGCATTCATTTTGTCGGGCACGTGACGGGTGAGTTCTTGGAAGAGCTGTACTCGAACGCGTATGTGTATGTTCAGCCGTCTTATGTGGAGGGAATGTCGAACTCGTTGCTTGAGGCGCTGGCGTATCAGCGTTGCGTGCTGGCGAGTGACATCCCTGAGAACCTTGCCGTCATCGGCGGCTACGGCGTGACCTTCCGTTGCGGAGATGTTGACGACCTCGAGCACAATCTCCGCACGCTTTTGGACCAGTCTCCCGCTGTCGAAGAGAGGGGAAAGCGTGCTGGAGAATATGTGCTGCGGTGCCATTCGTGGGAGACTGTGGCGGACGCTACGGAGAGCTTGTATTACTCGTTAATGAGGGACTCACGGCATCGCTACCGCGAACCGCCGAGTCGCGACTAGCTCGCGCGCTTACGGCCAAGGCCACACTGATCGATCTTATAGAGCAAAGCCTTGTAACCGATCTTGAGCACGCGTGCGGCCTCTGCCCGATTCCAGTGGACGCGTTCGAGCACCTCTTTGATGGCCCGGCGCTCCGCGTCCAACGCTGCGCGTCGGGCGAGCTCTCTCAGCGTGATACTCTGAGGCATTTTAGGGCGCGGGGCCGGAAGCGCGGGCTCGGTCAATGCAGTCAGCTCCTCACAGAGTAATTGCTCGTTCTGGAGTACGACGATGCGCTTCATCATGTTTTCGAGTTCGCGGACGTTGCCAGGCCAGGAGTACTCGGTAAGGAGTTGAAGGCTTTCGGGGCTGAGCGACAGGTGCCGACCGTACTCTTCATTGAAACGCTTCACGAACTCCTGCGCCAGAATGGGAATTTCGTCGCAGCGATCGCGCAGTGGCGGGACGTGGATCGCCACCACCTTGAGGCGGTAGTAAACGTCTTCCCGGAATTGACCGTTCCGAATGGTGGCTTCCAGGTCGCGGTTGGTGGAGGCGATCACGCGCACATCCACTCTGATGACCTGGGCCCCGCCGACTCGTGCGAACTCACGGTCCTGAAGCACATGGAGCAACTTGGCTTGGAGACCGATAGGCATGTCGCCGATTTCGTCGAGGAAGATCGTGCCGCCGTTGGCTGCTTCGAATTTACCGGGCTTGCGTCGATGCGCACCGGTGAACGCGCCTTTTTCGTGACCAAACAGCTCGGATTCGAGGAGGTCGGCAGGCAAAGCGGCGCAGTTGACCTTGATGAACGGGCGATCACGCCGTGAGGAGGCAGAGTGAAGGGCCTTGGCGACAACCTCCTTACCAACGCCGCTTTCACCGCGGATGAGGACGGTCACATCTGTATCCGCAACCCGCTCAACGTCCTCGCAGACTTTCTGCATGGACGCGCTGTAAGAGAAAAGGGGCTTATAGTGTGTGTCGTACTGGTCGCGCCGCAAGGATTGCTCCTCCGCGATTACTTGCTTTCAAGCAGCGAGCACTTAGGGATCAGTTTGTGAATCAGATTTCGTGGAAGTCGTCGTCCGTTCGACCATGTAATGTGTCCGTATACGCCTCGGGCCCGAGTCCCGCCCCTAAAAGGGGTGTATGCAGTAAACACAATCTCAGAAGCTGTGTCAAGAGGGTATTTGATGTGATTTGATATCAAATACTGTCATGACAAATTCCTTACTAGAAAAGGACATGTTCAAGCAGAAAAGCACGCTTGACTTTGTCTAATTGATCATTTAGTGTTCATCGCGCGATGAAAGGGTAATAGAAACGTAAAAAGCCGTGAAATCCAGTAAAAAGTGGCTCAAAGCGCAAATAGGGCTGAGAGCAGCAAAGATAAGCGTAAGTATAAATAGATGAAAACACAGTAAACAAAACGAAAGGGGGTGAGCCGGGGCAGTGATGTCGGAATGGCTATTCCGACCCGGTGAGGCTGCTGAATCGTTGGTGGAACCGTGGTTTTCCAGGAGATAAACAATGGAAGGGGTCGATCTCAGAAAAATCAACTCAGAGGTCGAGTACACACTCCAGCAGCTCGCTAAGGTCTTCCACTGCAGCGTATCAACTCTTCGAAAAGCTGTTCAGCAAGGGCAGCTTAAGGCCCGGAAGAGAGGCAAAATGATCTACGTTTTGGGCGAAAGCTCCAAGATGTGGTGGCATAACAAGTAAGGGCAAAAGCAGTTGTTTCCGCGTTTGGCAATTCCCCGAAGCCCAGCCCTTCCGGTAACTCTTGTTATTCTTCGGAGGTTACCTAGCCCTTTTTGATGCGTTGCGTCTGCTGACCGAGGCAGCCGGATTGCACGGAGCATACTCCCGGCGTTACTGCCACGACCACTGTGCGTCCGTCATCTAAGAAGGCAAGCCACCAGCAACGCGGCCTACTCTTTAGCCAGGGTCCGCTCTGACATAGACGCTGTCTAGCAAAGGCATGCCGCTTCGACCTCGTCGAGGCGGGCGCGTTGCTAAGCGGGAAGGCCACACCGCCTTTTCTCCATTTCCCACGACCTTCGTAGGTATCTCGAATAGCTCACGGAATTCCCGGCGCTCTGAAATTCTCACATTTTCTAAGCACGCAAAAACTTTAGGTCTGTCTCGAAGAGACGGTAGAAGGAAACTTCTGCGCAGTTGAAACCGACAACAAAGTCAGTTCCAGCCTACCGGCAAGCCCTCGCGCCGGCGAATACTATCCCTAAAGCATCGCGAAAGAAGCTTATGAGCTTGCTGGCGCAAATGTCACTTCCGTCGTCTTGGAATTGGCCCACACAGGCCAACGGCGACGGGCTGTTAGTCCTAAAGGAGGGGCCAATGAAACGTCTCGCTGCTCTCGTCGTGGTGTTAGGCTTATCAGGATGTGCGACGACGACCCAATATGTCTCGTTGAAGGTTACGGAGAACTCCTGCCAGGTGACCGAGGTGAAGCCGAGCGGATTTTCCACGCTCGCGTTCGCCGTCTGCTGGGACCAGGACAAGAAACCGATCGGGATGACCGGTGGCGGGGGCCGCCCCGTGATTGACGTGCCGCTGGCTGTGCTCGGCGTCGGGGGCATGGTGGGGGCCGGCGCGCTGATCGGCAAAGGGTTGGGCAAACAAGAAGTCACTGTTTCTCCGTAAGCGGCGAATCGCCGAGGGTAGCGGAGAGCTGAAGGCTTGCCCTGCTTCTTGCGCGGTATTCTGTGGGCGTGAGATCGGTGCATTTACGGAAGACCCGCGCGAAGTGCGCGGGATCTGAAAAATGAAGAAGATCGGCGATATCAGTAATCGCCGCGTCCGAGTAGCGGAGAAGGCTGCAGGCCTGCCGGATCGCCAGTTTGGTGAAAAATGCCCGGGGGGCCACACCGATAAACTGCTTAAACAATCGAATCAGGTGCCTGGGGGACACGCCGGCCTCTCTCGCCAGCTCCGAAATCGTCAGCCGCAAGGGCGCTTGAGCCCAACATTGAATTGCGCGAAGCAACGCCGGATGATCCCGCGTCGCCGCGTATTCCTCCGAGAAATGATCCACCAGCCTGGGCTCAAGGAGGGGGCGGGTGTGTCGGCGCGGATTGAGAAATGTTTTCACGCGAGACCGCAAGTCTTCGATCGAATACGGCTTCAGGAGGAAGTCATCGCACCCGGCGCGGAAGGCTTCCACCACGATCTGGTAATCGATGAGGGCGGTCAGGATGATGATGGGGGTGAAACGCAACTGCTCACGGAGCTCGATCAGGAACCCGGGGACCGTGGGAGTGCTGGAGATCTCGTCATCCAGGATGATCAGGTTGGGGTGGGTGTCGAGTAGCGCGCGAGCCTCTGACAGGTTCTGAGCCCAATCGACCGCATATGGAGGGCTGAGCGCGTAGCTGATCGAGCTGTAGATCGAAGGATCGTCGTCTATCAGTACAATACGTTCCAACAGAAGAAAGCCTCTCGCAGCTCCCGCCAGAGGCCTCCAAGGTTCATCGGACTCCCGTGGTCCGGCAGCGCAGTAATCGGGGCCGGCGGGAAAAAACGTTAGGTGTTTATCCCTCTCGGCTGGTTTTCAGAATTCTCTCGTATTACAGTGGATGCCGATGGGCGACTCCCGGTGAGCTCATGGTGACCATGGTCGGCGAGTGGATCTATCGACTGATCTATCGCGGGGCGCTCGAGTCACTTCCCGAAGCTCGGGCCGTCGCGATGGGGCAGGCGCTCTTCAAGCGTCTGCCGATTGAATATCTTCCCTTCTTCCGTCTGAGCGATCCACGACTCGTCACCCCTCTGGGCGGCGTGGCGCTGCCAAACCCGCTGATCCTCTCCTCTATGTACTACGATCCGGCGATCCTTCGAAACGCGATGGCCGCGGGCTTCGGAGCGGTCACGACCAAGAGCATCACTGCCAATCCGCGGCCCGGACACCCGGAGCCCAACCTGGTTCGCGTGAGCACGGCGGCCGGTCGTGGGTTCGTGAACTGCAACGGCTTCAAGAACCCCGGGCTGGCCGCGTATCGAGAGCTGCTCAAAACGGTCCCGCATCGAGTGCCGCTGATCGTGGCCGTGGCCGGCGAGTCGATCCCGGAATACTGCCAGCTCGTGGCCGAGCTCTCTCGTTTCGGCGATCTGGTGGAATGCAATATCTCTTCCCCCAACACCCGGCTGGTCTACGAGCTCTCGTCAAAGCCCTCCGAGGTGCGACAGCTTTTCAAAGAGCTGAGCCAGGTCACTCTGAAGCCGCTCATCGTGAAGCTCTCGCCCGACTTCGCGGAAGCCAACTATTCAGCCCTGATCCCCGCGGCCCTTGACGCCGGAGTGGCCATCATCAACTGGGGAAACACGCGACGGGTGACGGAGCCGAGGCTCTCCCAAAGGGCCGGAGGATTGAGCGGCCCTGAGCTCTTCCCGGATACGTTGGCGCAGGTGAAAAAACTCCGGGGCCTGTTTGGAAGCAACATCGAGATCATCGCCACCGGCGGCGTGGACCACCCTGACAAAGCCCTGGCGCTCCTCAGAGCGGGCGCGGCGGCGGTCTCTTACTTCACCGGTTTTATCACGCGGGGGCCATTTCTGGCCCGTCGAATCCTCGATCGGCTCTGTCAGGAGCTGGATCGCACCGGGTCTCGCGATCTCTCAGGGCTTCGTGATTCCTCGAACGTCGTCGGATAGCTTGCTTGTTCGCCCCACCCACTCGCGCCGTGGCGAGAAGCGAGCAGCCCAAGGCCCGAGGGAGAAGGAACCCCGAGGCGTATGCCGTATACGTTGAGGGGTTCCGACGACCGAGAACGCCGGGATGCGAAGCTTATCGCCAACGGCGCTAGTCACAGGTTATCCACTTTATCCACATGTATCCACAGTGAAAGAAATCGCCCACACAATCGGGTTCTTCAACACGTATCGCGCGAAACGCGTGATTCAATCATCCACCGACAGCACGCATCGAAGAAAATGCCGACGAAACAAGGCGACGCGATGACACGTCGACGCAACACGCCATCCAGAGCGGTGAAACAGAGTCTTGACATCATGTGCGTTCACGCACTAAGGTAAGCAGGTTCGATCATGGGCGACGAAAAAAATTCTGGCGTGGGTCAAGTCGGCGTCAGGAGATGTTAACGTTCACGGAGAGAAAGCATGGACGCCCCGCGAAAACCGCTCGCTAAAGTCGAAGGAAGAAAACGGCTGCGCCTCAGTGGTCTCACCATCGCATGGCGAGGAACACCCAATCTCGATGACTGGGCAGCGTACATCGTGAATGGGACCAAGAGCAAGAAACTCATTTTGGCGGACCGCGCGTCTGAGAGAAAAGTGAAGCTCCTCTTGGGGCGCATTCAAGCCCTCAGCAAGAAGGAGATCGAGCGCTTCGCCAAAGGCTAGCGCTGAGCTGTCAGCGATCAGCAGTCAGCTATCAGCGGATGTCAGATCTCGGATGTCGGATGTCAGAAGTTCGACCAACTGAAATCCGAGATCCGATATCTGTGATCCAGACCGGCTGAACGCAGATCGCTGAATGTAGGCGAGCACGTGCGGGCGAAAGCCCGTGCACCGCTCTTTCAGAGAGTGTCGAAAACACTGTCAGCCAGGCCGACGAGTCCTGGTCAACCTGCTGCTGCTCCCACCCCGCCGGAGTGATCCGCCGCGCCGACTAGCTTGCGACGGCTCACTCCTTTGATCACCAATTTTTGTCACCAGTATTTGCCACCTTACGACGAATTTGGCCAAAAATCGATGCGGTACCGGAGACTTCTCATCGGCCTAACTAATCAGTTCGATTTTCCTATTTAGCACTGACCCTTGGCACTTCTTTCTGGCATTTCGTTTGCTGTACACCAAAAAATCGGAGGGGCTCCGATTTCCGAAAAAGGCAAACCCGTCGCGAGACGGGGACGCAAAGCCACGGGTCAGGCAAAAACCTGATAGCCTGGCTGCCGAGAAATAGGAGACAGAGATCAGCTCCGTTCGGAGATGAGGGCTCCGACACTATGTGAAAGGAGACCTTCATCATGGTCCGAACGGGTAGCACCAGACTAGTACTTATTCTGCTGTCGATCTTCGTCGGATTTTCCGTTGTAGGTGAAACAACCGCTCAGACGATTCCATCCACTTCTCTCGGATGGGACTCGATCCCAAACACGCGCCTTCTCGATGCGAGCCCTCCGGATGGTTTTATTGGGTATCCGTCCGAGTTCAGGTCGCAAGTCCATGATGTTATTTTGGCCTGGAGCGGAGGAGCCGTCGATACGCTTGAGCATCGCAAACATAACAAACACATAGGTCCTTATCGGCATTGGCGCCCGGTACACCCCTCACCTCCCAAACGGCATCACCACGACAAAGTGGTTCAGGGAAAGACCAGAGTGAAAGTCGGCAACTTCACGAAGAGCACGACCGTGGGGCAGCAGAGCATTCCACACGGGCTTGGAGTGATCCCCAAGGCGCTGATCCTGTGGACCGCGGGCGGCGACGCGGACGGTGTCTTCCGCGACGGCTTCCGGTTTGCGTTCGGGGTGACCGACGGCACGACGAGTCGGTCTGCGGCGGCGGCAAGCGAAAATGCCCGGGATTTTGCCTCTGCGAGCCGGGGGCAGGCTAATAAGGTCCTCACCCTCATCGAGGGCGGCGAGATCGTGCGCGCCGAGGCGGATCTCCTCTCCTGGGACGAGGCCGCATTCACCCTGAACTGGACGAGCAACGATCCCAGCACCCCGTATCTCATCCACTTCATCGCCATCGGCGGCGCGGACGTTTTGGCCAAAGTCGTGCAATGGCAGGTGCCGACCGAGGTCGGGGACAAATCCGTCACCGGCGTCGGGTTCCGGCCAGACCTCGTCATCCATGCTCACAGCGGAGGGCTCACCGATACCCCACCAGCAATCAGTGAGCACGGAACCTTTGGGCTGGGCGTCATGGACAAGAACGGCGGGCTGTGGGCGTCTGAATTCCACGGGGTGAATGGCCGCAGTACCAACGATACCCAACGTGGCCAGCAGACCGATAGTGCTATCTACGCTTTTAGAAATACTCTCGAAGTGGGCTACAAGGGCTCGTATGTCTCGATAGACCCGGACGGGTTCACCCTGAACTTCTCTACCATCCCGTTCCCGACCCCCTTCCAGGTCTTTTCGCTCGCGCTCAAGGGCGTGCAGAGCAAAGTGGGCAGCCTCAGTAAACCGAGCGGAGCCGGGGCGATTCAAGAGGTCATGGGCGTCGGGTTCCGGCCCAAGGCGGTCCTGCTGAGCAGCGTCCAGGATGTGGCGCAAGCCGCTCCCGTTGCCCACAGTCGGTTTGGCCTCGGCGCCTCCGATGGCACAACCCAAGGAGCGTCGGCGATCCAGGACTTGGATGTCACAACGCCCACCCGAGTGCAGGGGCTGGATACGACCAGACGGGCCTTTGTGAAGGTTGATAACCCCGATTCAGCCGTCGATGCCGAAGCCAATGTCACGCTCAGGCCGGATGGCTTCACCATCACTTGGCCGGTCAACGACTCTGTGGCGACCGAAATCCTTTATCTGGCCATTGGCGCTCAATGATGGCCTTCCGAGAGGCATACGGCTTCGTATCATCTGGTTAAGTACACCGGATCATGAATTCGTTCCGGGCGATCAGCTTATCAGCGAGCAGCGGATGGTAAACCTGACAAAGCTGATAGCTAGCTAGCTGACGGCTGAAAGCTTTAACGCCGCGCTGGGCCAGACTCACGAAGCGACCACGGCCGACAATGACGTGGTCGTGGATCCGAAGATCCATCAATCGGGCGCACTCCACCAACTGTCTGGTAAGGCGAATGTCCTCCTTGCTCGGCGTTGGGTCCCCGCTCGGATGATTGTGCAGCAGGATAAGGTGAGCGGCAGATTCCACGATCGCCGGCTTAAACACCTCCCGGGGGTGGACCAGACTCGCTGACAGCGTCCCTTCAGAGACCACAACGTCCTTCACAAGCCCATTCTGGGCGTCGAGCAGGACCACATGAAAAACCTCCTGTTTGAGGTCCTCCAACTGAGGCCCAAAGTAGCGAAAGACCGCCTCAGGGCATCCGAGGTTCACCTTGCCGTCGCTCGGTCGCGCTCTGAGACGGCGGGTCAGCTCGAAAGCCGCTGCCAGCCGCACCGCTTTCGCCCGCCCGATCCCTTTCAGTTCGGCCAGCTCGGTCACCCCACGCGCAGCCAGACCTGAAAGCGATCCGTGGGTTGCCAGCAACTCTCGCGCGAGATCCACTGCGGTCTGCCCCCTGGTCCCGGTCCCGAGCAGGATCGCTAGAAGCTCAGCGTCTGCGAGCGCCTCCCCTCCTTTGTGGTACAGGCGTTCCCTGGGGCGTTCGTCGAGCGGCCAGTCGAGAATGCGCTGATGAGGCATGGCGTGAACCTCAAAAGTCCGGTCAGTTTGAGGCCAAACGACCCGTCAACGAGTTTCTGTCAGCAAGTGCCGCAGGAAGCTAATTGGACTCTTACAGCGAAGAGAGGTCCCAGCTTTCGGGAATATTCTCCAAGTCAATCTCCCGCGGCTCGTCACCGAGCCCGCTGATTCGAACTCGCAACGCCCGCGGGGGGAGCAGCGGCTCCAGCTTCTCGGCCCATTCAACGATCGTCACACCTTCGCCATGGAGCCACTCCTCAACGCCCAGATCGATGATCTCGGCAAGCGAGCCTGTCCGATACGCGTCGATGTGACAGATCGGGAGCCGCCCCTGGTAGTGAGCCATAAACACAAATGTGGGACTCAGCACAGGGCCCGCCGCGCCCAGCCCTTCGATCAGCCCTTGAATGAAGCAGGTCTTCCCCACCCCCAGCTCACCGGTGCATGCCACCACATCACCGGACCCCAGGTGTCGGGCCAAGGCCGCTCCCAGAGCCTGGGTCTCCTCAGGGCTTCGGGTCACGATCAGACGTTTGACGCGAACCTGTTTCATACAAACCAAGCTTCATTTCGTGCTGTCCGAGCGCGGGCTTCCCCCCCCGCTTTGCTCCTCAAAGCGAAGCC
>Ga0209641_10002492_pt1 | contig 15820 bp, 13 predicted proteins | sample RifCSP16_1_FD_184022 | JGI IMG/M metagenome (GOLD analysis project Ga0209641, IMG submission 184022) | Soil microbial communities from Rifle, Colorado - Rifle CSP2_sed 16_1 (SPAdes) (version 2) | ecosystem: Environmental > Terrestrial > Deep subsurface > Rock core/Sediment | place: Rifle...
ACTGGAAACTCTATGCCTTAGGGCAATGAGTTTTTAAAAAGGAGATGCAAAAACATGATTGGAATATCAAAGTTGTATTGTGGTACCGTAGAACCGTCCGATGCATTACGATATGGTAGAGAATCCAAAAAACTACCATCACATTTATTACAGTTTTCGCAAGACAAAAAACCAGTTGTAGTATGGAATGTAGGACAACGTTGCAACTTAAAATGCATTCACTGTTATTCTCAATCAAAAGATATAGAGTACCCAAACGAGCTGTCCACAAAAGAAGCAAAGGCCATGCTGGATGATCTGGCAGACTATGGAGCTCCTGTAATTCTGTTTTCAGGTGGAGAACCGCTCATGAGACATGATCTCCTCGATTTAATCGGTTATGCTAAGGAGAAGGGTTTGAGAGCCGTTATTAGCACGAATGGCACTTTAATTACAATGGATAAGGCAAATGAATTAAAAAAATTCGGACTCTCCTATGTGGGAATCAGCCTGGACGGTCTTAAAGAAACAAACGACCGTTTCCGGGGTATTCCAGGCGCATTTGATGCAGCTCTGGAAGGTATCAGAAATTGCATGTCTGTGGGTATTAAGGTAGGTCTGCGTTTTACGATCAACAAGAGAAATGCCCATGATATCGCTGGCATATTTCAACTCATTGAAAAAGAGAACATTCCAAGGGCCTGTTTTTATCACCTGGTATACTCAGGAAGGGGTTCTAACCTAATCGAAGAAGACCTTTCCCACAAAGAAACCCGCGAGGTTGTTGATCTTATTATTAATAAAACCAAAGAGGCGTATGACAGAGGTCGCAAGATCGAGGTGCTCACCGTGGATAATCATGCCGACGGTCCATACATATATTTACGACTTTTGAAGGAAAATCCCAAGAGGGCGAAAGAGGTATTGGAACTCCTCCAATGGAACGAGGGGAATAGCTCTGGTAAGGGACTTGCCTGTATAAGCTGGGATGGGGAGGTATATGCCGATCAGTTTTGGAGACAATACTCTTTCGGAAATGTCAGAAAAAGAAAGTTTGGCGAGATATGGGAAGACACTTCCAATGAGTTAATGGCTAAACTCAAGAATAAAAACCCTTACGTTAAAGGGCGTTGTGCTAAGTGCAGATGGCTCAATATATGCAGTGGGAATTTTAGGGCAAGAGCAGAGGCATATTATGGCGATGTATGGGAACACGATCCCGCTTGTTACCTTACTGATGAAGAAATAGGCATTGAAGCTGAACCTTACAAAAAAGCCAGACAGAAAGTAACTATTCAATAAATCACTTAAAATCTGTAATTAAAATTTATTGCCATTATATGGGTAATAAGGTCGTAGCGCCCATCTATAGGGGTCCCAAAAGCATCTCCTATTGAGTTATCTATCTTCCTGTTTTCGTAAAATACTGCTCCGTAAGCAAAGTCTATCCCTTTGTTCAATTTCTTCCCCCAACTATACCCAAGACCTGTAAACAGTCCGTGCCGACTACTCTGTGGAACGGAAGGCTCAAAGGTATCACTTGGAACCGGTGTTTCATGGAATGTATAACCACCTCTCACCTTTATTGCCTCGCTTAACGCATATTCTCCACCTAAAGCAAAGCTCCAGGTATTATGCCAGTTTCGTACATCCTCAACTTCTGCCCCTCTCAGGGGATTCGGTGGCTCAAGACCAATGTTAAGAATGTCGAAACGAGACCAATTAGTCCACTGAACGTCCGCTTCAATACTCCAAAGGTCTCCGTGTCGATAGGCATAACCAAATGAAAGCATCTCTGGTATTGTAGCAGAGGTAGTGGCTTGTGAATTGAAACGATCAAAGCCAAATACCCCAACCGGAAAGCCGCTTTGCTTTAGCTTGCCATCAAAGTTGATATCTGCCTTGCTTCGGAATGAAACACCAATACTATGATGTGGAGTAATATTATATAGTATTCCTGTATTGTATCCAAATCCATCCCCATGCATATCGAGGTCACTATGCCCATCGGGTGTGCCTGTTATTAAAGAGAAGGGAATACGACTCTCTTGACTAGAATTGGCATAGTAATAATCAAAGCCCACACCAATCGAAAGACAAGAAAGTGGTTTATAAGTAATGGTTGGATTTATGTTGATAATTCGTAAATTAAAGCCTGTAACGACATACCTGGAAAATCCGTCATCATCCCATTCGCCATTGAGCCCATAAGGAACGGTTATGCCCAGGCCAGCAGCTAATTTGTTTTTTATAATCGGACTTGCAAAATAAATATTTGGTATAATGTTTATATTTGTGTCCATATCCTCACTGACACTATTATTTTGATATTCTACAGAAGGAAGGATAAAACTAACCCCCTGAGAAACTTGTGGCCCTTGGAGTTGTGTAAGACCTGCAGGGTTGAATTGAATTGCAGAGGCATCGTCTGCACGGGCTACAAACGCGTTCCCCTGTGCAAGCGCTGAAGCGCCAAAAACCGGATTGTGTAATCCAGCGGCTCCCTGTGCTAAGACGTTCTTTCCACACAAGGAGAAGAGAAGGATAAAGGTATAGACAAAAGCTAATCGTTTCATGCCGGTTATAAATTACATTTTTTAATAATTGAAAGAACTTTTTCGGTTAAGGCAGGCATAAATTGAGTGCCTATTCCCTCTGTGATGATTTTAAATGCAGTTCCATTAGAATATTTTTTGTGATAATGTCTATCTGTAGTCAATGCATCGTAAGCATCTACTATAGAGAGAATGGCAACCTCCTGAGGGATTTCTACGCCCTTTAGGCCGTCAGGATAGCCTTCACCATTATACCATTCATGATGGTTACGTACTATTGGTAAACTTTCCTTTAAGAAATTAATAGGCTCAAGAATGTTGTAACCTATCTCAGGATGTCGCTTCATTAAGAAAAATTCTTCCTCAGTAAGATTGCCTGTTTTTGTCAGTATATCATCTCTCACCCCTATCTTCCCTATATCGTGAAGGAATGCTCCGTACCGCAATTTTACAATTCGCGTCTCGCTTATGCCTAATTCTTTTGTTATTAAGCCGAACAATAAAGACACTCTTTTGGAGTGGCCTGCAGTATAAGAGTCTTTAGCGTCTATAGCAAGTAAAAGAGAATCTGTGGTAGAGAAGAAGTTGTTGTGAACGGCCATCCTCAGATTATACACAAGCTTGTCTTTTTCCATTGATTCGACACGATGTTGTAACGCCCTTTCAACCACTGTATGTATCTCTGAGGGCTCAAAGGGTTTAATAATGTAATCAAATGCACCGCTACGAAATGCTGTAATTTCGGTTTGTGAGGAAGGGAATGCCGTAATCATAATGATCGGAATAGTAGAATTTTTTAAATGCATTTCCCTTAGGAAGTCCATGCCGCTTATCTTGGGCATTTTTATATCGAGGAAGATCATCTCCGGTTCGATGGTCTTTAAACTATTGGTGGCTTCATCAACATGTGATGCAGTAGATACGTAATACTTATCCATCAGGATCATTTTTAGCGATTCCCTTACACCTAAATCGTCATCAACTACAAGTATACTTGCTGATTTAATTCTTTGTACCATAATTTAATTCCTAAAAAATAAGCATAAAACTTTTTAACTATATCTTCAGGTTTGTTTTTCAGTAATCATGACAATTTGTGTACCAATCTTTACAAAGAAATTATTGATAAATTGTAACTCTTTTGTTTTCAAAACCAAGCTCACTATTTTAATTAATTTGTAAGAGTTTATTGCCAATACAATAATTTATGATATTGATTACGCTTTGCATAATCCGCAACATAAATGTCAATATAATGTTCAATATTGTACATATTTCGTGCGATTTATCTTGGCAAAGGGCAGAAGTTGGGAAGATGGGAAGGTGTGAAGTTGGGAAATGCCCAACCTCTCAACCTCTTCATAAAATCTGTGTAATCTGTGAAATCTGTGGTTCCAATCTTGTTTCCCCGTTTGCACGAGGACAAGTACCGGTCTGAGGCCTCGACTCGCTAGTTAATTACTGTGACAATTGGTACAATAGTTGCTTTTTAAGTTTAAGTATTAGGCTTTATGATAAACCTGTAATTGTTATTTAAGGTATAATGTTTTTAGTAATACCTCTTGCAGGTGTGTCTATAGCTTATTTATGTGAGGATTACCCTGTGTACTCTTTTCTTGTAGTTTCAAACGATAAGGCAATTAGTGCTTTTTTTAAGAGATCTTTGAGTAAAGATTACGTAGTCCATATTGCCAGGACACATGAGGAGGCGCTACAAATATTTCTCAAAATAGACATCGATGTAACTTTTCTGGATGTTCTCTTGAATGATGATGGGGCAAACAAGCTCATAGAGGAGCTTCGACAAACAAATATTGATCCAACGATTGTTATGATAGTTCCTGAGGCTCAGTCGATATTACCCGAAGAATGCCGGATATTTGGTGAGTGTGAATATCTTAAAAAACCGCTGAGAAAAGAGGCAATAGAGAATATCTCAAAAAGAGCACTTGAAAAGCAAGAACTGAAAAGGGAACTGGGTTTTATTCAGTCTCATATAAAGAATTTAAAGCCTGAATATACGAGAATATCCGAATGGGCTTTCAACAAACAAGAGAGCGCCAGAGTTCCGTACCTTACTTACAAGGAAGTCTTTCAAAAGTTTTCGAAGGTATTGACACGTGTGTATGATCTTGGGAAGCTTGCCGATCTAACTGTCGAGGCGATGGCTGAGACATTCGGGGTGGGGAGGGCAGTATTTATGTTTATGGACAAAAACGATGGTTTGTTTCGGCCTTTTCGCTGTCTTGGTTTAGATGAGATAACTGCCCGTAGTATTTGTTTCACCATGAATCAAGGTATCATGCTGTGGTTAACCAGGAATCATCAGATATTAAATAAGGAGGTCATAAACAGAGAAGTTGCAACGAACAAATTAGCAGTGCGGGAAGCCATAAAGATACAGAAGGAAATGAATCTTCTGCAAGCGCAACTGTGTATACCTATCTTTGCTAATGGGAATCTTTGCAGTGTAATTGCCCTGGGAAATAAAATTACCGGGAAGGCACTTTTTGATGAGGACATCGAATTACAATCCATGTTGGCGGGGTATATAGGCATGGCAGTGGAGAATGCCTTCCTTTACCAGGAGGTAAATCTCAGGAGAATTCATAACGAAAACGTCCTGGAAAATATCCCGTACGGAATTATTGTTATTAATAAAGACTGTAAGGTTAATATCTTTAATAAAAATGCGGCAAGGATGTTAAATATTTCTTCAGATGATGCAATAGGAAAGGATGTTAAGTATATTGGTTCATTGTTTGCGAATTATCTTTTGAGAACTCTAAAAGACAAGAAAACTTTTAAGAGGAGTGAGGTTGTACATCCTGTTACTCATTCTACATATGATATTAGCACGTCTTTGTTATTAGATGATAATACGGAACTCGGTGCAATTATGATATTCTCTGATTTAAGCGACGTTAAGAAAATGGAAACGAAGATAAAGGATTTGGAAAACCTGGTAAATGGATATTTAGTTAACTCTGAAAATACCATCCCTCCTGAACTAACACAAGCTGTTACTAATTTATCAAAAAGCTGGTTTTCTGACCGTCACCGGTTAAAAATGGAGCAAAATTCATTAAAATAAGCCAATAAATGTTGTTTGTCTACTTACGAAAACTTCCTAAGCAAAAGCCTCTATATTTAATACAGGCAAAAAGCATCCATCTCAAAACGTAGCTCATGTTCCTCGTATTTGCCATACCTATCGTCATAGATAACCAACACTGTACCAGTTCAGCCCACTCCCCTAACCCCTCCCACCGGGGGCGGGGGAAAACGGTTCCTCCCCCTTGATGGTGGAGGCCAGGTGGGGGTGCTGAACTGTTACCCACCACTAATATTTTTATTTTGGTTTTATATATTTTCGGAAGGACTTAAAATATCACTCTTTCATTTTTATGGTAAAAGTATTAAAATGAATTAATTGAATTATATAGGATTTCCATTTTATTTATGCCTGCCTGTGCGTCCCCGCACGCAGACAGGCGGGTTACACGGTGTATGGTATAGAGAACCCCCCTTAAAAAAGGGGGCTAGGGGGTTGTAAACTTGTCCTCATGAAAATGGGGAATAACCTCGGAAAAAACACAACCCCCCATGTCCCCCTTTATTAAGGGGGACTGCGTAGGCATAACATAATCATGTTACTTTCTGCTTGACACACATATTCCATTCATTTCTTTAGGAGAATTGCCGTGTCTAACTCTCAAGGCATAGACCTTATGTTATGGAATTCATTTATGGGGAAGGCCTATTCCGTTAGTGACTGCTTTAAGGAAAATGGTATTGGCATACTGGTCAGGGCATGTAAAAATGAAGGATTTAATATTATCGTTGAAGACCCAGCCAGAATCGATTTTTACACAACATTTACTAAAAATGATCTTACGCCAAGACTATCTGAACTCTCTGCGCATATTTTTTGCAAGGGAGATATTGAAAATACCGTATCCTTGAGAAGGGAGTGGAACCATCTCCAGGAAAATCTCGCTAAGATTATCAAAGAAAAAATGGAAAAATATATCGAAGGTCTGGCTCAAAAGATATGCGAGAATAATGTAAAAGTACTCGGGATCAAGACCTGGCTTGGAGATAGATTTGCATACTCTGAGAAGCTTGCTAAAAGAGTCAGCGAATTATGTCCAAATACATTGATAATTGCCGGAGGCCCACAGGTTAATCAATTCAAAACGCATGCCTTAGAAAAAAGTCCCTTTGACTTTTGCATAGATGTTGAGGGCGAAATAACTCTAACAAAGATTATTCATACAACAAGGGAAATGTATTCCCAGGGATGCGCAAAATCTGAAGTTATAAGAAAAATTACTGACCTTGCCGAAACCGGTGAGATTTTTAATTTGATATACAAGAATGGTAACGGCAAGGTGAAGGAAACACCCGTTAAGAGGCTTTCTTTAAACTCAAAGCCTTTCCCCCTTTATGAAAAGGAAGATGGAAAGGTAAATATAGCAGTAATAAATGAATCTTCAGGATGCTATTATGGAAAGTGTAATTTTTGCACACACCCAAATATTACGGGTAAATACCAGATCAGGGATATTAGCATAACCATTGAGGAGATCAAGGAAACTATTAAGAAAATGGGTATCGGACTTTTTAGGTTTGCAGGCTCCACGACTCCTGTCTCGCTGAGCGGTCGGATCGCTGATGCTTTATTAGAAGAAAGCTTACATATTGAGTATTCAATGTTCATTCGGGCAGAAAACAGGGCAAGGGAGAGAATAGATGAACTTGTCGAAGTCTATGAAAAAATAATACGTTCTGGACTTAGGGCCGTTTTCCTGGGTGTTGAGGTCGCTAACAACGACATCCTCTCAAAGATTATGCATAAAGGTAATTCCGTAGAAGACGTTTATTTTACGATTAAAGCCATAAAGCAGGCATCCTACAACCAAAGAAAACATCTTGACGTAGGTATAAGTTTTATTTATCCTTGCCCAATACCTTCTGGTAGTGGAATAAGTCATGATCAGGTTTTAAAGGAAAATTTGGTTTTCCTTGATACATTAAAAAGCGAAAATTACAAGCCTGACTCCGTCCTTATAACTCCTGCAGCACCGTTGCCCGCAACGTCATGGCAAATAGAACATAAGAGATTCGGGTTTGATGTGCCTGAAGACTATCTTCAGATTGTTTTGCGCTATGAGTACGAGCTGACAAAGGACCCAAGCACGTGGCCTGAGCTGAATATCTCCTTAAACGGAATAAAGTTCCTGAATATGCTTAAGATGTCTGGGCTTATGGAGAAAAAAGTAAGGGAAATGGGTTATACGGTAAACGTTACCGATGAACATTGTCTTGCAGCAAGAAGCGCTGGATTTGTAGGTCAGATGGGTTTGGAAGAATTTAAAATGAAGAGCGATTTGGCTTTATTAACAACAGACTACCGCTTCCTTAGAGACGGTTATCAAAAAATAAATGAATACAGCCGTAAACTAGCAGAGAAAAACTTCTCTTCAACAAACAAAATATTTTTTGCGGAGGAAAAGCCCCATGATAACAAGGCGTGTAGTTATCACTGGCCTGGGAATATTGGCCCCTAATGGTAACGGGAAAGACGCATATTGGGATGCGTTAATCAATGGGCGATCGGGGATAAAAAGGATTGCTTCCTTCGATCCGTCTCCATTCAGTACGCAGATTGCGGGCGAGGTAAAAGACTTCGATCCTTGCGATTATTTCGATCCAAAATTGGTCAAAAGGAGTGGAAGGTTCACCCATTTTGGTGTCGCAACATCAAAGTTGGCAGTAACAGATTCTGGCATTAACCTGAACAAGGAAAACAGAGATAGATGCGGTGTGTGTTTTGGAACAACGATAGGGGCGGAAAATGATATATACGAGGGACAGCATAGAAGATTCTTAGAGTCCGGCCCTAATGCAGTTTACCGATTTACTTCTACCGAGTTCACACCTCATGTGACAACTGCTTACATATGCTCGGAACTAAAAATTACAGGGCCTAATTCAACATTGACGTCAGGATGCTCAACAGGGCTTGATGTGGTGAACTGGGGTTATAATATGGTAAAGCGAGGAGCTGTAGATGCAGCAGTTGTAGGAAGTTCTGATGCTCCTGTCTTTCCCTTTGCCATGGCTACCTTTTGTGCCCTGGGAATTCTTTCAAAAAGAAATGGCGAACCAGAAAAAGCGTCCAGGCCGTACGATAAGGATCGTGATGGTATGGTAATTAGTGAAGGTGGGGCAGCAATAGTGATTGAGGAGTTAAACCATGCCCTCGATAGAGGGGCAAATATATATGCTGAGATAGTATCCTATACTTCTACATGCGAGGCACAAGAAGACGTTCGTCGGGTTGATGTGAGTGGGCATGCATTGGTCTCCGCATTGGAGCAAGCATTAATAGCAGGCAAAACGATGGCAGAAGAGATAGATTATATTTGTGCACATGGGAATGCTATACCTAGTTACGACGTGGAAGAAACAAACGCCTTTAAAGCATTCTTTGGGAACCATGCGTATAAAATACCAATAAGCTCTATTAAATCGATGACAGGCCAGGCTTACGCTGCTGGAGGTGGTTTCCAAGTCGTTGCTGCAAGCCTGTGTTTAAAGAACGGGTTTATTACTCCTACAATTAATCTGGATGTACCTGACCCTTTATGTGACCTTGATTACGTTCCTCATCATGCCAGGCGTTTTTCCATGGACACAGCGCTAATAAATAGCCATAGTGTGGGCGGGACACATGCCGTTCTGGTATTAAGGAGATATTCTTAGCGATAGAGATTATGCTCGCAAGCCAGGTAATATTCATTTTTATGTTCCTATTGATTGCTGGACTTGGGGTTTTCGTACTTTTGAGAAATCCGGCAAACACTATTAACAAAAGATTTTGTGTATTTGCACATGCTATATCTTTGTGGATATTCTCTATTTTTTTCACACACCTGACTCCAGATCCAGCGTTGGCTACTTTCAGACTTAGATTAGTCTTTTGTGCAGCGATGTTTATTCCATCTGCCTTTTTCTTCTTTTCTTCCGTATTTCCTGATCAAGTGGAAAGTTCCATCAGTCGATATTTAAGTATATCATTCTTTGCAATAAGCATACTTCCTGTATTTTTTTCTTCGTATATTGTTAAATCGGTATCCTTCGAGAAACAGTTGCCTCAGCCACATCCAGATTACGGTCCGTTATTTCTCGTATTTTGGTTTTACTTTATAACCTGTATGGCATATTCCTTATATAGCCTTTATAGAAAAAGCGTACGCTATTACGGCATAAAGAGACTGCAGGTTCAGTATTTATATTTTGGGGTAGCAGCATCCGTATTTCTGGGAGTCATAACAAACTTTCTCTTACCAACAATAGGTATATGGCAGGTTGAGATGTTTGTACCTCTAGTAGCTGTTCCTATTCCAATAGCTGTAGCCTACGCTATCGTAAAATACCACCTCATGGATATCAGCGTAGTAATTAAGCGGAGTACTGTTTACGCTGCCATATCCATTATCCTCAGTATCATTTATTTCGCTGTTGGTCTGATTATGAGCAGCATACTCCCCGTTTCAGAGTACAGGCAGACCGTAACTAACATCGTTTCTATCATAGTAATAGTCTTAATCTTTGTGCCAGCCAGAGAATCAATTCAACACGTCATTGAGAAGACCTTGTTCCATACCAGGTACAGCCATCCAAGGATACTGAGCGATTCTACGGTAATGTTTTCGTCTATCCATGATTTGAATGGGCTTCTCCATTATGCTATCCAATATTTATATGATTCTGTAGGTATTGATAAGATATGTATACTGCTGAAGGACGAAAAAACCCGGCATTACAGCCTGAAGGCGGCTATAAATTTCCCATCAGATAATAATTTGTTCCTTTCCAGCCATGATGCTATTGTTACCTGGCTTTACCAGAATAGAACAGTTCTTTCCAAAGATCAGTTGAACCGATTTACGCATAGTGAGGCTGAACACATGGTAGAGGAGACATTAGCCTCTCTTGATGTGGATAGTTGTATTCCAGTCTTACAAGAGAACAATCTCTTCGGGATAATTCTCCTCGGAAGGAAAGTTAACAAAAAGGTCTTTACTCAAGAAGATATTCAGATGTTTCTTGCCTTCTCAGGTCAGTTAGCCATGGCGGCCAGGAATGCGCGTCTTTATTTAGGACTGAAAGAGGCCAAGACCTATAGGGACAATATTCTTCAAAGTTTGAAAAGTGGGGTTATCGTTGTGGATATTAAAGAAGAGGTTACCCTCATTAATAATGAGGCAAAAAGGATTCTTGGGCTGAAGGGTACAAGTCCATCTGAAAAAATACTTAAGAATTTAGGGAAAGATACTCATCAACTATTGAGACATACGCTTAATAATGATGCTGAGTATCAGAACTTAGAAACTTTCGTGGACAGAAAGAGCAAACGAATTCCGTGTGGGGTGACCATAACTAAGCTTAAAACTGAAGACGGACAGGAACTCGGGGCTTTGATGATTCTGACAGATCTAACAGAGTTGAAATTACTTCAGACTGAAAAGCAACATGCCGACCGTTTGGCCTATCTTGGCGTCCTTGCTGCCAATATTGCTCATGAAATAAAAAATCCACTTGTAGCTATAAATACATATTTCCAACTGCTTCCTTACAAGAAACACGATAAGGAATTCCACACTGACTTCCAGAAAATTGCTTTAAAGGAAATCGGGCGGATTAACAGAATTATTGAAGATATGCTAAATCTGGCAAAACCTGCTGAACCTTTAATGCAGCCCATAGATCCTCATAATACTATATTGGATACCATAAATTTCCTAAGGGATACAGTTGCAGAGAAAGGCGTTGAAATAACCACGGTTTTAGAAGAAAAAAGATGTGCGCTTATTGCAGATGAGGATAAAATAAAACAGGTGCTCTTGAATATTTTACAAAACAGTCTCGATGCACTGCCAAGAAATGGGAGTATTAAAGTCAGTACGAGCTTTATGGACGACCTTTCGGAGTTCAGAAGGATGGCAAAATTAAATCCTAACAGCGTTTTCTTCTCCTTTGCATCTCCCTTCTTACGAGACCCAAATGATACACTGTATTTTGTAATTAAAATTTCCGATAACGGTGCGGGAATTCCCGCCGAAAAGATTTCACATATCTTTGAACCATTTTTTACCGATAAAGATAAAGGAACGGGACTTGGATTAGCTATAGTGTATCGAATTATAAAGGATCACGAAGGGGGGATCTATATAGAAAGTAAAGAGGCTGCTGGAACTGATTTTTATATCAGCCTGCCTTTAAATCGCACGAATACAAATGCTATTACAAACTCCCTACCAAAAACAGAAGTATTGAAAATGGTGGAAGAGTAGTTTTATTAAATTGTGAATATGAAAACTCTCACATCGACTGATAAAAATTATTTTAGAAGAAATTAAAAAAGGTACCAACGTAGTAGTTACAGAAATAAAAGAAGGAGGTATCTTTGTTTCTAAAAAAGGGGAGGTATTGATCGATAGGACCAAAGAAGAATTTTCTGAGGTATCCATCACGGCCAAGATCATGGCCAAATATGCCAAAAGCCCAAAGGTCTCCGCACTTCATATACATGTGACGACGGTGAAAGATCAAGTCATCCTTGCAGGTTCGGTGCACTGCAAGGAAGAGATTATAGAAGCAATCAGCCTTACCATGAGCGTGGAAGGCGTAGAAAATGTAACTTCTTTATTGGAAATAAGAAAATGATGCCACAAAGTTCCACAAATATCCCTTTCAAGAAACTCCCGCTGGTCGACCTCACTGCGCCAAAGGTGATGAGTCGCAGAAATAGGGCTGAAATTAGTGCGACACAGGAGAGCATTTCACAGGATGCAGAAGATGCTAAAATAATTCTTAGGTACGCAGGTTTGAAGGGAAATTTGACCCCAAAAAGTATCATTGAAGCCGACGAGAAATATATGATTGAAACACAGCCTGCTAATCCGGCAACCAGTTCATCCGCCTCTTCAAACATTGAAATGCGGCAAAAAGGTGTTCGGAAACCACACTATACCCGTCTTTTGGTACTTGACAATGGATTGATATTTCAGGCTGCCTGTTGCTTACCCTTAAAGGTAATTGCTGCACGTCTGAACGGAGAGACTGTTTCCGGAAGGGTTTTATTCAATAGCCACTCAGAAGAATGCGGGGGCAAATTGGTCTATGAGTTTCAGGGTAAGGGTACAGAGATGATTGTAGACATAAAGCGTGGAGAAAGTACAAGGGCACAGCGCCTTATTTTCCGGAAAATAACATAATTATAAGTAAACGCTAAATGAAAGTTGTCATTGCAAGGGCGCTAGCCAGAAGCAATCAGCCTTTTGGGATTGCATCGCTTCGCTCGTAATGACACTCATATGTCAACTTATTTATGGCGATCACAGTACTAAAAAAAATCCCTGAGGATTTGTCGTCCTCAGGGATTTTTAATTATTCAAATATCAAGAAGGTCTTAAATCCACTCTTCGGATAAGATATTGCCTTCCAGACCGACAACGATCTGTTTGACCGGTATCTTACGGGAAGCCTTTTCAGCGCCATCCTTGGCAATTTGCGCCAGACCAAAACAGCAAGGTACCTGCATTATGACAACAGATAAGGTGTTGATCTTTGCGTCATCAATTAATGACTTTATCTTCTCAACATAAATTTCCTGATCTGAATCCAGCTTAGGACAGGCAATTGCAATGCTCTTTCCTTTGAGATAATCCTTATGGAAATCGCCGAATGCAAAAGCCGTACAGTCTGCCGCCAGCAATATGTCTTTTCCCTGGAAATAAGGCGCCATGGGAGAAACAAGATGCAGTTGTATTGGCCACTGTCTCAGTTGAGATGGGCGTTTTCCTGTCTCACTACCTTCTTGATTTGTCTTTTCACTAAAATCAATCGTTTTTGATCCTGGGCATCCACTCATTTTGTTACCTCCTTTTAAATACAGTGTTAATAGTAACTAAATTAAAATTATATCTGATGCAAAATTATAGCGGATAAATATATTTTATGTCAAGCAAAGAAATCTACCGCTTCAACAGGTAGTAGAGTCTGCCATAGGCATTTAATTCGCCCGCTTCGTGCATGGCCTGGTCGCCTATTCCAAAATATATATCGGCTCTGGCTGGGGTTTGAATTGCGCTTCCCGTGTCCTGGTCTAGAGCGAAGAAAGATTTTTCACCCTTTCCTTTGTTCTGAAACCACCCCCATTTTTTTGCTTTCTTCGGTTCTATGACAGCAAAGGTCAATCCACCGGCAGGGAACACCTTTTTATCTGTGGCAATACTCCTCATGGGGGTTACCGGCACACCGATCGACCCATAAGGAATTGCATGATTTACCCTCTTGAAAAAGATATAGCGGTCGTTTCTCTTCAGGTACGAATCTAATTCTGTGGGATGCTGGTCGAAATAAGTTATCAGCGTAGAAAGGGTCAAATCCTCTTCTGGAATCTTTCCGTCCATAACCAGGAGACGTCCCATACTGGTGTATGTATGGCCAGAATCAGCGTCGTAGCCCACATATACCTTTTCTCCGGACGGGAGATTTATTTGCCCTGACCCCTGAACATGGATGAGATATGCATCCAGTTTTGATTTCAGGTAGACAATTTCATTTCCTCTCAAGAGATTGCGTTCTTCAATTTCACGCCGCGTATAGTAAGGTTTTTTAAAGTCAGCGGGTTTTTTATAGAGCGGATAACGAAACTCTCCTGTTGGTGTAAGGCTTCCATCATAAATGGGCGTTCCGTAACCGGTAAAATGAACCTGGCCTTCGTACGCTTTTCCAATGGCCTGAAATACCCTGAAGTTTCCGACAATGAATTCATTAAGTTCTTCTGCGCTATTACAACGAAGAAATCCTTCGCGAAATACTTTCAAGGTGTTTTCTAAATTTTGATGTGAAAATCCTGCCATGCGAAACCCATACGGGTTTGTTTTGACCCTTTTGAAATATTCCAGACTGTAATCTATCGAACGCAAAAGGGTATCCCTGCTGTAGTCGTCCTCGAACCTGGGAAGTTGTTTTGGGTCTGTAATTTCCACCAGAGTATCACCAGATTCTCTGGGGACAAGGAGTGGTTTTTTCTTAAACATGGCACAACCTGACTCAAGGATAACGGACAAAACTACAAATAACAATAATCCCTTAAAAATATTTTTTTTTGATTTCATACGTACGTTTCCTTTAAATTAATAAGGATGGGTTAAACGAAGCGAACCCATCACCACCATTTTTGTTGGGTACGCTTTGCTTCACCCAACCTTAAAAGATACCCTAAAAACCTCATAAAAAAATGAAAATTCCTATACAATTAAATTAAAAACGTAGCCAATGTAATTTCAGGGCTTTGCATGGATTTTAAATCTTACAAAATAATGCTTATAATTAGGCAGTATTGTATACTTCTCCTGTTAGAGAATCAAAGGAAAAATAATTAAACTTACCAATAATTCACAGCAAATTCAAGGCTTTCAGGCATTCAACACAGTTCTATTTTCCTTCACGGTAATCAAGTTCTAAAACTTGATTAAACTATCTTCTGAAATATCCCTTTGACCGTGAGTAGTGGCATTGGAATCTATGCGGTCTATAATACCCTTGCATATAAATGCTATTGGAGGGTTGACCCAGGGTGCTGATCCAATTGCTGTTGCTACTGCTATGATTAATAGAATAACTCATTCCTTTTTTATTCTTTTATACTTAATTCTTCCTCTACTTTTTCAGCTAAGAATATCTTCATAAGAGACTGATACGGCACATCTCTTTCATTAGCCAAGACCTTCAGTTTTTCAATAAGAGACTCAGGCAACCTGATTGATATAGACCTGGTAGAAGGCTTTAACTCCGGAAGCAATAACTTCTTCCCCTTTGTATAATCTACATATTCAGTAGAATCATGCGTTGACCAAAACTCACGTTCCTCATCCTCTGTCTTAAACTTCGGTATCTTTTTCAGCTTGCTCATATGTCCATTTGTTTTTATTCGCCTTGTATGCAATAAATATATACATACGGTATTCCTTAGTCAAATTAAAATTCCACTTTAAAAAAATCTCGAAGAAACGAAAAAAATTTTCATTGACAAACATTAAGTATCTTAAGTAGAATCAGCCCAACTTTTCTTTCAGGATAACAATTGTTCTTTTTATTGATAGATCGATTACAGGTACTTCTCCCACAAATATGTTGGGAGTAAAAGGGAATCCATATCTCGTTTGACTAAACGCGATGAGGAGCGGACCCGCCGCTGTAACCGG
>Ga0209641_10002493_pt1 | contig 15815 bp, 20 predicted proteins | sample RifCSP16_1_FD_184022 | JGI IMG/M metagenome (GOLD analysis project Ga0209641, IMG submission 184022) | Soil microbial communities from Rifle, Colorado - Rifle CSP2_sed 16_1 (SPAdes) (version 2) | ecosystem: Environmental > Terrestrial > Deep subsurface > Rock core/Sediment | place: Rifle...
GAAGAGCGAATGATGACAAATGAACGTGCCGAAGAACTTCCCGGGAGAAGCCGATTCTCTGTGCTGGACTGCGGCCTCTGTAGCAATCTCCTCAGAAAAATCCTCTGGAGTTGACCCCGCGAAACACGGAGGGGGAAAGCTGCCTTGAATAGGCTCAAGGAGGTCCCAGCACAACATATGGTCTTTTGAGGTTCTGCCGTCGAAGTTGGCCCAACTAGGAAGTGGCACCATGTCATCGTTGAGCCAAGCGACCCAATCTCCTCTGGCTCTGTCCAACCCACGATTTGAGGCATACCCCATGCCAGGCTTGTCCAATACCTCTAGGCGCACGGGAAAGTTACACGAGATAAGTTCGCCGTCGAGTTTGGGATAGACTTCGAGTAAGAGTTCAAAATCGAGAGAAGTGTGTCTACTCAACCCTGAAAGTAATAAGTTAATATACCTTGTTTTGCCTAGACTGGGGACGATAATGGACAGTTCAGGCACTTGGGGTCACGTCCCATGGGAAGACTTCGCCCCTGGAGTATCTCTTCCAACGTTCGATGTCTTTCTGCACCATGATTTCGATGATTTCAGAGGACGTAACTTGCGGAGTCCATCCTAATATCCGCCTCGCCTTCGAGGCATCCCCGACCAAGCGGTCGACGTCCAAGGGGCGCTTCTCGGAGTCGGCAATTTCGACATGGTCTTTCCAATCTTCGTCGGCGAACTCGAAGGCCATCCTAAGGACATCCTTGACCGAGTGCCCGATGCCGGTGGCGACGACAAAATCATCTGGCTGGGATTGCCGAAGCATCAACGGCATGGAGGCAACGAACTGGGGGGCATAGCCGAAATCCCTGATGGCATTCAGATTGCCCAATTGCAGTTTGCCCCTGTTCTTGCCTGCTACCAATCCGCCGATATAATTCGTAGTTTTTCTTGTGACAAACTCTAATCCCCTGATAGAACTATCGTGGTTCGTGAGAATTCCCGTGACTGCATAAATTCCGTAAGCCTCACGATACATCCGTGTCGATTGAAATCCAAAGACCTTTGAGAGGGCATAAGGGGAAGCGGGGACCAACCGAGCATCCTCGTCGTTCGTCTCCTGTCCGTTTCTCCCCCACATCTCGCTCGAACCCGCGAAATAGACTCGGATAGAATCATCGACGACTCTTATGGCTTCTAAGACATTCAACGCCCCTAACGCATCGATGTTCGCTGTCGCAAAAGGCATGTCAAAACTGACTTTAACAAAACTCATTGCGGATAAATTGTAGCATTCCTGGGGTTTTGAAAATTTTAAAGCCGCAATTAGAGATGTAATGTCCGTTACATCGCCGGGAATAAGATGGATTTTGCCTAGAATGCCAAGGTCTGCGAGCCGCCAGAAATTGCTCGGAGAAGACGTTCTTCGCACAACGCCGAAGACTTCGTGTCCTTCTTCCAGAAGAAGTTTTGAAAGCCATGCGCCATCTTGTCCGGTAACACCAAGAATGAGAATTTTCATTCGACTGTGAGCACGCCCCTTGACATGCATTAGTGGGACATTCCAATACGCTTCTTGATGATATGTCCTTTCTTTTCTATGTCTTTATAGGACATCTTTTATGCTTTCATCCCTTTGGCATACGCCCAATGTGCGGCGTCGGGTTCATTTGTTATGAACCCACAGTCTATCTCTAAAAACCCTAATTTCATGAGCCAACCGCGCATCTGGTCTGGAGTCGGGGAAGTAATATGGTGCCAAGACTCAAAGAGAGTAAAATTTTGATGTGGGACCTCCGCGTAGAAGACTCCTCTTGGTCTCAATATTCTAAGCATCTCCCAACAAAAAAGCATTCCGCTCAAAGAGTGTTCGAGCGTCTGAAAGGCCAAGACCATGTCGAATCTCCCTTCCCACTCGTCGGGGAGGAAATGGGCGTCTGCCATGACCAAATCCAGACCATAGACTGTCTTGCCACGCTCGATGTCACTTGGCCCTAGTGTAACGCCACTAGCTTGATAGCCCAGGGCGTTTGCTTCGTGAACCTCAAGTCCATCACCGCAACCGAGAAATAGCACATCTGCAGGAGGCTGGCAGTATTTTAGGAGAATTTCCATCTGGCCCTGCGCGGAACCGTAGATGTTCGAAGACGATGCCTTCTGTCGGTTGAGGTATTCTTCCCATCGCTGGATGAGTCTCAGTTGTTGGGATTCGTTTAACATTTGAGCAAGGGCGTCAAATCTTCCAATGTTGGAGGCTGCCCCCAATCTTCATTATTGATTTGCGCCCCAGCGGGGACGAGCGTGGCGGGATGGCATCGCTCCACGGCCTCGAAAGTAGGCAGCCCATTCAGATTCAGAGCGATGGCATCGATAGCCCAGCCATACTCAAGTGATGCGTCTCTATCTAAATGGCGACGAAGGGCATGGTTGAAAAAATTGTCCTCAATTCCTGAACCCCCTACACACTTCTCGCTGAATCCCCGTGAGTTGTGATAGTGCTCGCGGTTAATGGATAGAATGAAATCGTGGTCATTCCGCTCTTTGACCACGCGGGCTTCTGGAGGCGAATTAATTGCCCAATCCTGCGTCTTGTGTTTCCACGCCAACGGCCCGCGAAGCCATCTGCCATAATCGACGCCGCCTGTCTGTGCTAAGAATGGCGTCCCCCGCACGACCATCCAACCCGTTTGGCGGAAGAGAAGGGATTTGAGGAAATTCTCTCCAACAGGTAGCCAGTCGGAGTCGAACATAATAATCCTGTCATATTTCGCCTGCTTCGCACCCACGTTACGCCGCGTTGTCACCGTTTTTGTCCGGTCTTCATGTGTCTCAAATGCCCGAATATCTAGTTCAGGCCAAGTTTGGCTACAGTAGCGGGCGACGGAAAGGAACGCAGGGTCATCGGCGGAGTCTACAAGGATGATTTCGAAGCGGTCGGGGGGTAAGGATTGATGAGAGAGCTGGTTAATAACCACAGGCAAGTATGAACTTTTCATGAAATTACCTATGACTATGCTCGCCCTGCCTCCGTGGTCAGGCATCTCCGCGCCCTTCTGAGGGTTACTATACCTGGCATGCCAAGCCATCTCTGTCAATTCGTCTTCCAGTTTACGCCCCTTGAGGAGATGTTCTTCAAGCGCGGATTCATCCCAGAAAAAATAGGATTTTCTATCCAGACAATTGTAGATGTCTGCAAATGCCGTCCACGTGCTTTCGAGCCAGCGCTCCATCAGAATCGCTTTAAATACCATTGTACGGTAGCATTGATACCCTGTTTGAGCGTCGTCGGAGGCGTCCAGCCAAGTAGACTCTGCATCCTCGACGTGTCCATGACTTTGTGCCTCTGGCCGTCTGGTTTGGTAGGGTCAAAAATGATTATTCCTTCGTAGCCAACCGCCGCTTTGATAGCATAGGCGATTTCCGAAACCGTATGCCCCATTCCCGTCCCGATATTCAACGGCTTCTCACATGCGCAGTTGTACTTTTCGAAAGCCAGCCTAATCCCCTCGGCGGCGTCCTTGACGAATAACAATTCCCGCACTGCATTTCCTGAGCCCCAAACCCTCACTTCTGGCGCTCCCTGCCGCTCTGCATTGACGAACCGTCGAATCAACGCAGGAACGACGTGCGCCCGTGCCTCATCAAATCGGTCGCCTGGGCCATACAGGTTCGGTAGGATGATGGTCACTACATCCATGCCATATTGCAATCGATAAAGCGTGGCTTGATGCTGCTGAAGGCGTTTCGCCATGCCGTATCCCTGCACGGAGGGGTGCGGGAGGCCACTCCACAGGTCACCCTCTTTGAGGGACGTGTTCAGGTCTGGGTAGGCGCAGGATGAAGAGATTCCGATGAACCGCTTTACGCCCGCTACGCGCGCCGCTTCCATGGCGTGAAGATTGATGAGGACGTTCTCATAGAACATCTCCGCCTGTCGGGGAGCGTTGAACGCCATCCCTCCGCACATCGCCGCTGCGTGTATGACTAAATCAGGGCGATGGAGGTGGAAAATCCAACTAGCGTCTGAATATGAGGACAAATCGCCATCCTTCGATGATAGTCCAACTACTTCATGTCCATTGGCCCGAAAAACATCTACGATACTGCTACCGAGGAAGCCTGAACCTCCTGTTACTAAGAGCCTCATGTTGTGCGCGTTTCCTGTTCAAAGATAGCTTTGCAGAAATCCTTTAATATTGTTCTATTCATCGAGACACCTGTGCCGCCCATTGCAACATCGCTTCACACGAGACTGTTGCTACGCCAAGCACGCTATCAGCCCCGCCGTAATATACGAAGTAGCGGTCTTCCGACTCCACTACACCACAAGTAAAAACGACACTGGGCACAAATCCCTCTCGCTCGTAGGACTCTTTGGGCTCAAGAATTGGATTGTCTGCCCGCGCCAACACGCGACGTGGATGTTCTAGGTCTAGTAATGCAACACCGAGGCGATATGTATGCTGGTCGTCAACGCCGTGGTAGAAAAACAACCATCCGTATGGTGTCCACAATGGCGGGGCACCCGCACCCACGCGGTTGCTGTCCCATTTTCCGCTACGAACCCCCAACAACGGCCCCAAGTCGTGCCACCCGCGCAAGTTCCCGGAAACTCCGAGGTGAATGTCAGGAAAGATGCGATGCGCCAAATAGTACTTGCCTCGTATCCTCGTCGGAAACAATGCGCCGTTCTTGTCATCCTGCCCCGGAAACGCGAATCCAATCCGCTGAAAATCGCTAAAATCCTTCGTAACTGCAATGGCAATACGCACTCGCCAAGATACGTTTTCGTCCCGATGCGCCTGCTTGATGGCCGGGCGCGGTGACGCAGCCGTATAGCAGACGTAGTACCGACCATCAAGCGAAGTAATCCGCGGGTCTTCCGTGCCGCACCGCTCCCGCTCGTCATGGGCGTCTGGCCCGAAGACTGGCAGCGAACTGCGCTCGGCCACTTCCACGCCATTTCGCAGGTGTGCTAGACCAAAACGGGAGACTTTATCCTCGCCTTGGGCGCGATAGAGTAGGATAACCTTGCCCTGATAAATCGTTGCGCCGCTGTTGAAGACTTGGCGATTCTCCCACCAGTGGGATGTAGGAGTAAGAATCGGATTCCCGCGATATCGTTCAAGCAATGGTGCTTCAGGCATTTAAGACGGAAAACCGGAGCCGCCAGTGACAATTATCCTCATTCTTGAATCACCAACGATAAAGATTCCATAACTGGTCAATTGGAACCGCCCAATAGGGTGCCACGCGCTTGCACAAACCGAACGGATTTTCGCCATCGCCAGGGTTAGGCATCTTTGGCTCCGACTTGGCACAACTACTCTCTACAATGATACCGACGACTTCTCTTGTGCCTTGGAGAATCATTGGGGAGCCGGAACTGCCGGATGACACCGTATTATAAACTCCGATAAATCCCCGTTCGTCAATCTCAATAACCTCCCCTACGCGAGCCACGAATGACCCAGCAGGGTAGGACACACTCACCATTTTCTCCCCCCGCCGTGGCACATAGCCCCATTTAGGTCTCAGCGTCGGGACTGGATACTGACTATAGACACGAAGCAATGCCGCGTCCAAGCCCCGCGACAGCGTAAAACCGACTACTTCAGCGTAGAATGCCCGATATGAAGCCGGGATGCCAAAGGGTTTATCTAGCCACGCCGTGACTACATCGTAAGGTGAGTGGTAGTACATGTAGGCAATTTTGTTGGTTACGATATCATGTCCGCCAACGACAACGCAATGCCCAGCCGTAGCTACCAGCGTTTCCCATGCATCAGTCTCGCCACCCCTATAGGAGGTTCTCACGCGTTTGTATTGGCTACGGACCGCGAAAGCTGTACAGACTCCGCCTGGAGGCACAACAACCAACCTACCGACGGTATCGACGGGCAATGCCGGGGGCGCGATTTCCACAGGGTAGGGCAACTGGTTCTGGGAAAGCCCAGTTCGGGTTAGCAAAACGACAGCGATAAGAACTAGAAAAACAACAACGGTTTTTAGCATTGTTTGCAGCTTTATCACCTACTGTAGAGGGCGGCCATCCGCCCACCACGCAATCGTTTCCCTAAGACCGTCATCGAGGGAAACTCTTGGTGACCAACCGAGTAGTCGTTGGGCCTTCGTGGCGTCTATATATTGAATATCAAGTTCTGCTCTTGCCGTGCCTTGTACATTAGGTTCAAGGTTCGAATTCATCAACTTGAGAATTTTATTCACGAGGTCGAGAACCCTGATGGGGATGCCAGTGCCGAAATTGAAGGCTTCCCCCGCGAATTCCTGAGCTTTCTCACCAAGAATTCGGATGCCCCGGACAATATCGGTTACATAAAGATAATCCCGAGAGGGCAAGCCATCTGAGCGGATTATGGGGGGCTCACCTTCGAGAACCGAAAGGATGGTACCGGGGATGAGCCGCGTGGGATGGAGGTCTCCTGGGCCATAGATATTCGATGGGCGGCCGATGACAACGGGAAGCCCATAAGTGGCGGCGTATGACCTTGCCGCAATCTCGGTGACGTATTTAGTGGCATCGTAGGGATATGTGCCCGTGAGGGGCGTGTCTTCGCGGTAGGGTGCTGGAGAACTGCCATACGCCTTGTCTGACGACATGATATAGACACCTTGAAGTTCACGATATCGGCGACAGATATCGAGCAGAGCGTAAGTTCCACGGACATTGGAGTCCCAAGTTTCGAAGGGATTAATCAAGGCCTTGGTGACATAGGCCTGCGCGGCAAGATGAAAAACGAATGTGATATCGTAGTCTGTGAGGATGCGAAATAGCAAGTCGACATCTCTAGTGTCACCAGAGACCTCGATGAGTTCGCGCCGAATAGGTTCTCGACCTCCGACATTATCTCGGACCAGGGAAACTACATGATATCCATGGTTGAGCAATTCATTAACAAGCCACGCCCCTACAAAACCCCGCCCTCCGGTCACAAAGGCCCGACGAATCATACTTTTGTCCCCGCCCAACGACCTTCCGCCCACTCTTGTTCAAGTTCTTGCAGGTCCTTGGGGCTATTGATTGTGGACCACATCCCTGTATGCCGATAAGCCGTCAGTTTTCCTCTCTGAACCAGAGCAGGAAGAGTTTCGCGCTCGAAGTCAGACTCCAGAGTCAAGAATTCCAAAACTTCGGGTTCTAGAACGAAGAGCCCTCCACTAATCCACGATTCCATTCGGGGCTTCTCGTCGAACGCGTCCACCTCATCGAAGCGTCCGAGTTTGACGACGCCGAATGGATTTCTGGGCTGAACGACTGTGAGTGTGGCAAGAAATTCGGCTTGTAGATTCCAAATTTTGTGGTGTTCGAGGAGGCTGGGCAGGTTGATGTCAGTAATCTGGTCGGCGTAACTGAGGAAGAATCGTTCCTTCAATCGCCGTTCTTCCGACAGAATTTTAATCCGCCCGCCTGTGGCAGTATTCAATCCTGTATCTATGACTTCAACATTCCAGGGCAAATAGCTCGACCGCGCCCAATCTCGAATCTGTGACCCCAAATATCCTGCGGCGACCAAGAAATCGTAATGCCCCTGAGAGGCAAAGAGATTCATTACATGAAGGAGAAGAGGTTTTCCTCCAATTTCTATGAGGGGCTTTGGAATCCGTTCTCCATAGTCGCCCATCCGAAGACCTTTCCCGCCTGCGAGTATCACAACACGCATCTGGTTACCTGGCTCAAAGTTAATCCCTCGTTCCCCATAGCCAGGGGGAGTCTAATCTTCACTCTAGTCTTTTCAGCCAACTCTCGATGTACTTTGGATGTGTGCCAGTAAACTCAACCAGGACGTCCTCTTCATCTACCGCCCTGGGTGGGTTATCTGAGGAGAAACTATCGTATTCCATAGTGCGAAAGTCGTAGGTCTGTGGACGAGTTAAAGTTTGAGGCGCGTGAAAAAGTCGCGAGAGGCTCATAATGCGCTCGATAATCTCTTCGGAGCGTGCTACCCGACTATAATGGTACAAATAGACTCCGTGAGCATCGGCGACACGTCCCCAGAGCGTCTGGCTATTCATGGCGTCTCCGTCAATTTTGTGACTCCCCTTGCGAAAAAGTCGCACTAGTGAATGTGTCCAATCCCACCTCAATAGTTCGGGCTCCCGAAAGAAGTACAAGCGAACGAGCCTAAAGCCTGAGATGTCATCTGGGGCACGTCGCACATACTCTAACAGTTGCTCGTGTTCGTTTTCGTGGAGTACCTCGTCGGCCTGAACGTCTAGAATCCAATCTCCAGAGGCGTTTTCAACTGCTAGATTCGTCTGCCGTGCTAATTCTTGTCCTTTGTCCCGAGCCTCCCAATTCCATGGAGAGATGACCAACTTGAGAGGATAGCGAGTGGCGATATCTTGGATTACCGCTAGCGTCTTCGGCTCCGCCGCGTCCACATTGACGACTACTTCCTCTGCCACGGGGGCTACGGAGGCGATGACGCCTTCCAATGGATACCACTCGGCCTTGGAGATAATAACGACGGCAGATATCATTCCGAGCGGTATCCTGCGAGTCGCATGGCCTCGTCACTGCCCTCTGGTGCCTTTCCTGAAAGTCGGGCAAGACGTCTGTACAAGCGACTTCGCCTTCGAACACGAGTCGGGTCATTAAGGTGAAGGGGGTCCACGAAGTGTTCAATTATTACATCCCTCGTCTCACCAATCACATGAGGCGTCTCGAATTTAGGATGGAGAGGGTCAACATAACAGCTTTGTCCATCTGCATACATGAATCTGTACTGCCAGTCCGGCCAAGCCTCTTGTTCAAGCTGGGCAGTCATTGCTAAGTCGGCCCATCGCCTTCGGGGCAGCTTCCATACCCCATAGTCCTCAGACTCTGCAAGCTCCCTTAATAGACGGCCATTTGTAAGCGTCTCGTCGCCATCGAGTCGTAAAACCCAGTCGGTTTTTGCTAGATGAGTTACTATCGTTTCCATCTCGCCGAAATCGATGGCAGAGAACGGGACTTTCAATCGATAGATTCTATTGGCGTACTTTTCTGCAATGGCTAAAGTTCCGTCCGTGCTGCCCGTGTCCCAAATTATGATTTCATCCACAAAGTCCAGCACCGACGAGATTGCGCGTTCTAGCCCAGCCTCCTCATTCTTGACGTAGAAAGCAGCAGTTATCGATGTCACGGCGACATTAGCTTTGGCTTTACGATTATGTTGCGAAGTCGCTCCCGTATCAATTTCACAACGAAACGGGACTGGCGGTAACTCGGGGCGACGACGACCCAATCCTTTCCTCGAAGGTTTTTGGCTATGTGCTTGGCGATTTCAGCGTAGTCCATCCTATGTTCTCCCAATTAAGCAATGCCGAAAGTTCGGGCTCCTTTTCTCTCGGGGCGGTTATCTCTGACCGCACGCCAGGTCCGATTAAACGGATAACATAGCCTTCCTCGTTCCTTGAAAGCTCCCAGGTTTCTGTTTTTTCGGGTGCGATAGTAACATGGAGCATATCACCAGAAACGAGATGGTAGCGGCGAGGATAGTCCATGGCTGAGAGTGTTAAGTTAACACGCTAGACAAAGCCGTCGTCTCCGTAGGTCAACGGCAAGTTAATCTGCGTAGCCGCCTGTTTCATAGCCTTCTTTTTCTTCGGCTTGGCTTTCTTCTTTGCGGCCTTCGGCTTTGATACAGTCTTCTTAGCGGTGGTCTTCTTAGTAGCCTTCTTTGTGGCTGCCATGTTATGTCTCCTTTGATGCGAGTTGTGGTTCTGGTTCTGACATTGTCTCAACAGACTTGCGCGCAGCTATGTATAAGTTGAATTCATGTTCGTGTTCTGAGACATCCACCTCCTCGAAACCGATTTTCTTCAGAACCTCCTCCCACTCGGATATCGAAAAACCGTTCTTGTGACCACCCCACTCATACCCCCCCGCTTCAGGCGACTGGTCTCCGAAGAGAAGCTCAAACGCGCGGCGGACGGGGATGCGACGTGTGATGGCTGCGCGAAATACCATAAACCAGTTTGGCGTCCTTAACTCAATCGCCCCACCTGGTTTGAGCACGCGAAACCACTCACGAAGCGTGAATTCTATCTCGCTCTGGGGAATATGCTCCACTATATCCTGGGCCAGCAAATAGTCCGCATAGTCATCCTCGAACGGCAGATGGCGTGCGTCGCAGACCACATCAATCCCGGGGAGGTCGCGAATGTCGCAGTTGGTCCATCCTTCCGCCTTTGGTCGAATATCTGTTCCCGCGCCGATGTTCAACCGAATCATTTTTGCGACTCCGACTTCATTTCAAATATCCTTTTTAGTATGTCTTGGTCAACAGATTTATCCCGCTGCCACTCCGTCATTGGCTGGTCGTGACACCAACTCCCCATTGTGTCTGCGTTCTTAACCAATTCTTTTTTGCAGATGTTGCAGACCAGGATAGCCGGGGGGTCGGGGACAAGGGCCAAATCCCTCAGTTTGGCGAATTCGTCTTCGTTGCGAACAAGCTCGTCATCCGCGTGCGGTTCGGGCTTCCCGAAGCCGCCTGTGGTACCTGTCATGTTTAGACTCCCACCTTCGCCTCTACATGGTCGAGGAAGCGGACCTTCATCTCGTTTCCTACCTTGTCATGGGTCATGTTGTCGATGACGACTTCCAGTGCTCTTTGGCCCATTCGTTCTCTTTCCGTTTTGTCTTCGTGGGCACGGCGCATCTGTTGACGGAGGCTCATTATACGGGCTCGCGCCCAGAGCTGGCGTGCGTTGTAATGTTTCCAGTTTCCTCCCACCCCGTGAGCAGGTTCCATATCGTACTCGACCCGATATGCAGAATCATCATCTAGATAATCCCACGCGCCCCCGTATCCAGTCATGACGGTTGGTTTGGCGCATGCCGCGGCCTCGAACACTGGAAGCGAAAAAGCTTCCCCACGACTCGCAGAAACATGGACATCCGCCAAGGCATAAATTTCGGGTATAGCTTCTCGCGGGATGTTTTCGCCAATATACCAAATCTTTGGAGTGCCCCCGATATTCAATCCGTCCCTTAGACGCCGAATTCGCTCTTTGATGTTCTCGCGCTCCATCAATCCGTGCGAGCCGCCCCAGACGAACAGCATCAAAGCGACCGACTCGTCTTCCTTGAATTCTGTGAGATAGGCGAGGAGGACATCTTCCAACCCTTTACGGGGCATCCACTGGGCGACGGTCAAGAAAACCGTGTCGGGACGTTCAATCGAAACGACGGGTTTGACGTCTGGATGATATATGGTCAAATCGATTGGATGGGGGACTACATAGATTGGCTTCGTGACTCCACCATCTACAAATAAACGCTTGGAGAATTCTGATGGAGTGAATATTGCGTCCATCTGGTTGGCGCGTTCAGCCCAGCCGTCAGGGAGACGCTCGACTTCCCAAACCAAATGTGCTAGGGTAGGCTGGCCCATATGACGTATGGCATCCCCTGTTGTGTGAAGGAGAAATCCTTCGAACGGCCCAGCGTACTCTGGCCTGTCATCGGTGAGTTCATTCATGGCGTGGTCTGTGAGGACCAACTCTTTTTTCAAAAAGAAACTTAAGTTCGGAAGGGCCGTATCTTTCCCGCAAATAGACAGGCCCGCGCGGTCCAAGGCTTTCAAATTTTCCCTTGCCGCTTGAGCAAAGCCCGTAGGCAAGTGGAAGGGCGCTAAGTAGGCGTACTTTCTTTTCTCGCCCGGCCCTCTCTCGCTGACATCGTGAAGTTCCATTCTATACAACCTCTACTGTCAAAGAAGGTTTCTCTTCTCTTTGCACAATCTCTTCCAGCCATTTCTCGAAGCGCGGAAGGACATTGTTCAGACTAAATCTCTGTGCATGCTCCCAACTAGCCCTCTTCAATTTCGTCCTCAATTTACCATCGGCGTAGTATTCCGCCAATCGTTCCGCAGCGATATCTGTATCTGGCCAGCCCCAACAAATTACGTTGCCAGGTTGAGGAATAAGCACCTTCACTGGAACCTTCAGAAAGTTGTCCATCGCGTCTGTGACTTGTTCGGGTTGACCAGCATAATCCATGACGAAAAAGGGGATTCGGCAAGCGGCCCCTTCGAGGGGCACTAATCCAAAACCTTCATTACTCAAATTGATACCACAGTCGGCCGCGCTCATCGCCAAAGGTACGGTATCCTCGGGAAGCTTATTCGTGGTGATGGCATGAATGCCGTACTTCTTAAGTTCATAATGGTCCGAGAGTGCTTGCAGGTCATATCCCGGGTCTTCGGGGACATTATAACTATGTACCCAAAACAAGACTTTTTTGGGCTCGGCTTTCTCGGCAAACTTCGCGACCGTTTCGAACCAGGAAGGAATCATCTTTCTCTTGCGGTTGACGCCCATACCGAGAATGACAAAAGCTTCTGGGTCGATTCCAAACCTAGACCTAGCAATCGTTTTGTCCGTGGGTTTGAAGCGGTTCGTATCGACCATATGTGGTAGGTATGTCGGTCGAAGGCCTACATTCTTCTCAATGAGGTCACATCCCCATTTCGTCGCGACGGCGATACCATCAAAACCCTTGAAGATGTCGTGCCAGTCTCGGGGGATATGCCCATTGGGAGCCGCGCCATCAATAACGGTGTAGGCAATTTTCTTCCACGTGCCCGCCTCAATATGTGCAATAATCTCGTCTTTGAGTGGTTGACCTTGTTTTCGGTCACGATATTCAAGAGGCATCACGGGGTAGGCAACGTCAGGCACGTCCGCCAGCAGCAAGATTGCATCTGCGTTAAGCTGATTTGCTAAAAGCGGTACCATATCCTGGCCTTCCATCCGACCATAAGCATTGGTGCTATAAACCGGCCAGGGAATTTCCATAGGAATCATCTGTCCCATGTATCCTACGGCCGCTTCAAAAACACTATGCCCTCGGGAATGCAGATAAGTCAGAATGTTATAATGGACGCGCCCAAAGCCGGTTTGCGGAGCACTGCCGTCCGCAAAGCGGTGTGAAAAGTCCGACATTGTCAAAATACGCAATTTGATTTCACCGATTTGAGGGAAGGTAGGAGGGAGTATTATCTTAACACCTAACCCAAACTACCACCCAACATGACCACAAAGAGGGCCTACTAAGGATATGGTCCTCAAATTAGGATTTGACTATGGCTTAGCCAAAATAACTGGCCAGTTTATTCGGCCGCCTGAATGAGGATTTTTAGTGCATAAATTTTGCCGTCTGGTCGCTCTATCGGGATGACCGCCCGCGCTTTCAAGTACTGCCCGTCGACAATGAATCGAGAAAAGTACTCGCCAAAGGCTTCATTGACCGCACCCTTAAAACGACTTATATAACTACCGACCTCAGTAGAGGTAGCCGTAGGATTGCCTGTAAGGTCTTTGAACCAAATAACCAAAGAACCACGGTCGGTTTCTTGCCAGACCGCTCCTCCCCTACCCCGCTGGAATTCGAGAGAATCGTCTCTCCAGAGGACTTTCGCTGGCAGAGTTGCGTCCGACGCATAAGTTACCGCCGCTGATTCCAGTGCGTAGGAAGTGGCCTCCCTAAAGACGACATCCCTTTTCGCCTTGAGGTCATAAATTGTGTTAAAGACGGCGTTCCAGTCAATCGACATTTTCTACCGCCTGTCTAATCCAAATAAATGTCTTCCATGCCACTGCGGCTAGAACTATTATCCAGATGAATGGCCAAAGAAGGAGATTCGCGAATGGGTCTCGGTAGCGTTCTGGCCAGCCCGTTCGCTCGTCGACAACCCATCGCACAAAAGCAGTAAGCAGCCCGAGGAGGAAGTACCAACCAAGGAGTGTGATAATCATCGCTCTACAAATTTGAACAATTTACTCGGAAGTCATTTCACGCCCGTAAAGTAGACGCCTTTTGCGTCGTAGGCTGTGTTGTAATAACCTGATTCGACATGTTGAAATTTACTTTTCAACAGCAACGCACGCCCCTGGATAACGGTTGGGACCGTAATATGCACAAGTAGGCCATCATCCATACCATTGGTCTCTTCGGGGACTTCATGATAGGTTCGGCCACCAAACTTTAAGACTCTGTGACATTCGCGCATCAAGATAATTGGTGCAGGAGAGTGTTCGACGACATGAAATGATAACACGCCGTCGAATCGATTCCTCCAGTCCACAGGCAAGAAATGTGCATCGCCTCGAACAACAGAAAGGCCTTTCTGCGCCCCCGCAGCGGCTGAATCGTTGTGTAGGGTGATTCCCCACGCCTCAAATCCTAGGGTTTGTGCCGCTTCAAGTTCTTCTCCCGTGCCACATCCTAGAAAGAGAAGTTGTCCAGGCGGCGAAAACCAGCGTGCGATGGCGTTGCGTTGTGTATGTAGAGGACACTGCTCGACATCTCCGACATCGTTGTCAAAGACAACAGCCTTCCATTCCCCCCAAAGACGCGTACTTTCGTCAGGAAGCCCCAGATACCGCCGATTCATTTCTATATCTCCGCTAGCGACACAGTAATTGATAAGCAATTGGCCGTCACGTTTTGCCTGCGCCAGGATTTTGCGATATTCGTGAGCCTCAGCTTTGGCTCGTTGCAGGGCCGTTCGATGCTCTCTCGGATTGAGATAATTTGTCCGAAAAATGTGGCAAACTTCGGACAATTTTGAACTTGGACATTGTAGTAACTTATTACTAATCTGATGTCGGGTCCGTTCCATACATGTCTGAATCCAGGCCCCATTGGACCCCGTAGTCAGGTCTTCTTGCCACCAAAATTCCATCTGCCCCACTAATAGTCTGAATCATTGACCTTAGTTCTGCGATATCCGTCGCCGCGATGTCTTGCACTAATCTTCCAGCCGTCTCTGTCGAATAGGAGACTTCCTCGGTTCGGACACTCACAGCCGTGGCGGCCGTCTGGAGGGCTTTGGGGTTGCGAATCAGGACGGCGACGGCCTTCCCCCAGAGGTTAAGTTCCTTGGCCGATAATGTGACGGAGGTGAATCCGTTCCAATCGGTTTCGTAACTCTTATCATATCCCATCAGTTCCAGAAAACCCGTCGTGACTCGGAGAACGGTGAAGATGATGTCATCGGAATAGGTTGGGCTCGTAGTGAGGTCGCCCAAATGAACCCTAGCTGCAGGAATTAATTGATAGAACTTCGTAGGGTCAGCCATTAGGAAAATACCTCCCTCACCAAAATGACAAGGTCCTCTTCGAAGACATTTCCGCTGGGCGACGCGCTCACCAATACCCGAACGGCATAATCTTGATTGTGAGTGCCCCGTCGAATTGTTAAGTTAACCGCGCCGTCGGACGTTAGGGTCGTGAGCACGATGTCACTTGTGTCATCTACAGACCCTTTCAGCAGCGTGACATTGGCATTGGCGTAACTGACCGTCTCCGTCCCCGTCAGGCTCTGGAAGTCAATGGTATGGATATACTGCTCCTGCGGGTCTTTGGCAGGCAGGATGTTCATCTAGGTCCCACTCTTCCTCTGGACGATACGAAGGCTTTGAAGATTCTCGAAGGGAGTTTAACTTTGAAACCACTTCTGTTGACGGGGGCCAACACGAGGTCGTCAGCAACGGACAGCACCAGGTCCAATGTCTGGTCAAGGGGGTTCACCAGAACTACCGCGTCCTCTTCCGTGCTGACCGTATCTGTCGCGACTTGCTGTCCTTCGAAGAAGTCCCCCGTTTCTAGGAGACTCGGGCTGTACGAAAAATCCGCCAAGAGGGCTTCATCGAATGTGCCTCCAATCGTCGGAACGAGAATCAGAGTGCTGTCCTGACTCTCGATGAGGAGAGCATACTCGGCGGATAGTGGCAGGAGGACGCCCGAGGCCTGAAGCACCTCCATGACGGTGCTGCTGTCTATCTCTACCAGGGAAAAAACGTATTCAGCGGACGCCGCATCTTGAAGCGCC
>Ga0209641_10002498_pt1 | contig 15797 bp, 22 predicted proteins | sample RifCSP16_1_FD_184022 | JGI IMG/M metagenome (GOLD analysis project Ga0209641, IMG submission 184022) | Soil microbial communities from Rifle, Colorado - Rifle CSP2_sed 16_1 (SPAdes) (version 2) | ecosystem: Environmental > Terrestrial > Deep subsurface > Rock core/Sediment | place: Rifle...
CGAACGCATACCTCAGATCAGCGCAGTTGCTCAGAGAACTCGTATATTTCACAGGTGTTATCACCATCTGAGGATCTTTGATCACCACGCCTTCGTGCAGCGAGTCGCCGAAGCCTTTGATTATCCCTGTGATCTCGTTATGCGCTTCCTCCACATCGTATTCCCCGAAGAACCTGGCAGAATTGATCCCGTATTCTTCCATAAGTCCACGCCTTTCCATCACAGGCATGGGCTTTCCCGATATTTTCTCTCTCACATCGAAAGCAAAGAAATCCAGGGACTCGATATCATAGATCGATTTTGGGACATAAGGGCTGTCCGGTCCTACCATCTCGCCGCATATGACAAGGTCAGGATGATCAAGGAAGAATTCAAGCCCAACGAGTTCATTTGCTTTTTCAGTTGTGTATGGGCACAGAAAACCGCCGCGGGTCAGCCCGACAAGCTCGTCTCCCACAAGCGCTAACCTCGTATTATAACCGTTCATTTTCTCTTCAACTGCAACTTTATTACAGGAAGAGAAATGGGTCACAAGCCCTGGATATAGAACCAGCGTGCGCTGTATCTTGGGAAAACCGCGCACGATGTCGAAAGGTTCTATGAATATGGATGTGCCGCCTTCTACTGAAGAGATCGGTTTATCGAACCTGAACAGCTCTGGTCTTGAAGCAACATGCTGGAGTGTTTTCCTCTCGATCGCGCCGGTGAGCCTGTAATCAGGAATATCCAGCAGACCTGATACTTTTTCCAGATCCAGTTTTTTGATCAGTTCAGAAGAGGCGTCCCGTCTCATCCTTTTGCCACCAGGAGCCTTATGATCCCTCTCCTGCTGACCATACCTACAAGTTCATTCTTGAGATTCAGAACAGGTACTCCACCTATGTTCTCGTTCAGGATCAATGAGACTATCTCAGATATCGGGGTATTTGTCCTGGCATATTTCACATTATGTGTCATGATATCGCCCACGATCAGATTTCTGATCCTTTCATCCTGCTGGTTATCCGGAACAAGGGTCCTGAAATTCATCATGCCTTTTGCAACGTCCCTTTCTGTGACTATACCTACGAGATCACCATTTTCTATCACAGGGAGCCTTCCAATATCGTTGTCCAGGATCAGGCGCCTTGCATGCGCCACCCTTTCGCCCGGGCTCACAACTATCGGTTCATTCATTACCTCTGCAGCATAGCCTTTTACTGCCTTTGCATTTTTAAGGATCTCATGTGGCGTCACCCATCCAAGGATCCTGCCATTATCAACCACAACAATCACCCCGCCTGCTCTGTCCATCAATGCAACCGCATCATCGAAGCTTGTGTCTGGAAGCACTTTTGTGAGCAGATCAGTCGTGGCTGTGGCAACATGCAGCGAGGAGGCTGGAAGGTTTGACTTCTTCCATGTTCCGAGCTTTCTTGCAATACTCCTCATCGTAATAATGCCCAAGATTTCGCTGCCATTGACCACAAGAAGCCTGCGTGTATCGTGTTTGTTCATTAATTCCATCGCATGAGAAATCATGTCTGCCTTGTGCACTACAATCGGATCTGTCATTATGTCTTTTACTTTCATATTCTCACCTCACAATGTAAGTATTGTTTTCACTATGTTTTCCCCGGTCAGCATCCCCATGATCCCGTTACCTAACACCGGTATTCCGTTGATCCTTTCCTTTACCATTATACGCGCTGCATCTGTGGCAAGATCATCGCTTTTGACCATTATAAGAGGGCTTGACATTATGTCTTCTGCGACAAGAGGCACCTCCTGAATATATCTATATTGTTTCTTTCCAGCATGGCTGCTCTTGCGCGTCATTTTTATTTCTTTCTGAGGAAGACCCCCGGTTTTGCTTTTCATCTCTGTAAACGCGAGATTCGAGTTTGTGATGATCCCTACCGGCTTATCATTGTCTTCAAGAACGATTGCTCTGTCTGTTGAATTTGCCTCAAGTTCATAAAGTATATGGCTTATGGTATGGTGCCTGTGTACAGTGAGAGCAATATCTATTTTCAAATCTTTCACTTTAAGTTCTGTATCCAGTTCTGAGAAATATCTGATGAGATCCCATTTTGTGACAATCCCTATCACTTCATTCCTGTTATTGATCACAGGCAACCCGCTGATATTATTTTCACTCATCAATTCAGCAAGCTGTCTGGGCGTGGCGTCTGGAAATATCGTGATCAGCCCCTCGGTCATGACCTTCCTGATCGGGATATGATCGATCGGTCTTCGCCTCCACTGCGGCTCTGCCTGGTCAAGCCTCCTGCTGATATCTTTCTTTGTCACTATTCCAGTTTGTTTGTTGTCCTCTATTATGACCAGCCGTCCAATTTTATGGCGCAGCATCAGGTTCCTGGCTCTTGCCACCGTCTCGTCAGGCGACACCACGTACACAGGTGAGCTCATAATTTCTTTGATTTTCATAAGCGTGTCCTCATTCAGCTATAGCCCTGACAAAATCGCGCTCTGTAATGATCCCTTTCAGCTCACCGTCTTCAAGCACAGGAAGCGAACCTATTTTCTCTTCAAGCATTGTGGCTGCAGCATCTCCGAGATCCACATCAGAACCCGTGAAAATAACGTCCCTCTTTATTAGCGTTCGGATCGGTACCTCGAAGACTTCCCTGGCATTTCCTGTGACAAGTCGGTCAAACATCTCTCCGCTCCCCAGGAAACGCAATACGTCCGAGGCTGTTACTATGCCTACGAGCACGTTATCTCTGATGAGGGGAAGTCTTCTGAAGCCGTTATTTATCATCGATTTTGCCGCAGTACCCACTGTCATGTCAGGCGGAGCAGTGACAATATTCTTGCTCATGTATTCGCCCACTGTCTTGCCTGTGATGACTCCTGATACAAGAAAGACAAAGTCGCGCTCAGAAATTATGGCTTTCACCCTGTTATCACCGTCCGTGATCGGGATCCCTCCCACATTCTCTTTTATCATCGTGCTCAGAACGTCTTTGAGCGAATCCTTTTCATTGAGCGAGATCACATTCTCCTCCATGATTTCGCTGATGCTCGCATTGACCGCAGCAAGGAGATTACCTTTGAACCTGTTCCGAACTATGAGGTGTCTCTGTCCTCCCCCCAGAAAATCCACTATATCCTGCGATGTCACTATGCCTTTTAAGCGGTTTGTGCCCGCATCAGCGACAGGGATCCTTCTGAAGCCTTTATTTAACATGGTTTTAACTGCGTCTATAATAGGCATGGTTGGGGGAATCGTCACCACTTCTCTGGATGCAATGGACATCACATCCCCCTGATGTTCGGAAATTCTGGTTTTAAAATCAAGAGGTCCCATGTTCCGATTGTACGCGCCACGGACTTCTTTTGTTACGGTTGTTATTTTTTTGCCAAGATTGTTCATAAAACACCTTTAAATCAATGCTTTTATTATATCGCTTCTGTCCACTATACCCACAAGATTCCCGTCATTCACCACAGAAAGCCTGCCCACATCAAGTTTCAAAAATGCCTGGATCGCTTCTTTCAATGTGGTCTGCGGAGATAGAGTGTACGCAGGAGTGCTCATGATCTTCTCAACAGGTGGGGACATGGTGGATTTTGTCCCGTGATCATCTTCTTTCTCTATCCTTGCATAGCCTGCTTTGATGATATTTCTCCTTGTTACCATACCTATCAATTTTCCATCTTTAACCACAGGATATCCCGAAAATCCGGATTCTTTCATGTTCAGCCACACTTTTGCAATGCTGTCCTTTGGAGAACATGTTTTTACATCAGTGATCATCACATCTTCGACTTTCTTCGGAGGGATCTTATCCAGATTCAGATTCCTGAAAATGTCCACCACGCTTAAAATACCCACCAGGCTTTTATCCTGACCTGATTTCAGTACAGGGACACGACCAAGTCCTGCATCTATCATCAATTTTGCAGCATGCATCATATCCGTTTCAGGATAAACCTCAGGGAATTGTGATGCAAAACCTTCCACCGTGACATTGGATTTTGTTGAGTATATGTTCAGGATATCTTTCTCGGTCAATATCCCTATTGTCCTGTTCTTATTGTCCAGCACAGGCAGCGTGCGCTTGTGCCTGTCCCTTATCACAGAACGGGCATGGGTCATAAAATCAGTATCGTGCAAAAAAACAGGGTTCTTTGTCATTACGTCTTCCACTTTCATCATAACATACTCCATTTATCATGTATATATATGTTATTTTCAGATGCTACGCTTCCCTGCAGCTCTCGCAGAGCAGCTTTCCGTTCACAAGCAGTAGATCATCCACGTTATCCCCGCATTCCTCACATATCCCTCGATGGATCTTCACAGGTTCCTCCATTGAAAAGATCTTCTCCCTGTGCATCTTGATAAGATCTGAGAAGATACTTCCCATTTCTGCCGAGACCGCGATGAGATCCATATCTGTCACAATGCCAACGAGTTTTGTATTTTCAACCACAGGAAGTCGCCTGATCTTCATCTTCACCATCTTATGCATGGCGTCCGTGACACTTTCATTTGAAGGTATTGTTATCAGCGGGGTCGTCATCAGTTCTTTTATTGATACCTCGCTTGGTCGAAGATCCCTGGATACCACTTTGCGGACGATATCGCGTTCTGTAATAATCCCCACAGGAAATTGTCCGTCCGTCACTATGACGCTGCCGACATCGAGATCCAGCATCTTTTTAGCTATCTGCGGTACATCACTTTTGATTTCATTCGTTGCAACTTCTCTTGTCATTATCTCTTTAACCGGCATCCTGACTTCCATGCTTATTCCTCCCTGATATGTAGTATGTGTTTTGATGTGCTTATATGTTATGCTTTCATTGAAATCCTTTTGTCCTGAGCGGCAGTATGCTGCTTATTTTGATTTTTTCCTTATGATCGCCACGTCTCCGAGCGTGGTCTCCCTGATGAAACCGCCGCCTCGCTGATCATGCATTGAGATCTTCTCTGTTAGCTTTATGTTCAATTCAGTCTCCAGTTTTTTCCTTACCGTATCTTCAGGTACAAGTTCCTCACGCTCTATCTTTCTGATCAGGGCTGACTTTTCCATTATCCTGGAGGCAAGTTCCTCTACAGTCAGGCCATGTGATTCTCTGGCCTGCTTTATTATCCTGGCATAGTCAGGGACTATCTCATCCTGGAGTTTATCGAAAACATCCCTTCTGGGCCGCCGGGTTACAATAACCCTTTCAACAGGTGCCATCTTTCTTGATACGGGGCTCCATTTATCGGCCGGTCTCCCGTACCGTGCGCATTTACCGCATACGTCCAGCACAGTTCCTTCCACTGTCACTCTGACAGGACTGCCTTTAATGTCATTGCCGCATATTTCGCATTGCATTCTATCTCGACGAAAACTCTATATACCGTTCACGCTTAAATATCATTCGATAACAAATGTCTGAAGCTCAGGAAAACCGTGAAGGTCCGATAGGATTGGGAGGCGATGATTTTTCCCGCTACCTGATGGATAGAATCAAGATGCTTGAGGAAAGGAACAATCTCCTGAGGGAGCAGGCAAACAAGATAGAACTGGAAAGACGTTTTACCGAGAATCAGAAACTCAAATACGAACGAGAGCTCAGGCAGTTGAAAAGCGAACTCGAAAGACTCAAAGCTCCCCCGCTGGTTGTAGGCAATGTCGTGGATGTGCTCGAGAATGGCAAGGTAATAATCAGAAGCAGCACCGGTCCGCAGTTCGTGGTGGGTTCATCTCAGTTTATAGAGAATTCAGAGCTTATGCCCGGAGCACGCGTCTCTTTAAATTATCAATCCCTTGCAGTAATAGGCATCCTGCCTTCTTCGCGTGATCCTTTTGTGAATGGCATGGAAGTGATAGAGATGCCTGACGTATCCTACTCAGATATAGGGGGTCTGGACGAGCAGATCCGGGAAGTCAGGGAGACTGTGGAGATGCCGCTCACAAGACCTGAGGTGTTCGAGCGCATCGGCATCGAGCCGCCGAAAGGGGTGCTGCTGTACGGGGGGCCCGGGACTGGCAAGACGCTGCTCGCCAAAGCAGTGGCAAGCCAGACAAAAGCGACTTTCATAAGGATCGTGGGATCAGAACTCGTTCAGAAGTATATTGGTGAAGGAGCGCGTCTTGTGCGCGATCTTTTCAAGATGGCAAAGGAGAAAGCTCCGAGTATAGTATTCATTGATGAACTTGACTCAATAGGCGCAAAGCGCCTTGATACAGCTACTTCTGGCGATAGAGAAGTCCAGCGCACGCTGATGCAGCTTCTCTCAGAGATGGATGGTTTCAATGCCAGGGGAAATGTGAGGATCATCGCAGCTACGAACAGACCTGATATCCTTGACGCCGCGCTCCTGCGACCAGGACGTTTCGATCGGTTCATACAGATCCCGATGCCGACCATAGAAGCCCGCACGATGATTCTCAGGATCCACTGCAGAAAAATGAAGCTTTCTGATGAGGTGAATTTCGAGGAACTCGCAGCGCTTACAGATGGCGGGACAGGCGCAGACCTCAGGGCGATCGCGATGGAAGCTGGGATGTTTGCTGTAAGAGAAGAACGCCACAGCATCGGGATGGATGACTTTCTAAAAGCCATCAAGAAAATAGAAGGTCCTGCGGTAAAGAAAAATCTTTCTGACGGCATGTTCGTCTAAACCAGTGCCTGCAGGCTCAGACATGCCTCTATCATTATCGAGCTGAAATCAAGAGACAAATCTTAAATATGATTAGATAATCGTGGTATCTAATCATAATGATTGCAAAAAAAAAAGTAATATCAGGGGCAAAAGATTTCCTGAGTCAGTCATTTTTAAACACTAATTTTGCCATATCATTGGTTGCAGGTGATGGCGATTTATGATTGATGTGAGCAACTTTTTGATACTCATTAACGAAATAGTGGTTTTACCTATAATTATAATAACATTCTTCTTATTAATGTATATAAGTGTATATCTATGGAAAAAAGACCCTGATATAATCAGAGCGAAGATTTTTTTAAACTTCAATGAATTTAAGAAAGCTTTTCTATTGCTCGCGGTTTTCGCTTTCGTGTTGATCTTTCACGTGACATTAATCTATATACCTCACCTTTTTTATTCTATCCTGCAATGTCCTGCTACTACAGGATATGATTTGCAGCGGTTTTTCGGATTAGTTCTTGCTCTAGTCATGATCACTTTTGTGTACTTTTCATACAGAAGTATTAAATAGCAGGCATTTTTTGTCAAACAGAGATGAATGTCTCCTCTGCAATCACAAAACCTATCCCAGAAACGTTTGTCGAGAGTAGCAGGGGACTTCCCTTCTCATATTAGTCACAGAATAACAGAATCGAAGGAGGGGGGAAGTCCATCAATAATTATTACGTCATAAGCATATATATCTTTGTAATTAATAATCTTTCCTCATCTTCCTTATTGCCAAAATCTTCAACCCATAATCTGTACTATACTTTCTGATGCTTTTATCATCCCGATCAGAACCATCCCGAGAGGAACATCAGAACGTGTCATAACACCAAGCAATGCTTTTTTTCCAGCTTCTTTTACGATAATCTTTCCATTTTTTGAATCCACAATTATCCTATCTGGGATGCTCTTCCCAAGCTTTGCAGATGATACTTCAGCCGCTCCGAGCATTGTTGCCAGCATTGCCACAAAGGCTTGAGCATGAAGGTTTTGGGCCATGGTTGAACATATGAGCAAACCATCTCTGCTTCCTAATGCAACTGCTTCTACACCTCCTATATTATTGATGTCTCGTAAAATTTTTTCAAGCATTTCTGTTTTCGTCATACAACGTCTCTATTTATTAAATGGATATACATGATAATTATTACCTTCTGGATACATTCTGAATATAAATTTCTTTCTCAAATAAATCCTGAGCAAAGCCGTGGATCTAACCAGTGCTACTTTCTCAGGTACGCCTCTATTCTTTCCATGCCTTCTCTGATCATGTCCAGGCTGCCTGAGTACGAGAACCTCAAGAAACCTTCAGCTCCATCTCCAAAATCTATGCCAGGAGCGACAGCAACTCCTGCTTCATCAAGTATGCGCTTGCTGAGCTCAATGGAATCAGAGCCAAACTCCCTGGCATTTGCAAGGACGTAGTACGCCCCTTCTGGCTCTCTTTCTATCCTGAAACCGATCTCTTTGAGCCGACCGAGGATATACTTCCTCCGCATGTCATAGGTTGCCACCATTTCTTCCACATGTTTTTGCGAACCTCTCAGTGCAGCAACGCCGCCATGCTGGACAAAACTATTGGCGCAGATAAAGAAATTCTGCTGAAGTTTCTGCAGAGGTCTGATATACTCAGGCGGTGCGATCAGGTATCCGAGCCTCCATCCTGTCATGGCGTAAAGCTTGGAGAATCCGTTCAGCACAAAGGCATTGTCCGTGTATTCCAGTACCGAATGGTCTTCACCTTTATAAATCAAACCCTGGTATATCTCATCAGAGATCACGGGTACTGATCCTGCCTCTTCGCATATGGCTTTCATGGTGTCTGCACCCATCACATGTCCTGTGGGATTGCATGGCGAATTGATCAGAACTGCTTTTGTAGAGGGCGTGATCTTCTGTGCCACGGTTTCGAGGCTGAAGCCCTCATCTTCCTGAGTATAGACAGATACTGGCTTTCCACCAAGATATTCCACAAAGTTGGGATAGCACGCATAGTATGGGTTTGACATCACCACTTCGTTGCCATTCTCAAGAAGGCACATGAACAGCACGAGCAGCGCAGGGCTGGTTCCTGAGGTGATCACGACATGCTGTGAACTCAGATCCAGGCTGAACTTCCTGTTATAATGTTCTGCCACTGCTTCCCTGAGATCAGGAAGACCCAGACTGTGGGTATATTTTGTCTCACCTGCATTCATTGCATGAAACGCTGCCTCGCAGATATGGGGAGCTGTGGGGAAGTCGGGCTCGCCTATCTCAAGATGGATTACATTTTTTCCTGTTCGCTCAAGCTCCTTTGCCCTTTCCAGCACTTCCATTACATGGAAAGGAAGCAGCCTAGCTGATCTTTGAGAGAACATGGGCTTTCCTTACAACATAAGCAAATTTAGATATATTTATTGTCTATGAAGCACATTAAATGTTTGGAGGAGGTAGTGATGATAGACTACACAAAAGAATCAAAAATGAACGTAAGATCCGCGGTCGAAAAACTCACAAAGGACCTGATGGACAACAAATGGGGGGTGCTGAGCGTGATCGATGTAAAAAAGATCCTTGCCGAGAAACTCAAGGTCGAGTTCGATGATTATATCATACTCGATGTCTGCAATCCAGACCTTGCATACAGGGGTCTATCCATCAATAAGCAGGCAGGGCTCATTCTGCCATGCAAAATAGCGGTATACGCGGACAGGGGAAAGACAAAGGTTTCGCTTTATAACCCCACAGTTGCATTGAGCACTGCAAGCTCGATCAGCGGCTATGATAAATTGAACAGACTTGCAGCAGAAGCAGAAGACGCTCTTAAGCGAATCGTAGATATGCAGGTGTGAAAGTGCAGATTTTAGAGATCATGGAAAAGACCTTCGAGGCGGAATCAGGGGACGTAGCGCTGTACCTTGCAATGTCGCAGAAAGCCGTAAATGAAGGACATCCCGAGATTGCGCTTTACCTGTATAACGTGGCTATGGATGAAGCAAGGCATGCGGCAGAGTTCGCCACGCTTCTGGGGAAGGTGAAGGATACGAAGTCAAATCTCCAGCAGATGCTTGAGGATGAGATAAAGACGGAAAAAGACAAAGCCGAAGCTGCCAAAATAGCACTTGCAGAAGGGAATGAAGAAATCTCTCAATTTTTTACAGAGGCGATGCATGATGAAAGCAGGCATAAAGCCGGACTTAAAGTAGTGATCTTAAAATTACAGGAAAAGGATTAAATTCAACTATGAACAATGATACTACTATGGGAGAAAACATATGGAACCTAAAAAAGTAATAGCAAATATAGATGAGAAAATGGGATTTACCCCGGAGATCATGAACATGATGGGGGAGTTGAACCCCGAACTCTTCGAACATTATAAGAAATGCGATGATGGCATCCAGACAGATGGAGCGCTTTCTGCAAAAGTGAAAGTGCTCATGTCGCTTGCTGTAATGGCTTCACAGAGGTGCGATGCCTGCTGCGAATCCCAGATGAGGAGCGCCCTTAACCACGGTGCAACAAAGGAAGAGATAATTGAGACCATGAACGTTATTTTTATCACTTCAGGAGCACCAGGGGTTGCCTCATGCAGAAGAGCACTGAAATTAATGGAAGGTGGAGAAGCAGGAGCAGGACACGGCTGTGTGCCTGGAAGAAGACCTGGAGGTCATTGATTCATCAATGAGAATATTCGGGAGGAAAATATGAGCAAGAGAATAATAGAAGCATTGAACAAGGACCGCGAAGACGAATTGAGCGCGATCATACAGTACATGAAACATCATTATGAGGGAGAAGGGATGGAGAGCCCGGAAATACTTGAGATATTCAAGAACACGGCAAAGGATGAGATGAAGCATGCAGAGAAACTGGGCGAACGCATCAATTATCTTGGCGGAATACCGACAAAGAAGCCTTCAGAGATCGTTGAGGGAGGCGACCTGAAAAAGATGATCCAGGACGATCTTAAAAAAGAGAATGGCGCCATAGCGCAGTACAAAGAGCATATCAAACTTGCAATCGAGGAACAAGGCTCATGCTTGAGGAGATCCTTTCTGAAGAAGAGGGACATGCTGATACGTGGGAGACCACGCTTGGGATAAGAAAATAATATGTTTGGAAGAGATACGCAATTAGTTGACTGCAGAGAAGCAATGGGACTTGGCAGGGGCGGAGGCATAGCCCAGAGAGGAACATTATCCGAAGCAGCAAGACCGGATGTTGTGGCAATCGCCATGACACCTGGGAGAAGGCATATCACGAAACCTGTATGCGAGATAACCTACGGTCTTCGAAGAGAAGGGATACAGGTAAGCGTGCTTGTGCTTGAGGCAGGGGCAGGGATCCCGATGGATGATGTTGGCTCTTCAGCCACCTCAAGAGGCTATGGACCTAAATTCGGCATAACAGCGAAAGAAATCGAACAGATCGCCAGGCACAAACTTGTCCTGATACACATGGGGAATGTGAATTCCCACATCGTTTTGAAGACAAAGAAGATATTGAAATACGTCAATATTCCTGCGGTCATAGCTTGCGAATATCCCATCGATTTTGAAGATTTCGCAAAAGCAGGGATAAAGACCAAATTCGTGAAGCCAAAGAACCCTGAGACAGAAGGCAGAGTGGTCGCAATTGTCAGCGGAATAACAAGAGGAGAGACCTGCTCAAGGGGCAACATCAATGACCTGGTCAAGGAGATCCGCCAGGTCCTGGACCAGAAGGTCGAGGAAATCCATGCAGTAAGAAGCGATCTGCTGATCAGTGAAGGTCTCCTGGCAAGTGAAGAGAAAGCAATGGAGAGTGAATGATTTGAAATGTTATTTATGTGCTAAAATGGGAAAGGATGAAGATGCAGTGGCAGCCTGTATAGTCTGCGGGATGGGTGTTTGTATGGAGCACGCTATCTATGAACTTACACCTATCTGGAAGGGTGATTATCCTGTGAGGGTTGAAAAGGATATAGAGAACCTGAAGCGGATATTATGTCAGCCCTGTCATGTAGCCCTTAAGGAGAACTGGTGATTTCAATGTTGAAATGTTATGAATGCGCATTAAACAATGTTGCTGAAGAGTCGATCGCCGTCTGCATTATGTGCGGAAAAGGACTATGTATGGAACATGCCAAAAGGGTTGACCTTCCTATCTGGGAAGGTGGATACCCTGCACCAGTGAAAATTTTGAAGAAAGGTCTTCCAAGATTCATATGCAATGACTGTGCCACTGTCCTGATGCCTGGAGCATGTGAGTAAAGCGTGTACGAAGTCCGCTTCCACGGCAGAGGAGGACAGGGGGCTGTCATGGCAGCCCAGACACTTGCCGAGGCAGCGGTTATCGAAGGAAACTATGCTGTCGCATTCCCTTTTTTCGGTGCTGAACGAAGAGGTGCTCCAGTCCTTGCCTTCACCAGGATAGACTCTAAAAAGATATACAGCAAGACGCAGGTATATGCTCCAGACTGCGTGGTCGTGCTGGACGATTCCCTTCTCGATACCATAGATGTCGTGGCAGGGTTAAAACCAGAAGGAACCGTGGTCATAAATTCAAAGGAAGAACCTGATGACATTGATCTTGGCGTAAGCGTTCGAACTGCAGCAGTGGATGCAACATCCGTGGCTCTTGAGATACTGAAAGCCCCGATAACCAATACCGCGATTCTGGGAGCTTTTGCAAAGACAACAGGCATTGTCAGGCTTGATTCTCTTGAGGATGCCATCGGAACAAGATTCGGTGAGAAACTTGGCAAAAAAACAGGGGAGCGGAACGCTCTTGCTGCAAGGACAGCGTTTGAAAGGACTGTTACAGGCAGGAGCAGAGGAGTAAAAAAACTTGAGCCAAAGAAGCAGTGGCTTCCTACCTATCAGGAACTTCCAGCTGGAGGTGCTCTTATTGAAGGGAAGACGGAGGCAGGCCTTATCGGACCTGGAAGTTTCATTGAAAACAAGGTCATGGGCTGGGCGACCTTCAGACCTCTGAGAGATAAAGAGAAGTGTACCATGTGCCTTCTGTGCTGGTTCTACTGTCCTGAGGGCACGATCGTGCGCATCTCTGATCGGGGCGATCTCATGACCAATTATGATTACTGCAAGGGATGCGGGGTCTGCGCCAACGAATGTCCTGTGGATGCCATAAAAATGCTGAGGGCAAGGGTATGAAGAAAGTGATCACAGGCGATCATGCTGTTGCCATAGGCGCAAAACTCTGCCGTGTAGAGGTTGTGCCTGCATATCCCATCACACCGCAAACGCTGATAATCGAGCATATATCCGATTTTGTGTACGACGGGGAACTTGATGCCAGATTCCTTACTATGGAATCCGAGCACAGCGTGATGAGCGCGGCTGCAGCAGCAGAGGCAGCCGGCGCAAGGGTGTTCACAGCAACCTCCTCGCAGGGACTTGCGTTCATGCACGAGATGCTGTACGCGACCGCACCTCTGCGCCTGCCAGTTGTGATGGTAAATGCCAGCCGTACGCTCGGAGGACCTCCAGGAATATGGTGCGAATACAATGATTCCATGGGAGCAAGAGACTCGGGATGGCTCCAGGTATATGTGGAAGATAACCAGGAAGCGCTCGATATGGTCATACAGTCATACAGGATCGCCGAGGATAAGCGCGTCCTGCTTCCTGTAATGCCCTGTATTGACGGTTTTGTGCTCACACATACTGTAGAACCTGTTGAAGTTCCTGAACAGCGGGATGTGGATTCTTTTTTGCCTGCATATGATCCAGACATTGTTCTTGACCCGGCAAGACCTGCGATGATAGGAACCTTCATGCCAGCAGAATATATCATGGAAATGCGCAGGCAGACAGTTGAGGCGTTTGAATCAGCGAAAAAAGTCATAAAGGAAATAACTGCACTGTTCGCAAGATCATTCGGCAGGGATTACGGCGGACTGATAGATACATATCATATGGAAGACGCAGAGATCGCACTGGTCACCATGGGAACTGTCACGAGCACAGCACGCCAGGTCGTGGATGAGCTCAGGCAGGAAGGGAAGAAAGCTGGACTTGTCAAGCTCAGGTTCTTTAGACCGTTTCCATCAGAAGAACTGAGGGAAGTACTGTCAGGTATAAAAGCAGTGGGTGTGGCAGACCGTTCGATATCATACCATGATGGAGGACCTGCCTTCAATGAGATCCGTTCTTCTCTGTACGGCATGAATATTCCTGTGATCGATCACCTCGCAGGCATCGGCGGGAGGGATGTGACCGAGGGGCAGATCAGGAAGATGTTCGAAATAACGCAGAGAGCGGCAGAAGGAGAAAAAGTGAAGATAATAAACTGGCATAACACACGGGGTGAAACCGTATGAAAATCAGAGACCTGCCGGATGACGACCTGTTCACAGCAGGGCATACCGCCTGTCCCGGGTGCGGGGTTGCGATGTCAATAAGGAATGCGATAAGAATACTGGGAAAAGACACCGCAGTGTATGTTCCATCGAGCTGCGCAGCTGTGTTCGGTACATCGTTCCCTTACGGGGCATGGAAAGTGCCGTTCTTCCATACTGCGTTTGAGAACACAGGCGCCTGTCTAACAGGCATGCAGGCAGCTTTTGAGATGAAAGGGAAACGTGTCACAGCCGTCGGGTTCGCTGGAGATGGCGGAACGTATGACATAGGTCTGCAGAGCATGTCGGGTGCTGCCGAGCGAAACGATGATGTGATATATATCTGCCTTGATAACGAGGCATATATGAACACCGGAATACAGAGAAGCGGCGGGACTCCATTCGGTGCCTGGACTACAACGACCCCTGTGGGAAAGAGAATACAGGGGAACAGAAGTTTCAAGAAAAATCTGGGAGATATTGTTATCGCTCATGAGATCCCGTATTATGCGACCCTTTCCATAGGTCATCCTCTTGATTTCATAAAGAAAGTGGAGAAGGCAAAAGATATCAAAGGGTTCCGCTTCCTCCATATGTTCACACCCTGCATCCCTGGATGGAAGATGGATCCGGCGAAAACCGTGGAAGTAACCAGGCTTGCGGTTGAGAGCGGGATGTGGACTCTGTATGAAGTGGAGAACGGAGAAAAAAGGATAACCTATAAGCCAGGAAAGATGAAGAGGGTGAAGGATTATCTGATTATCCAGGGACGGTTCCGTCATATGAACGAAGATGATATAAAGAAGCTCCAGATGTGGGTGTGCAGGAAATGGAATCTTCATTATAAGGAGAAAGGTACACCTGAGATCTGCGAGATCGAGCTGCCTGAGGAGCATCATGCTGTCACAGAGGAACACAGGGAGATGCATGGACCATGAAGAATAAATTAAAGCCAAAACTCTACACGCTCAGCACCTGCATGCACTGCAGTGCGATGAAGCGGTTCTTAAAAAAACACGGGATCGAATACGATTATGTGGATGTGGACAGACTTAACGGGAAAGAAAGGGACGAGGTGCGCCAAGAAGTGCTGAAGCTGACCGGAAGCCTGCGCTTTCCCACCGTCGTGATCGGGGATACCGTGATCGTTGGTTTCTTCGAGGATGAACTGAAAAAGGCGCTGAAGCTATGAGAACAGTTGCCGAAATGTTTGCAGGGATGAAAAAGATCGCGGATGAGGAGGGCTACCAGTTCAACCCTGTGGAAGAACAGCTGGATGATATCCTTCAGGGACTATGGGACAATGAACACAGGTACGGCTATCCTTCATGCCCCTGCAGGATGGCGAGCGGTGTGATCGCGGATGATATGGATATCATCTGCCCGTGCAATTACCGCGATGCTGATGTGGAGGAGTTCGGATGCTGCCTCTGTGTGCTCTACGTGAGCGATGACTGGATAAGCGGAAGAAAGCCGCATGATCCCCTCCCTGAGCGGCGCCCGCAGGAATATTATGATAAAGGTTATCCGGGCATTCTGGAACAGAAAGGAGCAGGAGGAAAAGAAATGAGCAAGGTTTACAGATGCACAGTGTGCGGCTACCTCTGCGCGAGGGATGAGCCGCCTGACCTCTGCCCCATATGCAGGGCAAAGAAGGAAAGGTTCGAGAATTTCGAGATGAGATGAGGAAGAGAAATGGCGTGAGATCCTGGCTGTGTGCAGGCATCGGGCAGAAAAGAAGATATGAGAAAGGCAAAAGCGAAGAGAGATAAAATTACTGATGCGATTGAAAAGATTCACGTTGTT
>Ga0209641_10002501_pt1 | contig 15782 bp, 13 predicted proteins | sample RifCSP16_1_FD_184022 | JGI IMG/M metagenome (GOLD analysis project Ga0209641, IMG submission 184022) | Soil microbial communities from Rifle, Colorado - Rifle CSP2_sed 16_1 (SPAdes) (version 2) | ecosystem: Environmental > Terrestrial > Deep subsurface > Rock core/Sediment | place: Rifle...
GGCGGACGACCGAGATCCTTCTGGGCTACGTCCGCGACGCGGTCGAGCGCGCCGGCGGGGATCCGAACGCCATCCGGGGATACAGGGGAGGCTATCTGCCGCTCGAGAGGCGCGAGATCGAACGTGGGCTGAGAGACGGCACCGTTCGAGGTGTCGTGGCGACGACCGCGCTTGAGCTCGGTGTGGATATCGGCCAACTCGGCGCGGCAATCCTCGCCGGCTACCCCGGCACGATCGCCAGCCTTTGGCAACAGGCTGGCCGGGCCGGACGGCGGAGCGAAATGTCGGCGGCCGTCCTCATCGCCTCCGCCAGTCCGTTGGACCAATTTGTGGCGGCTCACCCTGCCTATCTGTTCGACCGATCGCCGGAAATGGGGCTGGTAAACCCAGACAACCTGGCCCTGCTGGCGCGCCACCTGCGTTGCGCGGCGTTCGAGCTTCCTTTCCAACCAGGTGAAAGGTTCGGCGCTAGCCAGGATGCGTCAACTCTGCTGGATATTCTGGCCGAAGACGGCGAACTTCATCGGTCGAATGACGTCTACCGCTGGGTTGGAGAGACCTATCCGGCCGAAGGCATGTCTTTGAGAGCCAGCACCGACGACACGATCGTCATCCAGGACGTGGGGTCTGGTCGACCTGTCGTGATCGGGGAGGTCGATCGGGCGACGGCGCCGGTCTTGTTGCACGCCGGCGCGGCCTACCTGCATGAGGGTCGATCGTTCCTGGTAAGCACCTTGGATTGGGAAAACGCCATCGCAACCGTCGAGCCGGCCGAGATCGATTACTACACCGAGGCGGCCGAGTCGGTCGACCTGGAACAAACCGAAGTCTACGACGCCGATGAGAATTGGACTGTGCGCCGTGCCTACGGGCGGGTGCTCGTGACGGCGCAGGCGACATCTTTTCGTAAAGTCAAGCGATATACCCACGAGACCCTGGGTTACGGCACGATCGAGCTCCCGCCCCGATCGTTCGAGACGATGGCCTACTGGTTGTGGATCGCACCCGAAGTCGTGGCCGATCTGGAGGCGGCTGGCGTTCTGATCGCGCCCAACGATTACGGGCCCGACTGGTCCGAGGTGCGTGCGGCGGCGCGGGACAGGGACGGGCATCGCTGCCGCCAATGTGGTTCGCCTGAGCGGGATGGGCGCGCACATGATGTGCACCACCTACGTCCTTTCCGTGAATTCGGCTACGTGCCCGGCGAGAATCGCAACGATCGCCAGGCGAACGCTCTCGACAATCTGATCACCCTGTGTGCGACCTGCCATCACCGGGCGGAGGCTGCTCGGGGAACGCGGTCAGCGCTGGGCGGCCTGGCCTACGCCTTGAGCAATATCGCCCCCTTGTTTCTGATGTGTGATCCGCGTGACCTGGGTTCGGTGACAGAACTCCGATCGAAGGACACCGGTGGGCCCACGATCACCTTGTATGATCAGGTACCGGACGGGTTGGGGCTCTCTGAAAGGCTCTACACGCTTCACGCGGACTTGCTCGCAGGCGCGCACGAGTTGGTTCAGAGCTGTGCTTGCTACGATGGATGCCCGGCATGCGTCGGCCCTGTCGGTCCGGGCGGTAGTGAGATCAAGGCGCTTACGCTCCGTCTGATCGAAAGACTGACCGGGAAGGACGCCTGACTTCTTCACGCTCACGGCATGATGAGCAGAATCCGGAACGGCGGCTCAAGATTCATGGGTGGAATTCCCTTTATCTCATCTCGATCCCCTTGCCGCGGTTAACGGCGGTGGAAATCACGACCTCTTGACCCCTCCTCGGTGCTCTGTGATAATCCCTCCGCCCTCTCTACTGGTTTAGCTAACGATCGATGCCGAAAACCTTCAGAAGCCCCATACTGATCCTGGCTGCAATGCTGGTGGCCTGTAACCCGACACAGCCGGAACCTTCGACCCCCACCGTGGTCCCTATTTCGACATCCTCGGCTCAGGCGACACCTGGGGCTGGGGGCGCTTCGGTTTGCGACCCGAACACTCTCCTGACCCAGATCAAGGACGATCTCCCCTACAGCCAGGTATCCCTGCTTCACAACTTCCTTCTGGCGGTTCACTATGTGAACCTGTGGGTTGTTTCTCCGGAGCTTGAACCTTCGCCCGGTGCCGGCAAGTCGGAGGCGAACAAGGCCGACGCAGCCCGCCTGGCCGCAGACTTGGGTCATCTCATTGCCAATAATCACCCATGTGTTCGAGCATCCTTCGAACGGATCACTATCACGATCGTCGACAGCGAGTATCGGGCCTGGTTCATCGGCGACCTAGCCATCACAGACATTCCGTCCGACAAAGTGCTCGATTCAGATCAGCTTGCGGCACTCAGTCGGTTGTTTGTCTCATCGTCGCTCGAAGCCCCGGTCGAGCACCTCGGCTCGGACGTCCCGCCAACCAACGCGTGCAACTGGCGGCAAGCCCGGGAAGGGATGCGAACGCAGTTCTCTCCTGCGGGACCGAACGTAGACTTCTACTTTGTCATCGATCAGGAAGGGGCGAACGTGTGGGCCCAGTGGGAAGGCCCCGATCCGCAGCAGACATTGGAAGGCTTGTACTCCGGACTGTTCACGCTTCAGAATGAGCTTCGATGCTTGGACCCTCAAGTGGATGTGCTGTGGATGATTTACACTGACGGGGCAGGACGGGTGAGCCTGGTCATGGCGGCGGATGGCGAGACGCTCCGCAATCCCGACCCAGCCTACCTGCTCGACCATCTACGCGTGATTTACCCGTCGCCTTCCTCGTGAGCCAGGCTACGCGCAAAACCCGCTGCCCTGCCTTCAGACCACCGGCCTGAAGGCCGCCCCATGGTATAGTACGCTCATTCCGCCAGAGGACCTTCGCTTCGAATGTCACAGGCCAAGCCGGAGCGTCTTGAGACGCTCTATCGCGTTTCTCAGGCCCTTGGTTCGACCCTCGACTTGGACAGCGTGCTGAACGCCGTGATCGATCAAGTGGTGGGGGTAACCCGCGCCGAGCGCGGGTTTCTCATGCTGGGAGACAGCGGCCCCGGGCTCAATTTTCGAGTGGCGCGCGGGATCGACAAGAAGACGATCTATGCCCCCGAATTCGAAGTCAGCCGAGGCGTCATCGAGCGCGTCGCCGAGACACGCAAGGCGGTCATGACGAGCGACGCGCAAAACGAGGCCTGGCTGGCCGAACGGACGAGCGTGATGTCGCTCAGACTGCGCTCGATCATGTGCGTCCCACTTTTGGTCCAGGGTCGCTTCATCGGCCTAGTGTATGTGGACAACCGCATGCAAGCGGGGATCTTTGGTGGCGACGATCTGGAACTCTTGCAGGCTGTGGCAAACACGGCGGCCGTGGCAATCGAGAATGCCAGGCTTCACGTTGCGGCGGTTGAACAAGCGCGGTTGGAGCGCGAGCTCGAAGTCGCCCGCCAGATCCAGGCGAGCCTGATGCCACTGCGGCCGCCGGACATCCCCGGGTTTGATGTTGCCGGGGTGTGGCGGGCAGCGCGCGAGGTCGGAGGCGACTTTTATGACTTCATCCCCCGACCTGACGGACAAATGGGGATCGTGATCGGGGATGTGACAGACAAAGGCGTTCCAGCCGCGTTCTTCATGGCGCTGGCGCGCACAACGGTGCGCGCCAGCCTGACCGGCGGAGGCTCGCCACTGGCCGGGTTGCAGCAGGCCAATCGGCTGATCGGCGCCGATTCGAGTAGCGGCATGTTTGTGACGCTATTCTATGCGGGGCTGGAACCCGGCTCAAAGGTGTTGTCATGCGTCAGCGCCGGTCACATGCCGCCGTTGCGCTATCGAGCATCCGAGAGGGACATCATCCGCCTGGAGAGGGGTGGTCTGCCGTTGGGGGTGGAGCAGGATGGCCGCTTTACTGAGATGCGCGTCGAACTGCGCCAGGGAGACGCGTTTCTCCTGTACACGGACGGTCTGGTGGACGCCATCGATCGCCAGGGAAACTTCTACGGCTGGGATCGGCTCAAGCAGGTGATGACCGCCAGCGGTGGAATGAGCGCGGCGGAGACGCTGGGTTCGATCGAGCAGGCCGTGGATCGCTTCACCGCCGGCACTCCGCCATTTGATGATCTCACAATGGTCGTTGTGAAATGCGTCGGCTGAGCCGCGTCCTGCCGAAGGACCGCGGCGGATCTACGCCTCAACCGCCAGGCAGGTCAGCGTCTGGGTGATGCCCGGGATCGGCTGGATCCTGGACGATAGCATCGTCCCGAGCGCGTTCAAGTTGTCTCCCTCGACAATCGCGATCGCGTCATAAGGCCCGAAGGTCATACTGGCCTCGACCACGCCCGGTAGCCCTCGCAACTGACGAAGCACCTGCCCTACTTCCCCCGTGCGGATGTTGATCAAAACGAAGGCTCTCATGAGATCTGTCCTGTAGCCCCGCTTTAGGGCTTGACCCGCCGGAGGAACACGAACCAGTAGACCACGGCAACCAGGACCGATCCACCGATGATGTTCCCCAGGGTGACGGGGACGAGATTGTGGAGCAGAAAGTCTTGCCAGGTCAGGCGCGAGAGATCAAGTCCGGTGCCGAGTGCGAAAGCAGGGTCTAAGGTCTTGACCATCAGGCCGACGGGCACGAAGTACATGTTGGCCACACTATGCTCGAAGCCGGCGGCGACGAATGCCGTGATCGGGAACAAGATGACCGCGATCTTGTCGATCGTGCTCCGGGCGCTGAAGCTCATCCAAATCGCCAGACAAACCAGCGCGTTGCAGAGCACCCCCAGGGCAAAGGCCTGGATGAAGTTCAGATTCACCTTGGCGACAGCGATGCCCAGGGCCGTCGTCCCGACCGCGCCTCCGCCGAATGTGTACTGACGGCTGAGGAACACCAGGACGGCCGTCCCGATCGAGCCGATGAAGTTGCCGAGGTAGACCAGCCCCCAGTTCCGAAGCAGCGCAGCTGTCGAGGTCTTGCCGCTGGCCCAGGCCATCACAATCAGGTTGTTGCCGGTGAAGAGCTCCGCCCCGCCGACCACGACCAGGATCAGCCCGAGGCAGAACGCGATTCCGGTCAGGAGCCTGGCGAGACCATAGGGGAGGACTCCGCTGGTCCCGGCGGCGACGGTCGTGGCGAAGACCGCCCCCAGGCCAATGAACGCGCCGGCCAGGACCGCCAGTACCAGGGTGGTCAGCACGGGCATTTCGGCTTTGCGCACCCCGATGTATTCGGCCCGCTGGGCCATCTCCGCCGGAAGGAGTGCGTCGATTCGGATCTCTTGAGTCATGGGTCGGGCCGAGTCTCCTGCGTCCGAGAGTCTATTTGTCTGACAATAGAATAGTGCAGGTTCAGCCTGCGGGCCAGCGTCGAACGCTATATGTGAAATATATCACATACCGTGATCGGCTTTTGGCCCGAATCCTGTCGCCTCGGACTGCCGCCCGAGACGAACCGGCGGTAGGTTCACCAGGATCGCCGCCGAGAGAACCATCAGACCGCCAACCGCCTCCAATCCACCCAGACGCTCCCCCAGGAAGATGGCTGCCAGCAGCACAGTGAACACCGGCTCGAGCGTGCTGATCAGGGAGGCCGCGGTCGGGCCCACGCGGACGAGGCCCGCAAGGAATGCCAGCAGCGGCAGGATGGTGTTGAAAACGACCATCCCCGCGAGGATCCAGCCTCCAAATGGGGGGAGTTGAATGGCAAGGCTGTGCGTCGCCGCACCGACGACGAGGAAGTAACCGGTTGCCCCGGCGGTGATCCAGCCCGTGCTGACCAGCGGACCGATCTGACGGACGATGGTCCCGCTGACCATGATGTACACCGAATAGCACACGGCTGCGGCGACCACAAGCGCCGCGCCGATCAGATCCAGCCCCGCCCCGCCACCCAGCCCCGGCGGACCCCACGGTCGGATCGTCAACACGATCCCGGCCAGGCCGAGCCCCACCGCCCCTAACTCCTCCGGCCGAGGCCGAGACCTGTGGACCCTCCAGGCTAGCAGGCTCACAAGCGCCGGATAAATGTAGAGCAGGACGGAGCTCATCGAAGCGGGGATCCGCTGAAGACCGGCGAAAAACAACGTCGCCTGAACGCCATACAGCAGACCCAGGCCCAGGAGAGCGCGGCCTGCCCGCCCACCCGGGTAAAGCGGAGTGCGCCGACGCAGGACCAGGTACCCCAGGATGATGATTGAAGCACCCCCGAACCGCACGCTGAGGACGCCAGCAATGCTCAAGCCGGCGGCGAAGGCGAGCTTGGCCAGGATCGGGAGCCCGGAGTAGCCTGCCGCCGACAAGGCGCACATAGCGGCGCCGAACCAGCGTGATCCCGATACGACGCCCGGACTTGGTCCATTTGCGACGATGAGTTGGGTCGTTGAAGGGAGAGGATCCGACATGAGCAGTCATCTCGGTGGGCGTCAGCGGTAAAGGGCGGGTTGTCTGGGAGGTGTCGAACGATGGCTCCACGGTGTCCCCGATGAAGTATACAGCCTGGGATCTACGCCACGCCGGTAGGAAGTGGCGCAGAATGCCGAATGATGCGGGCGACTGAATGGCCGGATCGGGATGATCTCACCGGGCGTGCGGCCCTTCGGCAGTGCCGCGGCCCCCTGAAGTGGAAGTGGGGTAGAATTCGCTTCAGGAAGGCGCGGGATGGCGACTCGAGATCGGCGTATACGGACAGGCAATGTTTCGGCGGATGCGGTCCGTCCGGCCCGACGGCCGGAGTGGATCAAAGTTCGCGCGCCGTCTGGCGAGACGTACGAACGCCTGCGTACGATGATGCGTTCGAAAGCGCTGCACACGGTCTGCGAAGAGGCGATGTGCCCGAACATTGGGGAGTGTTGGGGATCGGGAACGGCAACGTTCTTGATGATGGGCGATGTCTGCACTCGTTCCTGTGGCTTTTGTGACATCAAGACCGGTCGCCCAGCCGCACTCGACTGGCTCGAGCCGGAGCGCGTGGCCCGCGCCGTCCAGCGAATGGGGCTGCGGCATGCGGTCATCACCAGCGTTAACCGTGACGAACGTCCTGACGGCGGTGCGCCGATCTTCGCTATGGTCATCCAGCGGATTCGTGAGATCCACCCGGGTTGCTCGATCGAGGTACTAATCCCGGATTTCAAGGGTTCAATCGAAGCGCTCAAGACCGTGATGGATGCGCGGCCCGAGATCCTTAATCACAATGTTGAAACCGTTCCGCGGTTGTTCAAGCGGGTCCAGCCGCAGGATCACTTCGAATGGGCCAAGGCCACACTCTCCAACGCCAAGCGACTTGACGCCGACGTCCTGACGAAATCGGGGATCATGGTTGGCCTGGGGGAGACTCCGGACGAGGTCCGCGAGACGATGCGCGATCTTCGATCATGGGCGGTCGACATCCTAACCCTCGGCCAATACCTTCAACCCTCGAAGCGTCACCTTCCCGTGGAGCGTTACTACACACCGGACGAGTTCCAGATACTGAAGGAATATGGCCTCGAGATCGGGTTTCGTTGGGTGGAAAGCGGCCCATTGGTCCGGTCTTCCTACCATGCCGAGGAGCAGGTACGGGCGCTGAGCACCGTCCATCGGGGGCTGTACGGCGATTCAGCGGCAAGCCCGTCCTGATCTTCTGGTCAGCCCAATCGAGCTGATCCATGTCCCAGGCGGCACTCCCCCAATGGTCGTGCCGACTCCGCAGAGAAACTCCATCACGATCGCCAATCCCACGTGAGGGGAAGGGAGAGCAATGGAGTCCCTAACCCGAGAGCAGAAGGTCCCCGGCCACCACGCGGAGCGTCTGTTTGATGGCATCGAACGTTTCCGCAAAGGGTGGGCGCGCTATCATCGGCCGGATGACGTGAACCACCTTCTCCGGCTGTTCAACAAGGTCTCGGTCAGACGTGGGTATATGCTGGACTATCTCCCGGTCGGAGGGTTGGCATCGGGATGGATCTGGCCGTTTGCGCGCAAGGCAGACCCGACGCCGGACTCGGGGCCGCCGCTGGCACTGACAGCCATGGCCCGCGATCGCTTGATCTCCATGCGAGGGAGTGGTGAACTCCGCCGGGTCGAAGTGGACACGCTCTACGCTTACTTGAGCTACGAGCCAAGTCCGCACGGTCTCTTCGAATACGCAGTATTCATCAACGAATTGTGGGCGACTAAATCCGCCTCCAAAGCCAGTGACTGGCTGGATCTTGTTCCGATCGTCAGTCGGCGCCAGTTTGATAATGTCATCCGGAAGGCTGGGGACCGGGTTGAGCGCGTAACCCGTCCTTCGATCTACGATCCATTGGCCCGGCTGGGCGGCTCGAAGGGCGGCGAGGTGCGCTTCCTGGTCTTTCAGGGCGGAGCATGGAAGAGGATCACGATCCTCATCTTGAAAGTCGATGAACAGGGCGCCGTCCGCCGAGAGTTCGGTGACCTTGTGGCCAACCTGCATTGAGGTATTCCACGGTCACTTTTCAATGAGAGACGCAATGGGAAATATCACCCGGGAAGAGTTTGAACGGATCGAGATGCGTGTCGGGCGTGTGACGGCTGTGGACGAGTTTCCTGAAGCGCGGCAGCCATCCTACCTGATGACGATCGACTTCGGGCCGGTGCTGGGCGTGAAACGGTCGTCGGCCGCGATCGAGCCTCTTTACGAACCACAGGAGCTGACAGGAAGGCTCGTCGTCGCCGTCACCAACTTCCCTCCAAAGCAGATCGCCAATCGCATGTCCGAAGTCCTCGTGCTTGCAGCAGTCAACGCCGACGGCTCGATGCGTCTGCTTCAACCGGACGGCGAAGTTGAACTGGGGGCCAGGGTGAGATAGGCCTGTCTCCGGAATCCTCGGTCTCGCTAGGCCTCTCGACAAGCAAGGATTAACGGAGCAGCCCCGCCATTCGGCGGGGCTGCGTTGTGGGCGGTTAGGAAGTTCTAGACGACGACGACGTTGGCCGCTTGAAGTCCTTTCGGCCCTTGCTCGATGGAGAACTCCACCTTCTGGCCCTCTTCCAGGGTCCGGAAGCCGTCCGCCTGGATTGCAGTGAAGTGGACGAAGACATCCGGGCCGCCTTCACGCTCGATGAAGCCGTAGCCCTTCCCGCTGTTGAACCACTTGACCGTACCGACAGCGCGTTCTGTCATTTCTTTCCTTGCCTCCTTATGGCAAACGGATATTGATTTGCCCGGTCAGCATGAAGGGCCCCGATCTGCAGTGGGTTCTTGTACCCATGCCGAGGTTTGTCCTCAGTTTCTTCCCGAGCGTTAGGCGTTTGTTTTGTTCTTCGGCGGTCGGGTTCACCCAAATGGCGGGCTACCAAACCGGCCCGAGCTGCTCGAGCTCAGGCCGTGGTCTTTCGACTTCCAGACAGAACTCATGCGCGTCCTACCGCAAGAGATATTAGCACCCATTTTTGTCTTTGTCTACCCCCCTGACCTCGGGTACACGCTCGGCAGAGTCGACGGAACCGGTCGGGCATGTCTTAACCAAAGACCGGATACCGATGTCGTAGGGGATGATCATGAACCTTAACTGGCGGTTTGGCCATGAGCGCGCACAAAGATCGAGAAACACTTCCGATATCAGAAGAGCCTCCTCTGTCTAGCCGACCCTCTACCACTCTTGCGAACACACCACAGCAAAAGCGACGTATCTTGCGGATCAACCTCCCAGGAGGGTGAACCACCTAACCCAATCTCCACTGCCCACCTCTCGAGTTCAGTGGAGCATTTCAGGGACGAAGTTCCCCGTAGGGGGTGGGGGGCCGGAGGAAAGACCTCTGTGGGGTGAAGCAAGTCGACGCACGCAGCAGGGGGACCAAAGGTGTCCGGTGGGCCTCCAAAGCTATTGCGGCCCGGGACCGGGGGGCCGGTGGATCCAGACGGTGTCGGTTCTGGGTGATTTCCCTTGCCTGGCAAGGGGGGTATGGAGGTCGGGAGCCCGCAGGGCCGGCCTTTGCGGTGGACTTCGGGCGGATAAGTGGTATCATGGGCAGGAGGTAAGACATCTGATGAGCTGACGTCTTACCTCGACCGGCAATCGTGTGGGGGCGCCCGTGAGCAAGGGGTCGGTGTTTCAATCCATCGAACAGCGTTCGGCGGTTGGTGCCGTCCGTGAACAGCTGGTCGCGCTCATCCGCGAGGGAAAACTTACCCCGCATGAGCAACTCCCCTCCGAAAAGGAACTGTGTGACACTTTTGGCGTCAGCCGCCCCACTCTGCGCGAGGCGATCCATATGCTTGTGGCTGAAGGCCTGGTAGATGTTCGACGTGGACAGGGGACTTTCATCCGTCAGCCATCCTCATCGGCGGCGATCCAGGCTGATGTGGTTTCGCTTCTGTTGCCGGAAGACCTCCAGGAGATCCAGGATGCCAGGCGGCTGATCGAGCCCGAGATCGCCGCACGGGCGGCCAGCCGCGCCAGCGACACCACGCTGGATGCGCTGAGCGCACTTCTGGACCAGATGGAAGGGATCGCCCGCTCGGGCGAGAGCATTTTTGAAACAGCCTGGGATTTCCACCTCCAGCTTGCCGCGGCTGCGGGCAACGCCACCATCACAAAGCTGGTAGGAATCCTGTATGAGGCGATCCGCGTTGCCGAACGGCCACTCTATGACCGCCACTTCGATCCGCTGCAGGATATCCAGGAGCACCGTCTGCTCTTGGCCAGCATTCGACGGCGAAATCCAGACGATGCCCGCAAGGCCATGATGCGTCATCTGGGTGATGTCGAACTAGGGCTCGGCCGCGCCCTGAGGCGCGAAAGGCGCGGCGGCCAGCAGAGCGAGTAGGTAGAATTCGGCCGCTCAGCCCTATGGGGCCGGGCCCTTGCCTTCGCACGGTGCAGCCCTCAGCCTTTGAACGGAAAGGATATCGCTATGTCCAACCTGTCCTCTCCCGTATTGCTGGGTCATTTCGGCAAGCATTATCGGACGTTTGTACGCGGGGAGGGTGTCTACGTCTATGACGAGGAGGGCAATCGATATCTGGACGCAATCGGCGGAGTTGGCGTGGTCAACATCGGCCACGGAGTGACCGAAGTATTGAGGGCGATGTCCGAGCAGGCCTCGACCCTCGCCTACAGCTACGGCGGTCTAGTTGAGAACCCGGCTCGCAGAAGGCTCGCCGAGAAGTTGCAGGGCTGGGCGCCTCCGGGGATGGGGAATGTCAAGACCTTCTTCTCCTCCGGTGGTGCAGAGGCCAATGAAGCGGCACTCAAGCTGGCCTATCAATACCACTGGGAGCGCGGCCACCCCACAAAACGCCAGATCATCGGCCGCTGGCAGAGCTACCACGGTAATACGATCGGCACCCTGTCGATGGGCGGACGGACTTCATGGCGTCGCATGCATCAGGGTCTGCTGCTCGATTTTCCGCACATCCCTCCGCCTTACTGCTATCGCTGCCCCTGGGGAAAGACCTACCCCGAATGCGGCCTGCAGTGTGCTTTGGAATTGCGCCGAGTGGTGACTCAGCTCGGCCCGGAAAACATTGCCGGTTTCATCGCCGAACCGGTGATCGGTACTTCGATGTCTGCCGTCGTACCGCCTCCCGAATACTATCCCATGGTGCGAGAAATATGCGATGAGTTTGACATTCTATTCATCGTTGACGAAGTCATGAGCGGTGTCGGGCGGACAGGCAAGAATTGGGGAATTGAGCACTGGGGAGTCACGCCCGACATCATCACCACCGCCAAGGGGATATCCGGCGGGTATTCGCCCCTGGCAGTCACGATCCTGGCAGAAAAAGTGTGGCAAGCCATTGCACAAGGCTCTGGAGGCGTCATGCACAGTTACACCTTTGGGGGCCACCCGGTAAGCTGCGCGGCCGGGCTGGCTACCTTGGAGTACATCGAGGAGCATCAGTTGGTTGAACGGGCGGCGCAGACAGGCGAGATCCTCCTTGCTCGCCTCCAGGAGCTGAAAGATGAATTGCCCTACATCGGCGATGTGCGGGGAAAAGGTCTGTTTCTAGGGATTGAGTTGGTGCGTGACCGGAGCACGAAGGAGCCGTTCCCGCCCGAGTGGCAGCTCGGCGAGAAGATCGAGGAGCAGGCGCTCGACAACGGTCTGCTCGTTTTGGCTGGGGTTGAAGGGTTGATCGACGGGGTGGCTGGCGACCACCTAGAACTGGTGCCCCCCTATACCATCGATGGAGGGCATATCTCGACGATTGTCGAGCTCATGCAGAAAAGTATCAGCCAAGTGATTGACCGGATGCCCCTCTAGCCATGCGGGACGGACCATTCACTTCGCGTAGGACAGGTCGACGGTTGGGCGTGTCCGGCAGTATCGGAGGCTATTAGGTGTGAACAAGCCCGTTGATCTGCGTAGCGACACGGTCACACTGCCCTCCCCCTCAATGCGCCGGGCGATGTATGAAGCCGAACTCGGCGATGACGGCTATGGAGAAGATCGCACGGTTACCCGATTACACGAAATGGTGGCGGAGAGAGTGGGCAAGGAAGCAGCCCTGATGACGCCGAGCGGCTGCATGGCCAACCTCATCGCATTGCTGACGTTCTGTGATCGGGGAAACGAAGTGATCTTGGGCCGCCAGACGGACATGTATCTATGGGAGGTCGGGGCGATGTCGGCGGTGGGAGGCATCTTCCCCAACCCGCTCGAAAACGAACTCGACGGCACAATTGATCTGGCTGCGCTCGAGGCGAGCCTGCGACCCGAGGATGTCCATTTCCCGCGTACCCGTTTGATTTGCCTCGAAAACTCCCACAATCTTAGCGGAGGAACTCCCTTGACGCCGGGGTACATCGGTCAAGTAAAGGCAGTCGCCGACCGACATCACCTGCCCCTGTATCTGGACGGGGCGCGCTTGTTCAATGCGGCGGTCGCCCTGAATGTCGACCCCCTTGAAATCACTCGCCACGTTGACGCTTTGATGTTTTGCTTTTCAAAAGGCCTGAGCTGCCCAGTCGGATCGATCATATGCGGCAGTCGAAGTTACATCGAAGAAGCACACCGCCACCGGAAAATGCTGGGTGGGCAGATGCGGCAGGCCGGTGTCATCGCCGCCGCGGCAATCGTGGCGATGACCGAAATGGTTGAGCGGCTGGCGGACGATCACAAGCATGCCCGGTTGCTGGCTTCCGGACTCCTGGAGCTCGATGGATTGGAAGTTAGGCCGGAGAAGCCACAAACGAATATCGTCTTCTTTAGGCCGGCCCGGGCCGGAATCTCGACAGAGGCCCTGGCCAGCCGGCTGGAAGTCGCTGGCGTTCGTACACTGCCGATGGGAAGCTGGCTGCGGGCCGTCACCCACTACGGGATCGAGGCCGATGATGTTCACCGGGCGCTGCAGATCATCGCCGTCGAATGGAAGGCCGTCTCCCGTTAGGCGAGACGGATCACTGACCCAGGGAGCATGCGCTCATGGATGAAAGGACGAACGCCAATATCGTTGCTGCCGTCGACGAGCGGAGGCAATCGGTCATCGAGTTCTTGGGAAGGCTCATCCGTTTCAATAGCGTCACTGGGAATGAGGCCGAGATACAGGATTTCCTGGCGGAGCATCTGAGGAGTCTGGGCTTCGAAGTCGACGAGTTTGAACCCGATCCGGAGGCCTTGCGCAAGTACCCGGGCTTCTTGGAGCCGGAGCTTCCCTTTACCGGCCGCAAGAACGTTGTCGGGGTAAACAAGGGAACTGGGGGTGGGAAATCGCTTGTGCTGAACGGACATGTAGACACTGTACCCCTGGAACCGGTCGAGGAATGGACCAGCGGCCCGCTCTCGGGTGAGGAGCGCGATGGGCTGATCTGGGGACGCGGCGCCTCGGACATGAAGGCCGGGGTCGCGGCGATGACGATGGCGGTCACAATCCTCAAGCAGATCGGCCTGGAAATGCGGGGCGATGTCATCGTCGAATGCACCGTTGACGAAGAGCGCACCGGTCTGGGGACCTTGGCGTGTGTCGAGCGCGGCTATCGGGCCGATGCCGGCATCTGCTGTGAAACAAGCGACATGCAAGTCATGCCAGCCTGCATCGGACGCATGTGGTTCACGATTCGGCTGAGCGGCAAACCGGCGGGCATCTCGGCCCGCTGGGAGGGCGTCAGCTCCATCGAGAAGGGCATCAAGCTTGTCCAGGCGGTGGAAGATCTGGAGAGAATGCGCATTCAAGACCTACACCATCCGTTGTTTCCAGACAATCGCGGCGCCTTGCCTTGTGCGGTCACGATGTTCAATGCAGGTACATTTCCCAGCATCACGCCGGAGCGGGCGGTGTTGCGGGGCAGCATGGGCTTGATGCCTTATGAAGACCCTGAACAGGTGGAAGCTCAGCTACGGGAGCAGATCATGCGGGTGGCTGCCGCGGATCCGTGGATGCGGGATCACCCCCCGGTGCTGACAACTGAGGGCGGCTACGTCGCCGCCGGTGCAGAAATCCCGACGGATCATCCGATTGTGCAAACCGTTCAACGTGCATATGAAACGGCCCTTGGTGAACCCCCTGTCATGGGGGCGCGCATGGGAGCGGCGGATACTCGCTTTCTGATCCGCCAGGCCGACACCCCGACCGTGATCTTTGGTCCCGGGGTGACCGCCCAGATGCACGCCATGAATGAGAATGTGCCGGTCGACAACCTGCTGGGCGCCACCAAGGTGGTGGCGTTGGCGGTCTATGACTGGTGTTCGCAGGCGAAATAGGCGCTGCCATTTTTCCACCTTATGCGCCTGGGAACGGATGGACGCCATAGGATTCGGCCTCGAGTGCGGCAATGGGCGAGCCGGATGGCGAATAGCATCCGGCGGACTGAAAGGAGGGTGGGGGGGCCAAGAACGAAGCACGCAGCTCGACAAGTCCCCAAGCATAGACGGAGGAGAGAGTCATGAAGCGAATGAACTATTTGCTCGCCGGTATTCTGATCGTGAGCATGCTGTTGGGTGCTTGTGTCACGACCGAGACCCCTACGGCGGCCCCCACGAATCCGCCGGCAACACAGGCGCCTCCCGCCGGTGGGGCTACCGATGTTGCCCCAACTGAGGCTACCGCCCCCGAGCCGGTAATCATCAAGATCGGCGCCCTCTATCCCTTGACGGGAGCAGTGGCGGCCACAGGCATTGCCAGCAAGGAAGCCATCGAGTTTGCAGCGGACATCGTCAACAATTCGTATCCCGATCTGAATCTGCCACTGGCCAGCGAGGCTGGGCTGCCGAATCTGGGTGGGGCGAAGATTGAGGTCATCTTTGCTGACCACCAGATGGACCCCGAAATCGGCGCCAGCGAAACCGAGCGGCTCATCACCGAAGAGCAAGTCGTGGCTATCGTCGGCGCTTACGCCAGCTCGGTCACGGCCACAGCCAGCCAGGCCGCCGAGCGCCTCGGGATTCCTTTTGTCAATGCCCAATCGACCTCACCCGGATTGACCGAGCGCGGTTTCCAGTGGTATTTCCGAACCACCCCTCATGACGGCATCTTCTCGGAGCTGATGTTCAAGTTCCTGACCGACATGAAGGAGACCAAGGGCGTTGATATCAGCACCGTTGTCACGATCCATGAAAACACCCTCTTCGGCACTGACTCGAGCACCACGCAGCAGAATTTCGCTGGCCAGTATGGCTTCACTGTGCTGGAGGACATCGCCTATCCGCATGAAACCGCGGACATGACCAGCGAAGTAGCAAAGCTCAAGGCGGACAACCCGGACGTGGTCCTTCCGACCTCGTACATCTCGGATGCGATCTTGATGATCCGGACCTTCAAGGACCAGGGCTACGCCCCCCAGGCCATCCTGGCCCAGGGCGTCGGGTTCACCGAGGGCTCGTTCCTGCCGACAGTGGGCAAGGACGGCGACTATATCCTGTCGCGCGAGGTCTTTGCCGCCGACCTGGCAGAGGC
>Ga0209641_10002505_pt1 | contig 15766 bp, 13 predicted proteins | sample RifCSP16_1_FD_184022 | JGI IMG/M metagenome (GOLD analysis project Ga0209641, IMG submission 184022) | Soil microbial communities from Rifle, Colorado - Rifle CSP2_sed 16_1 (SPAdes) (version 2) | ecosystem: Environmental > Terrestrial > Deep subsurface > Rock core/Sediment | place: Rifle...
ACATCCGAACACGCCTTTACGATTCTATTGAAACCTGTCTTGAATTGGGAGAAGGAGTTATGCTGGTAAGCCAGGAATGCGAGAAATCTTGGGCTGACCACATCCTCAGCGAACGATACGCCTGCCCAAAATGCGGAAGGGGCTATGAAGAGCTGACGCCGCGTATGTTTTCATTTAACAGCCCTTACGGCGCTTGCCCTGATTGTGATGGACTTGGAAACACCTTTGATTTCGACCCGGAACTCATTGTCCCTGACAAACACCTTAGCATCAAAGACGGCGCCATCGATGCCTGGCAAAATTGGGGCTCTTTAACCCAGACCCATTACGATAACCAAACCAAAATATTTTCAAAAACTTTTTCGGTTTCCCTGAACACACCTTTTATAAAACTACCGAAAGAGACCGTAGATACCCTGCTTTTTGGCGCAGAGGACTTTGAAGGAGTTATCCCCAATCTCAAACGTATTTATGAAAAAACGACCAGCGAACGTATCCTGAACCGTCTTATCAGTTATATGAGTTACAGAACCTGCACCGTCTGTAAAGGAGCCAGACTGCGACCCGAGGCCCTTTCGGTCAAAATTAATCACAAATCCATCCATGAAATAATAGATCTAACAATAGAAGATGCCCTGCGCTTTTTCAAAAATCTGAAATTAAGCGGCCAACAGGCTGTTGTTTCGAAACAAATCCTGAAGGAAATTCAGAGCAGGCTTTGCTTTATGATAGCTGTCGGATTACACTATATAACTCTGGGACGCAGCAGCGACACTCTTTCCGGAGGTGAAGCGCAAAGAACTCAGCTTGCCAAACAAGTTGGCTCCGGCCTTGTCGGGATTTGTTATGTCCTGGATGAACCCACAATAGGACTTCATCCAAGGGACAACGAACGTCTTCTGCAAACCTTAGTCACATTACGAAACAACGGAAACACGGTCATCCTGGTAGAACACGACGAATATACCATCCGCCATGCAGACCATATCATCGATCTCGGCCCCGGAGCAGGCGAGCGCGGCGGCAGTGTTGTCGCCCAGGGCACACCGAAACAAATCGCTGACAACCCCAATTCATTAACCGGACAATATCTCAACCAAACTCTTACAATACCACTTCCCTTGAAAAGAAGAGAAATCCATCTGCGAAACTCCCTCGAAATACAGGGTGCACGCGCCCATAACCTTAAGTCCATCAATGTAAAAATCCCTTTAAAAACCTTTTGCTGCGTTACCGGCGTATCCGGCTCAGGAAAAAGCACACTGGTCAACGACATCCTGCATCGTTCACTTGCTAAATCACTGTATGGCAGTCACGAACCTCCGGAAGCACATGATAAAATCCTCGGCATTGCACGCATCGACAAAGTTATAGAAGTCGATCAATCACCCATCGGACGAACTCCACGTTCAAATCCTGCCACGTACACCAGGGCATTTGATCTGATCCGTTCCCTCTTTGCACAAACGCAGGAGGCAAAGATCCGCGGCTACACGGCGGGAAGATATAGCTTCAATATCAGCGGCGGCCGATGTGAGGCATGCAAAGGACAAGGGACCAAAAAAGTGGAGATGCATTTTTTGCCTGATATGTACGTCATGTGCGAAGAATGCAAGGGAAAAAGATATAACAAGGCGACACTGGAAGTTACTTACAAGGATAAAAGCATCTCGGACGTTCTGGATATGTGCGTTGAAGATGCGCACCGATTTTTCAAAAATATTCCAAAAATCGAACGGATTTTAAAAACACTCGCAGATGTTGGTTTGGGATACATGAAACTAGGGCAGCCCAGCACCTCGTTATCAGGAGGAGAGGCGCAACGAATCAAACTTGCCACGGAACTATCCAAACAGGCAACCGGGAAAACACTGTATATCCTGGATGAACCTACTACGGGATTACATTTTGCTGACATAGAACAGCTTCTAAAAATTTTACACCGATTAGTCGATCTGGGCAATACCGTATTGGTTATAGAACACAACCTAGAGGTCGTCAAAACGGCAGATTACATCATTGATTTAGGTCCTGAAGGCGGAATAAAGGGTGGCGAAATTGTGGCTGCAGGCACACCCGAACAAATTGCAGAAACAGCACGATCCTATACAGGCAGATTTTTAAGAAAAGTTCTTTAGCAGTTAGGGATTGACAATAAATAACATGAACAACTTCATGCATGCCTGAGCGAGTCCGCTCGCAGACAGGTTGCTATGCCATCAGGGCTAAAGCCCCTGTATGACGTGTACCCACTAACCCCAGCCTTAAGGCTGGGGTTAGTGACGGTCTTATCCCCGCTTTCACGAGGACAAGTCTGAATTGGGCTCTTGTCCTCGTGAAAACGGGGATTAGCCCTGACAGTGCCTGTACTGAGCCTGTCGAAGTGCCTGATCTTCAAAGTGTCGGACAAGTACAGACGACCCGTCGGGCCGTCTCTACAAGTTCAGATTATTTTCGCTGGTTCAATCGTCCCCGATTGAACCAAATAATTTGGCATTTCACACAACGGTTAGCAGAGACAGGTTTGAAACCTGCCCCTACACTTATGCCTCAGTATCAGACGATACCCGCAATAATTCATCCAGCGTAGTTTCTCCCTTGCGAACCGAATCGAGGCCATCCTCCCACAAAAGTTTCGTCCCCCTCTTTACCGCTTCTTTCATGATCTCGCTGGAATTCTTGTGGGCTAAGACAAGTCGCCGTATGGCATCGTCAACATACAAAAACTCCGCAATACATTTCCTGCCTTTAAAACCCGTATTATTACATTCGTCACAGCCTTTGGGTCTGTATAAGGGTTCTCCTTCTTTTAGCCCCATCGTTTTGTGGAATTCCGCCTCTGGCAAATACGCTTCACGGCACTTTGCGCATAGCTTTCGCACTAACCGCTGCGCCATGACGCCGATTATACACGAAGAAATCAGATAATCCTCCATCCCCATATCCATCAAACGGGTAAAGGCCGATGCAGAATCGTTTGTGTGGAGCGTCGAAAAAACAAGATGGCCTGTCAATGCAGCCTGTATGGCAATTGTGGCTGTTTCCCGGTCACGAATTTCACCGATAAGAATGACGTCCGGATCGTGTCTTAAAATAGAACGCAACCCTGAAGCAAAGGTCAAATCAATCTGTGGATTTACCTGTATCTGATTTACACCCTCCATACTGTATTCCACAGGGTCTTCCACCGTTACGATCTTTATCTCCGGTGAAATTATTTCCTTGATCACGGCGTACAGGGTCGTCGTCTTACCGCTTCCCGTTGGCCCTGTCACTAGCAGCATGCCCTCCGGTTTATTTATCATGCGTCGAAACTTTACTAAAAATTCCTGGTTGAATCCCAGTTTTTCCAAATCGAGCATAACCGCAGTTCGATCCAAAATCCTCATCACCACTCCCTCACCGTGACTCATCGGGATAATGGAGACCCTCAAATCCACCTCTTTGCCTGCCACCCTCATCTTGATGCGGCCGTCCTGAGGCAGCCGCTTTTCGGCGATATTCAGCTTCGCCATGATTTTAATACGGGAAATGATGGCATTGTAAATCTCACGGGGCGGCGGCGTAAGTTCCCGCAAAATGCCATCTACACGATACCGCAACCGTGCATTCCTTTCAAAAACCTCCAGATGTATATCGCTTGCCCCTATCTCAATTGCCTTTGTCAATATGCTGTTCACAAGGCGTATAACAGGCGCCTCAGAGGCCATATCCCGCAAGTGCTCGACGTCTTCCATTACCTCAATACTGGAAGTAACGGTATCCTCTTCTTTAATCTCGCCCTCATACAGGTTCTCAAGAGAGACCAGGATGTCTTTTTCACAACCTGCATATACTCCTATTTGTTTATCTGTGGTGGAGGCAATAGTCTCTACCAGCAGAGAATCCTGAGGGTCCGCCAGGGCAATATCTAACATACCATCGTATACCCTGAGCGGAAGCACGCGATTTGCCACAAAGAATACCTTGGGGATGCCCTCTATCAATGGATACCTGTCATCCTTTTTCTTCTCCCAAATTGGTATCTGGAGCAATTTACCGTAGGCAAGCCTGATGTCTTCCTCGGAAACTGTTCCCAAATCAATCAGGATACGCCCCAGTTTTTGACCTGTCTGCCTCTGTACCTCAATGGCACGATCCAAATCGGCCCGGGTCACCTTGCCGATTTCCGCTAACACATCACCAATATTATAAGTCGCTGTTTGATCCATAAATATATACTATTTGCTACAAAATCTAATAAGCGCTCTGAAAGAGAATTTCGTTCAATTTGCACTTTTCATTTACATTGTGTAACAAGCACAAATGTAAAATTTGTGAAATTTGCCATCCTCGATTCACCTTCACCAATCAGAAACACATATCTTACTCCCAGCTCAACACATCCTTATCCTCACCGTCCCCTCCGGAATTGCCGTCTGCGCCATACGAAACGGTGTCGTAGTCGCCATGCTCGCTAGGATAGGTATAAACATAATTATTCCCCCATGGGTCTTTTGGGATAAACTTCTTTTTTAAATACGGTCCTTTCCAATTAGTAATCCCCTGCGGTTGTGTTACCAGCGCCTCTAAGCCCTGTTCCTGCGTGGGATACTTCGTAGTATCGAGTTTATACATCTCCAGGGCGCTCGAAAAGCCCTCAATTTGCTGTTTCGCTACCGTTTGACGGGACTCGCCCACCCGCCCGATCATCTTCGGGCCGATCAATGCGGCAAGCAGCCCAATAATAATCATCACAATAAGCAACTCAAGTAAGGTAAAACCCGCATTTCTCAATAGTCGCAACTTCAGAATACTTCTCATTTTTATCACCCCTTCATATTAAAGATTCTACTCTGCTTTTATTACCTTGCCATGCATTTCATTTGGAACTTCCATATTAAAAAGGTTAAGGACTGTTGGCGCAATATCTATCAGGTGTAAATTACTTAACTTTTTTCCATATCCGCAATCATTATTTAAACTACTCATTATAAATATCCCATACTGAGAGTGGTTCGCATAATCAATACCGATGTCATTCTCTAAAATATGAACCTTTCCGTGACCAACAGTTCCTATAGACCTCCAATACAGGTCGCCAAATATAACTACAAGATCGGGTGGTATGCCGTTGCACTTCCTATAAAGCTCCTGCGGTTTATAAACTTTGGTGCCTATTGGCTTGCCATTTCCATCGCCCAATGCCTCGAGGTTTTCTTTTAGCATATCTCGTATTTTTTCATAATCTTTTGGTTCGACAATGCCCTGAGGTTCTCTTCCTTTTACGTTCAAAAATAATCTTGAATAATAACCGCCCTCGCCCCAGGCTTTTGTTTTTTCCCAATCAATCTCCAGCTCTGTAATAGACGTAACATTTTGAGGCGCCTTTTTTAATACTAAAAGCCCTTCTTTTATTAACCATTCATTGATACATATACCACCGTCCATCCTTTTAGCGCCATGGTCTGATACAATCAGCACAGTAGTATTTTCATCCAATAATGACAAGGCTGACCCTATTTTCTGGTCAAGGTATTTATAATAGTCCAGTATGGTTCTTTTAAAATGAGAATTACTCTCATACTTCATATGGTTTTTATCAAAATATTTCCAAAATCCGTGCTGTATTCTATCAACTCCCATTTCTACCATCATAAAGAAATCCCACTCCTTAGTCTTTAAGAGATGATTAACAACCCTGAACCTCTTTTCAGTCATTGTATAGATGTTGTCCAGAATCTTCTGCTTGTCTTCTGATCGGAAATCAGCAACGTCTAGTATATAACCATCTGCAATCTTTTCAATTTCATCCTTAAGTTCAGGCGGGTATGTATATTGATTTTTGGTGCTTGGTGTGAGGAAACAACTTACCAGATAACCATTGACCGGTTTTGGGGGATATGTTAGTGGCACACCAATCAAAATAGATTTTTTACCTTCCTTTGAAAGAATGTCCCATATAGTAGCCTCTTTTATTGTCATAGAATTCGCAAATGATAAGCCATTATAGGAATAATCTTTTCTATTTCTAAAACCATAACATCCTAATTCCCCAGGGTCTTTACTGGTCATCATGGACATCCAGGCGGGTACTGTAATTGGTGGTATAATACTTTCGAGTTCCCCATATACACCATTGTTTATAAGTCTCTTAATATTGGGCAAATCCTTAAGCCATTCATCATCAAAAACCAGTTGTGGTGTTGCACAATCAAGCCCAATAATAAAAACTTTTTTTCTTTTATTCTTCATTTTTAAAGGCTCATTACCGATTTTAAATGCGATAAAGTTAGTTGACAAAAAGGTAAACATTCGGTAAGCGCGTCTTACACAGGTCATTCCCGCATGTTTTTAGCGGAAATCCAGGCGTGTGCTGATGGGCGGTGGATTCCCGATAAAAGCATTCGGGAATGACAAACTTGTCCTCACGGAAGTGGGGAATGGGCAGTGCATAACGTCTTTACCGAATATTTACATAAAAAGTATATCATATTATCATTTGTTAATACAATTATATACCGGAGTTCCCTGTGTCCCTTTACAAATCCTTCTTGCTCAAATCACACCCCTCGAACACCTCTGCCAGGAGCGGCCGTTGTCCCTTTGGCACATCCACATTTCCCATCGTTTCAAATCCCAAATCAAAGCCAGAGATTTATGATTAAAAAAACCTGGAATTTTTATACATGGTTCCTTAGCATGAGTTCTAAAGGGTGGGGATTCAGGTAGTATTGCCTTTTTAAATACGATACATCGAACTTTCTGACATAATGTTTGATGAGCGTAATGGGAACGACAAGAGGGATAATTCCTCTGTGGTAATTGTCTATGGCTTCAAGCAATTCTTCCTTTTCGTCAGATGATAAGTGCTTTTTAAAATACCCTATGATATGTAGCAAAACGTTGGTATTTTTTTTCACCGTTGCAATCAGGTTAATACCATTCATCAATGTCATGATATATTCTGAGAGGATTTCTCCCTGTTTTGACTTTTTTGCTTTTGCCACCAGACGCCCAAGGATTGTGTAATGCCTGGGACTATGGGCAATAACCTGAAGTTTATGGTCGGTATGAGAACTTATCAGATCAGCTATGAACCCACCTTTCTTCTTGAATTCCTGCCACCGTTTGAAGACAAATACACTCTCGATAAAGTTTTCCCGCAAGCTTGGGTTGTGAAGATGGCCATCATCTTCAACTGGAAGATGTGGGAAATGATTTATGAATGCCCCACCGAATATGCCAACTCCTTTTCGGCTCGGTATTCCCGAAGGAGTATAGACCTTCACACCGCCAATACCAGAACTGGGCGATTTGCTCTTAAAGATAAAACCGCAGAGGTTCTCCTGCTCAAGTTCTGCTAATTTTTTCTTTGCCCACCGCAACATCCCCTCTGTATGATCAATGCCTGTCTTGATAGTTACAAGACGTGGGGCTTCTGGAGTTCCTGTTAGGCGCAACGCCTCTCTCGGTACGGGGAGGCCGTATTCAAATTCAGGACAAACAGGTACCCACCCAAAATACCGTCCAAGGGTGTCGGCTATGAACCTGTCCAGCTTGTGGCCTCCGTCATAACGAACTTTTTCTCCAAGCAGACAGGAACTTATCCCAACTTTAATCTTTTCATCCATCGTAAGTATTTCGGTCTCTGAAGGGAATATATCTTCAATTATCATTAAAAAAATGAATTGCTAATAAGAGAGAGAAAAGGAACAGAACCGTTTTCAGCATATCAAGCCATGAGAAGGAGGGACCGGCTTAGCTGGTAGACCGGAGAACATGGCCCCCGGCTTACCTGCTAAACTTTTAACATACTGGAATGTATCATATCGGATAAGAGACCCTTATCACGCTTCTTTCGAAACTTAGAGGGCTATTTTGATAGAAAAAAGGCAACACACGTGCACAGCCGATTTTTAGTCCCATTGATATACGTTGTCATCGTAATACAGTTCAAGCTTGTGTTTGTGTTTTAGTTCTTCCTGGGCTAAAACTTTACATAAGTTTTTCATCTCAGGATTGTCAGAGGACTTAGCCATACTTACATAAAAGTTATAGGATTTCTGCTCTTTCTTCATGGCTACGATCAGCACATCCTGAAAGTCCTTGATTTCGTGGACGTCTTTATCAACCAGGTATTCGGTAATATGAAGGTCCTGAATTTTAGCAGGCTTGAATTGCTTGATTTTAGATACATCGAGTTTCTGTAACATCTCCTTATGCTTCAATTCTTCATCGGCTAATTCCTTTATCCATATCCTTGCTGCTGCATCTTTTACAAATTTTAATGCATCCGTATAAAATTTATGTGCTTTATCTTCCTGCTGTGCAGCTTGTTTAACAATTTCTTTCACATCCATTGTTGCCATGCCTCCCTCCTTTTTCAATATGTAAAATTTATTTCTTCGATTTACCCGATGCTTTTAACTCAGCCAATTTGTGCTCGGCTGCAATGGCTGCCGTAACTCCCTCCCCTATTGCAGTCGCAATTTGCCGGTATGAATTTTTCCGAATGTCACCAACGGCATACAATCCTTCGATCTCCGTTTCCATATGTATGTTTGTCTCAATATGGCAGCCCGCATCCACACATAACAAACTTCCCAAAAAACCTGTATTAGGCGAACTACCTACAAAAATAAAAACCCCATCGCAGGGGATATCCTTCTTTTCTTTTGTCACAACGTTTTGGTTAACAACGCCATCCACCTTTTCCTTCCCATGGATACTTTCAATTATCGTGTTGAGTATCACTTTTATCTTTGGGTTTAAATAGGCGTCGTCCAGATAAATCTTTGTGGCTCTAAATTCATCCCTTCTGTGGATTATCTGTACAGTTTGGGCATATTTGGTCAGGAAAATACCTTCGGTTATTGCAGAATCGCCCCCGCCGACCACAACGACATTTTTACCTCTGTAGAAAGCGCCATCGCAGGTCGCACAATAACTAACTCCCTTACCGTAAAATTCCTCTTCGCCAGGTACACCTAATTTTTTTGGGTCTGCACCGGTTGCTAAAATAACTATATGGCTCACGTACTTATCTGTATCAGTCGTTACGACCTTTAAGCCATTTTCTACATCCAATTTCAAGACTTCTTCATACCGTATTTCTGCGCCAAACCGTTTGGCCTGGGACTCCATTCGTTGCGTCAATTCGACACCACCGATGATCTCCGGGAATCCAGGATAGTTCTCAATCAGTTCCGTACCGACTAACTGTCCGCCCAAATATTTTTTTTCAAGGATTACGGTCTTCAATAAGGCACGACAGGTATAAACGGCCGCAGCAAGGGCGGCAGGGCCTCCTCCGATAATGATTACATCGTAATCTTTATTCACATCCCCTTCAAACCTTTCATAGCATTCAAGACCTGCCAACCATAGAAATTCAGTGCAAACTGTTTCTTCTCAATATGGCATTCGAGACATTGTTTCGTCCCCTCGGTAGCCCAGGCACGGGTTACAAAGGCAGTTTTAGACTTTTCTCCTTTTGGGGTAAGCTTATCCTTTCCGGCGTGACAGAAGCTACACGCTGTCCCCATAATTTCAGATAGTTCAAACATTCTTTTTGCCTCTTGTTCATTTTCTTTATAATGCTTCCTATCAACGTGGCAGTGGTCACACTCAACCCCCAGGGCAACAGAGGCATTCATCATCATCTTCGATTTCTCCCCTTCCTCTGTAAATACAGTCAAATCTTCATTATGGCAAAAATTACATTCTACTCCAAAAAGCGCTGATATCCTTTTAACCTGGGCTTCTCTTTCTTCTTTAGCGCCTTTAAAATAAGGATTTGAATACGTAACGTCTGGTTTGCTTTTCGCAGTCTGCTCTGTATTCGTTAAAGCACTATCCACAAAATAAAGAGATGTCGCCATGCATACAGCAAATACATAAAGCATTAGGTACTGTTTCTGTATCAATTTAAACATAAAGAATTCATCATAAAAAATGTGCAAGAGATAAGGGCACCATTAATCGAGCTTATCGAATAAATCTTTATTTGCACCACAGGATGGACACACCCAATCTTCTGGTAAATTTTCAAAAGCCGTCCCGGCATTAACACCGTTATCAGGATCGCCCTTTGCTGGATCGTATATGTAACCACAGACCCGACACTCCCATTTTGACATATTTTCTCCTTATTTATGATTTGTTTTTCTTTTTTAGTCCTTCCCATAATAAATTAGGCTGCCTTCGGCAGCGACTTTTAAGCTCCCCTCTAGAAAGAGGGGCCCGGGGTGTGTTACGGCAAACTTACAGACCCCTTTGGTTAAGTGTTAACACTTAACAGGCTGTCCGAGAATGCAAAATTCAAAAAATCAGATGTTGATATTAAAGGACTTATGACACGAGAATTTGCCAAAATACCTATTCTCGGACAGCCTGTTAATTCTTAACATTATTCCCTTTATCCCTTCTTTCTAAAGGGGAATCATAAAAGATTGAAATTCCTGTACATTTAAGGTATTTTACACTACCTTGTGTTCCGTAATCAATCTTTAAAATAAAAGAAAGTGCAGAATATTTAAAACATCTGCACTTTCTTTTTAACCCACCCTGGATAGTTGAAATTTATCGATTTTCAATTGGAATTTGTCTATCTCTGACCGTCTTGTGGCACTCGAAACAGGTCTTTTCAATCATTTTTATGAAGGATTTAAAGGTTGTTTCCTGATTATTTGATGCAGCCGCTTTCTGAACCTCCAGCGCCGACGATGCTATCCCTTTTAGATAAACATCAAACTCTTCTTTCAGTTTTGTAATCTTCTCTGAATCATTTGGATCTACTTTAGCCCGCTTAAACCACTTGTTTTCCTTTGGATCAACGGGGAAAAATGTTGCGCTTATTTTGTAACTCTGGTCCACAACAGCTCCGGCCTCCTGTGCAACATACTTAAAACTTCCCGCCAATATTCCATCAAGTATATTGCTCACACGCTTTGCAATCTCATCCATCAACACCTGAGTAGGTTCATCAACATGCTCGTGGGTAACTATCTTTTCCTCTGCCAAAATAACCTTAATTGGATTAACAACATTTATTAAACCCACCAAACTCAAACCCATTAAACTAACACTTAAAAACCTCAATCTTTTCATAACAACGTCTCCTTTCTTCAAATAAAATAAACACAAGTTTTAAATTATAACATACTTCATTTCAGGTACAAATATTTTACTAACCTCCGCTTATCTTCATCCAATCTGGCCATTCCGGCCATTTTGGCCTGGTAGCCTCGTGGCAGGAAAAGCAGGCGTTTTTTAACATTGCATCAAAGCTTTTGTAAGTCTCTACAATGTTCAGTTTTTTAGAAGTTTCGGCAATATTCTTTGAGGCATCAACAACTGCTTTCAAGTATTTTTCAAAATCCTTCTTTACAGCCTTTATATCCTCTGATTTGTTCGAATCCTTTCCCGTTTCCTTGAACCACTCACCAACTTTCCCACCCTCCGGAAAGAAATTCTTTAATATAGCCTCGCAGTTTTCTGTCACCGCATTGGACTCCTTCACCACAGCGTCATGATCGCCAATCATTATGGCGTCAAGTATCCTGGACGTATGAGAACTGATGACCTGCATGAGTGAACGGGTAGGCGTAAGTTCTGAACCATGATGGGACTCAACATCTTTCCCAGATGTAATACTTTCTTTCACTAGGTAAGATACGGCTAACAAGGTTGCGACGCACCCACAAATTAACGCAAGGCGCATTTGACCAATTTTCTTCATGAGTATACCCCTTTCCTAAATTAGACTCTTCGCTCCGTTCAGAATGGCAACAGGAAAAGTCCAATGTAAAAGTGTCGGTTAAACTATCATGCTGAACGGAGTAAATTGTTCTTCCCTTAGACTTTTTGAAATTCTGAAGCATCAAGCAGTACACGTAAATAGAATTACGCAGCTACTACTTGATATTGTGTAATTAATCTTTGAAACTAAGAAAATGCAGATTATTAAATAATCTGCACTTTCTTTTCAACTTAATCTCCGTGACAGGTATTTATTTTGTATCGCGTAGCCGCCTGTGACATTCGAAACACGCTTTTGTTAACAAACCTGAAAACGCATTATATGTTGCTTCTGCATCATTTGAATCTGCAGCCTTTTGAATGTCCTGCACACCTGCGTCTATTCTTTTCATATAGGAATTAAATTCTTCTCTTAATTTTTTAATTGCCTCTACATTACTTGGATCTACATCTTTTGAACGTGCATACCATGTATACATATCCGGGCCTGTCGGAAAGAAATTTTCGTTTATCTGCTTTGCTTTCTCCGAAACAGCAGCAGCTTCCTGTTTAACATATTTAAAATCACCAATCAAAATGCCCTCTAATATGTTATACACTCTCTTTTCAATTTCTATCATTAGCCTCTTGGTAGGTAATTTAACTTTGTCATGTTCGTGTGTTGCAATCGTCCTTTCCTCTCCTGCAAGAACTTTAGGAGCATAAACCATGTTTGTTAATCCTGACAACCCTATAAAACCAACCAGGCTAAAACTCAAGCATATTACTGCTTTCATACAAATACTCCTTTCTACTACAACAAAAAAATCATAAAATTAAGTTTTATAACCGTAAAATTTTCAGCATTTGATACCTCCTTTCCTGAACGGCATTCAGAAATAAATTACAAAATGGTAAGCCTTATATAATGGTCTCCCTTCCGTATGGTTCGGTCATAAAAATTGGAGACAACACCTGATTTAGTTGTTCCTCAGACAAAAGCTTCTGTCGCTGAATAATCTCCTTGATAGATTTTCCCGTCCGCATCGATTCTCTCACTACCTCGGCAGCTTTTGAATAGCCGATAATGGGATTTAAGATGGTGCCAATTCCAAGGCTCCGTATAGCATAGTCCTGACACCTTGCCGCATTTACGGTTATACCACTGATACATTTCTCATTAAATATTTTGACTGCATTGGTAAGGATAAGAATAGAATCAAGCAGTTTGTATTGTATCACTGGCATCATAACGTTGAGTTCAAATTGTCCCGCTTGTGCAGCCATCGATATTGACACATCATTGCCCAATACCGAAAAGCACACCATATTCATCATCTCAGGAATAACAGGATTCACCTTCCCAGGCATGATAGAAGACCCCGGCTGCACTGCCGGCAAGTCTATCTCCCCCAGTCCTGTATTTGGCCCGGAATTCATCAATCGCAGATCGTTAGCAATACGTATGAGCTCTACAGACAGTGTGCGGAGGGCACCTGAGAATTCTACAAACGGCGCATTACTTTGCATTGATTCAAATCGATTTTTTGACTCCTTAATGTCCAGATTTGTCATCTCCCTGAGTTTCTCAACTACTTTACCAGCATATTCCTGATGCGTATTGATTCCCGTACCTACGGCGCTACCACCGATTCCCAAATCCTTTAAACTTTCGCTTGCCTTTTCAATTCCCTTAGTTGCCTTAAGCAGTGATGCTGTATATCCCGAAAATTCCTGTCCGACACGGATAGGCACGGCATCCTGCAGATGTGTACGGCCGGATTTTACAATTGAATCAAATGATTTTGCCTTCTGGTTGAAAGTCTCAGTCAACGCATATAAATTCTTAATGAGTTTTTTAGACGATTGTAATGTTGAAATGCGCATGGCGGTGGGGTAGACGTCATTTGTGGACTGTCCGTAATTAACGTGATCGTTCGGATGCACCACCGAATAATCCCCTTTCGTGCCACCAAGCATTTCAATTGCAATATTGGCAATAACCTCATTTACATTCATATGGTGTGATGTTCCAGCGCCCGCCTGATACACATCCACTATGAATTGATCCTGAAACTCACCGTTCAATATGCGATCGCATGCCAGGATAATCATGTTGCCTATTTTGCTATCGAGACAGCCAAGCTCTACATTCACCATCGCAGCCGCCTTTTTTATCTGCACGATAGACGTAGTAAACACCGGCTGAGAACTTTGGCCACTGATGGGAAAGTTCTCAATAGCCCTGGCAGTCTGCACCCCATAGTAAGCGTCTTTTTGGACTCGCATCTCACCCATATAATCTTTTTCTATTCGGAATGAGTCTGTTCTTTTATTATTCATAATCAAGCTTTTAAAACCCCAACAATTTTAAATCTCTCAAATACTTCATCTCCATGAGGGGCTTCCACTAATGCTTCGGTTAAATCACTGCCGGCAAAATGCATATTATAATGTGTACCATCTGCCCACCGATCACTCCCTGTAGTTTCATACACTTTTCCTTTGTATGCGAAATAAGCAGGTCGACCATCTTTACCGTCGCACTTTGACAATTCCTCAGTCGAAAATATCTTTTCTTCTGCAGGTTTTTCTGCCATCATTTTTTCCCGTACCTCTTTTCCCTTTTTCAAAAGGCAGTATTTTTTAATATTGCCGTCTGCAATAGCCTGTATTTTGGCTATTTCTCCTTTGCCTCTCTCCGTGAAAAGATGCGCATAACGGCCTTGAAGTTTTAAGTATTCATCTACGGGTTTGGGCGCATCGATTGTTTTCACCGATATGAGCTTTCCATCCTGATATTCCAGTATGGGATATAAACCTGTCTCCACGACAAGCTTCGCAATCTCATAAGTAATGCCTGGATCGTGTCTCCAACCCAGAGGACAGGGAACAAATATCTGTATGTACTTCGGTCCTCTTATGGAAAGCGCCTTTTTTACCTTTTTTTGCAAATCTTTCGGAAAGGCAACAGACGCAGTAGCAACATAAGGAATATTATGGGCATTGGCAATTTCAGGGATATTTTTCTTCGGTCTGGGATTCCCAAAGGATTTCTTCCCTGCGGGACTCGTAGTAGTGCGTGAATCAAATGGGGTTAATCCACTCCGCTGCACACCTGTATTCATATAGGCTTCATTATCATAACAGACATACAGGATATCATGTCCGCGGTCGAACATGCCCGATAATGAGGCCATCCCGATATCAGCAGTCGCACCATCGCCCCCTTGTGATATAACCCTGACCTGGTCCAATTTACCTTTGATTCTCAGCGCAGCCTCCACTCCTGACGCAACGGCAGCCGCATTCTGAAACAATGAATGAATCCATGGCACTCCCCAGGCAGATTCAGGATATCGGGAGGTAAATACCTCCAGACATCCGGTAGCATTGGCAATGATGACGTTTGGTCCCGTCGTTTCTACAACCAGACGTGCGCCCAATGCCTGTCCGCATCCTGCACATGCCGTATGGCCAGATGAAAATAATTCCGTAACCATTCGTTCGTTCCTTTGTAATGGTTTAGTTTTTTGAAAATAATATAGTAGAAAATAAATATCAAAACGTCGAAATCAAGATGCTCCCCTCTAACAAGAGGGGCTGGGGGTGTGTTAAGAACAGGATTACACACCCCTTAATCCCCTCTTTCTAGAGGGGAATGAAAAAATCCATCATATATTTTTTTCAAATAATTAAATTAATACGTTCCTTTTAAATCTATAAATTTCACATCTACTTGCGAGCCGGCAAGCGCGCCGTGTGCCTCGAGGATCGATTTCTTCGTAATATCCCTTCCACCCAACCCCAGAACAAAGCCGCTGATCTTGGGCTGATTACCATACCCACAAAAAGCGGATTTGACATCCGAAAGCAAAGGGCCTTCTTGTCCCAAAGAAATTGCCTTTTCCAGCACGGCAATTTCCCTCGCATTTTTTAACGCCTCATACACAATTTTTTTGGGAAAGGGACGATGTGCAATTACCTTTAATAAACCTACCTTTTGACCGTCTTCTCGCAATCCATCAACCATTTCTTTGATCGT
>Ga0209641_10002507_pt1 | contig 15757 bp, 14 predicted proteins | sample RifCSP16_1_FD_184022 | JGI IMG/M metagenome (GOLD analysis project Ga0209641, IMG submission 184022) | Soil microbial communities from Rifle, Colorado - Rifle CSP2_sed 16_1 (SPAdes) (version 2) | ecosystem: Environmental > Terrestrial > Deep subsurface > Rock core/Sediment | place: Rifle...
TTTCACTCGTCTCTCTTCCCAAGCTAAAGCGTATCGCCCCCCTGGCTAATGCCGGGTCCGTGCCCATTGCAGTAAGCACGGGTGAAGGCTCAATGGTGCTCCCGTGACAGGCCGCGCCCGGAGATACAGCCACATTCTTCAGCGCTTCCATGACTGAAAGCGCGTCATGCCTCTCGAAACTGATGTTCCAGGTGTTCGGGAGCTTCTTCTCGGGATGGCCGTTCAAGTGCACGGCAAGGCCCGCCTTTTTCAGACCCTCAAAGAGTCGTTGACCGAGCCGCGCCTGCCGGCCGCCTTCGCGTTCCAGGAGCGGCGCCGCCACCTCGCAGGCCATGCCGAGGCCCACGATGTAAGGAGCGTTCTCCGTACCCGGCCGCAAGCCTTGCTCGTGTCCGGCGCCGTGCATAAGCGGCTCGATCTTGCGACCGCTCTTGATATACAGCGCGCCGATGCCCTTGGGCGCGTAGAGCTTGTGCCCTGCCACGGTGAGAAAGTCAACGCCGAGCTCATCCACCCTGCACCGCACCTTGCCGACGCTTTGCGCGGCATCGGTGTGGAAGGGAATATTACGGGAGGCCGCGATGCGCGCGAGCTCGGCAACCGGCTGTATCGTGCCTACCTCGTTGTTCGCGTGCATGATGGAAACGAGCGCGGTCTTCGGCGTCAAGGCCTTCGCGAGATCACCGGGGTCCACCATGCCAAACCGGTCCACCGGAAGGTAGGTGACGGCGTATCCCCGCCTCTCAAGAAACCGGCACGGTTCGAGCACGGCGGGATGTTCAATGCGCGACGTGATGATGTGGCTTCCCGGAGAAGCCCATGCCGTTATGCCCTTGATCACCATGTTGTTCGACTCGGTGGCGCCGCTCGTAAAGATGATCTCCGACGCCCCGCACCCGAGGAGGTTGGCTACGCGTTCCCGGGCCTGCTCCATGCCGGCCCTGCACGCGACGCCGAAGCTGTGGCTGCTCGAAGGATTGCCGTACCTGTCCTTGAGATAGGGCAGCATCGCTGCAAGGACGCGTGGAGCAACCGGCGTGCTCGCGTTATAGTCGAGATAGATTCGGCTCATGATGATATAAACAGCCCGGGAACAACACCCGCCCCCGGGCAGGGAAAATGAATCGCACTTTTTTGCGTCCGGTATCTTCCAACTAAACACCCCGAAACGGCCGGCCTTCAACTGTTTCTATAATATGATTTGTGCGGCGAAAAAACCCGTCACGATCTCGACGGCGATTATCACAATTATGGAAGCCACCGTGTATCCGAGGGCTTTGTTTTGAGATGTCCCCATGATCGGGCTGAGGCCGAGATAAATCAGGTAGATGCTGTAGAGACTCATGATGAGCATGAGCCAGGAAAGCGACGGGATCACATTCAAGGCGCCCGCGATCCATGCCGGTGTGTACGCATAGGAAACGACCTTCAATGCCTTGAGGTAGTCTTTCGCAGATTCAAAGGCAGGGGCCAGGGCATTGATGATAGCGGCCGAAACCATAACAGCGACAATACTGAAGATATAGGAAAATACGCCCCACAAAAGTGAAATAAACACGGGATAGCGCGTGACCGTTTGCATAAAACTGACTCCTACGACAGCCAGCCCTATAAAGGACGCCACCGCCGGAATGATGGCCAGGACCGCCACATAGCTTACGATGATATCCTTGACCGTGGTCTGCTCCGAATTGATCACCTGCCACTCGCTCTTGGGACTGAAAACAATGTTCTTTACCCTGCTCAGCAGCTTTTTCATTTGTCCCTCCTCTTTGCTTAGTATATTTGCGTTATGATGCCGTCTTGCGCTCAAACACACCGGTGGTGAGATACCGCTCTCCGCCGTCGGGAAAGAGAGTGACCACCCTCTTGCCTTTTCCGAGACGCGCGGCCACCTGGAGCGCCGCCCAGCACGCGGCGCCCGAAGAGATGCCGAGGAGAAGCCCTTCTTCGCGCGCGAGCCGCTTCGTCATCTCTGCGGCCTGGCTGTTCGTCACCGGGATGACCTCATCATAGACCCTGGTATTCAGGATCTTCGGGACAAAACCCGCGCCGATCCCCGCGATAGTATGCGGTCCTGGCTGGCCTCCCGACAGGACCGGCGACGTGGCCGGCTCAACAGCAAAGATCCTTATCCCTTTGAATTTTTTCTTCAGCACCTCGCCCACGCCGGTGATCGTGCCTCCGGTGCCCACGCCCGCGACAAAGGCGTCTATCTTCCTCGCGCCCATGGCGGCAATGATCTCTTGTGCGGTGGTTTTACGGTGGACTTGCGGGTTTGCGGGATTTCCGAACTGGTCAGGCATGAAGTGACCGCCTGATGCGAGGATCTCGTTCGCCTTTTCTATGGCGCCCTTCATTCCCTTTTCTGCGGGCGTGAGCACGAGTTCCGCGCCGTACGCCTCGAGCAGCCTGCGGCGTTCAAGGCTCATGGCCTCGGACATGGTGAGAACGATGGGATAGCCCTTGATCGCGGCAACCATGGCAAGACCGATGCCGGTGTTCCCGCTCGTGGGCTCGACGATCTTCATGCCTCTTTTGAGCCTGCCCTTTTTTTCGGCATCAAGGACCATCGCGAGGGCCGGCCTGTCCTTGACGCTTCCGCCCGGATTGAACCCCTCAAGCTTTGCCCATACCTCGGCATCACCAGCGCTTGCGACACGGGACAGCTTGAGCATCGGCGTATTCCCGATCAGATCGAGTATGGTCTTTGCTTTAGGCATCCGGTATTCTTTCGCCATAACTACTCAGGTTTGCCGTGAGCGAAAGCTCAGTAAGCGTGCAGTGAATACCTGAACGAACGCCACACCAGTCAAAACAGCGCGCGAAGCGTAAACGCTGCGGGTATTGGCAATACTCCATATCATACTACAAAGCCTTATGGCACGTTATGAGTCGGAGCGAATGGCTGACCTGAGTACTTACTTTTCTTCTTTAGCTCTTCCTCCATCTCTCACTAAGACAGGGTGGGCATCTTCCTCCGTCCCGCTTCCGCAGGCGCGGCGTTTCGTATGGCAGTCACAATGTCCTCGACAGCCAGGAGAGCGCCGCCCGGCCTGCCGTAGAACGAGACCTCGGCCTTCCCGTTCACCGCCAGCTTCACGTCTTCAAGCATCTGTCCCATATTCATTTCGACGACAAGAAAGCGCTTCACGCTCTCCGCGGCCTTCGCAATGATCTTCTCCGGAAAGGGGAAAAGGGTAATAGGTCTGATAAGGCCGACCTTGACCCCTTCCTCCCTCGCAAGGCTCACGGCGGTCTTTGCAATGCGCGCGGAAGTGCCGAACGCGACCACGGCGATCTCCGCGTCTTCCGTTCGTATCGTTTCGCACATCACTTCCCGCTCCGCCATGCGGTCATACTTTGCCTTCAGTTTATAATTATGCCGCTCAAGCATCCCGTCCTCGCCGGGGAGCATGAAGAGAGAACGGATGACCTTGCCCGGCCTGCCCCTGGCGCCGGTGAGCGCCCAGGGTTTTTCCATCTGCTTCGAAGTGATCATGGACAGCTCCACGGGCTCCATCATCTGACCGAGCACTCCGTCGCCGAGGATCATCACCGGCGTGCGATACTCATCGGCCTTCTCGAAGGCCCGCACGGTCAGGTCCACGATCTCCTGGATGCCCGACGGCGCGTACACGAGCAGCTTGTAGTCGCCGTGCCCGCCGCCTTTCACTGCCTGAAAGTAATCGGCCTGGGACGGGGCGATGTTGCCGAGGCCCGGCCCGCCGCGCTGCATGTTCACGATGACCGCCGGGATCTCCGATGCCGCGAGATAGGAGAGGGTCTCCTGCATGAGGCTTATGCCCGGACTTGATGACGAGGTCATGGCGCGGTCGCCCACTGCCGCGGCGCCGAAGACCATGTTGATGGCCGCGATCTCGCTCTCTGCCTGGATAAAGGTGCCGCCTACTTCCGGCAGCCGGCGCGCCATATACTCGGGGATCTCGTTCTGGGGCGTAATGGGATAGCCGAAATAACGCTTGCACCCGGCCCGTACGGCCGCCTCGGCAAGGGCCTCGTTTCCTGTGATCAGAACTTTTGGCATGTGCACCCTTTCTTGGATCTCGGTTCTCCGGCGCAGGCAGAAGCCTGCGACGTGCGCTGTTATCTGACTTCTGACTTCTGTCTTCTGTCTTCTGTCACAGGCTCTTCCGCCTTCTGCTCTTCCTTCCATACTTCGATCGCCGCGTCGGGGCACATCTCCGCGCAGAGCGCGCAACCGGTGCATTCGCCCTCAAGCCCGCAGTACTCGGCAAAATAGTAGCCGCTCTGATTAAATTCCGTCCCGAGCCTTATATACTTCTTTATACAAGCGAGGGTGCAAAGTCCGCACCCCTTGCAGTACTCTTCATTGATGACGATCTTTCCCATTTTATCTCCTGTGGACCAAGGCAATCACGCCTCGGCGTGACTCGTTCCCTATCTTATGCGTTGCCCCGCTCGATCATCTCTTCAGCGTGCTGGATGGTTGCTTCGGTTATGGTCCTGCCGCCGAGCATGCGGGCAACTTCATCCACGCGTTCTTTTCTGCCGAGCAGGGTGACATCGGTGCTCGTCCGCTCCTTCTTGAGCGACTTGGCGACCCCGTAGTGGTGCGTGGCCATGCTCGCGATCTGCGGGAGATGGGTGATGCAGAAGACCTGCCGCTTCTCGGCGATCCGCCTGAGCCTTCTCCCCACTTCCTCGGCCACCGCGCCGCCGATGCCCGCGTCCACTTCGTCGAAGACAAGCGTGGGAATGCGGTCTCCCTCGACGAGGATGGTCTTGAGCGCGAGCATGATGCGCGAGAGCTCTCCTCCCGAGGCGATCCTCGCGAGCGGCCTCGGCTCTTCTCCGGGGTTCGGCGAGATGAGAAATTCCACGCGGTCGGCGCCCCGCGGCCCGATCTTCAACCCGTCAAGCGTGTCCTCGCCCGGTTCCTGGGTGATCTTCACGGAGAACGTCGTCTTCTTCATGCCGAGATGCCCCAGCTCGACTTCCACTTTTTTTTCGAGCTCCCGGGCCGCGGCCCTCCGCTTCTTCGTAAGCTCCTGCGCCTTTGCCGTCAGTTCCGACCGGAGTCCCGCTATCTCGCGTTTGAGCCGCTCGATCTCCTCGCCGCTCCGCTCGATCCGGTCGAGCTCGGCCGCGGCCTTCTCCGCGAATTCGAGGACCTCCTCGACCGTGCCTCCGTACTTTTTCTTGAGCCGCTGGATGAGGTCGATGCGGTCACCGATCTCTTCGAGGCGCCTGGGATCGAACTCAACCCGCTCGGCATAGGCCGACACCTCGCGTGCCGCCTCTTCGATCTGCACGCGGCCCGCTTCGCAGAGTTCGAGGGCCGCCGCGAGCCTGTTGTCGATCGCAACGATCTCCCGCATGCCCGTGATCGCCTTCTTGAGGTCCGACAGGGCCGCGCCTTCGGACGAGTAGAGCGCATCGTCCGCGGTCCTCGAGAGGCCCGAAAGCTTTTCCGAGTTCGCCAACAGCTTCTGCTCCTTCACGAGCGCTTCGTCCTCGCCGGCTTTGAGCCGGGCGGTTTCGATCTCGTTTTTCTGATACCGGAGCATGTCCTCGCGCTGCGCCTTCTCCCGCTCTCCGGCCTCGAGTCCGCCGAGCCCGGCCCGCAAATCCTGGAGCCTGCGGTACTCCTGGAGGAGCGCGTCCCGGAGGCCGGTGAGGCCGCCGAAAGAATCGAGCATCTCCGTCTGATGTTCGAGCGAGAGGAGCGACTGATGTTCGTGCTGACCGTGAATATCGGCGAGGACGACTCCGAGCGCCGCGAGCGTCGAGAGGTTCGCGAGGCTCCCGTTGATATACACCTTGTTCTTGCCGGATGCGGCAAGAACGCGCCGCACGATGAGGTCTTCCCCCGGATTCGCGTTGATCCCCTGTTCGGAGAGCAGTGTCGCGATCTCGGAGGAACCGTGACTGTTGAGTTCGAAGGCCGCCTCGACCATGGCCTCCTGACATCCGGTGCGGATGAGGTCCGCGCTCGCGCGCTCACCGAGCGCAAGGTTCAGCGCGTCTACGACGATCGACTTGCCCGCGCCGGTCTCGCCGGTAAACACATTCAGCCCCGGCGCGAACTCCACCCGGAGATTGTCGATGATGGCGAAGTTCTTGATGTTCAGTTCCTTGAGCATGGTATCACGACAGGGTCAAGGGGCATGGGTCAAGGACGTGTCTTCAGGTTCTCCCTGACCCATGCCCCTTATTTCATCTTCACCTTCTCCGCCCTCTTGAGGGCGACCCGCCCCTGAGCGGAGCGCCCGTTCCCTCCCGCTTTTTTGTAGTATTCAGCGGCGCTGTCTTTATTGCCCGACCTCTCACTCGCCCAGCCTGCCCAGTAGTACGCCGTGGGAACCCACATGCCCGATTCGGGATAGAATTCGGGTATCTTCAGCAGCTCGGCCACGGCTTCGCTGTCCCTGCCAAGGAGCAAGCAACAAAACCCGATCCAGTATTGTGTCTGTGGCCGCGCCGAGCGCTTCTGGTCCCTGAGCGCGCTCCGGTACGAGTCAAGGGCGTTCTGGAAAAAACCGAGACGAAAATAGCTGTCTCCTATTTTGGTATGGATATCGCCGAGGACCGCATCTTCGGGCGGCGAGGCGAGGACCTGCTGATACAGAGGGATCGCTTCCTTGTATTTCGCGGCGGCGAACAGTTTGTTCGCCTTGCGGTATTCCTTGACCGCGGGTTGAGTCCCCGATGCGTGCGACAGTCCGCCGGGGAGCAACAGGATGAGGAACGACATGATGAAAAACGAAACGAGCGGGCTTTTTCTCATACCATCCTCCGCAAAAAAGCTGTAGCAAATTTACCACAAACAGCGTGTGTTATTCAAGGATAATCGTACCAACTCGGGTCAGGGTAAAAAAAGGACCTCCTTGTAACACACTTTCTCCAAGGAGGTCCATATTACTTATAGTCGCATATAATTGCAGAAGCCGCCTACCAACTCCGTACGAACCCCTTCACGGCACGGTAAAATGCCTCCGGTTTTTCAACCTGCGGAATGTGCCCGGTATTGTCGATCACGACCAATTTTGATCCCGGGATTCCTTTTGCGAACCGCTCGGCATATGCAAACGGGGTCAGCGTATCTTCCCTGCCCCAGATGATGAGCGTGGGGACCTTTATGTTCTTGAGCCGGTCGTCCAGAAGCGGCTGTTTGGACTTAAAAGATTCGAGCGTCGCCTTCACGGTGTACCGTATGTCCTTCCGGTATTCCCACTGGTCGTTGACCAGCTTCTCGGTGACGAAGGATTTATCCGCAAAGAGCGAGAGAAGAAGCGTCCGCATCTCTTCCTTCGTGGCAGGATTGAGATTTATCGTAGAAGCGGCGGCGTCACGGCGGAGCCCTGCGCTGTCCACGAGGATCAAATGACTGACCTTTTCCGGATGGTTGAGCGCGGTGATCGCGGAGACCCAGCCGCCCATGGAATTCCCGACAAGGGCGACCTTGCCTGCTCCCAGAGCGTCGATAAAATCATTGAGCACGGCTGCCTGGTATTCTATGGAATAATCCGACCGCGGCTTGTCGGACTTGCCATAGCCCGGGAGGTCAAGCGCGACGACCCGGTACCCTCGTGCCAGGCGGCGCATCGAATCCCGCCAGACCTCGGCAGAACTGCCGAGACCGTGGACAAGGACGAGCACGGGACCCTGCCCCGCTTCAAGATAGTGTACGACGATGTTGTCCTTGAGCACAACCCCCTTGCTTTGCATCTCGACCTTCGCCGGACTGCAGGCGGTGGTCGCGGCTACCAAAAACAGCAATACAATAAGCTTTTTCATATTACACCCTCCCTGTCATATATTTTGAAGGACGATGGACGACCGCTCGCCTTGCTCGCTAAGACGAGGGGCGATTTTAAAAAAACTCATTAGTTACAAAAAGCGTCTGCCTTGCGTTCCGTCATGGCCACCAGATATACATAAACTTCACCCCCGGTTCCACGACATCGCTCATATCGATGTTGATGAGGTTCTGGGAGTAGATCGTCGGCCGGTACTCTCCCGGCCGGGAGTACGTCACGACCCGTGCCTGCGTGAGGTTCGCCTGTTTCTTTGCCATCACGATCGCGTCCTCAAGATACCCGATGCCGTCAATGAGGCCGGAGGTCTTTGCCTCCTCGCTCGTGTAGATGCGGCCGTCGGCAAGCTGCCTGACCTTGTCGACCGGCAGTTTTCTTTCAGCCGCGACGATGCTGAGGAATCGTCCGTAGATGCTGTCGATCATCCCCTGAAATATCTTTCTCTCCTGGGGCGTCATCGTCCGGAACGGTGAACCCATGCCCTTCAGGTCTCCCGACACGATCTGTTCGGCATGGATCCCTATCTTCTGCATCAGCCCGGTGGCGTCGATACGGAGCATGATCACGCCGATGCTGCCCGTTACGGTCGTCGGCTGCGCTGATATCCTGTCGGCCGCAAGCGCCGTGTAATATGCCCCTGAAGTGCCCATGTCCATAAAGTGCGCCACAACCGCTGCTCCGGTGTCCTGCTTGTATTTCTTGATCTCGTGGTAGAGGGTATCGGAGGCGGTCACCCCTCCGCCGGGGCTGTCGATCCTGAGCACAACGGCCTTGACATTGCCGTCCATCCTTGCGCGGTCAAGCTCTTCGCGCACTGTTGCGATCATGCCGGGTTTCTCTTTGCCGCTGAAGCCCGATCCTTTCGGACCGCTGGTAATGATCCCGGAGAGATCGACGATGAGTATCTTGTCTTTTCCCTCACCCGAAATAACCTGCTCCTGGAACGGTTGAATTTCCTCCTGCAAATATACCTTCACGAGAGTGCATCCTGACAGCAGCATGAAGGTGATCGCCGTTACCAAAAACTTTTTCATGATACCCTCCCTCGTCCCCGTTTCATACTATATCGGATTGATCCGTATGTCCGCTTTGCTCCGGAGTTCCGCGAGGTAGCGCGTGATCTGCTGTCCGGTCTTCTCTTCAGAGAGCAGGGCGACGATCGCTTTAGAGACCTCCGCGAAGCGTTTTCCCTTGAACTCTTCCGGATGGTCGTCGAAATATTTCCGGGCCTCATCGCGGCCCACGCGCACGAACAGGCCGACCTTCTTTTCCACGAACCGCTCCACGAGGAGGCGCTCGCCGAGCATGCGGCCTAACTGCTCCGGCGTCATGTCCATCCTCTGAAGAAAATCCCGGAACGCCTTGTCGGACCCGAGCCTCGACCGCACCTTGCCGACCTCGGCGTTGACATCCTGTTCCGTCACCTCCGCGAGCGAGAGCCGCCGCGCCTCGTGGAGGAGCAACCGTTTGTTGATGAGGCCCTCGAGGGTCTCGGCTTCAATGTTCTTCCTGTCCCGGGAAGCGCCGCCCATCTCCTCGTTAAACCGGACCGCCTGCCGGAGATCGCTCAACGTTATCACCTCGTTGTTCACTGCCGCAACAACGCGGTCGATGCGTTCGGCGGGGGCCGTCGCCGGAAGAACGATACCGACAGACAACAACACCATGCCGTGAAACCAGCGGCGTGCCATGCTCGTCATTTCCCCTTATCGCCAAAAAAAATTTCGCGCATTGGCCACAGGCCACACCGAGCCGCAAAGACGCCAGGAAGAGCGAGGCGTTGGTTTGGGTTTAAACCCGCAATAAAGATTTGACTTTCTTTGCGACTTTGCGCCTCTGCGCGAGACGCCTTTGATTTCGTTCCTCTGTTTTTTGATTTTATTGGTCTGAGGCAAAGCCTCGTTAATAGATCCATAGAAAATGCTGATCTCATCATCTTGTCGGATCAGCAAAGCTATTAAATTATTTCACAATGCCGTCAGGATTTCAAGGATTTTGTTGCCCGGGGGCGAAGAACCGAAATCCGTTCTTTCCGCCTTCCTTGGCGCGGTACATGGCCGTGTCGGCATACTTGAACAAGGTCTCGCCGTCGCTGCTGTCCGACGGGTAGAGGCTGATCCCGATGCTGGCGGTGACGGAACAATCATACCCCTTCAGGTGGAATGGATTTGACATGCATGCAATGACCTTTCCTGCGACGATCTTCGCGTCGCCTGCCATCTCGAGCCTCGTCAGGATAACGGTAAATTCATCGCCTCCCATGCGCGCCACGGTGTCTGATTTGCGCAGGCAATCCGTCAGTCTCCGGGCGGTCTCCTTCAGCAGCATATCTCCGATGTCATGCCCCATCGAGTCATTGACCTGCTTAAACCCGTCAAGGTCCAGGAACATCAGGGCGAAGGTATACGAATTCCGCTTCGCCAGGGCAATGGCCTGGTTCAGGCGATCGAAGAACAGCGTCCGGTTGGGGAGGTCCGTGAGGGGATCGTAGAGGGCCATGTATTCGAGCTTTTTTTCCGCGAGTTTGCGTTCCCTGATATCACGGAATATCACCTGGACGGCCGGCTTGCCGCGAAAAGAAAAGGGGACCGCGGAGACCTCTATGTCTATCTCCTTCCCGTCGAGGCGGACCAGTTTTTCTTCGATCCACGGCAGGCTGAGCTCCCCCTGGTCAAGAAGGGAGAGCCGGTTATTCTCCACGTCTCTGAAATCCGGGTGGACGACATCGAAAATCGACCTCCCGTTGAGCTCCTCGGGTTTCGACGCGCCGAGAAGCCGGGCGCCCGCCGGATTGACAAAAACAAATCTTTTGTCGATGTGCAGGGCTATTCCGTCGGGCGTCAGTTCCACGAGTTTGCGGTACCGCTCTTCGCTTTCCGTGACCTCCTCGAACATCTGCTGCCGCTCCCTGATGAGCCGTTGCTTAAGCATCACCTTGTCAATGACGGCGGGGAGCAGTTCGAGATACTTCATCCCGGCGTCTTTCACGATATAGTCCGCTGCCCCGAGTTTGAGCGCTTCCACCGCCACCTCTTCGTTGCCTTCACCGGTGACCATGACGGCGGGAGGGTGCGCTCCCTTCGACGAGAGCCTGCGGATAACTTCCATGCCTCCGCAGTTCGGCATGCTGTAATCTATGAGGAGGAGGTCGTAAGCGGATGTCTCCAGCATCGCAAGCCCTTCTTCTCCGTTCGCCGCGATCTCGACGGTGAACCCCCTGCGCTGAAGGCTTTTCTGGAACAGGCGCGCGAGGCCGAGATCATCTTCCATGCAGAGGATACGGATCGAGACGGATTCGGCCATTTCCCTCACTCCTCCTCGCGTGCCGGAAGCACGGAACAGCGGCATTCGCGCGATCAAGAACGATCTTGAATTATTATAGCAAAAAATCGCAACTGCTCAGGTCAAAACCGGTTAATGCATTTTTTCCGATATCATCCTAAGTATTTACAAAAAATCCGCGCGAAAAAAGGTGGCGTTTACAGGAGAGCGTGCCGCGCTGAAGGCGGTGGAAAGGACAGGCCTTGATCGGGCACTGTTACGGCGACCAGGAGGGCGACGTGTAATTTGCGTCGTTCGGCGTGATGCGCTCCAGGTCCGTGCCGTCCGCATTCATAATATAGAGGTTAAACCTGCCCTCGCGGTTCGAACTGAACACGATCTGCCTGCCGCTCGGGGACCAGCAGGGATTTTCATCGCTTCCCGGCCCTGTCGTAAGCTGCCGGTAATCCGATCCGTCCGGCCGGATCGTCGCTATCTTGAACGAACCGTTGACCTGCGAGGCGAAAACGATCCGGTCCCCCCTCGGCGACCAGTGGGGAGAGGCATTGTACGGGCCTTCGAAGGTGATCCTGCGCACATCGGCGCCGTCGATGTTCATGACGTATAACTGCGGCGAACCGGCCCTGCCCGAGTTGAAAACGATCTCTCTCCCGTTCGGCGACCATGACGGGGACACATTATCGTACGCGCCGTAGGTCAGCCTCTCGAGGTCTTTCCCGTTCCTGTCCATGGTATAGATCTCGGCGCTCCCGTCCTTGCTCAGCGCCGCCGCGAGATACTTTCCGTTCGGCGACCAGGCAGGCGAGATGTTCAGCCCCTCGAACGCCGATATCTTCCAGCGTTTTCCGATCTCCATGTCCAGACCGTAGAGCTCCGGGTTCCTGTCCCGGTACGACACGTACGCCAGCAGCTTGCCGTCCGGGCTCCAGGCCGGGGACATGCAGATCGATCGGTCCGTCGTTATCCTCATCGCGTTGTAGCCGTCGTAGTCCATGACATACAGTTCCTTGTTCCTCGTCTTGTCGGACACGAATGCAATGCGCGTTCTGGCAATGCCTCTCTCTCCCGTGTATTGAACGCCGATATCGTCGGCGAACGCGTGGAGCATGCGGCGCAGGGTATCAAGATTGCCGAAATAGTCTTTCGTCATGAGCCGCGAGCCGCTTGCGGCATCGTACAGGTTGCCGGAGAGTATGAGGTCCTTTCCTTTACTGCGCAGCCGGGCCCAGACAACGCCGCTGAGGCCGAAGGTCCCTCCCCTTTTGATAACATCGGCCGAAGGCTCCTTTATGGAGATATACGCGAGATCAAGCTTCTTCGGGTCCATGACATCGAATATCTGGGACCGGCGAAGGTCGCTCTGCAGGATCTCGAGGGCGCGGGCGCGGATTGCCGGCGAATCAGCGTCATCGAAGATATCGAGCACGGTGATGGGTATTTTTTTGGCCGCCCCCCGGACCACGCCGAGGTAGTACTGGGAGTGGACGGCAGTGGCCGACAGGAGAAACAGAATCAACAGGACTATGGATAAAATGGTCTTGCGCATAATTAACGATGAGAAGTCAAAATGCAAATTGCAGAATGCAAAATTGCGGTATGGCCTGCGGCCATAATGTTTTCTTTCAACATTATTTTGCACTTTGACTTTTGCCTTTTTCATTTTGCCTTCCGTGTTACCCGCCCCCTATTCCTCCGGCATCAGGTCCACGCTGACCTCTATAGACTCTTTAAAAAACTCTTCCGGCAGCGGGGGGAAAGGGCTCGACGTCGAGATCGCCCGCATTGCCGCCTGGTCGAAATAAAAATTCCCGCTGGCAACTTCAAGCCGGGGATTGCCTGCCACCTGGCCGGAGCGCAGGACCGAGAACGTTACCTTTGCCTTCATCTCCCGGGCGCCCGGCGGCGGGTTCCAGTGCCTTTCTATCTTGTCCCGAATGATCGTCAGATACCACGGAAACTTGAATTCCTGCCCCAATGCCACGGTCACGGCCACGGGCTGTCCGGCCGGAGCTGTCGCCCTGGGCGCCTTTCCCTCCCGCTCATCGGGTTCTTCCCGCGCGGACTTCTGCTCTTTGAGCCCGGGCATGGCGCCTTGCTTTGACGCCGCCGGCGCCTTGTGGCCCTTGAGCGTCGTCTCCTGTTTCTTCTCCGGCGGCGCCTGAGAAGGAACTGTCGGGAGGTCCGTGGGCTGCGCAACAAGCGCCACGTCGTAAAAGGGAGGGACAGAGATCTTCGGGGTGGTCCTCATGTAAAAAAAGATCGCGGCAAAAAGAAAAATGACATGGATGATGAATGAAAAAAAAACCGCTATGAAGAGTTCCTGCCCGGACTGTCCTATCATCTTTCCGGTGAGCAGCCTCATTTGCCGGCCCCGCCCTCCTGCGCCGGCTCGGTAACCATGCCCAGCCTGTCGATGCCCGACCGCTTCACGATGTCCATGACCTGGACCACCGCGCCGTACGGAGCGTCTTTGTCGGCCCGGAGGTAGACGTTGACCTGCGGTTTTTGCTTCCGTATGTTCTCGAGGATGCCTTTGAGTCTCGACATGTCCACCCGTTCTTTTTCCAGGAACAGCTCCTGGGACCGGGTAACGGTGAGCACCACGCGTTCATCGGGCTTTGTCGTGCTCGCCGCGGACTTCGGCAGGTTCACATCAAGCCCCCTGCTCATCATCGGCGAGATGATCATGTAGAAAAACAGCACCACAAGCAGCACGTCTATGAGCGGCACCAGGTTGATCTCGCGGATGATATGGCTGCTCCTCCGCTCACTGCTCATGGCTGCCTCCTGAGGATGGTCCTTCCCATGAAGCTCAGGAACTCCATCGAGAACGAATCCATCCGTGACGCAATGTCCCTGATCTTCTCCGAAAAATAGTTATACGCGATCACCGAGGGGATGGCCACGAACAATCCCATGGAAGTATTGATGAGCGCCTCGGCAAGTCCCGGGGCAAGGGCCGCGATATCGCCCGAACCCTTCAGGCCGATGCTGTAGAACGCGTCCATGATGCCCCAGACGGTCCCGAACAGGCCGAGGAGAGGCCCGACCGTTCCCGCGGTGCCGAGGAAGGCGAGATACCGTTCAAGATAGGTTATCTCGTCCTGGGAGGTGATCTTGAGCGCGCGCTCGATCTCCTGCGCGATCACCGGTTTGTCTTCCTCCGTCACCTTGGAGTCTGGCAGGGATTTGACTATGGTGACCGCCTCTTTGTAGCCCTCGACGAAGAGCGCGGCAACAGGGCTGTTCTTTTTTGTTGCAGCATGTTTATGAAGCTCCTGGATGTTCTTCGTCTTGCGAAACTCCGCGAGAAATGCGTGGGACTCCGCCTCCGCCCTTCTCAAAAACTGATACTTGAGCAGGATCATTGCCCAGGTGACGATCGAGACCCCGAGGAGAATGATCACGATCGCCTTGCCCACCCATCCGGACTCCAGGAACAATCCTATAATACCGGTGCTCATTCCGGGCGTTACTGTCAGTGCGTACATTCTTTCCTCCGTGTTTTTGTCTAAGGTATAAAAAAGTATGAAACGGTGAACCGGAGAATGGGTGCATCGGCGAACTTTTTACCCGCTCCGTTTCTCCATTTCCTATTTTCGGCTCATCGCGAACCATGGCGCATCGGATGAGAAGGCTGCCCTGAGCGAAGGCCGCGCTCAGGAGCGCCGGTACTTTGAACCGAAAAACACCCCGATTACGTCTGCTCTTGCCTTCGGCAGCCTGTCCGGCAACTGCCCTTCGTCAGCGCGATTGCGCGGCCAAGCGATGGGGCTGCCTTCTCATCACCCCATTCCGTGACGAGTTATATTTTTCTTATGTCAGAGTGCAACGATGACCCTTCCCATCTCGCTCACGTCATAGCCTCCCATGCCGGCGATCTGGTCCCGGAACGCCCTGTCGTCGCGGATGATGCCGAGCAGTGCCCGCATCAGGGGCGTATCAGAGAACTCGGCGGGGATTGCGAGGTCATACCGTTCCCGCGCCACGGGGATAAAATCCAGACCGAGCGCCTGCGCCGCGGAAAGAACTGCGAGTCCCGTGTCCGCAGCGCCCGAAAGGACCGCCGCGGCCACCGCCATGTGCGTATATTCCTCGCGATCATACCCTTTTACATCCGCCGGGTCAATCCCCAATCGCCTGAGGTGCATGTCCGTGAGCAGGCGCGTTCCCGCACCGGCCTGCCGGTTGACAAAGACAATGTCTTTCCTGCCGAGGTCTTCGAATCCCCCGATCCCTTTGGGGTTCCCCTTCGGCGCGAGCAGCCCCTGTTCGCGGTACACGAGGTTCACGAGCATGATGTGTTTCTCCGGGAGGAGTTTATTGATGTAGCTCACGTTATACTCTCCTGTCTCTTCATCGAGCAGGTGCGTGCCCGCAAGATGCGCCTCTCCGCGCTTGAGCGCAAGGAGCCCGCCCATGCTGCCCACATGCGCGGACGAGAGCGAAAGGTGCGGGTGTCTTTTTTTGAGGAAGTTCGCGAGGACGTCGAGGGCGTTGTCGTGGGACCCGATGCAGACAATGGTGTTCTCGATGTCCCTTGCCGGCCGGAAAAGCTCGACCGCTGCTTCCTGTCCCGCGCCGATGCCTTCGCTCTCCGCGGGAATGCGTATGACGCCGTCGGCCCGCACGAGCGACATGAGCGCGCCCGCCCCTCGCGTGACCGGCGTCGC
>Ga0209641_10002508_pt1 | contig 15756 bp, 18 predicted proteins | sample RifCSP16_1_FD_184022 | JGI IMG/M metagenome (GOLD analysis project Ga0209641, IMG submission 184022) | Soil microbial communities from Rifle, Colorado - Rifle CSP2_sed 16_1 (SPAdes) (version 2) | ecosystem: Environmental > Terrestrial > Deep subsurface > Rock core/Sediment | place: Rifle...
GGAGAGTCGATGGGATAATGATACAAGACAGAATCGCATGTTTCAAATGGGAACGAACGTCTCCAGAGTGATGTGCCAATACTGCGAATTTAACAAAGAGGTTTAAATGGGCCTATGTCGTCGGTGCAGATGGTATATGCGGATCAAGTTTTCAGAGGGACATGAGTTGGTCAAGTGTTCAAATTTTGAAATTAAACTAACTCAGGAGGCCCTCGAATGTTCGGAGTTTCAAGCCGAGATACCGGGAGGAAAGGAACTCGAACGACATCATATAATGAATTACGTTGAGAGCATAGAGCCCATTATCATTGACCCGGACGGTACAAGTAAGAAACTTGGATTCAAGAAAACGGAGGAAAAAAATGGAGAATGAGGAATTAAGTCTGGAAGATCATAAGCGGCGGGTTCAGATTCACGAACTCACCCAGGAGTTAATCCAACGGTTTGTCGCAGAGATGACAAAGTTTACGGACGAAAAACTTCAAGGGAAGCATGATATCAGTCTTGGAACCTCTGTTTTAGCGACTGCCACTCTTAAACTGCATATGGCAGTGGCAATGACAGTCCAAATGATGGGGGCCAATCCGCAATTATTCAATGTCCAACAATCGTATGAGGTTATGGACCTCGAGAGAGCAATGGAAGATGAAGATGGAGTACCACCCATAGGAGGAGAAGATGGAAAACCACAAGCATGACAATATATATTTTCAGGGATGTTGCGGTCACGATGCGGCCTCGAATATTCTCGAGAACTGCTGCCACCACCCATCCCTGGCCCATGTCGAAGAGTTTGCTTCGTCTGGACGGAAGCGGCTGAACGATGACATGCCGCCCCTAATCGAGCCAAAGTTCTTCGGCCACCCAGACTTTTACCGACTGGTCGAGGAGGAAAAGGTTTTGCACTCCAACAAGAACCGGGACTACACACTCGGCAAAGACCCGCTCCATAATCTCCGTCAGTCCGAGAAGTTCGGAGTCCCGGCCCACATCGGGGTCCTGATTCGGTTGACCGATAAGTACAGCCGCGAGGAGACCCTGGCTCTGAACCCTCCGGCAGTCGTGGAGGAGTCGTTCCTGGATGTTCAGAGGGATAAATCGGTCTATTCCAAGATCGAACATATCCTCTACAAAGAGTTTGAGGAATGTCCTTTCAAAGACAGAATCATTGCCAACCTCAAAGAGAATGCCGGGCTTCTCGGGGAATGGCGCGGACAGAAGTTGGTTGAACGTGTGATTGCGGATACGGCAGATGAAATTGGGTAAGTTAATAATGGTCTTGATAGTCGCCGCTGTGATGTTTGGGTGCGCCCATCGTCCGACAGCTTGGCGCACAGTCCGTGACTGTATCAAGACCAGGACTTATAATCTCGAATTTTACGCCTGTTATGACAGGAGGATTCCAATTGAGCGACGTGCTGACGGCAGGTAGTTTGTGTGCTTATGCCCTAGACACCACGTATCAAAAATGGCCCGAGGGTATCGTGTTAGTAGTTGTTCTGTCCTGTCTTCGGCATAGAAAATATGCAGCAGCCGTTTTGGAAGAGGCATCCTGGGGTATCTTAGAGATACGAGAAGAGTATTTAAAAAATATGAATTATTGTTTAATGAGGGGGTGTTATGAGTCTTCGCATGGATGTCCGACAGTACGCCAAGGGATGGAGAAAGCCCCTATTCGTGAGTCGCAAAGGAAGGGTTTGGGGGGAAATATTTTATGACGACCGACAAATCTATCTCAGCATCAACCTTTTTAACAACCTTATACATACAATGGTTCACGAATATTTACATGGATTGCATCAAACCTGGCCCGAGAAAAAAGTAGCAAAAGCAGCATGGCGACTTTTCAAGAGATTGACACGTGCCGAAAAAGAGTGGTATCTCAAACAGTTCTGTAAGCAAGTTCAGTTCCGTAAGGTTTGGCGGAGATTTGATAATGACTAAAATTCGAGACTGTTTTGTGGTGGTCCGTGACCTCGAGACTGAACAGGTATTTCGATATGCGACGGAGAGAACTGGACCTAACGCTTTTCAATTGACGAAAGACGGTACTTTAGTTACAGTGGTATTTAACATTCAGGAGGTAACTCCAGACGAGATAGACAGACAAATAAGAGAACGTGTTTTGGCGGCCTATCCCACTGTCAAGCCGGTAAAGAAGAAAAAGAAATCTCTTAAGCGACGGAAAACGGACAAACCAGTCAAACCAGTATTCACCGGACGGAAGTTGGAGATGCCAAAATGAAAACGATTGAGGAAGCCATAGATTCCTACTCCAATTGGCACCAGAATCGCGTTGGGGAGACATGGTGGAACCAGAGCTATGCCGCACTACGGATGTTGTTTCGGCAACGGTTGAAAGAGCCCCTGGATACCGTAACGCCCCTATTCCTGGACGACTACTTCTCTGTCAGACGACAGAACGTGGCCCCCGCGACGGTGAACAAAGACATTGTAGCAGTAAAACAGTTCTTTCGTAGAATGCTGTTGTGGGGGGATATTGCTACAAATCCCTCGGTCGGGCTCCAGTATTACACCAACCCGCCAGGACGTATCCGGTTCCTGGCACCCAAAGAATGGGAGAAAGTAGAGGCCGAATGCAATGTCTCAGGCGATATAGGAAAGGCGATCTTATTTGCTCTGTATACCGGAATGCGGCGGGGGGAGATACTGTCTTTGTCATGGGGCCAGGTCCTACTCGATATCGGGGTTATTTCGCTGTACCAGACGAAGAACAAGACACCCCGGACAATTCCCCTACACCCGAAATTATTGACGATGTTACAGGATAAGATGAAGTGTTGTAACTGGATATTCTGTTTCGCCCGTCACAAGCCAATAAAAAACAGCCGGGTTCACCGACTGTTTAATGAGTTCATGTCGAAGCTGGAGATTCCAGACTTCACATTTCACTCGTTGCGACACACATTCGCGTCTTATTTGGTTATGAATGGTACGGACTTACGGACGACCGCGCAACTCCTCGGTCATAAGCGGATTGAGACGACCCTCAGATACTCCCATCTGAGTCTTGAGCATTTACGGAAGGCTGTGTTGAAGGTGGAGCCGATTCAAACTGACGCAACGCCTCCTGAAACCGGAGGAAGTCCAGGACCCCAGGACCGTTAATGTTATACTGTAACTGTACGCTACAGCTACTATAGGACATGAAGATCAGAAGCAGCAAAGCCGCAACACCCACCCCCAATATTTTCATTATCATTTCCCTAACCTCGCTCGAATCATTTTCTTCAAAGATTCCTCGTACCCTTTCTGCCGTTCGGCAGCAATTCGTGATGTCCGCCTAAACTCACGTGATTGAGGACCAATAAAAAGTTGTTCAGCCTGGCCCTTAATACTCCCCCTTGATTCCCTCAAAACTGTATTTAGGGCGTTGGTAGCCTCTTCTGGTGTCATGTGTTGTTTTGTCCTCGCTAGTCTCGCCATAACACCTTCCCCAAATTTAAGGTTCCGTTCGGGACTCCATATCCCGGCGTCAAGTATTTTTAGGTTACCGGCCTTATCCAGAACAAAATTACTTCCCGACAAATCAGCAATATTGAGGCCGTGTTCTCCCAGAGCCCGGCTTAGTTCGTGTAGTTGGGCCAATACTTTCGGTGGTGTCTTGCTTCCTGCGGCTGTCGCTTCGTGTGGGAAGAACGGTATGTAATCTTTTATTTGTTCTTCAACCAGAGTTGGCCCATGTGGGCTCTGCATTACTCCATACGGCTTCGGGAAGAATTTCTGGATTCCTAGTTTCTTGGGGATATACTCGTTAAACACTGCGCGGAGGGTCATCTCATCAACTTCGGGAGGCACTCCTGGACTTTCGCCTTTCAGAATTGACTTCAAATAATCCTTGGCAGATTGGACGCGGACAGAAATGGGGATGTCAGTTTCAGGACTGAACCGACCTCGCTTCAAAACAATTGGGAGTTCATTGAGATTTCCCCATACAGCGTTCGCTTGAGCCCCTCCACCAAATCCTGCGGGGGTAAATTCCCCACCTGTTTGTATTGCGCGAACAGGAGTCCCTTCTATACCATGAAGTAAGTTTCGGCCCCCAGTCAGTAATTCTTGAAGTACAGCGCGTTCAACTTTAGGCAAGACTGTCCCAAACGCCATAGGACCGCCAAGCGCATACTCCGAACCAGGGGCATTAAACGCACGTTTGGCTTCCGTACCAGCGAACTCTCCAAGTCCAGACATGACTCCTCGAGAAGTCGGGCTCTTCAATGCCTCCAGGAGTGACTGTAATCTTTCCCAGGACTGTGCCATTACTGATGGTTCTCCAAGTGGGCAATGAACTTGCCTAGTAAGTCTTTGACATCATTTTTGAGTTCGGCTATATCGGCTGCCATGTGAGTCAGTTCATTCTCCTTGAGTTTACTGTGCTTCCTGGTGAGATACCAGAAGGCAGGGAAAATAAGACCGCTCGTTATTAGCGATATCCATTCCATTATGCTGTCCTCCGGTCTGTGAGGATGTCGAAGTCCTCCTTCTTGGCGTGAATCCTGGTACTCCAGGAATTGCCCTTGACGATGAGCTTGCCACAGGCACAAAACAGGGTAATCTCTGTCCCCCGGAATGTGGTGTTCCCGGGGAGAATCTTTTTACAGTGAACACATCTTACTTTCCAACGGTTTGCCATTAACGGGCCCTCCCTCCCGGTTCTCCAAGTACAGAGATACCATGTTCAATGTCGTAAATCAATGCTTCTATTTCGGCAGGCTGCTTCTTCATTTGGACTTGCTGCCAAAGGTCTGGTCTGGCAACCTTGGCTGCCTCAAACGCAACCTTTCGTTGTGCGGCCAATGCGCTAAGTAATACCAAAGTTCGCACATCGGCGTTTGATTTTTTGTATAACTCCTCCGTTAAAACCTCTGGGACGTTCTGCTCAACAAGGGGACCCATAAATGAACGGATGACTCTATCAAATTCTGCATTTCCAGATTTGACTTGATATCGTTTTGTTGCAATCCCAAGACTTGCGATTTCTTCCTCAACAGGATTAAGAGTCCTCTCAGCTAACCCAGTCAACTGTCTACCAACAGGATTCTCCCTTCGGAGAGTTCCTGCCGCTAGGGAGGAGGGGCTTTCCGGGAGTAGCTGAGATATTCCTGGGACGTTTGCCATAGCCGGACCGAAGGTTTGGACCCACGGATCGTTCGACCTGACATCCCGTATAAGTGCTTCACCTTTACTGCCTGCTCCAGCGAGGGCATCTTTCATCATCTGAAATGGGACAGTAAACATTGAGAGATATGCCCCGACGAACATTCGTAATCTCGTCAGCATATTTTCTGTCGTCCCTCCGCCCAGAATCTCGGCCAGGACCAATCCAGTTCCGGCCAAACGGCTTATAGACAACATGGCTTCAAATGCGTCCCGCTTCGTAATCCCACTGGTAGAAAGGGCATGTAGGAATGTATCATCGTTCGCCCATGACGCTGCCCCTGCACGGCTGGCAGCATTTAGGACTTCAGCCATAAACAAGAACTGGACAAATGGAGCAAAAGGACGGGCATCGGCATATATCTTGTTCCCTTTAGCGTCTGTTTTGCCGGTCCAGATTTGATTATATTTAGGGCCGGCATACTCACTGTTTCGGATAGCGGCCCCTGCCGCCAACATGGTTGTACCGAGGAAGGCTTTGGATATAACGGATGCGTTTTTGGCTGTCGATACAGCATCCAATGTAAATCCCGGGCGGTACGCCACCAATCCAAGGGGATTAAATCTCGTTAAGAATGTCATTGAGTTGGCCCAGTATCGGGGATAGGGTTCAATGGCATGGAGGGGTGGGAACTTCTTAAATACGTCCAGCACATCTTTCAGGAATTGACTGGTTGGGCGGGCTGCAAAAGTCATCTCGAGAGAACGGTTTGCGGCCTCTGTCCACATCGCCTCAGTTATCAACTTTGGGTTAGCCACAACTTCGGGCCAGGAGTACCCATTGGCCTTTGTCCGTACCCGGAGGATAGAATCTGTCACCGCTTTACGGAAATAGTTCTCTTGGAAGTTACCGACAACATTCAGCTTCCGCATCATATTGATGCCTGCCGCCCCTTCGGCAGCAGGGGATTGTAGTATCTTCGACTTCATCAGTATGTTGTCGTCAAAAATTTTCATTAAGCCTTCCCGGTTACGAGGATTCAACTTCCGGGCAAAGGCAAAGAACTCAGAGATATCGGTCGTATCCTTTATCCCCATCATACGTTGTAGGACCTGGTCTGCGATATCCACACCATACCTGGCGAACTGGGTTGCGGCGTTCCTGACCTGGGTTACCCATTGTAATACCCCGGCTGCTCTTCGGGGCTGCTCCCAGGAGTTCCAGATATTCCTGAATGTATTCCAAGCCGACTTTGGAATTGTGGGCTCCATAGTTTTATAAAGTGCAGCAAATTCAGGGTCTTTCGCAGCCTGGGCAGCCAGTTCCTTTCTGGCCCAACCCAACTTCTGCATGTGACGGGCACCCATTGACATAGCTTCGTTCCAGAAGGCCCCATACTCTTCCATCGTCATCCCACTTTGCTTAATTGAGGCCACCATATCTGGGACACTTAGGGTCCCATCTACCACTGATTCAGAGATGACTTTGAACATCCTTTTCTTGCCTTCAACCACATCAGCCATCTTCTTCAATAATTCCGCAGGCTTCTGGGCTACAGCGGCCTCAGTCATGGCCTGAGTTGCCAGAAGAGGGGGCGTAGGAACGGCGATCGGGGGAGTGAAGGGGGTAGTGACAGGGAGAGGACTCGGAGGGGCCGCTCCGACGACAGGGGGCTCGGCTAGACCCCTTCTCATGGACAGAATGCCGGGAAGTTCCTCGGGAGCCGCTGCCGCCCGTGCAGGACCCAAAGCTCGGCCTGCTGGGAGGGCAAATTGGGCAACCTCTCCAGCACCGGCCAACATACTTCTGGCTCTCTCTGGGAGATTCTTGTATATCTGGATAAGGGGAGATGCCTCGAGAACAGTCCGGGCCGTAGTCGCAATAGGATGGGCCGCGAACTCTTCCCCAAGAGTTGGGGGAGTGGCAAATATCTCATCAAGAGTCTGCTCTTCGGACTTCTGTTTAGGCTTCCAATACTCATCCCAAGCAGAAGTCGCTCCTTCAAGGGGGGTGTCTGGTGTTTTGGCATCAAACCCAAATATCTCGTCGAGAGACTGTTCTCCTGGCGGGGGATTCTGGTCTATAACCCCGGTAATGGACGGAGTCACGTCTTCTACAGGACCAAATATCTGATCTAATTGATCTTGTTCTTCTTGTGGTGTCATTTTATTAACTGTCTTTTACGCAAATAAGCCACAATTGCCGCCGGTTTAACATTTTTGGATATCGAAGCCCGAATATGGGCCTTGATTTTGGGATCAAACATCGTGTCGGTCAGGAGGTCGTTTATAATTTGCTGATCCGTCTTGGGCTTTTCAGGTTTACCCGACGGAGTCTTGGCCTCCAAGATATTAAGGAACATTTTATTGATCTGGGGATTAAGTTGGGAACTGAATCTTTTTCCAAATGAGGCATATTCCGTTTCATAATCAAGGAGTTGTTCTGGAGAGGTTGTAGCCCCGATATTTATGGATGGATTTCCGTTTGCGTCTATTGTTAGACTGATACCCGACCGTGTGCCATATTTTTTCCGAACATATTCGTTTGCGTGCTTCATGGCCTGATTATCAACCAGCTTGAGGCCATTCATTATCTGAACTTCATTCATGGCCCCACCTGTCCATTCAGCCTGACTGATATCAGTTCCAACAGGAATATCTCCTTTTTGTAGAGGGATGTTTCCGCTCTCATCCACATTACGCCATTGAAGTCCGCCCTTGGCAGTCTTGACATATTGGCCGCGAGTTGTCTCCTTTGCCACTTTCATGGCCTTGGCAATATTTAGGGCTTCCAACAAACGGACTTGGGATTGTGGCATCCTGGCCTTTTCGATATCGGCCTGCATACCGGCTTGTGTCGGCATAAACTCCGGGGACATAAACGGAAGTCCCTGAGACATAACGGTGGGTTGGGGGGTGAATATATTCCGCATTCCCAAATCTTGTTGGCCTGCCGATTGTAATAGACCTGCTAACCCAGTTGTCTGGAATGGTTCACCAAACGAAGTTCCCATCTCACCAGTAGGTGGAATGGTTTGACCTGCTCTGGACATGCTTTCGGTAAGTGCCGAAACTAGGTCGTTTGGCTGAACCGGGGCCTGCATAGCAAGAAGAGCCTGGCGGTTTTGTTCAAGATTGGCTTCCTCCATTGCCCGCTTCTGTTCTGCCAATCGGCGTTGGAGGATATCGGAGCGACCGCTTTGGATCGCCAGATTTTCGAGAAATCGGTTAGCCATAATATCTCCTTATCCAAACATCCCGGCTGCCGAAGCACCTACTGACATGATATCTTTTGCTCCACCAGGAAATACCTGCTGAAACATTGATGGGGTTGTGTGTGCGGGTTGGAATGCTGGTTGAGCCAACTGACCATATAACCCCATCAGTCCTTGCTGGCCCTGTAACATTGGATTCCACATTGCCATTTGGTTTTGGAATGGTGTCTGACCCATTTGTGCAGCCTGCATCAAGTTCTGGATTTGCTGATTCGTCATCCCTTGACCAATTTGGGCCCCCTGTCCCATCAATCCTTGCTGCCCCAGAAGGGCCTGAGATAACCCAGATATATTCCCCATCCGTTGCTGTTCCATTTGCATCGCAAGATTGCCGAGCGAGTTTCCAAGAATACCCATCGTACCCGGCTGACGGGCCATGCCGGGAGCCATGCCCCCCATGACTTGCTTCCTTATCATGTCCGACATCTGAGCAAACTGGGGTGAGGCTGTAGCAGGACCTTGAAGACTTTGGAGTTGATTCCTCAAAAAGTTATAAGGGCTGTCGGCTCCCCCAAATGTACCCATCAATTGTTGAAATGGGTTCATCCCCATACTAGGTCCCATTGCCATCTGATTGACCTGACCATACTGAGATGGCATATTACCAGCCATCCCCATAAGATTAGCCTGAAGCGATCCCAAATCTCTTTGCATCGGGTCCAAAGCCCCAGTCAATGCACGATGAAATGGGTCACGATACTTGGCAGTAACATCCGTCTCCCGAGTAACTCCGGGCTTAAAGGCTCCCGAAGCCAGGTTTCCCAATTCACTATATCCACCAGTTCCAATTCCTAGTGCCGCTCTTCCCCAGTCAAAGCCCATTATCCTACCCTCCTTGCACTACAGACGACATATGCCGCTGGACTATACATAACTTTGTCATTTGTTGTATTTTGATCTCCCCGTGCTGAGACTTGGACTTCGACATAATCGCCAGCCACCAGCGTAATTTCCTCACTATGACATAATGGAGTTGATCCAGAATTACCTGTGAGCAGCCCACCATGCGTCTTCGCCGTAACTCCATTGACTAAAAACCTAATCCGAACTTCTTCAGCGGCCAATCCACCACCAGGACCACCTGATGTTGACATTCTACTAAATAGGGCCGTAAACAAATATTTTCCCACAACTGGAACTGTGATTCGGCTTGTGTTGGATACCGTACTGTGCATATCATCTGGATCATATTCCTCGGCATCAAAAGGTACAGTAGTCCATGTAACTGAGGGGGGTTCAGCATTTGAACCAGACAATCCAGTCATAACCGTAGTCCGATAAACTTTACATCCTGGCGTTGTCTGAGCCTGAATCCGAACTTCCCCATCCTCCTCCATCGTAATTGCACCCTGTAGCGTGGTATCAGGGGAGTTGATGAGGAGGCGGCCTGTTCCTCGAAGAGCAGCCGGGCTAATGAACGAATCCACCCCGTTGTCTGAAATTTCGAGCCCATCGTCACTGAGTCCGCCACAGGCACGAATACTTCCGAGAACGTCTAAACCAACATCAGCAGAACTATTACCCAATAGAATACGAACCGGACCCCCGACTGGATTAGGAAAATTGGCTACAAACAGAGAATTTATTCTAATCCCTATACTACCCAGACTGGCAGAAATTACAGAGTCAGTACCATCCGTAAGAAAAAGAAAGGTTGATGGTCCACTTGGATCAATAAGAGATATTATCGGAGTAGACTTGGTGATTGTAATATCCTGATCCACCGACCCCGCAGAAAAATCACTGTACCAATAATTTATGGTAGAGTCGAAGGCTTGTTTAATTGCCCGAACCTCAAACCGAAGTTGCTTGAGTTCCACCGCCAATGAGTTGGCCTGGACCTCAGACCCGTCATCTCCGGGGTCGGACGCAGTCTGCATGGCCGCCACAGTCCCCGAGATGTCGTCAATCTTCGTTTCGGCAATCGCGGCAGTTGTCTTGATATTGGAATTGTCGATGTTGCCATTAAACTCAGAATAGATCGTAGTCTCGTTGTCGTTGACATCGGCTGCATAAATGATTGTGCCATCTACATAAACGTTTGGACGGGTGATTTGACCCATTTAACTCTCCCTTATAACTGTGTGCCGACGGTGCGGCTTGAATTTAATTCCGTAATCGTTTAAGATAAAATCATGTGCTTCGTTGTGAATAATATGAAACAGTAACCTCTCTCCGACATATCGTAGGTCCGCCATTTCATTCAGCAAATCTACAGAGGACCAGATCGCAGTCCCCCAAACCCCAGTACCCCAAAGATCGCCGGTCGCCGGGAAACAAATATTTTGCGATTCAACAATATCCCCATCAAGAACAGTTTTGACCGTAATACAGGTTGCCGGGGTATCAGAAGAGAATCGGGCTTCAAGAAACTTCTTTGATTCATGGGCAAGTTGAGCCATCTGAGACTCGATAGCCATGTCATGTTCGCGGGTATGGACAATGGCTTCTATTAAATCACCACCAGTATCGTTCTTTGCTCGTCCATCTCGAAGTCCAGTCTCCATTTCATATACAAATGAAAGACTGTGATCGAGTGCAAAAAGTTGGCCGTTATCGCTTGAACCGAGACCTACTGCGCCGTGGGATATGCTACGGCCCTGGTGTGGTCCCCACCAAGATGGATTTGGTTTCTTGGAGGCACCTATATCAAGCCAGAGTTCTCGGTTGTTGTAATTGGACCCTTCTGCCGAATAGTACAGTTTGTAGTACCCATCGTGGAATACGGCAGCTACTTCCCCGATTGACTGATCCGACATCCCTTCAAACTCCGTGTCAACATCCCAAGAGACTCGGGCAGTCGTCTGCCCATCAAACACGAATACCCCAAGGCGTCCACCTTCAGAGCCGAAATATGCTATCCCGCCAGGTAAAGATACTATTGAATAGGGCGATTTGGAGCCTACATATCCGACTTTGTTTGGACGGAAACTAGCGAACTCGACTGTTCCTGCATTCGTAATCGTATATATTCCTCGGAATGTAATGGCACAAAGGATACCGAAGGCAGACGAATCTGAAACATCAAGACCTAACTTAGCTAATCCTGTTACTGCATCCCCTTCGTCAAAGTCGAGAGTCAGTATATTCTCAACTGGAAATCGGGTTGGGTCCAAGACATTGGAGTAATAAATCAATGCGGGCTGATCCGGGTCGCCCGAAATCCACATTCGTTCCTGGAATATCTCAAGCCACTTTCCCCTGCGGTCCAAGCCGTTTATGGCAAGGTCATATATGGCCGTCCCATCGGTATATTGCAGGGGGTCGAATCCGCTGGTTAGATATAGCGAGCCGAGAAAGTTAGCCATATCCGACACGGGTTCTGTAAATCCAGACCCGCCGGAGAGAGTCGAGGGCTCATTCGTCACGGGGTCCATTGCCTGGACCGAATTGTCGTCCTCTCCCACAATGGTAATTGGCGATCCACCGGAAGGATAAAATCGGGAAAGAAAGGTCCCGACACCACTGAGTCCATCGTCATGTATCTGTCTTGACCCATTTCGCTTGACCAATCTGGACCCGTCGGTAAAGAAGTTCTGGGCAAACGAAACCTGTGTAGGCCCGATTGCGTAGGGCTTCTGGAGTAGATTCACACCACCCGAAAAATCTCGTCCAACCGAACGGGGCTTGTCCATTTAATATGCCTTATATGACTTCTTTTTCTTTTTCTTAGCCATTATCTCCACCTTTCTGGTGAGTTTGTCCGAAGGTCCTGGGCTGAACTGAACCCACGGTATAGTCGCCTGTTTCGCATCTCGTTCGCTCGCACGCGCTGAATGACATTGTTGTACTCAATCGCGGCGGCAGCCGCAGCCTCGGGGTCTTGCTCGTACATTCTACCGTAAAAGAACCCCATCCAAATCAAGTCCTGTTGATATTTCTCAGGCAAATCAATCTGGTCTCCGGGGTCCATCGTAAGAGGATTTCTGAAATAAAGACGAAGGATGTTGCTGGTATCCCGAGGAAGTGGATAAAGCCCGAACGTATTTCCCCCGGGAAGATAATAAAACTTAGGCTCACCCTTGTCGTTGGTTGTCAAGACATGAGGGACCATTGCATAATATTCCTGCATAGATAGGGGAGACAGAATACGGGGCACATCCCCACGCCATACCAAATTCTTGAGACGGTCATTGTCTGCTGGAAGGGCAAAGAGTTCGTCGCCAGCATTCGTCCAGTCTATTCCGGCAATCGGACTGGAAGTATAAAAATGGTCCAGATCAACCCGGTGGGCCAAATCCTTGAGGGCATAGTTCGCCCAGTCCACAATCTTCGTGGTGATTTGGCGGTTGCCAATCATATCGGCGGTACGGTCTACGAGCGTGTTGAAGTCCATTACTTGCTCCTCATTCCTCGGGGCTTTTTACGTCCCCCTGCTACCCAACCGAAGAATCGCGCTTGGCGGCCTGTCAGGGGCTTGCCCTGCGCCCGGTTCTCCCGCAACATTGTACGGGCTTTGGTTCGTGTAAGATGTTTGGATTTTCTCATTATGCCATTAGGAATCGACGCCATGTCCCAGACTCATATCCTTCAAACCTTCCGGTCGTGGTGTTATATATCACCATTCCATCTGTGGCTGTCATAACATTTCGCTGTGCTGTTGTCATTCGGGGAGGAACAAACGCTCCGGTTGTAGATTGGACATCAAGGGCCATCGAGGTTCCGGGAACCCCGCCAAACCCAATTCTACCATCACTTGTAATACGTACTCGTTCAACAACAGCCGAACCATCGTTGACTCCGAGGCTAAAATAACCTTGTTGATTTAAAGCAGTACCGTTTTCTTTGCGCCCAGCAAGGACAGCAAAATTTGTTGGAGAGCCCGTTGAATTAGTGTAACCCCTTAATCCAATCGCTCCGCCTCTATCGGCGGCATGTCCCTCCGAAGGCGTCACATGAATTTGGGCTACTCCATTAAGTACGGCGTTCGGACTTTCTACATGAAGTTGGGCAGTTGGAACGGCATTACCCAAACCAAACCACGCTTCAGTCAAGAAACTGTGAACTGAACCAATAACTCCAGCACCGAAACGTCCGGCAATCCCTCCTGAACTATTGAAGACGTCTAATCCACCGCCGTTAGAAGTCGCCAACTTGCCGACAGTAGCCATAAGGATTACACCACTGTCTATAATTCGTATACCTTTAGCCGCACTTGTGGCAAAAAGTTTAATCGTATGATTCACGTTGGCTACAGGCGTTGCACCACGCCAGCCACTTTCTCCGGTGGTCCGCATAGAAAACATATTAGCTGATTCGAGAGCAGACGAAGCACTAATCTTGAAACTGCTGGAATCAGTAACATCAACCCCTAAACCCCAGTCTGATCCCCCCGCAAAGTAAATCTTGGGATCGCCGTTCGATGAACCATTGATTTCCAAGCGTAAGATGGCATGGGCGTTACCAGTTCCACTCGTATTAGTAATTCGGCCCACGACGGGTTCATCAGGCGAATCCTTCGTGACATCAAGTTCATGAGCGGGCTGACCACCAATTCCTAGCGCGCTAAAACTATTATCCCAATAGAGGGTGGCATTATTTTCAGATATTACTGAGGCCCCACGAAATAGAACTGACCCCTCAGTAAAATCTGTTTCTTTTTGATACTGGGGATGGGAGTCAATAAGCAACTGGGCGAGTTCGGGATGGTTTAGCCCAGACGTAATAACAGCCGCCGCAATAGTATCGGCTACATCATCATACTCGAATTGTATGGTTCCAGAATTGGTAAGGATGCTGCCGACGGCGTCCCGCGCCCTCTCGTCAGTGAAGTATTTGTTGGAGCCTTCAGGGAGATTCGAGGTCGTCTTCCCGCTGAAATATTTATTGATCGATCCTTCGGGGAGATCATCGGTCGTCGCAGGTCCAGCAGCCCCTCCACTGACTGTCAATGACAAATCGGCAGCACTATAAGTCACGCTGCCCTTAATCAAGGCGACAGGCTTGTATTTAAAGTCCGGTCCGTCTGGGACCTGAATAACAAGCATTATACTCTCCTCGGAAGTATACGAATAACACTAGGGGAGTTCGGAAGACAAACACTATCATGAACGCCGGGTGCGGGGACTGGGAAGGCCCACATGCCTTGCTTGCAGCTAAAATGAGGCTTCGGTATTGACAGACGGGTCTTTCCCAAGGAGATGCACCCTGAGATGAGCAGACAAAAGATAATCGTTCTCACCAAACTCGGCAGACGCAGTCGGGTCATACTTGATCCCGCCCCCGAACTGAAACCCTTTGTGGCCTAAAATCCCGAAACTCATACTGAGATAAAATGGCACGTAGATGTTCAGCCGACAGAGATAGAAGTCGAATCCCATAACGTGTACTGGGGGCACCGGCAAATAAAAGTGAAACCATCGTGAGTTGGGATGTAGCCACATTAAGCCACCACGTAATGCACAAGTACGACCTTGGTATAAAGATCGGGGCTCGGTGCTACCCGTTCTATAATATGAAAATCTGTGGCAAAAACTTTGTGTGTTGGGTTGGCGAGTAGCCACGTATTGACCGAGTTCTCGAGGGCTGTAAAGTCATCCTGAGTAACATTGCCATCATGCGAAAATATCTTAACCTGTGATCCAGCTACACCACTGGCTTTATCGAGAATACCCACAGTCCATATCCCTTCATTGAGTACAGAAACAAGACGATTCTCCTCATCAAACATGGTTATATCAAGTTTGCCCACGCGCCAGCTTCATATCCTTGAAACTTGGCTGTGGTTGTGTTATAGAGAATCATCCCATTCTGTGCAGTAAGAGCGTCTCTTTGTGCTGATGTCATCCGTGGGACAAGTAAAGCCCCAACTGTAGATTGAAGATCAAGAATGGCATACGCATCTGGACTTCCACCAATTCCTACAAGCCCCGCGCTGGTAATACGCATTCTTTCGGCAGGGGCCATTCCGTCGGCTGCTGTTGCGAAGGCCAAATAGCCCGCAGTCTCGGCACTTACAGCGGACTCCTTACGTCCACTGATTGTGGCAAAGGTCTTGGCAACCGAAGAGGCTGTAGTTATCCGGCCTCCGAAGGCCAAGGAGCCTCCAAAGTTAATGGCAAAGGCACTATTGCTTTGAATGCCTAAGTTGCCTCTTACGGCAGTTCCCAACTGGTTGGCCCCCACAAGGATGACTTCGGCAGGGGAATCACCATTGGTGTTTTGTTCATCACCCAACTTTGTGAGGTCTAATATAGATGCACGTGCTGAGTGACCATCAAACCCCCCAGTTGCTATGGCTCCAACAGTCGCAGAAGAAGAAGCCAGACATATAGACAGAAAGTTACTAGAGCCCAACAATACTAAATTGGCATTGGTGGTATTTACTTGGGACAACCTCAAGTATCCTGCATGTGATGTTGATTTA
>Ga0209641_10002509_pt1 | contig 15755 bp, 14 predicted proteins | sample RifCSP16_1_FD_184022 | JGI IMG/M metagenome (GOLD analysis project Ga0209641, IMG submission 184022) | Soil microbial communities from Rifle, Colorado - Rifle CSP2_sed 16_1 (SPAdes) (version 2) | ecosystem: Environmental > Terrestrial > Deep subsurface > Rock core/Sediment | place: Rifle...
AACAAATGTAGATTTGATCTTTCATCTGGATGAGAAGCTGCCGGGAGTCATTATTCAGGCAAGTGCTGAAACTATTGGTAAAACAGGAGTGGAAATGGAGGCGCTGGTTGCAGTATCGGTCGCCGCATTAACTATTTATGATATGGCAAAAGCAGCCGAAAAAACAATGTCTATCCAAAACATCCACCTGGTTGAAAAACATGGTGGAAGATCTGGTGATGTTATTAATAATTTATAAGATTAAGGTTGGTTTGATATCCTATGAACCCTATAACGGTTTTATTTTTCGCAAACCTGAGGGATGTTACCGGAGAGCGTAAAATTGTTCTGGAAATAACACCCGGTCTTACCATTGCTGGTTTAAAAGAAAAATTAATCAATATCTATCCGGAATTGGAGCATTTTATGCCGGCTGTTATTGTTTCTTTAAACCATGAATTTGCAGGAAACCAATTGCAGATTACAGAAGATGCGGAAGTCGCTTTTTTCCCTCCTGTGTCTGGAGGTATTTTATGACTACCAATACCGTCTGCAAGATCAGTGATGATGTGATTATGCTTAATGAGCTAATATCAGGAATGGCTGCAACCACTACTGGTGCGGTTGCAACCTTCACGGGACTGGTAAGAGGAAGAACCGAAAGAAATGATCCTCATGAGACAATTAAACTGGAATATGAAGCATATTCACCCATGGCAGAGAAAATGATGCATCAAATAGCAGATGAAATTCGGAACCGTTGGAATGAAATCGAAGCAATCACGATGATTCAAAGAGTGGGTACGCTTTATCCAGGAGACATTGCCGTTGTCATTGCTTGTTCTGCGTCTCATCGAGATACCGGTGTTTTTGATGCAGCCAGGTATGGGATTGAGCGTCTTAAAGAAATAGTACCTGTCTGGAAGAAGGAATATGGTCCAGGTGGGGAAACATGGGTTGAAGGAGAGCATTTTCCTCCTTCCAAAATCTGAACATGTCGAAGATATCCTGCAAGAATTGCGGTCGTGCATATCCAGGTGAAGGTGCACCATATCGTTGTTTGGTATGTGGTGGATTATTTGATTATGATTCTCCACTGACATTTGATCATTCCTCGATCGATGGATCGCAGCCTGGGATTTGGCAATTTAAACATACATTTGGCGATCTGGAATTTAATCAACCGGTATCTTTGGGGGAAGGATCTACACCTATTTGCTGGTTGGAGCTTTTTGGTCACAATGTTGGATTGAAGTGCGAATATGAGAATCCAACTGGTTCATTTAAAGATCGTGGATCAACCCTTCTCTCTTCATTCTTGATTTCCAGGAATGTAACGAATTGCATAGAAGATTCCTCTGGTAATGCTGGTGCTTCATTAGCTGCTTATTCTGCTAAAGCAGGAATAAACCTGACTGTATTAATTCCTGAAGCTTCATCAAATCTGAAGAAGAATATGATTCAACAATTTGGAGCGCAAGTGGAAATAGTTGAAGGGACACGTTCAGAGGTTCAATTGAAAACGAAGAATATAGCTGATAATGGGATAACATATGCAAGCCATGCCTACCTGCCATTTAATCTTCCCGGATATGCAACTGCTTCATACGAGATTTTTGACCAGATGGGAGGTACTATTCCGGCAACGATCATAATGCCTGTTGGGCAGGGTGGTTTTTTGCTGGGGATGGCCAGGGGTTTTGAAGCGATGCAAAGAGCCGGATTAATAAAAAAAGTCCCTCAATTGATTGCCGTGCAGGCAAGAGCGTGTGCACCTCTCTGGTCATTGTTTTCCGGTGGCATAGATGGATTGCGTTTTGCTTCTGAAAATCCGACCATTGCTGAAGGTGTTAGAGTCTGGCATCCGGTTCGCGGAGACGATGTTCTTAAGGCAGTTGGTGTATCTGGAGGGTATTTTTCCGCCGTGGATGAAGAAGAAATCGCAAACTCAGTAGAAACCCTTGCTGATCTTGGTTTTGATGTTGAACCAACTTCAGCTTTGGTATGGAGTGCATTGTTACAATACAAGGATTCACTGCAGGATCCAATAATCCTGGTACTAACTGGTTCAAATTCAAAAGATAATTTACTATCCCGATAATACAAAGGGTTCATCCAAATGAAAAAATACAATTCTAAAATAGGCTTGTTGGTGAATAACCTGGAAAAGGTCATCATTGGAAAACGTGGTGTTATTGAAATGATGATCATCGGTTTATTAAGCCAGGGACACATTTTAATTGAAGATGTACCAGGTGTCGGAAAGACTATGCTCGCCAGGAGCCTTGCAAAATCCCTTGGTGTTGAATTCAACAGGCTGCAATTTACTCCTGATATGCTTCCAAGTGACGTTACTGGAGTCTCGATATACAACCAGTCATCAAATGGTTTTGAATTTAAACCAGGTCCGATTTTTGCTCAGGTCGTTCTCGTAGATGAAATTAATCGTGCAACACCTAAAACTCAGGCAGCCTTATTGGAAGCGATGGAGGAAAAACAGGTCACAGTCGATGGGCTGACCCATAAATTACCCAATCCATTTTTGGTTGTTGCCACGCAGAACCCGATCGAATACGAGGGTACTTTTCCTTTACCAGAAGCCCAATTGGACAGGTTCCTTCTCAGGATCAAACTTGGTTATCCCCTCCCGGAAGAAGAGATCCGGATTCTCGAAGATCAAAAAATTGAACACCCGATCAATTCAATTGGACCAGTGATTTCAGAAGAAGAATTAAGATTGTTACTTAAAACTGTCAGGGATGTATATGTGTCTCCATTGATTAGGGAATATATTGTTGAGATTGTGAATCGAACCAGAACGAATGAAGATCTTTACTTGGGGGCAAGTCCGCGTGGAAGTCTTGCGTTGTATCGAACATCGCAGGTGTTTGCATTCATCAATGGAAGGAATTATGTTCTCCCGGATGATATTAAAGAAATAGCGCCTTATGTACTTGCCCATCGTTTGATAGTCAATCCCGAAGCTCGTTTGAAGGAAATTTCCTCTAACAGGATTGTCCAGGAGATTTTGGAGCAGGTACCTGCTCCTGGAGGAGCTGAGGAAGGTTTTAAGTAATATATGCGGAATGCCAATCTGTCCCGTATTGGTCTTATCACTCTATATGGTTTCCTTTTGCTCGCTTGGGCAGCAACTGGTGCCGTAATATACCTGCGGGTTTTCTTTATCACCACGATTTTACTTCTTGGGTCTTACATTTGGAATTTTCTATCAGATCGCGGGATTCAATTTCGTCGAAGTGCAAGAAGCTTGAGAACCAGCGTCGGCAGGATTTTTGATGAGCGCTACGAAATTACAAATAGCTCGTTGTTACCAAGTCCTTGGCTGGAGATTAAAAATAATTCATCTCTCCCCCACAAAAGTGGTTCTCGAGTTATTGCCAGCATTGGCGCCAAAAATCAAAGGACATATATTTCAAGGACCTGGATCACGAAAAGAGGTGCATTCAATCTTGGACCAACTTCCTTGATTTCTTGGGATCCATTTGGTATTTTCTCAAAATTGCGAGTGATACCTGCAGGATCTACTTTATTGGTCTTACCTTATACCGTTGAGATTCCATATTTCCCTTTCCCTAAAGGAATATTACCAGGCGGGAAGGATATTTTTCAGAGAACATTGGACATAACCCCCCACGCAACAGGAGTCAGGGAATACATGCCCGGGGATCCAATGAAGCGTATCCATTGGCCTTCAACAGCCAGGCAGGGAAGATTTATTGTTAAGGAATATGAATTGGATCCTCAGGCTGAGGTCTGGTTTTTTCTTGATGCAAACCAGACATCCCAATTTTCTGAATCGAGCACTTCACAATTAGAACTTGAAGATGATTTTGTTATTCAACGTCGGACCCAGATAAAGCTTCCGCATGATTCATTTGAATATGGGATCAGTACTACAGCTTCCTTGGTGAAATATTTCTTAAGGCAGAAAAGATCTGTCGGTATGATTAGCCAGGCTTCCAAGGTTACAGTAATCCAAGCTGATCGGGGAGATAGACAATTAAACCGAATCCTGGAAATGCTTGCCTTTATTAAAGCAGATGGCAATCTACCACTTGATGGTTCACTTGATATGTTTTCAAAGTTATTGCCAATGGGTAGTGCTTGTTTTCTCATCACACCGGAAATAACAAGCTCTCTGGTTGTCTCAATAGAGGAATTATTGAGGAGAAATCTGCAGCCTTCATTAATTTATATCGCAGATCAAAAAGAAAAGCTGGTTCAATCTCATTCAAATTTATTGCACTCTCTGAATTTAAGAAAAATACCAATATTCAATATTTACTGTAATGAAAATTTGGATGACCAATTAACGCGATTTCAACCGTTTGGTTCTTCTCGTTATCAAAATTGAGCAATAAAACGCTATATAATTAATGGCTGAGTGTTTTTATACTTCGGAGTTTTGAATGCATACGATACACACATTGGATCTTAATTTCCTTAACCGTAAAGAAGCAATAGCAGTTTATTTGATTCGTCATCAAAAAGGTGCTGTTCTTGTGGAGACAGGACCAGGGTCGACCCTGCCTGTACTACTTGAAAATATGGCGCACCTTGGATTTTCGCCAAAAGACATTACTCACGTACTATTGACTCATATTCACCTGGATCATGCCGGCGCTGTTGGTTGGTTTGCCTCCCAGGGTGCAGAAGTTCTCGTCCACCCGGTTGGGAAACCCCATATGGCGGACCCTGATAAACTTCTTGCCAGCGCAAAAAGGATTTATCAAGACAGGATGGAATCCTTGTGGGGAGATTTTTTACCAGTCTCTGAGGAAAACCTTGTTGCAGTGAATGACAGAGAAGTTATCAGGATCAATGATTTGGAATTTACAGCTTTACACACTCCTGGACATGCTGAACACCATATCTCATGGTTGTTTGAAGAAGTTTGTTTTACTGGTGATGTTGGTGGTGTCAGAATGCCTGGAGTATTCTATATTCGTCTGCCGATGGTTCCCCCTGAATTAAATATTGAAAAATGGAGACAAAGCTTGGTTTTGCTGGATGAATTGGACTTCCCAAGAATTGCTCCGACACATTATGGTATTTACAATGTTGCCCACGAACATCTATCAATAGCTTTGAATATACTTAATGAGAATGAAGATTGGATTTCCAAGAATTTCCAAGAGGATAAACCTATCGAAGTATTAAGGGAAGAATATGTTCAATTTCTCTATAAGCAGGGAATCCGTATGGGTGTAAGTGAAGAGACACTCAAAACATCTGAGGTTGCCGACCCATCCTGGATGGGTGCTGATGGATTATCAAGATATTGGAAGAAGTTTAGAACAGCTTAATTCTAATTACTGAAAATCATAGTCAGAAAAAATTTTACTCGGGAGAAAAATTAAATGAAGGATTTCTTGGCGATAGCAGATTATTCAGGTGAAGATATCCAGGAAATGTTGGATCTGGCAGTTTCATTGAAAAAAGAGTATTTTACTTCAGGTAACAAACCTTTATTTAAAGGGAAGGTTCTGGGTATGATCTTCCAAAAACCCAGCTTACGGACTCGAGTTTCGTTTGATATGGCCATGCGCCACATGGATGGTGATGCTCTCTATCTTTCTCCAAGTGAGATTGGGTTGGGAAAAAGAGAAGCAATTGCAGATGTAGCCAGGGTTCTAAGTGGTTATGTTTCAATAATAATGGCAAGAGTATTTGAACATGGTCATGTTCTTGAACTCGCGAAATGGTCAGATATACCGGTCATTAATGGATTAAGCGATTACAACCATCCTTGCCAGGCTATGGCAGATGCATTGACAATTATTGAGAAATTTGGGTCTCTTAAAGGCATAAATGTCGCTTACGTGGGAGATGGAAATAATGTAGCTGTATCGTTGATGCATATTTGCGCGAAACTTGGTGCGAATTTTACGATTGCCAATCCAGATGGATATGGGATCGAAGAAAAACCGAAAACTCTCGCCCGACAGATATCCTCTGAAACTGGAAGTAAGTTAAATTTCTTGAAAGATCCATTAGAAGCTGTTCAAAATGCCCAGGTTATTTACACAGATACTTGGACCAGTATGGGTCAGGAAGATGAGCAGGCTGAAAGGGAAAAGCTGTTTCCTCCTTACCAGGTTAACGCAGCTCTTGTGGATAAAGCTGACAAGGATGTGATCGTGATGCATTGTCTGCCTGCCCATAGAAATCACGAATTGACAGATGAGGTTGCAGACGGGTCTCATTCAGTGATATTTCAACAAGCGCACAATCGACTTCATGCTCAGAAAGCGATTTTGGCCAAATTACTAAAGGTGGTTTGACCAGAAAGGAAAATATGGATTCTAATTATTATATTGCTCTTGAAGAAAAATATGGGGCAAAGAACTACCATCCATTGGATGTTGTCATCTCAAGGGGAGAAGGTGTCTGGGTTTATGATGTGGATGGCAGGAAGTATCTTGATTGTTTAAGCGCTTATTCAGCTGTAAACCAGGGACATGTTCATCCTCGCATACTGGCAATTTTTAAGGAGCAGGCTGATAAACTTACTTTAACTTCTCGTGCTTTTCGAAATGACCAGCTTCCCCTCCTTTACAAGGAACTATCCGAACTTACAGGATACGGTATGTCTTTGCCTATGAATAGTGGAGCTGAAGCTGTTGAAACAGCCTTGAAATTGGTGCGTAAATGGGCTTATGTAGTGAAGAGAATTCCACGCCATAAAGCTGAAATCATTACCTGCCAGGGCAATTTCCATGGTAGAACAATTACAACGATCTCGTTTTCCACTGAACCATCCTACAGGGATGACTTTGGACCTTTCACACCTGGATTTATAACAGTCCCATTTGGAAATGCCGAAGCAATTGAAAGATCAATAAATGAAAATACCGCTGCTGTTTTGTTGGAACCTATTCAGGGAGAAGCAGGTGTAGTTGTCCCACCAGTTGGATATTTAAAACAAGTATCGGATATTTGCAAATCAAAAAATGTTTTGTTAATTGCAGATGAGATTCAAACGGGTTTGGGTAGAACGGGTAAGTTATTTGCCTCCCAGCATGAAAATGTGAGACCGGATATTACCATTATTGGGAAAGCATTATCAGGGGGGTTCTATCCTGTTTCTGCTGTATTAGCCGATGAAGAGCTCCTTGGTCTATTCAATCCAGGTGAGCATGGGTCAACCTTTGGAGGTAACCCATTGGGAGCAGCAGTCGCCCGGGAAGCCATTAAGGTGTTGATTGAGGAGAAAATGATTGAAAATTCATCCAAACTGGGTGAGTACTTGATGGACCAATTGATTGAAATTCCAAGTCGTCATGTGAAGGAGATCCGGGGAAAAGGACTTTTTATTGGAGTGGAATTGCTTCCTGAAGCGAAAGGAGCCCGAAGGTTTTGTGAAGCAATGCAGGAACAGGGGATTCTTGCTAAAGAAACCCACGAAAATGTTATCCGCTTTGCTCCTCCACTTGTGATTGACAGGGAAACAATTGATTGGGCTTTGCCAAAAATACGGAAAACGTTAACCATGCTTTAATTGCATGGACAAATGCAAAGTTAAAATGGAGAATGGAAAATAAATGAATATCGGAATACCAAAAGAGAGAAGGCCGTTTGAATATCGGGTTGGATTGTCACCAGCTGGAATTGAAATTCTGGCAAAAGCAGGTCATGCTTGCTATGTTGAACATGCTGCCGGACTGGGAGCAGGATTCAGTGACCTGGAATATGAAGAAGCAGGAGCCAGGATTGTCTACCAGATGGAAGAAGTATTCGGCAGATCAGATCTCCTGGTAAAAGTTCAAAGACCAATTAAAGAGGAATTGGAGTGTATGCAGCCAGGATCTGCAATAGCTGGATATCTCCTTTTGGCATCAGCACGCCAGGATAAGATCGATCTTTTAGTGGAAAAGAATATTACTTCAATTGCCTTTGAGCAAATTCGCTTAAAGGATGGGTCTTTGCCAGTTCTCAGGCCATTCAGTGAAGTGTGTGGTTTGATGACTGCTCAAATTGCGGCCAGGTGTTTGCAGAGTAATCTGGGTGGTAAAGGGATTCTTCTATCAGGTGTTCCTGGTGTTCCACCTGCCGAAATTGCCATCCTCGGAGGTGGCGTGGTAGGAATGAACGCAACCAAAGTTTTCCTGGGTATGGGAGCCCATGTAACTGTATTGGATATTGACATTCATGCATTACAGCGTATCAATGAGACTTATCCATCAGTGGTAACCATGATGGCTACCCAACGAAATATTGAAAGAGTTTGCACTTTTGCAGATGTTGTAGTTGGTGCAGTCTTGGTACCTGGGGAAAGAACCCCAGTTTTGGTCCCTCGTACAATAGTTAAACATATGAAGAATCGCTCCGTTATCATTGATGTCAGTATTGACCTGGGAGGATGTTTTGAGACTTCCCGCCCGACCAATCACGAGAACCCCACTTTTGTCGAAGATGGTGTGATACATTATTGTGTCCCCAACATTCCTGGAGTTATCGCAAGAACAGCGACCCATGCCTATGTAAATGTAGTGATTCCTTACCTTTATGAACTTGCCAATACAGGTATTGATAAAACGATTGAAAACAATCCAGCTATCGCAAAATCAATAATCACTTATAGAGGTGAGCTTAGGAATATAAAAAGATTGGCTGGCAAAGGAGATTCAAATGGATTGGAGTAGCATATATGAGTCTCGAATAGTCACACCAGATGAAGCTGTTCGTGCAGTTAAGGATGGGAACCGGATCTTTATGACCGGAAATGTATCTGTTCCTCAAAAAAATCTTGCTGCGTTGGTTAAATATGCTCACCAGCTGAAAAATGTGGAAATTTGTCAGGCATTGACAATTGGTCCAGCTGATTATGTCTCAAGTGAAATGGAAGGACATTTAAGAGTAAACACCTTTTTTATCAGTGCAAACATAAGAAAGGCTGTACATGAAGGTCGTGCAGATTTTACCCCCGTTCTTCTTTCTGAATTTCCACTTCTATTTAAAGAAAAGATCCTTCCAATTGATGTGGCATTGATACACGTCTCATTACCGGATGAACATGGATTTTGTAGCCTCGGAGTGGAAGTGGGCTTGACAAAATCTCCAGCAGATTCAGCAAAAGTAATAATTGCTGAAGTAAACGAAAAAATGCCGCGAACTCTGGGAGATTCATTCATCCACGTCAGCAGGTTGAATTATATTGTTCCCGTCGATTATGAAATACCTGAATTGGCAATGAGTGAAGAAGGTCCATCTGAAATAATTGATAAGATTGCTGGATATATTGCCGAAATGATCCCTGATGGTGCTACCATGCAGATGGGCATTGGTGCAATTCCTGATGCTGTATTGAAATATCTATATGATAAAAAGGACCTGGGGGTTCATTCCGAACTTTTCTCAGATGGTGTGATCGACCTTTTTGAAGCAGGGGTCATTAACAATTCCAGAAAAACACTACATTCTGGCAAGATCGTTGCTGGTTTCATTTTAGGTACAACCAGGCTTTATCGATGGGTAGATGATAATCCGATTATTGAGTTGCATAAAACAGAGTACGTAAACGATCCATTTGTTATTGCTCAGAATGAACGTATGGTTGCCATTAACTCTGCCATCGAAGTGGATTTAACTGGCCAGGTATGTGCTGATAGCATTGGTCCTAAACTGTACAGTGGTGTCGGCGGGCAAGTGGATTTTATTTATGGAGCTTCCAGGTCAAAAGGAGGTGTCCCGATTATTGCACTTCCCAGCGATACCATGCTAAAGGATGGTACCAGGATTAGCCGAATTACTCCAATGCTGAAACAAGGAGCCGGGGTTGTTACAACCCGGAATCATGTCCGTTTCATCGTTACCGAGTATGGTGTGGCTGATTTATATGGGAGAACCATTCGGCAGAGAGCCAGGGCGTTGATCAATATTGCCCATCCTGATTTTCGGAAAGATCTTGAGCGCGAGGCTACTCTATTGAACTATTTATGATCCTTATAAACTGAGTTGCGTATAGTCTTTTACTATACATGAAACAAAAAACAGGGAATGTATTCATTCCCTGTTTTTTGTTATATAGTGCTAAAACATGGAATCATTAATCTTTTTAAGAGAATCCTTCGAAGGGCGTAATTCTTCTTCGATTAATCTATTAAGCGGTTTTTTTGGAAGGTTATGTTGCTTCAAGAAATTATCAGAATCACAATTGATGTAAATCAAACCTGTGATCAACCAATTATTCTCTTGGGCTTCTTCCAACATGCGAATTGCCTGCCATCGGTCTGTAGGATCATAATCCTTCTCTAATTTCTTAAGCACGATGGAAGATCCGTCATGCATGCAAACCTCGTTGATTGTACCCGGCAAAAAATCATCCTCTAACATGATCTCATCAAGTTTCGGAACATAGGAAATCTCATGCAGGGGAGCTTCATGGTCTTTTCCCCATGTATATGAGTGAAAAGCATTCTCCTGGTTATTAAAAGTGACACAGGGACTGATGATATCCACGACGGCAATCCCATCATGGGTAAGACCAGCTTTAATGAGTTCTTTTACCTGTTTTGCATCACCTGCAAATGATCTGGCAACAAATGTTGCATTGGATATCAGTGCCTCCATGCAGATATCAACTGGCATGTAAGGATTAGTTCCTTGATGTTTCAAGGTCAGGCCGACCTCGGCAGTTGCTGAGAATTGTCCCTTGGTTAAACCGTATACACCGTTGTTTTCAACTATATATAACATCGGTGCATTTCGTCTTACCATGTGCTTGAAACCGCTCATACCTATTGAAGCGGTATCTCCATCTCCAGATACTCCAAGTGCTCGTAAACTTGAATCTGCGAATATCGCTCCGGTTGCCAGAGGTGCCATTCGTCCATGCAGGCTGTTGAATCCAAAAGATCTTTCGAGGAAATATGCTGGACTTTTACTGGAACATCCAATACCGCTGAATTTAACAATCTTCTCTGGAACGATTCCCAGCTCATAGCAGGCGGAAATGATCTGGTTGGAAATAGAGTTATGCCCACAACCCTGGCAGAGACTTGTGGGTTGTCCCTTGTAATCGCCTTTTTGTAATCCAATTGAGTTTGAGTTTCCAATTGTTGTGATCATATTAATTAACCTCCAATTCCTGGATATTCTCTACTATCCATCTGGCACTCAATGGGAGTCCATTATCCAGTGCGAGTGATCTGAATTTTTTCGCTTCTTCAGGCATCTCCAGTGTCAGTAATTGGTTCATCTGACCATCATGGTTGGCTTCGATTACATAGATCCGCTTGTAGTTTTCAATGAAATTTCGCACGTCTCCATTGAAAGGGATAGCCCTTAATCTCATGTAATCAGTGCGGATGCCTTCTTTTTCGAGAAGATAACGTGCTTCGACAATTGCTGCATCATTTGATCCAAAACTGACCAAACCGATCTCTGATTTATTGGAATTATCAATGATCGGACTTGGAACATGTGATCTTGCAGAATCATATTTAACCCGTAAACGGTCCATATTGGATTCCCAATTTTTTGAATCCTCGCTGTACCTCGCCATTTCAGTGTGGCCGGTGCCGCGTGCAAAATAACCTGATCTTGGATGTTGGTTACCCATTACCGTCCGATAGGGTATTCCATCGCCATCTACATCCCGATACCTTCCCCAATCGCCTTTAATTTTTTCAAGATCTTCTTCCCATAATACTTTTCCACGGTTCATTGGTTTATCAGGATATTGAAAAGATTCAGCCATCCATTGGTTCATACCAAGATCCAGGTCGCTTAAAACGAACACCGGACATTGCAGTTGTTCGGCTATATCAAACGCTGAGTTTCCAAATTGGAAACACTCGTTAACCGATCCAGGTAATAGGATAACATGTTGAGTATCACCATGTCCCATAAAAGCGGTGAAAGTTAGGTCTCCTTGTGAAGTCCTTGTTGGCAAACCTGTGCTTGGACCGATCCTTTGTACATCCCAAATGACCACGGGTATTTCTGCAAAATAAGCGAGTCCGGCAAATTCAGTCATCAGACTTAAACCTGGACCAGATGTTGATGTCATGGATCTCAAACCTGCCCATCCAGCTCCAACTGCCATACCAATTGCCGCAAGTTCATCTTCAGCTTGAACTACAGCAAAGGTATTCTTTCCGTCTTTATCCTTTCTTAATTGATGAAGGTACTCATTCAGGTTTTCTGCTAGGCTGGTTGCTGGCGTGATAGGATACCAGGCGGCAAACTGGACACCACCGTAAATGGCACCCAGGGCTGCAGCTGTGTTTCCATCTGCCATTATCAACCCTTCATTTTTGTTTAACTTTTCAACTTGGAACGGATCAGTTTTATTAAGGTTCTTTTCAGCCCATTCGATGCTGGCATTCACCATGCTCATGTTGGATTCAATAAGTTTGGGTTTTCCCTTGAAGTGAAAATCCAATGCCGTTTCGATCTGCTTTATGTCTATATTGAGCATCTTGGTCAGCACACCAACATAAACCATGTTGGCAATATAATCTTTAAGTGCAGGTGAAACATCGGCATTTTTTACCAACTCTTTGACTGGTATCGGATAAATGGAAATGTCATCTCTTTTTATTGGGAAATTGATGTGATCTGCATAATAAAATGCTCCACCAGGTAAAACCTTAGCAAGATCTTCTGCAAAGGTGGTCGGGTTCATGCAGACAACGATCTCGTGTTCATCCTTTCGAGCAGTAAAACCATCCTTGTTTACCCTTATCGTGTACCATGTTGGTAATCCCTGGATATTTGAAGGGAAAATATTCTTTCCTGATACAGGGATCCCCATTTTGAACAATGCTCTCATTAATGTTGTATTTGCCGTTTGGCTTCCGGAACCGTTCACAGTTGCAATAGTTATAGAGAAATCGTTAATGACCTTTGCTTTTTTAATCATTCCTACTCCTGCTTCCTATCATCTGGAAGATGTAAGTTTCCTTCGTTGGATTTATTGGCTCTATTATAGAGAAGATCTGTATGCTTCTGAAGCAGATCATATCCTCTTTCATATTCTTCATTACAGATGGCTTCCACCATTCTTTTGTGATAATCCCAAACTTCCTCAAGGTATTCCAGGTCTGTGTAAACGTTCAACCCGATGGATTCATATGCATCCCAATAAACTTCCAGTAATCCCATGACAAATTCATTGTATAGACGGTTGTAGATTGTGAGATGCAGTTCTCGATGTTCAATATGGGGGATTTGAATGGGAGTACCGTTTAATTTCGCGATTGCTTTTTCTACCAGGACTTTCAGATAGCTCTTATCCTCTTCAGTTAATTTTGTGACTGCCTCATACCAGTACGTTTCTTCAATATGCTTGCGAAGGTCTGCATAATTGTTAAAAAGTGAAATGTCAGTTGCCATTCCAAAGGTCAGGCTTAAACGAACAGCTGGAGAGAACTTGTATGGGAGTTTTCGTATCCCCAACCTGGGTTTAACATCCACCAATCCAAGAGCCCGTGCGACTTCCAATTGTTCTCGAAGACTCGATACGCTTAGGTTTAATTGTTTACTTAATTCCGTCAGGGAAGGGATACTTTCAGGATTGTCTTTTTGGGTTATTAGGTATTTAGCAAATTGTGAAAGAATTGCCGAATTGTTGGGATCAATCGTCACGATTACCTCAATTAATCAGATTAATCCATTTTACCATATTAATAGGAATTATCAAGGTATTAATTCGAACAAACAACCGCATCCACTTGGTTATGCATGCGGTTTTAAGATTCCAAAATTTTATGTTGGTTTTTGTAGTTCCATTACAGCTGCACTCATCAATGCCACTGCATTGATTAACGATTGCTCATCTATGTCGAATAATGGGTGATGATGGCTGGCATCCAGGTCCTTTTCAATGTTTGCTGAGCCAATGAAAAAATAGCATCCAGGAACTTCTTCCATCATGAATGCCATATCTTCTGATCCCATGGTTGTATAGTTAGATGAGTCAATGTCACCGTCAGGAAATATTGTTTCTGCAATCTTCTTAACACGCATGGCAATTTCACCATCGTTAATAACTGCGGGAGTTAACCTGTCAAGTTCTATTTCAGCCGAACAACCCATTGTTTCTGCCATGCCATAAACGATTACTTCAAAACGCTCAAGGACTTTTTCCCGAACTTCTGGATCGAATGTTCTTATCGTTCCAGCAAGCTGAACGTCTTGAGGGATCACGTTGAATGCGTTTCCTCCGTTGATTGTACATACGCTTACAACAGCTGATTTTAACGGGGGTATATTTCGTGCGGAAATACTTTGTAGTGCTGTAATGATATGGGAAGCCGCCAGGATCGGATCATTTGCCAGATGAGGGGCAGCACCATGGCCACCTTTTCCTTTAATCTTAATTTTAAAGATCTCTGCACCAGCCATGGATGGACCTTGTGAAATACCAAACCATCCAACAGGTTGGTCATTCCACACATGCAGAGCCAAAGTGATATCTGGTTTGGGGTTATCTAAAACACCATCCTGGATCATCCCTTCAGCACCACCCAATCCTTCTTCCGCAGGTTGAAAAACGAATTTGATGGTTCCAGCCAGGTCCTCTTCATGAGATTTTAATAATTTAGCAACAGTTAAAAGAACAGCAGTATGACCATCATGTCCACATGCATGCATGACGCCTTCATTGATGGACATATACTCTGCATTTGTTTCTTCCTGGATTGGAAGAGCATCCATATCTGCACGGATCAGGATAACAGGACCTTTTTTCTTGCCAGCCAATAACCCGACAACACCTGTTTTGCCAACCCCTGTTTGAACTTCCAGCCCCAATTGGGTCAGCTCCTTGGCTACAATGCCTGATGTTCGTATTTCTTTAAATCCGATCTCAGGGTGTTTGTGGAAATCTCTTCTTAATGCTTGAGTATATGGAAAAAGATCTTCAGCTTCTTTATAACAATTGATCATGATTCTTCCTCTCTTGCTATTAATTCCATTTGATCAAGCGAAATTTCTCTTCATATTTTGGATTCTCGTCTGTGCTTTCTGCAGATTTCCATTTCTTGATTCTTTCCTGAAATTCTTCCGGATTCCCGATCTGGCTTTTATGCTTCAACAAAGCCTGCATTTTAATTTCCCACGTATCAGTTACATCGAGAGTGATATCAGGATTGCTGGTTAGTGAAATCCAGACTTCATTGGGAGAGTGCGGTTCCAATTTTTCCTCTTTGTATAATTCAGGGAAGAAATGGATATTTCCAGCAGCTGGGAATACCGCATCAAGGACAACTTGTCCGGCATAACGATGGTCGGCATGGTTCAATCGATATGATCCAACCGGGAATAAGTTAGTTGGATCACAAGTGACCAGTATTTCGGGTTTAAACTTACGGATTGCTCTAACAACTTCCCGGCGAATATCGATTGTTGGTAATAGATATCCGTCAGGAAGATCCAGAAATTGGATGGATTTTACTCCGAGCACACTGGCAGCTGCAAGTTGTTCCTCGTGACGAACCCTGCAGATCTGATCAGCCGATAGATCAGGTTCATCGGAACCTTTATCACCACAGGTTAATAGAAAGTAATGAACCTCATGGCCTTCTTTGATCCATTTAGCAAGAGTTGCTCCGCAAAAGAATTCAGGATCATCAGGGTGAGCCAGGATAACGAGGATCTTCTGTTTTTCATCCCATTTTCCAAATTCCTGTTGAGCGGTTTCTTCTTCATTTTTTTCGTTATTCTTTTGTTTTGCCACAATTACACCCACTTCCATCAGAATTGCATGATTCAGCAGATTTCCTTCGAAGTGCTTCCAACTCATCCCA
>Ga0209641_10002510_pt1 | contig 15755 bp, 11 predicted proteins | sample RifCSP16_1_FD_184022 | JGI IMG/M metagenome (GOLD analysis project Ga0209641, IMG submission 184022) | Soil microbial communities from Rifle, Colorado - Rifle CSP2_sed 16_1 (SPAdes) (version 2) | ecosystem: Environmental > Terrestrial > Deep subsurface > Rock core/Sediment | place: Rifle...
GAAGTATTTTGTCAGCCCTGTGTTATATCCGCTGACCAAAACCATTCCACCGGCAATATCTGCGCCGGTACCGTTGAGGACCAGAGACGCAATCGTGGTAAGCGTTGAGTTGTCGCCCGGTAACGACCTAAAAGCCTTGGAAGCTTTCAGTTGATGGGTAGTCCAGAATGTAGCACCCCTGACATAAAGATTTATCCCGGTGGCACTATACTGGTTGGCTTCTTCAGCATTATTGCCATGGAGAATCACGTTTGTTTCGTCGATTGTGTTATTACTTACCCACTCCACATGTCTATTTCCTCCGATATTCGATACATCTTCGGGGCCATCAGTTCCACTTATGCGATTATCCTTGAATGAAGAATACCATATATTCCCATACCTAATATGCCCACCAGATAACGTGTCCTGAATGTGGTTTTTTTCTACATATATATTAGTTATTGGATTAGCAGAATTATACCCGGTGACATCTATATTATAGTCTGAGGCCGATCCGTCAAGTCCGTTGGACTCAAAATGACTACTCAATACTCTTATGTTCTCAATAGGAGGCCCTCCCGTATCATTCCCCTCCACCACAAGTCCGCTTCCCTGGTTGCTTTCAAACACGCAGTTCTGGTCGAAAGTTATACCTACTCCGCTTTTAATAAACCCCCCATGCTTACCGGCAGCCCTAAATCTAGTATTACTAAATGTAACGGTTGTCGGGAAACTATCGGCCTCTGAGTTTGTGGTCATGGGGTAATAACAATTATAGAAATTTGAATCATTGATGTGGGTGCTAACAACCTTTGAAATCTTCATACAATAACCGCCAACCTCCGTAAAACCATTTATTGTAATCTTATCCACATTCAAAAATTGGTACATTGTCCCGCCACCTAAAAGTAATCCTCCAGTTGGCGTTCCGGCACTTGTAGTTATTTGGAAGTTAGCCAAATATGGTCCGATATTTCCTTGTCCGGTGTTATCGCTCATTGTTAAAGCAACACCGCTTCCCTGATAATCCAGTATGCTTGACGGCCCGCCCCCAAAAACCCCGCTCATGCCGGTAGTAACTCCGGCTGTCGTATATGTAAGTCCTGAGCCGTTGTACGCGAAAGTGCCCGGCGGAATTAGTATGGGGAGATTATTCGCCTCGGCGTAAGCAAATGCCGCAGCAAGTGCCGTTGCATTTGCAGAAACGGAACCTCCGGACGTCGCCCCGTAATCCCGCACATCCACCGCGAAGGGGGAGACGATTTGAGTGGAGATGTAGTGGCCCGCATGTCCTCCCGCAGAGGTTGTGGCTTCGCTTGGATTACCTACTTTCAGGTGCTCCATCAGGACCGTATTGTCTTCCAGGTTTACCTTCCATCCGTCCGAAATAGAAGGATTCACATTCCACACAAGACTTGTCGCGTAAAACAGGAGAGCCAATATCCACGCCGTATATTTCTTCATCGTGTCTCCCCTATGCCGCTATCGGAGTCGTCATTGACGTATAGTTGGTCTTACTCACCGTTACGTTGAAGACGGTCAAGACCGCGTGATCGCCGTCGTCGACCCAGAACGTATACGATCCGTCAGTACCGGATGTCGTAGCCCCACCCGACAAGGCGGACCCACCGGACTCCGCAGCGTAGCAAGTCGCGGCGGCTCCACCGGAGTAGACCGTCAATGTCGCCGTTGCAGAGGCCACAATGTTCCCAACGCCGTCTCTTGCTACCCCTGATATGGGTCTACGGGCCATTCGATCCTCCTCGATACGGATACTTGCCGCCCTCTGAAACGACCCCTAGCAACTTGATATAGGTCTGCGCCGCAAGAGACGACTCGGCGGGAATCCCCGCTGTGCCCGACAGCAACGCCGTCCCTCGCTTGGTGAGGTACGCTTTAGCGATGATGTTGGGAGGCCACAGCGTTTTAATCACCCCCCACAGATTGCCCTTCGCCAAATCCGACCCCGCCTGGATGAGCGTAAAGTATGAAATAAGCGCCTGCCCCGTACCGGAGGGGTTTTTAGCGATGTTCTCCACGGTCCGCGTTACCGCGCCGACTTTGTTCATGTCTGCGATGTTCTGAGTGAGTTCGGGACCAAGAAACGCATTCAATTTGTTTTTGCCGTGCCTGTCGAGCATTCTCCCAAGATCGGAGGGGTGCATCATGCCGTACACGTTCAGTTCGATCTCGTTCGCAAGGAAAGTAGACCGCATCCGGTTCATAACGTCCTTGCCGACGACGAGCTTCAACCGAGACAGCATCGGGATGTTTTCCGTCTGCATGATAAACGATGCGACCTTCTCGGGCGACTTCTTCATCAGGTCGATAAAATACTTGTTTCGTTCAAGGTTTGCGACCTTCATCCCCTTAGCGGCATTTGCGGCGTCCACCATCAGAGATATTTCCTGCGGCGAGTAGAAAGCCGTGAGCGTTTCGCCGTACTTTGCGATGTTCTTCACAACCCCATCGGGGTCAAACGGCCCCGGCTTGTCGACATCGAACAGTTTACTGGTGAGCCGGTCCTTGAACTTCTGCACCCCCTGCGGACCGATCGCCGCTTTGAACTTCGCCGGTACGGTCGTGCTCCCCGCGTCGGTCACGTAGTCAAGGAGATATTCCGGCTTCTCCGTCATCATCTTGATAACGTCTTTATCCTGCCAGAAGTTCGTCTTCTTCTTGTAGAACGCCTTCGCCAAGGAATGAACGCGCTGGTACTCCCCCCCGACATGAGTAGCGAAGACTTCCTCGTCCGCGCCAAGAGCGCCTTGGAGCCGCTTGTACGCCCCGCCCTCCTTGCTGCTCATAAACTTGCCGCCTTCGATCCCCTTCCGTGCCGCACTATCCGCGACCTCGATGGCGTCTCTAAAGTGCGAGCGAAGAGTGGACACCGCGTCGGGGTTTAAGCCCACATTGCCCAGTTCCTCATAGGGCTTGTCCACGCGCATGGTCTGTAACACCGCCGTCCGTAGATCGTCCGTTTCCTGCTGGTTCTTCGGTTTACTGCCCGCCACCAACGCATCTACGGATTTCTTTATCTCCGCGTCTTTCTTCGTCGCCGCTGCGATCTCTTCCTGCGTAGTCGGAAGCTTCGTGTACGACTTCAACCGGGAGATGAGCGCGTTGTTCCGGTCGCTCGCGGGAATCTTCAATTCCTCGTCGATAATTTTCTGCGCCGTCGCCTTCAAATTACCCGCCGCGAGCCGTTCGTCGCCGTTTAGAAACTGTTTCGCTTTGTCATACAACTTACTGGCGCGTTCGAAATCCTTCGCGTTCCTGGCCTTTATGATTTCCTGTCCGCTCTTCCCCAACTCGGAGTATGGCTCGTTGGACCCCATTGATTTCAAGAGCGCGGTTCGTACCTGCTCCACATCTGCGGCGGTCCGAGCATCAGATCGCTTGACCAGAGCGTCGACTTTCTCCTTGACGATCTTCCCCGCCTCCGCCGCCCTGTCTGCGGACAAAGTACCGGGGTACGGGTCTCCGAGTTTATCCAGCCACTGCTGGCGCTTGGCGACCCACTTCGAAGCCTCCTGCGCGTCCCGTTTGTTGAACACCCCACCGGCGGTCAAGAACCATCGACCGACCATCTCCGTCCGCGACAACCCCGGAGAACCGGTCTGCTGCGCTGCGGTGAGGTCGAAACCCTCACGCTCTGCGATCGCCGCTGCTTCCTTGTTGAGAGCGATTTCATTCGCTGCGGCCTTCCCCCCAAGATACCTGAAGGGGGCCTCCAGAACCGGCTGAGCGACTTTGCCTGCGGCGGACAGGGTAGCCCCGACAACCACATCCTTCGCTCTGCTCTTGGCGGATTCCTCGAACGAAGGCAGGTCGCTCAGTCCTGTCGCGGTATCTATCGCTTGCGCGGCCCCTCTGCCGGTCGAGTAACCTATACCTGCGCCTTTCAACGCCCCGACAGTAGCGCCCACCGGACCACCTGCGGCCCCGGTAACGGCACCTGCGGTCTCACCCAATACCATCCCGCCCATCTCAAGAAGGGGGGTGTAGATGCTGCTAAGAAACTCACGAACAGGTTTGCCTTGACGCAACTGCGTCTCGCCCTTCGGAGAAACGGCGAACCCTTTCGGTATCCGGGCGATGACTTTATCCTGCTCCGCGACGGGCAAAGAAGAGAAATCAGGGTTCTGCGACATGACCTTACGCTGCTCTTCCGTCGGCAGGCCCTTGAAATCCTCGTTGCTTGCCAGTTCAGCAAGATCCATTACTTTCCTCCGTACTTCTTGAAGAACTCATCCGCCGTCTTGACGCCGCCACCGCCCTTTTTCGCCGTCCCTCTAAACACGACGTTATTCGGCTCGTACCCGTAGGTCTTGGCGAGACCACGGTATTCCTCTGCTACCGAGTCATATCGCTCTTTCGATGCAGACAGGAACCGGTCGGACATCGTTTTAAGTGCGTCTCGTTCCGCGCTTGTCAACCCGGCACCGCCGGTAAGAACCTTCTGAGCCTTGCCCTTTATCATATTGACAGTCGCAATATCGTTGCTTGTACGTGCGTACTCGGACTCTCTAACGACGGACTGCGGATCGGTCATCTTGTTGAACATGGTAATCAACGCCTGATCGACAGCAACAAAATTGTTCGTCGTCTTCGATTCCTCGATGGCCTGCGCCATCTGTCCAGCCTTGATGTTCGTCTCGTTGAAGTTCTTCACTTCAGGCAACTTCTCGAAATCCTGCCGCATATCCCGCTCGTTCTTGAACTGCTGATTGGCGGCAAGGCGATCTTCGCGCTTGCCCCCGCGCTCATTCCAACGAGGGGCTTCACCAACCTTCACCCACGCACCGTCTTTCCATTCCTCGGTGATCTGCTTGTCGCCAACGTCCCTGTTTCGCGTTGTGGGGGCCTTGGCTTCTTTCTCCGGCGGGGCGACCAATTCCTCCATCGTCCCGTCTTCCTTCTGCCGGTACAGCCCCCCGCCCGGACCCTTGACTATTTTTCCAGTCTGCTTTGTTTCCTCAAGTGCCTTCTTCTCCTGATACGCCTTGTCGATCTCTAACGCGCTGTTCAGGTGCATCGTTTTCAGCTTGTCTAAATCCGCTATGCGTTTTTGCAGGATGGGTATACTCTTATCGTCAGGCTTGGTCGTTGTTAGTTCCGCCAACTGCTGCTTCAGTGGGATCATCTCTTTATTGATATCCGCCACATCGGTAAGTGCTAGTTGACTAGTAAATTCAAGGTTCTCTTTCAGATACTGCTTTGCGTTCGCAAGGTTTTCGTTAGATATGACAAGGTTTCCTCCGATATCTTGAATCCACCCGTTATCCTTGCCAAGTTTAAGCAACTTCTCTCTCGACCCAGGACGGGCGTTTTGGAGAATGGTATCTACGGGCACAACGGTCTTATTGAACTTCTGCTTCTTTGCCTGTTCCTCTGCCGCCCAACCGAACTTGGTCGCCTCTCGCGCCGCAGACTCCCTCTCCAGGCCAAACTTCTCAGCCTGCAATCCAACCGTGTACGCTTTCTCGGCCTGTTGATCTTCGTTCTGTCTTATTTCGATAGCCTTGCCCATTAGGCTGTTTACACTACCGAGTGCGTTAGACCTTCCAAGATTCTCCATGAAGCCCATTACGCGGCCACCTCCTTAACAGATTGCCCTGCTAGACGGGCAATCTTCTCGCATCTCCACCATGCGTATTTCCATACAAGGCGTTCGGTAATCGTGGGTTCTACCTTGGCCTGAACCGCCAGCATGTAACCCACGAAATGCATCGCAAACGGAACGAGGAAGAAGTTAGCCGCCCTATTGTTTCGCATAAGGCGCACTATAGGTTCCGCCCATTCGAGGTACGCGGCGAAAAGATCGTCAGGGATATGCCGGAAGCGGTAGATCACGCAGGCGGTCCTCTCGCGCTCGGTGATGCGTTTCTGGCGGACAAGTTCGCTGCAAATGACCGAATCCGCGATACCCTTGATGCCCCCGATGATACCACCCACTACCGCGCCCACGGGACCGGCAATCATAAACCCCGCGCCAGCGTATGCCGCCGCTTCGGTTACATCTTGGGTGGTCTTTTCGTGAGTGCCTAGCGCGTTAGCGATCATCTTGCCTACCGGCCGACCAGATAACGCAATTGCCGCCGGAGCGAGGTAGGGGGATACAGCGCCGACAACCCCACTCCCGGCGGTAGTACTGGCCGTCCCTACGCCCTCTGCCGCACCTTCCGCCACCGCCGCATCGTAGGCGGCGAACTCTCCCGTGCCGAACGCGGTGGGAACCGCCTGTGCGCCCGTGGCGGTAGTCCCGCCCGCAAGGGTAGTCTGTGCGCCCGCAATGGCAGGCGTCGTTACCGCCGCAGGTACGGACCCTGCGCCGGGGGTCTGTAAACCCTTTTGGTATGCGATCAATTCAGACATCGCGGAGGGCTTTGTGACTGCCTTATAGGTGAGGTACCCCATACCGGCAGTCGAGGCGGTGTCTACATAGCCTTTAGTCGTCGCGGCTTTAGACGCTTTATTGGCTGCGTCTTTGGCGTCGGCGAGACCTCTCTCTTGTAGGTCGAGGGCTCTCTCTTGGGTCGCCTTCCCAGCCTCCGCATCTAATTGACCTTTAATTAAGGCGTCGAGCATGGAAGGACTTATGCGTCTTCCTGTGGTGGCTTCCCACTGGGATATTCTAGGTTTGATTCGATCCAAAAGACTTGCGTCATAAGCATAGGCCATTTATCTACCCCCTTCCACGTGCGTCTTTACCGATGAGTCGATACCCGATTACCATAAAAATTGGTTCGAACCCGATTGTCTCGTCGTCTGTGGATATAGATAACTTAATACTATGATAATCATGGACTTTGGGGTTGGTCCCGAATAGTCTCGGAACGCTAAATAGCCTCTTGCCGGAGTTAACCATAGAGATTCCATCTATAGCCGGGACTGATGCTGTCGTGCTTGAATCTCCGAAGTGCTCTACTAAGACAGTGTCTGTCGTTGTCTTTGCTTTACCAACAAGCCTTACAGAACAGACCTCGGTTCGGTCCATAATATTACCAGACGGAGCTATGTCTGCGATTTGAATTACGAATGGGATTGATAATCCGTCTATAGTCGTCCCGTAGTCGAGTCTGTACATATAACCTAAAGACGTAGACCCATAAGAATAGGCAATTCCGTTTGTATCATAGACGGCACAACCACAAGAAAGCCTCTTTGTCGCTGCTAGCGGTGCCTCGTACCATTGCCTTGTCGGGACGTAACAGATCCACTGAGTAGACCCTGGCACTACTAGGTGATACTCGTTAAACACAGGATCTATCCAACCTGTACAAGTCGCAAGTGTGGCAGCAGTCAAATAGTTGTCATGTTTCGGGTCGAATTTATCCCTTATGTCGTTAGAAATTTCAACAACCGAAGACCCATCCGACATTACAACGCCTTCATGGGACAACCACATCCCGACTCTGCGATAAGTACCGGGAAGGATTTCGACCGTCGCCACATCCATAGTCAACGGCGCGACACACCCTCTTGCACCGTCTATCTCGTTTGGCACGAAATTGTCTATTGTCTCGCCTACAATAGCCCAAGTCCTTGTCGGTTCACAGACCAACTGGACGTTTGCTGCCGTCGAACCGTATCGTTCGAATAAAGAGACTCCCGAGACTGGAGTGTTTTTAAGGAAGATTTCAATCGTATCGTTTCCTTTTAAGACCTGCGCGGTGTCCTTAGAAGTACAGAATCCCCTATGGGGATCTTTCTCGTCCCCCCAAAGCCAAAGCCTGTCTAAATGATGAACCCCGAATTTATGCCCGGAGACATCCTCAGAGGCTGGAATTCCCCCGATGAAGAACAACTGAACGTCGGCCGAGAGGTTTTGCGAGAACACGACCTTATAGTAATACATCGCAGGAGACTCTGATCCTGTAGAACTCGATATTGAAACCTTGAATTCAGAGGAGAAGTCAGGGGGAGTCCATGTCGGAGCACCGCTCTTTGCGAACGATATGCCACTATTGACGGTCCCATCATCTGTAGTCCCGACCGAGGTCCAAGAATCCGAATCCGTCGCAGGACCGGTCCCGTTGTAGTAATAGACCGTCGCTGTCGTACTCGCGGTCGTGTTTACATGACCTCCAATGAGGTTTGCCCTAAACCCCATCTGGCGACTCGTAAATCCAAGAACGATAAAGTCAGTCGCCGTCGCGAGAGAGTCCAACTCAACAAAAGTAGACGTATTGGAAGAAGACCATGAATCTTCAAATACGTTCACCGTATAATCGTTGAAAGTCGAAGACTTATAGACTAGAAACGATGAACACGTCCTATACTGGCCGTCCCACAACTCCTTCATTGACTGCATCGGGGAGTCTAAAGTCAACTGCGATATCGTCGTTGTGGCGTCACAGTCGGTTATATCAAATCTATACCAATAAGCAACCTTATCGTCAATTGCCTTTAGTTTCGCTGTGGTCGCTGTGGAGGTAAACGTCCATGTATTCTTCCCAGCTGCCGATAGTGGGGTGGCACCAACCCCGCTGACTGTCCCAAGAGAAGTCCAGCCCGAAGAACTCCAATAGTTTCCAGTCACGGCCCCTGCCGTAGTATTCGCGGTTACAACGTAAGGATTAACACCCTGAACCGGAAGTTGGGAGCCGACGTAGATGCTCGTAATGGTTGCCGAACCATAGGCGAGCGTCGGCGGGTCGAATGAAGCAGTCCAGCGGGCGGAATTGGACACTCGGAACTCGTCGAGGTATCCATTAAATATCGTTGACCCGTCGTTCATCGCTTTTATCGCGATAGCCGAGGCATAATTGGCCGCTCGTTCAACACCAGAATAGGTGTTGAGCAACGCTCCATTTATGAATGAATAGTAGTTGTTCCCGCTCTCAACCAAAGCAACGTGGGACCATACACCAAGTTGCAGCGGGGACAAAACATCTATTCCATGCGAAAGAACAAGCGAAGACGCCGCATATATATCCACCACGAGAAAGCCGCTGCCGTTGAAGTAAATTTTATAGTAGTCCGTCGCACTCCCTTGGTGGTATATGGTTCCGGTTTTTGCCGTGGGATTTATCCAGAAATCTATGGAATACGTCCCGCCGGAGAAATCAAAATCCGCGTGGTCCGCAATGGTGAAATACCCACCGCTGCCGCCGACCGAATGCGTTCCGAACTTTTTAATAGACGTACTATAGGCGGCACTCGCCTCGGTAAGGTTGTGCGCCGCAGCCGTAGCATCATTTGGGCTGTTGTCGAAATGCCATAGAGCCATTGTCGCCGCGTCTACGGTGTCCGCCCTACGATGCAACGTCGCGATATTATTAGAGTCGGTTAATGAGTTCTTAACCTGCTCTGTATAGTCGTATTTATAAGTTCCGTTGGGGTCTTGGTCTATAAAACCTATTGGCTTCATTTCAGACCCGCCCCATATCGCGGTGTCTTTACCGTTACAATAGATCAGTTTCTCTCCTGGAGCGGTAGAGAACATCGGGTTCCCATAGCCGGTCGAGTCTGTAAATAAAGCCGTTGCTGTGAAGTCTCCCGCAGACGGTATAGCGGTTCCGTTTCGATAGACCTTTTGATTTAATCCATTGGAGTCTCTTGCCGACACAAGAACATTAGATTCCGCAGGAGAGTCTTTCCTAAATTGAAACATGGACTTAACCTGAGGATTCGCCAAAACTGTCGTATTAACTTTAGTCGTCCCGCCGATACCTTGCTTATGACTTCCTTTAGGTCTTATATTCTGTAGTGTCTGGAAGTCAACTATATTGACTTTGCCGTCAGAAGATATAAGTTCAGCGGGATCATCTGCGGTCCTGAGTCTTCCACTTAAAGGAAGTTCTCTGTATTGAACTACTTTATCGTCGGCCATCTGCCTCTCGTTAGAACCGGATTCTCGCGCCGATGGAGTTGTTCTTAACCACGAAATGCGCCTCGTACGCCGTCACTGCTCCTGCGTACCACGGCCGATACTTCTTCGGAAGCGCGACCATGATTCCGTTGTTCACCGCAAGGGACCCAACAAACCACGCATCGACTTTCCCAACAGACGGATGCGCTCCGAGAAACGGGTTCGAGATTTCCTCGAACTGTTGTGGGTGAGCCGCCCCGTACCGAGTCTGGCCCCAATCCGCAACGATTGCGAGGTTCATCAGCGCCCACAGGACAGCGGTCGTCATTTGACACCGCGAAGCGACATCTTGAACCCCGACCGATTGAACGTATTCCCGATAGAGTTACTTACTTCTCCAAGCCGCCCGGCCCATTCCTTGCGGAACGCATCCCACGACCCTGGCTCCCGGTCCGCCAACTTGTACTTGGCTGCCGCGTACGAAATGAGGGCGTTCATGTAATTCGGTGAAAACCGATACATGCCGTAATCGTGGAACACCGGGGCGGGGCGCTGGATGTAGTAAACCGTTACGGTGTGGCCCGCAGTAGACAACGGCGGGTCGAACAGGATCTCAAGCCGTCCCTGGGGCTGGATCACGTAGACATCGGAGACGGCCCAACTCGCCGCCGTCCCGTCCGTGTTCGAGAACATGGCGGTATTGAGGTGAGTAGCGTCCGTGACGGACAGGACGATGCCCGAACTCGCATCGGTCGTGTTGTGGATCAAATCTCCAACCGACACATAATCGGTCGTCGTAAACAGCCCCGACGTGTCCGTAAGAACGGAAAGCCCCGCGCTCGACGTTCCGATGGAAGTCGCAGTCCCCGTGATCTGCGAGTACAAAGAAGCCTTGTCGATCACGGTGAACCTGTTGGGCACGGACTGCGAGGTCGTCTGATTCGCGTAAATAATGGAATCGTACTCGCCAAAATTGATGAAGGTCGTTGAAGATCCGTCGTAATACTTGACGATGTATTCGCCGCTACTGTTGCGGAGATCGACCTTGAGAAAGTCCGCATTGAGCGTATACGAAGCCGTTTCCGCAACGGAGGTAATGGATTGGGTCGCTTTAAGACATCTCGTCCGCCGAACCAGTTCGATCGCCGCTTCCCAAAGGTACTGATAGGAAGTCCTCGTGTCCAAATACTGAGACCCGCTCGGCTCTCCTACGGATTCCCTTAACGAGCGAAGTAAAGCCGACCCGTCCATTTGGCTACCTACCTCTCCGTGTGCTCAACACCGTTCAACTTTTCCCGGCGCAGGTATTCGGAATTTGTGTCGAAGTCCGGGTCTATCCCGCCATAAAGCATCTTACGCACTTTCAGCGCGTCATCCCGACTACCCTTGCCCTTCTCAAGTTTCACACCAGCCGCCTCCGCAAGATCGAATGGGGATACACTTCTGCATCGACCGCTTCAACTCCAACTCGGCCTTCGCCAGCCCCAAGTGCATTTCCGAGCGCGTGTAGAGGGCGTCTTGTATTTTTGGTTCCATGTCTTTGATAACCCCTCGAAAGTCATCTTTCTGTTTCGCTGTCCATTTGGGGCGAGATGCCTCGATATCGTCGATCCTGACCTTCATGTCCCGAATCTGCTCCCTCAACTCCGCTTCGTTGGCGTTGGGCAATCTCATGTCAAGTGCTTTCTGCTTCCCCTTGAGTTCGTCCTTCATGTCGGAGAGCAACTTCGTGTGCATCCACGCGGGGTACTCGGACCTGTAGCCTCCCTTGGGGTGCTTCTCGAACTCGCCAAAAAACTGGATCTTGGCATCCTTCACTTCTGCTGGCTGCACCGTATCAACGGCCATCTGAACCTCCTTGGAATTACGCCGGGGATATCCCGCCCCGGCTCGGGTTAGTTGTTAACCGTTGGTATCAGCCGCCGGGAGGATCACCCCGGACAGGTTGTCAACAGAGGTCGAGAGATTGTCGAACAGCCGGAACCCCGTGGCCGCTCCCCAGTCGTGGGTGGTGGTGACATCGGCGTGCCCGAACCGGTTGTGGGCGATGATACCGCTGTTGCCGGTACCGCCGTTGCTGATGAACAGGGCGCCAGCGGTCATCTTGTGGGACAGGAAGTTCCACATGACCTGAGCACAGGTCATCACCTTGGTGCCGGCCTGGAGGATCAACGGAGACGCAGTGCCTTCGTGGACGATGTAGTTCCCGACCACCACCAGGTCCGCGATGTCGTCGGTGATCTCGATGAATTCCAGCTCGTTGACGGAGTCAACGAGCGGAACCCACCGGCAGTTTGTAATCTTCAAGCCGTCGGCCGTGTTGGCCGCACCAGTCGCCTTGATCGGGCTTCCCCAGTTCTCGGCGGTCGTGTTGTCGGCGAATTCCACCTTGTCGATCCAGCAGCCCTTTCCGGTCACATTGAAACCGGCAGCGACGAGCAGGTGCCCCGACGCCATGACGATGTTGCGGATGGTGACATCCGCCGCCGACACAGCGAACGTGACCGTGGTGCCACCGTCCATGAGGAACCGTGGGCGTTGGTTGTACGAACCCAGCCCGATGATGTCAATCCCGGCGATGTCCGCCGTAATGCCGCCAGCCCCGGTGATCGTCTCGGCGTGGTTCGGCATAACGTAAATCGTGTCGCCCTTGTTGGCGGTACACTTGCCGATCGCCCAGTCAAGAGAGGCGAAGGCAGTCGAAGGGGACCCACCGGCGTTGCTGTTCAAGCCGGTCGAACTGTCGACGAAAAACACAGACCCGGTAATCGGGCCAGGATTTCCCCCGAGCAAGGGAACCCCGAAACTCGTAATACCGTGAGGGAAGTCGGTGAAACCCATTGATTTCTCCTTTTGTGTCCAGTACCGCCGCCCTGTCTCATGCGCCGGTGGCGGGAATCGAACCCGCCTTTACACGGGTGAAGGAGACCGGCCCCTCGTCAAGACCGGCCTCCGGTAGGTTTACGTTCGGTCATAGGCATATTCTGTCAAAGAACAAACGACGCTAAAAACCCTTACGAAACAGTGCTCTTAATAATCCAACGCCAATCCTTGAAACCCATTGAGAAACGACCGTACACGGCCTGTAGAAACACATACGTATCAAAATCTATTGTATTTTTGTACTCCGGCGCGATCCGGTCGAACCACACCGCGTTCTTCTTGATCGCATCGAGATCCACGAGGTAGAAATCGTTGGTATCCGAGTCGTCAAGACGCATGTACGGAATGACCGTGTAACGCTTGTACTGCGGGTTGATGTTGTTGTTGGCCGTATCGGGCTTCTGCGAAGACCCCGTGATTTCATTGGCGTAATCCGCCAGCGCATCCGGGACCACAAGACCGACGTTCGTCCAGCCTTCGTACCGCTCTCCGTTGTCCTGCTTGAACAGGCGAGCCTTGAGTCGCATCGCCGCAAGGGACGTGGGGGAAAGCGCGGAACTGTACGTGTTGTCGAACCCCGAGGAAGTCGAGACGCCCGTCTTGGTAAGATGGGTCGAAGAGCAGAGGGGCTTACCCTCTTCAGAAGTCATGAAATCGAACGCCGTCGAACCGGCCTGGGTGAACAGACGAACGGCCTGCTTCTCCCGGGTCCGCTCGTAAGCCTCGGCAAGGTAGCGAGCGCGGTCATCAAGAACGCCCCACTTCTTGTCGTCGATCAGTTTCCGCTGCGCCTGAAGCGCGTAGGCGTATTCCTTGTGCTCGATCTTCTTGTGGAAGCCCGGATAGAGCGCACCGTAGGTCAGCGCACCGTTGAACTCCGGGATGTCCCCAACAAGACCGGTGGTGTAGAAGAACTCCTCGAACGCCGAGTCGGACTTCGCCACCGTGAAGAACTGGTTCCGCATGGGCTTGAGGTCTTTAAGGGACTGCTCCCACACGTCGGTCAGCCGCTTGTCGAGCAAGCGACTGAAATCACTATCTTGCAAGATGAAAGCCATTTGAATTTCCTCCTGTTATTTAATACTACGCACGCATCGGATCGAAGTGAATGCTCGCAAACCGGAACAACGCAGTCTCTGAACCGGCGGTCTTGAGGTCCAGTTTCTCGACGAACACCGAGAAGTAGTGGGTCGCCGGGGTCTTCTCTGCCGCGATGTACATGCCGGGACCGGCGATGTAGATCCGGGAATAACCCTGCTTCACGGGGACACGAACGAAGGTGTCTCCAAGGGCAACGTCATACGGGAACGCCACGGTGACATCCGGGGCGGTCGTAGACGTGTCGTTGGTCGTCCGGTAAAGACCCGCGTTGGCTCCCGTGCGACAGTAGATCGTCGCATAGTTGGCAACCGGGGTGAAGTCGCACGCGCCAGTCGTACCGGCAGTCGTGTAACCGGTAGTGTCCGCGCCGCCCGTATCGGTAACGACGGTCGGGGCGGTACCGTACGCCGCGTTGAAGATCGGGCCTTCGATCAGAGAACAAGGCTCGATGATCGCCACGTCCAAGAGCACCTGCGGGTCACCGATCGAGTACATGCCCTTGTTAAACGCCCAATCCCGGGCGATCTGATCGGCCTGAGTCAGGACACCAGTCACGGTGTTGGCCTTCAACGTATCTCCGTAAACCGGGGTCCTGTTGTTGATGCCAACTACGACGCCAGCAACGACCTGGAAGTTGGTCGTATCCGCCTCGCCAGCGGGGACCGCGAGCGGGAGAATCGTACCGGGAGTCGCGGCCTTGGAAGCCGCGATATAGGACACGATCTGTCCGACGTAATAAGCACTCGACCCGTCGCCCGCCATCTGCACGACCCGACGAGGATTCTCGATTTTAAACGACATATCTTTTCTCCTTTACCTCCGTGGAGGCTTTAGTTGTTTACACCCTTTTCCATGCGGCGGAATGGCACAGCGAACAGGCAGATCCTGCCACCGTATATACGTGGTAGATCGATGTATTTTCCTTTACGAGTACAATGTCGTGCCCAACGCCGGTCGACAGCTTAACGGAGTCTCCATATGCGTACAGCGGGGTCAAAGTATCCGTGTAGATCGCATGGGTCGCTCTGTGTCTCCCGTCTTTGGACAGTTCATCCCGCCGAATGTCGCAGATAAACCCACAGTTCCAGCACCGGAAGTAATTACCCTGGTCCGTCGTTTCTCGGCCGGAATCGCCGTCGTTCGCCCGGACGGGGATCGTCCTCGCTTGTCTGTGGTATCCGCGTCGCACCTTACCGTCGTCCTCGCACGAAGGAGTTCTGGATCGGCGCGGAAAGAACGGCGGCTACATCCTCGTCGCTCATCCCGTTGGCCTTCGCAAACTCCATCGCCGCTGCGGAAATCTTCAACGGCTTGGTACTCGCACTACCTGCGTCCGCCTTCGACTCCCCGCCCACCGCGAGAGGTGCCCTCGGCTTGTCGTTCAACAGAGGGGCCTTTTTCTCGGCAGGAGGCGTCTTGGCCTTCTGCTTGTAGTAGTGCGCTTCAGCCCGCGAGAGGTTCAACACGAAATCCCCCTGCGGGTTGGATGAATGCCGAACATTGTACGGCGTGTCCCCGGTCAAGAGTTTGTTGATCTCCACGGCATCGGCGTCTTCCGCTCTCTCCGCGTCGGAGATCCACTCTTTCACCTGGGACGCATACCCCACGGCGTAGGTGGCCTTGTCATTACGTTCGCGTTCGCGCTCCTGCGCCATGAACGTACGCAGACCTTCCGGAGTGGACAGGTCGACGTACTCTGGCTCTGCCTCCTGTGCAGGAGGCGGTGGGGCTGGCGGCACCGTCAACCGCTCGATGAGAAGCCTGTTCTGCTCAAGAACCTTACCGAGATCGTCTTTAAGGCGGGCGACTTCCCTACCGAGCTTGGTCCGCTCTTTATGGTCCGTCGGCTCCTCTTTGATCTCCTCGGGAGGCGTCTCTTGAACGACGACTTCCTCGACGACGGCTGGCGTTTCGACTACAGCTTCCGCCACAGGTTCAGCGGCTACGACCGGGGGTTCACCCGACAGTCTTC
>Ga0209641_10002515_pt1 | contig 15740 bp, 16 predicted proteins | sample RifCSP16_1_FD_184022 | JGI IMG/M metagenome (GOLD analysis project Ga0209641, IMG submission 184022) | Soil microbial communities from Rifle, Colorado - Rifle CSP2_sed 16_1 (SPAdes) (version 2) | ecosystem: Environmental > Terrestrial > Deep subsurface > Rock core/Sediment | place: Rifle...
AAGAAGTCGTTGGTGTAGAAGTAGATCAGTTCACGATCCTCCAGTCCCCAGAAGTACACCAACCGGCGCGCCAGCAGTTCCGGCACCCGCCCTGGATCCGATCGGATGAAACCAATGGCCTGCTGCATGGTCCACCGATCGCGCTCGGCGTCGTCCAGGAACCGTGTTGGGATCACACCGATCTCGTTCACAAAGCCTCCGTCCCCCTCGGGGTGATAGCCCACGAACAAGTTGTAGCCCAGGGTATTTTCAACAAAGGCGGGTCGGCCCAAGACCAGACTGTTGCGGATCACCCACGGGGTCAAGACGGCGACGGCCGCAAGCGTTGTAAGAACTGCAGCGCGGAATCCTGTCCGGCGCCAGGTCCACAGGCCTGCCAGCGGCAGGAAGAGCGTCAGTGCGGGGCGGGTCAGGATCGCCGCGCCCAACACCAGCCCCGACGCAACGAGAACCGGACGTGACCCGCGTGTCACGGCATCCAGGAGCAGCAAGATCGCGGCCAGCAACAGAGGCATGAAAAGGTTCTCGGAACCCAGACCGAGTGGATACATCCATAGAACGGGATAGACCGCCATGGCCATCCCAGCAAAGACCGCGGCCCGACGCGTGAGGCCGAGCTTCAATGCAAGCAGAGCGGTCAAGGGGGCAAGTGCGGCGGTCAGGAATGCCTGGACTACCCTCACACCTGCGAGCCGGTAGGACACTCCCGTGAGCACGTACGCCCCGGCCAGGAAGAGTGGATAACCCGGGGCGCGGAAGGTCGTTATATATCCATCCTCGGGGACCTCGCTCGGGGTTAACTGAATGTCGTAGAAGCGACGAAGGTAGGGTTGGAGGAATTCGACGTCCTGCCGCTGGTACCAGCGATAGCCCTTCCCGGCCGCGATCGACCGTGCGAGCATGTCATACTGATACATGTCGTCCAGACCGATGGGGGCGTGCAGGTACACACAGGCCAATGCCAGACGCGGCGCCAGCCCAAAAGTGAAGATCCCGATCAGGGCCCAACGGCTCAGACCGGATGGCGCCGGGGAAGCAGTCGAACTCGCACTCATCTCGTCCGATCGTCTTGATGGCCGGCTGAAAATTCGTCGATGTGCTTGAAGAGGACTTCCAGGTCTGCGAGGCGGGTTTCGCCCATATGCCCAATGCGAAAGGTCTTGCCCTTCAATGGGCCATACCCGTTAGAGATCACCATCCCATGCTCGGCAAGGTAGGCGTTGAGCGCGGCGATGTCGAACGACCGGCTGTTCATGAAAGCCGTGACGGTCTTTGATCGATACCCTTCCTGAGCTAGGAAGCCGAAGCGATCCGCTCCCCATTCCTGGCTAAACCGCGCCAGCCCAATGTGACGGGCGAAGCGTTCTTCGAGGCCTTCTGCCAAGATCCGGTCCAACTGCGCGTCGAGCGCGTAGAGCAGTGACAGGGCTGGCGTAGCGGGGGTCATATTTCGGCCTAGGTACTTCTCGAGAAGCAAGAAGTCGAAGTACCATCCGCGCTGTGACACTGTTGCTGCACGCTCGAGTGCTTTGTCGCTGACAGCGCCGAACGCCAACCCCGGCGGTAGCGCGAAACACTTTTGAGAAGAGGTCAATACGACATCGAGCCCCCAGGCGTCGGTCTCGATGCGAACTCCTGCGGCAGATGAAACAGCGTCTACAAGCACAAGAATCTCCGGCCGGACGGCGCGGGCCGCGGCGGCGATCGAGGCGATAGGGTTCTCGACGCCCGTGGACGACTCATTGTGGACGACGGCGATCGCGTCACAGTCGGAGTTGGAGACCGCCGCTTCGATCAAATCGGGGGAAATGGCCTGCCCCCAGGGAACGTCGATCCGATCGGCGGCCACGCCGTTGGACACAGCGACCTCGTACCAGCGCTGCGAGAAGGCTCCGTTGACCGCTACCAGCACGCGCCTGGCGGCGCAGTTGCGCACGGCCGCCTCCTGGAGCCCGGATCCGGAGGAAGCCGTGACAAACACACGGTGTTGTGTGGCGAACACCTGACGAAGCTTGGGTTGGATACGGCCGAACAATTCGGCGAAGCCCTGGCTCCGATGGCCGATCATCGGCTGGGCCTGGGCAGCCAGAATCTCAGGGGCGACGTCGGTCGGGCCAGGGATGAAAAGACGGGCCATGGAAACCTCGATGAATCCGGTTGGGCGAATTCTATCAGAGGCCAACCCCGCTGTCACAATTGGGCCGATCCGCGATCCCCAGATTGGCGGTGAGCCGAACTGGTTAGAGAAATGTAGCTTGAGTTGAAGAAAATTGAACTCGAACGCTTGACGGCGGTAAGGAAATTCATATACTTTTTAAGAAACGGTGACCCCGCCGGTTCTACAGGCGGCGGGTTTCCAAGGGCTGTGGTGTGTGCGGGCCCCTTTTCTTTACTGGCCGTGAGGGCCCTGCGCCTTGCCCTTCGGATGAATCCGTTCTGCGAGGCAGGCAATACTCATGAATCAGTTTCTGACGCTTTGCCCCGTCTGCGGGGATCAAATGGCGGTCACTCGCCTCCATTGTCGTAGCTGCGACACGGTGGTCGAAGGCCAATTCGACACCGGCAGATTGGGTAGACTCGACAGAGATCAAATCGAGTTCATCGAGACTTTTATCCGCTGCGAGGGCAAGCTGAACCGGATGGAGCGAGAGTTGGGAATGTCCTATCCGACTCTGCGCGCCAGGCTGACGGAGGTCATCGGCCGGATGGGATACCCGGTCGGCTCAGAGACCGCGGCGAGCGAGGTTGACCGACACCGGATCCTCGACCAGTTGGCCGCAGGAAAGATCTCTTCGGAGGAGGCCATGCGCCAGCTGGAGAGCGCATGATCTTCGAGCTTGTGAATGAATCCCAGCGACGCACGATTTGTATCCCGTTCCCTAAACGGCTTGCGCACGAACCGGCAAGGTCCCCCACCCCGGTAAGTTCGTCCGGGGCGAACCCCGCTAAGAACCTGCGGGGCGAACCCCGCCCAGAACCTGCGGGGCGAACTGCCCCGACAGAATCATTGGGACGGACCCCGCCAAGAGCGGGCGGGGCAGGCAGGCGGACCCCTTGCTCCCTGGCAAGATCGTTCGTCCCGGATGGTCTTACCGGGAGGCAGGGGGTAGGGCCAAGAGCCCCGATCGGTCAAGGGCCGAGTCGATCCTCGACCATCCGCCTGATGCTAGGCAGGGCTTTCAATCGATATCATACCCTCTTCGATCCTGAGTGAAAGGGTGGAGCGCTTACGATGGAGACACTGAGATTGGAGACGAAAGGGTCCCCGCATGTGATCATCAAGTTGATCGAGGGCGACCTACGTCTTGTGGGCCAATCCGGGCGGGTGTTTGAGGCGCAAGCTCCATCGAAGGGCCAGCTTACGGTCCGTCAAGAGGGGGAACGGATCGAGTTGAATTGCCGGGCAGGGTGTCTGGTTTTCCTCCCGAGCGAGGCCGTCGTCGAAGCGGAAGCCGTCTCGGGCGACCTGCATCTGACGGGCGTTCAAGGTCGTTCCTCAGTCAATAGAGTCGGGGGCGATGTTCGTCTGCGCCGCGCCGGCGAGGTGCACTTGGGACGGATCGGAGGGGATCTCTCGGTCGACAAACTGACGGGCGCACTTCAGATCGACGCTGTGGGAGGGGATGCCGACGTACGAGATGTGCGAGGGGATCTCCAAGTGGGGATAATGGGAGGTAATCTTCGACTGAGGCAGGTTGACGGTGCCGTCGAGGTCGAGGTCGGTGGAGATGCTTCAGTGCGACTCGCGCCTCCTCCAGACACAGCCTCCAGGATTCGCGCCGGCGGGGACATTTCGGCCATGCTTGCAGCTGATGCGTCGGCAGTTGTGCGGGTGAAGGCGAAAGGAGATGTCCTCCTGCCGAACCCATCAGAGCAAGTCGTGGTCGAAGGACCTGACGTCGTCTGCTGCGGGTCCGGATCGGCGAGCGTCGACCTCGCGTGCGAGGGCGACCTCAGCCTGAGGCTATGGGGGCTGGGATCTGCGGGCAGATGGAGTCTCGATCTGCAGGAAGAAATCAACGCGCGCGTCAACTCGTCCATCGCCGAGATGGAGGCGAGCCTCGATGAGTTGGGATTAGACGCCCTGAGTATCGATTCTGGACGGATCGGTCACCGAGTGCGCAAAGCCGTCGCCCGGGCGATGCGGACTGCCGCGAGTGGGGCGGGGATCGCGGGTGCGGTAGGTTCGGCGGAGGATCATTCGAGCCCGGCCGGAAAGGCAGAACCGGCCGGCGGGGATGAGGAACGTCTGTCCGTCCTTCGGATGCTGGAAGAAGGCAAGATCAATACTCAACAGGCCGAATCGTTACTGAGCGCGTTAGGGGACGAAGAGTGACCGCAGCCGCACTGGGGGCTCCCGGCCGCAGCCAGAGCGGAATTAGGCCGGTCGATCCGCGGCGGGACATGGAAGGCATTGGTACCCTGCTAGAGTCTGCTTTCGCCGGTGAGCTCGATCCCTACGGCAGACACATGGTGCGCGAAATGCGCGCCTTCGGACGCGCGGGCTGGCTCGGATGGCTGATCGGACGGCTCTTCCTTCCGCCCGCCGCCTACCCGCAGGGCTTTGTTTGGTTCGAAGCGGGGCGTCTTGTAGCCAATGCAAGCCTCCTGCCGGTGAGCGGGTTCTCCGATCGCTGGGTCATGGCCAACGTGGCCGTCGAGATCGAGCAGCGTCGACGAGGTATTGCCCGAAGACTGGTGGAGGCCTCGCTTGAACATGCCAGGGATCGCGGCGCGTCGGAGGTGATGCTCCAGGTGCGGCAGGATAACCCGGGCGCCCTGGCCCTGTATGACGGAATGGGCTTCGAAGCGATTACGACGCGCACGACCTGGCAGAGGCCGGCCGGAGAGCCTTGGCCTAGAGGCGTGGCCTCCAACCTTGTTCGCCTTCGGGCTGCCGGGGAATGGTCACAGCAATGGGATCTCGCTGCGCGTTTCTACCCGGAAGGGCTGCTCTGGCCCTTCCCGCCGTATTCGTCTCTCTTCAAACCCCGATCATTTGAAAGTCTACTCCGCATGGACGGCCGGGCGCATTGGGTATGGGTCGAGGATGAGCAGCTTGTCGGGAGTGTCTCGACGTACATGAATTCGAGCCGGGTGGGCCTCCGCCTGGTGATGATGGTCGTTCCGGCAAGCCGTGGATCGATCGAGGGACCTCTGGTCTCGGCGGTCCTGGACGGCGGGAATAATGAGCCAGTTGCGATGAGCCTGGATTATGAGACAGGCATAGCCGACGAAAACCTGCTGAAGATGGGCTTCCGTCCAGAGAAGCCCCTGACTTGGATGCGCGTGCGGATGGACTAGACCGCTGCCTCGGCCTCCAGACCTGAAGTCTGGTGGGGAATCTGTCCGAGAATAGGATTCTCAATAGCGCCGTGAGCGGGGAAGAGTAAGGGGCCAGACTGCACGATGTGGGACAGTCATGTTCTTTGTGCGAAGGCAGTGGCGGCGGATACGCAGGCTTTACGACGAATACCCTCCCAGGTTCTGGGCCCTGGTCGTCTTGACATTCATCGACGCCATCGGCGGCGCGCTGGTCTTCCCGTTCTTCTCTCTTTACGTGACCTACCGCTTCGGGGTCGGGATGACGGATGTCGGGAAGCTGATCGCCGTCTTCTCCGTGACCGGCGTGCTGGGGAGCATGTTTGGTGGCGCCTTGGCCGACCGGCTGGGCCGAAAAGGGATGATCATCTTCGGCGTGCTGGCCAGCGGCTTGTCCAGCCTGCTTCTCGGCCTGGCCGGTTCGTTCGCGATCCTGTTCCCGATCGTCCTTGCAGTCGGGATGTTTTCGAATGTCGGTGGACCTGCCAGGCAGGCGATGGTGGCGGACATCCTGCCGGAGCACCAACGCGCTGATGGTTATGGCATGATCCGGGTGGCTTTCAACCTTTCGGCCGCAATCGGTCCGGCACTAGGCGGTCTGCTGGCGGCGAGGTCGTACTTGCTGCTTTTCGTCTCGGATGCGGCTATCAGCACTCTTGTGGCAGTTCTGGTGTACTTCCTACTTGCCGAGACGCGTCCGCGCTGGGCCCAGAAGGAGGTGCCTGAGAGCATGATCCAAACCTTTGGCGGCTATGGACGGATCGTCAGGGACGGCGCTTTCATGGCGTTCACCGCGGCCTGCACGCTGGCGGCATTGACCTACATCCAGATGAATACGACCCTCGGGGTGTACCTACGTGATTTCCATGGCGTCAGCGTCCGTGACTATGGATATATCATGAGTCTGAACGCCATCATAGTGGTCCTGTTCCAGTTCTCGACAACGCGCCGGGTCCGCGCATATCCGGCGATGCTGATGATGGCCCTTGGAACAGGAGTGTATGCCATCGGCTTCACCATGTACGGCGTCTTCGACACCTACGCGTTCTTCCTCCTGGCGATGGTGATCGTCACTATCGGCGAGATGATCATCGAGCCGGTCTCCCAGGCCGCCGTATCCCGCCTGGCACCAGAGGATATGCGCGGCCGGTACATGGCGTTCTTTGGTTTCAGCTGGGTGTTCGCCGCGGCGACGGGACCGATGCTTGCCGGGAGCATCCTGGATAACTTCGACCCCCGCTTGCTGTGGTACACCTCAGGTCTGATCGGGCTGCTGGGGGTGGGCATGTTTTTGTTGCTCCACCGTCGAGCAAACCACCGGGACCTATCGCCGATTGAGACCTCGGAGGCGCTCCGTTCATGATACATGCGCGACCGGGGACTGTTCCGCAGTGAGCATGCAGAGCGACGTGAGGGATAGGCCGATGGATCGGCGCGCCCGATCGGGCTGGATCCCCGGGACGAGTTGAGATGGCGACGACAGACGAACGACTTCGGATACTCAAACTGATCGAAGAAGGCAAGATCACCGCCGAAGAAGGGGCCCGATTGCTGGTGGCCCTCAACAAGAGCTCGCGTCGGCAGGCAAGCGGCAGCGAAGCCGATTCACGCTGGCTGCGGGTGCGCATCACAGACCTGCGCAGCGGCAAGCCGGCCGTGAATGTGAACCTGCCTTTAAGTCTTGTGAATGTCGGGCTGCGTGTCGGGGCGCGCTTCATCCCCGACGTGGAGGGGATCGACCTTTCGAGCGTGGCGTCAGCGTTGCAGCAGGGCGTCACCGGCAAGATCATGGACGTTGTCGACGAAGATGAAGGTCAGCGTGTAGAGATCTATGTGGAGTGACACGTCTCGGATGCATGGGAGGGGTTGACCCCCTCCCGACGCGGTGCATGCTCCGCCCGTATCGCGAGCCTGACCGGGAGCATGGCGGAGTTGGAGACGGCGTTAGGAGGCTAGAATGCAACGTTTTGTGCTTCGTTGGGCGATCAATGCCGCCGCCCTGTACCTCGCAGTCGGGACGGGCTGGATCGCTGGGATACGAGCCGAGAACAGCACCTGGTGGGGGATCCTGATCCTGGCGCTGATCTTTGGCGCCGTGAACGTGCTGGTGAGGCCCCTGCTGAAATTCATCACCTGCCCGTTGATCCTGGCTACCCTGGGCCTGTTTACGCTGGCGATCAACACGGCGCTCTTCGTCCTGACGGGGTGGGTCGGGGAGTTCTTCAATGTCGGATTTAAGATCGACGCGGCCTGGCCGTCCTGGCAGTACGTGTGGATTGCCTTCTTAGGTGGGATTGTGGTCGGCATTGTAAGCGCCTTGCTCACGATGGTCCTGCGGGATGAACTCCGGCCGCGCAGAGGCTGACCTCGAAAGGGCCTGAGTAAGGTCGGTGCCTAAGTTTGAAGGAAGGATTCTCGCCTAGTGGTGATCCCGCCGAACAAAGACGGTGGCTAACCCCTGGAGGGGATTGTGTCTCAGTCGTGGGGCACGATCCCCTTTTCGGATGGAGCGATCACGAGTCGAGGCGACCGTCGGTGTGCGAAAAACGCCGGATGCTTCTACCGCGTTGGTTTGTGCGGTATCCTGAGCGCGTCCGTGAAGTCCCTCACCAGGAGAGTCTGAACTGTGGACATCCAGGGCAAGAATGTTCTCGTCTTGGGCGGTTATGGGCTGGTGGGGATGTCGGTCTGCCGAGAGATGTTGCGCTACGGACCGGATCGGCTGGTTGTCGGCTCCCTTCGTCGAACCGAAGCGGAGGAAGCGGTCGACGTTCTCCGTCGGGAGCATCCCCATGCGGAGACCGAAATCTTGCCCGCGTGGGGTGATTTCCTGTTGCGGGCCGAATGGCAGTCGGCGCCGGATGGTGTTCACCCGCGAATCTCGGTCCTGGCCAATGTCGACCAGCGCCGTCGTCTTGTGGCGGACATCCTGGATGAGTTGGATTCGGAGATCCTCGAGGCATCTCTGTTGTACCAGCTTATCCTCGGCCGAACCGAGGGTCTCGGAGGTAAGCCGGCCCAGATCGTGATCGATTGCGTTAACACCGCAACGGCCGTGGCTTACCAGAATATCTTTCAGACGGCGCGCCAGTTGGAAGGGCGGATCCTACGGGGTGAAGAAACCGACTGGCCGGAGCAGGTTGAGCGGCTCCTGAGCTCCCTTTACGTCCCGCAATTAGTCCGGCACATGCAGGTCTACTATGAGGCGATGCTTCACGCCGGCACAAGTGCTTTCGTCAAAGTCGGGACGAGCGGCACTGGCGGGATGGGCTTCAACATCCCTTACACCCACGGGGAGGAGAAGCCATCGCGCGTCCTGCTTTCGAAATCGGCCGTGGCCGGCGCGCAAACCATGCTGATCTTTCTCCTCGCCCGCACGCCCGGGGGTCCCCAGGTCGTCAAGGAGATCAAACCGACCGCAGCCATCGCCTGGAAAGAGATCGGCTTCGGGCCGATCCGGCGCGGGGGAACGACGGTGGCTCTCTATGACTGCCCTCCGGAAGAAGCTCGCAAGGTATCCGACTTGGGAGTGCTGGCGCCTGAAGGGGATTTCGGGCAAGCGACCGGGGCGATGCTGGAATCGGTCTATGTCGATACCGGCGAAAACGGTCTGTTTGCAGCGGAAGAGTTCTCCGCTATCACCACCTTGGGACAGATGGAGTTTGTCACACCGGAGGAGATCGCCGCGGCCGTGGTGGCCGAGATCCGGGGCGGGAATACCGGCCAGGATGTGATCGCCGGCATTGATGCCTCTGTCATGGGACCCTCCTACAGGGCTGGCTTTCTGCGTCAGGCGGCGCTCAACCGCCTTGATCAGTTGCAGTCCGAACACGGGGTTGAGTCGATCGCCTTCGAGATCCTCGGTCCGCCTCGGCTTTCGAAGCTGCTCTTCGAGGCCTACCTGCTTAAAAGGAATTGCGCCCGCATTACGACCGTGCTGGAGCACTCCCCAGAAGAGTTGGCCCGAATCCTCCTGGAAGATCTGACCGGGGACGCGGGCCTCCGCCAGCAGATCCTCTCCGTCGGGATCCCGATCCTCATGCCCGATGGAGAGCGGTTGATGCGCGGTCCGGTGATTAAGTCGGCCGACAACGAGCATGGCTGGGTGGATCTGACGCCGGCGAACATGAGTCGCTGGCAGGAGAGGGCCACCGCGTTGCAGGCAGCGATCAAGGCTTCACAGGTTACGGACTCGAGCTCACGCATCGACCGGAGCTATCCGTCGATGCGCACCTGGTCGGAAGATGACGCCATCGATGTGGGCGAGATTGCCGGCTGGCTCTTCAACTATGAAGAGCTAGGTCGGAGAGGGAAAGACTAGCCCGGTAGCGGCGCATGCCGGCATCGCTAAAGGCCGGGCCTGGAAAACCCGAGGGGCCGAGCGATGTTCGGGTCATTCTGTCCCTTACGCGATCCAGTCCAGTCCAGTCCAGTCAAGCTGGATGAACGATCAAGCTGGATGAACGATCAAGCTGGACGGACGGTGCTTCGCGCAGCCCCGCTAGGGACGAGGAATGACAAGGGGAGGAGGATCTTGGTCTTGAAGGGTGTCCACAATCGTGTCATTCTGAGCCGCCGGAGGCGGGGAAGAATCCTCATGATGATTCGAGCGCATTGAGACATTCGGGATCAGGAACTTTCACTTCCGCGGCGATCCAAGCGGGCCGCGCCTAGGGGATTCCACGCAGGCCCCTTTGGGGCATACTCCCTGGCCTGCCTGCACCTGGCGCCCTGGCCTGACCGCCAGGACAGGCAGGCACAGGTGGGCAGGCGGAATGACAAGGTTGGGCTCGTCCTCGATGAGCAAACGCACACACTCCGTGTCCGTCTATGAGGGTGAGACAATCCCCGCCAATAGTTTAGTGTGCAGGGCGGACGGCGAAGGTGCGAGTATGGCGCGCGGTCTCGCGTGAAGCCAACCCCTGTCGAGCCAAGTCCAATCGGTGCTTATTCCCCGTACCAACGACCCCCGTGCCGCGGCGTTGCCGGGCGACCCCCTTGTGCTATACTGCGCAAAAGTGAGCGCCATGATCGGCCTGGAATGCCCTGAATGCGGGGGCACTTATGACGCCGAACGGCTGCAGACGGTGTGTGAGGCATGCGATTCGCCGCTGCTGGCCCGATACGATTTACCACGTTTGCGTAAGACTCTTTCACGAGATCAGCTCGCCCTCCGTCCCGCGGGGCTCTGGCGATGGAAAGAGCTGCTTCCTGTTCGAAAACCCGTCTTTCGACTGAGCCTGGGCGAAGGCGATACCCCCTTGCTCCGCATAAACCGGATTGCGAACAGCCTGGGGCTGTCGGCGGTCTTGGTTAAGGACGAAGGGCTAAACCCTTCCGGATCGTTCAAAGCGCGCGGACTGAGCGTGGCGGTGGCGCGAGCGGCTGAACTTGGTGTGGAAGAACTCGGCATCCCGACAGCCGGTAATGCCGGTGGAGCCCTTGCGATATATGCCGCGCTCCACCGGCGAATAGCGCATGTGTTCATGCCGACCGACGCGCCGCGGCTGAACCAGCTTGAAGTGCGCGCCGCAGGCGCCGACCTCCACCTGGTCGATGGCCTGATCGACGAGGCCGGACGTCAAGTCCAGAAAGAGGTTCAGAGATCGGGCTGGTTCAACGTCTCGACATTTCGCGAACCTTATCGGGTGGAAGGTAAGAAGACGATGGGGCTCGAGCTGGCCGAGGCCTTTGGCTGGGAATTGCCGCAGGTCATCGTGTTTCCCACCGGAGGCGGAACGGGGCTTGTCGGGATGTGGAAGGCTTTTGATGAGCTCGAAACCCTGGGTTGGATCGATGGACGGCGGCCGAGGTTGATCGCGGTCCAGGCCGTCGGTTGCGCGCCGGTGGTTAAGGCGTTCGAGGAGGGCGCTGATCGCATGGTAGCATGGGAGGCTGCCGAAACTCGGGCGGCTGGACTTCGGGTTCCAAAGCCCTACGCGGATCGGCTGATCTTGCGCGCGCTGCGTGAATCCGGCGGGCAGGCGATTCGCGTGACGGAAGAGGCTATTGACCAGGCCGAACGCGACCTGGCTCGCCAGGAGGGCATTCTGGCCTGTCCGGAAGGTGCGGCCAGCTTGGCCGGTCTGCGCGGCCTCGTCGCTCAAGGCGCGGTCGGGCCTGAGGAACGGGTCGTGCTTTTCAATACCGGGACGGGACTGAAGTATCTGCAATGACTGCCAATCGGCCTGCGAAGGAGAGAACCCGGGCATCTCTCGAGTTGCTGTATGCCATTAGCCGTGAACTCGCGGCTCAGCTCGATTTGCGCGAGGTTCTCAAGCGCGTCCTGCAACTGACCATGGCCAACGTCAACGCGCCCAGCGGAAGCATCATTGTGTTGGATGAGAGAGGCGAGGTCAGTGAAGGGGCACTGGCATACGACGGAAAAGTTCACGAGCACACCGCCCAACAGCTTACCGACACCTACGAGCGCGGGCTGGCCGGCTGGGTTGTTGAACACCGCAAAGCGGCCCTTGTCTCCAGCACCCGAGACGACCCCCGCTGGTTGCGAAGGCCGGACCAGCAGAGCGACGGCGATTCACGTTCTGCGATTAGTGTGCCGCTGATCGCACGTGATCGTGTTGTGGGTGTGCTCACCCTGGTTCATCCCCAGGCGCGACACTTCAATGAAGACGACCTGGCGTTGCTCAAAGCGATCGCCGACCAGGCCGGCGTGGCGGTTGAAACGGCTCGGCTTTTCGCCGCAGAACAGGAGCGCCAGCGATTCGCTTCGACCCTGCAAGAAATCGCCCGCGCCGTCAGTTCGAGCCTCGAGCCGGCCCAGGTGTTCGATCAGGTGCTCGAGCAGCTCAAGAGAGTCATCGAATACGACAGTGCGAGCATCTTCCTTATAGACGGGGATCGGATGCGGCTTGTTGCGGCGCGCGGGTTTCAGGATGAAGGGGCGTTGATCGGACTGACTGTCCCCGTCGACTCCGATCACATGGGGGCAAGTGTGCTCTCGACGGCCAGTCCGGCGCTGGCCGTCGACGCGCAGGCGGAGCCGGGTTGGGTGAAACTTGAATCACTGCCTGAGTCGGACTTGATCCGGGGGTGGATCGGTGTCCCCCTCATCGTACGCGATCATGTCGTCGGGCTGCTCAACGTCGACAGCTATGTCGTCGGGGCGTATGGTCCGAAAGAACTCGATGTCGTTTCGGCATTTGCCTATCACGCGGCCACGGCTGTGGCCAACGCCCAACTATTCTCCGAAAGCCAGCAACGTGTCGTGTCGATGGTGGCGCTCGCCGAGGCTGCAAGCGTCGTCACGGCGACGCTGAACCTGGACGAGGTCTTGCAGCGGATTCTGGTCCAGACGACGCGCAGCATGCAAGTCAAAGTCGCCTGCCTGGCGTTGATCAACGAATCCACCGGCGATCTGGAATACCGGGTGACCGTCGGCGACGATGCGCGCAACGTAATCGACGCATACAGGCCGGGGGAGGCAGGTCTCGCCGGACGGGTGATCGAGAAGGGCGAGGTTCTTGTTGTGGCTGATCTGCAGGCTGACCCGGAAGCCTTTCGCGAGCTGGACGGACTGACCGGCGTGAAGACCGAGTCGGTCGCCTGCGCCCCGATCCGCATCCAGGAGAAGACCATCGGGGTTTTGGAAGCCCTGAATCCCGTTCAGAGGGAGTTCTTGCCGGCCCAGCTCGACCTATTGGCGGGCATCGCCGGCCTGGCCGGCACGGCGATCGCCCACGCCCAGCTCTTTGCCGAAACCAAGGCAGCTCGCGAGCGATACGCCGGCCTGTTCGAAGCCAGCATCGACCCAATTCTGATCACCGACCTGACCGGGATCATCACCGATACAAACCAGCGCGCCCTGGATGTGCTCGGATATCCGCACGATCAGCTCATCGGACGTTCGGTCATGACCTTGCACGTCCCGGACCCGGAAGGCCTGCCAGAGCCGCTCGATCAGCTCGAGCCCGATCAGACCCTTTCCTACGATGGGCGGGCCATTCATATGGAAGGCAGGCAGGTACCCGTGGAGGTCCACCTCAAGCGGATCGACATCGAGCGGCAGCCTTTCCTTCAATGGATCTTGCGTGATATCTCAGAACGACTGGCGCTCGACGAACTGCGGACGGATCTGACCTCGATGATCTTCCACGACCTGCGCTCACCACTGGGAAACATTATCTCAAGCCTCGAAGTCCTTCAGATGACTCTCCCTACGGACGATGAAACGCTGCAGTCCATTCTCTCGATCGCTAATCGATCAAGTCGGCGCCTGTCGCGTCTGATTGACTCGCTTCTCGATCTTGGTCAACTCGAGGCCGGTCAGGCCGTCTTGAACAAGACGTCCGCCTCGCTTAGAGCCGTGATCGTCGAGGCCATTGAGGAGGTACATCCGGTCGCCGAGGCAAAGGGGCTGCAGCTCCAGTTGCGCCTGACCCAACCCGATCTGCCGAATGTCGAGATGGACGCGGACATGGTCCGGCGGATCGTGATCAACCTTCTTGAGAACGCGACCAAATACACCCGTTCGGGTGGCCGGATCACAATTACCGCTGCCGCGGCGGACCTTGAAGTCAGCGTCAGTGTGACCGATACCGGACTGGGGATCTCGCCGCACGATCAGAAGATAATTTTCAGCAAGTTCGCCAGGGTGCAGCACGCGGGCGGGCCCAAGGGCCTTGGTTTGGGCCTGGCCTTCTGCCGACTGGCTGTGGAGGCGCACGGGGGAAGGATCATGGTCGAAAGTGAAGAGGGCAAAGGAACCACTTTCACTTTCACCTTGCCACTCTAGTTCTGTCGTACCGGCAGATGGATGTCTCTTCAGGGTTGAAATCCGCAGGAATCTTTCGCGGTTGAAGAACCGCCCTCTCCCGGCGCTCGGGGAGCCAGTGAGAGGCTGCCTGAATCGGTCCAGAGCAGGAGACCCCGGCGCCAGCGGTTCGGGTGCCGCACAGCACCGATCGCACACCCATCCCCCTAGGAGTCAACATGCGAGAGATTGCCCGTGGGGTGATCACAGAGGATAAATACCCCGGGATCATAGTTGGAGCGATCGCGTCGGATGACCGGTCGTTCCTGGTGGACTGCCCGATCCGGGTGGAGGACGCAAGAGAGTGGCTATCCCGGTTGTCCGACTTCGGCCGGCCGCGCTATTTGGCGTTCCTGGATGCCCACCCCGACCGGGTGCTCGGAGCGCGCGCCCTGGATCTGCCGTCGATCGCCCACGAGGAGACTCGGCTTACCATTGCTTCTTGGCCGGATACTTTCAAGGGGGCAGCGCATCCGATCGGAGCTGAGGCGGACCGGTTAAAGCGCATCACCGGTGTGAGCAAAGCTGTCCCCGAGGTGACCTTCACTGAGGAGCTCGAAGTCTTTCTCGCAGATCGCGTAATCGAGCTCTGGCATCGCCCGGGGCCGATGGCCGGCTCGATCTGGGCCGTCCTGCATGATGCCGGAGTCGCTTTCATCGGCGACGCTGTCAGCGTGAGCGAACCGCCCTATCTTGGTGAGGCGGATATCAACGAGTGGTTAGACAGTCTTGATGACCTGCGGAGACTTAAAGGCTACAAACTGATCTCATCGCATGATGGACTGATCAAGTCCGCCGACGTGAATGCGATGGGACGTTTCTTGCGGAAGATCCCGGTTCGATTGGCCCGCATGTCAGATCGCAACCAGCCGCTCGAGGCGGCTGCCGCGTTGGCGCCCAAGTTGATGCAAGGCATGAAGGTCCCCTCAACTCGGCGTGAACAAGCTCTGTTCCGGTTGGAGACCGGCCTGGTGCGACTTTTTCGACGAACCTACGGCCCCGACGGCTGACGCGGACGCCGGGCAGGATGAGCCGGGAAGATCCAGGGGCTTCGAGCCCCGCCGGGCTAAGACCCATGCCAGATTGTGCTTGTGCCAGTCGCCGACCTGTGAATATGGATGCCTGAATACGCGGGCCACGCCGAAGAGATCGTCGAGCTCGAGGTGGAGGCGCGTGGTCTGTTGAATGTCAGCCTGAGCCGCCGCCAGTTGCAGGCCTTTGAAGTCTATGCGGGCTTGCTCATTGACTGGAACGCCCGCTCCAATCTAACGGCCATCACCAAACCCGGTGATATCGCTGTGAAACACTTCCTTGATTCGCTCACATGTTTGCTGGCGATGGGCACGTCCCCCAATGCCGGGAGGTTAATCGATGTCGGCTCCGGGGCGGGCTTTCCCGGCCTACCGATCAAAATCGCCTGCCCCCAACTGCGCGTCACTCTGGTCGAGTCGACCAGGAAGAAAGTGGACTCTCTTTTATTCTATTTTGAAAATCTGTTGCGAAGCTCCGTAATTGTTGGTTCTCGATCTGATCAGCAGCACTGGTAAATGGGCCTTCAGATGGAACGGTGGGTTTTACTTCGGGGGTCTGCTGACCTTCTCCATTTCCGGGTTCTAGCATAAAAATATTTCCTCCTACATCAAGT